>Ga0101945_1000759_pt1 | contig 44394 bp, 48 predicted proteins | sample DewCreD2012metaG_2_FD_75246 | JGI IMG/M metagenome (GOLD analysis project Ga0101945, IMG submission 75246) | Hot spring sediment bacterial and archeal communities from British Columbia, Canada, to study Microbial Dark Matter (Phase II) - Dewar... ... | reverse complement strand
ATTGCTGGGCATAGGCCAGGTTAATCCCCTTCATTATTTCGGATAAACTGCCCCCTCCTTCTAACGGCTCAATGACCAGATGCACATGGTTGGGCATCATAACATAGTGATACAGCTTGAAATGGTATTTCTCTTTATAACGAAGGAGTATGTCCAGATATTTTCTAAAATCCTCCTCGTCCTCAAACACATCCTGACGGTTGTTGCCTCTTGTCAGAATATGATAGACATGCTCGCTTGGAGCTACTCTTGCTGTCCTCGGCATGTTTTAAATCTATCATCTTCTATCTGCCTTTGTCAATTAAAGAGAACCGTCCCCTTTATATTTTTTTATTTGACCTCCTGACTCTGCTATGGTATAGTTGAAACAAGAGGTGGTGATTATGGCAAAGCCAGATGTTAAAAAGACAAAGAAGTATCTTGCTGATAATCTGATGAGATATCCTGTTGTTATTAACAAGACCGAATACGGATATGATGCACATTGTCCTATACTTCCTGGTTGCCACAGCCAGGGCAACACATTAGAAGAGGCCATTGAAAATATTAAAGATGCCATTAAGACATACCTCCGCATGATAGCCGAAGAGACAAAAGGCGCCGCCGTTTATGAAGTAGAGGTTTCCGCTTAGTATGCTCTTTACTGATGTCTCTGCCGAGCGTGCTGTCAGGGCATTCAGTAAAGCAGGGTTCAGGATCGTAACGAAGGGTAAACATATCGGTATGGCTGATGGAATCCATCGTATAACTATTCCAAATCATAAAAGACTTAATCCATATACCCTCAAGGCTATCATTAAAGACGCTGGCATTACTGATGAGCAATTTAAAGACCTCCTTTAGGTTTTCAGCATCTCTTACCATCTCCAGCTTACCCCTGCTGAATAGAGGTTCTTCTTATATTCTTCAATTAAATAGAACCGTCCCCTTTATTTCTGCTACTGCCACTTCATTTGATAAAACAATAGAGGATGGTGAGGTGTCTTGGAGAGGATTGTTAGCACCAATAGAAAGGCATATCACGATTACACTATAGTAGAGACCTGCGAGGCAGGGCTTTCACTTCTTGGCACAGAGGTGAAGTCCCTAAGGGAGGGCAGGGCTAATCTCAAAGATAGCTATGTGATTATAAAAGGAGGTGAGGCATTTCTCCTTAACTGCCACATCAGTCCATACAGCCATGGTAACATTCAGAATCATGACCCCCTGAGGACAAGAAAGCTACTCCTTCACAAAAGAGAGATAGATAGCCTGTGGGGAAAGGTAAGGCAGAAGGGATTTACACTTATTCCTCTTAAGGTATATTTCAAAGACGGAAAGGCAAAGGTTGAGATTGGCCTCTGTAAGGGAAAGAGAGTATACGAAAAACGAGAGGCTATAAAGGAGAAGGAAGCACAGAGGGAGATTGAGCGATATCTAAGGAGGAAACCATAAAATTCTAAGCACGAAACTAAACAATATCTAAATCCCAATTTTCAATCTGAATTTTGGTCATTAGGATTTAGTGCTTATCCTTCTTTATCCGTAAGTGCAGCGATTCCTGGTAAATCTTTTCCCTCTAAGAGCTGGAGTGTAGCACCTCCACCTGTTGAGATAAATGATATGCTTTCAGGAGGAACACCTGCCCTGCTTAGTGCGAGGTCAGTATCGCCACCGCCTACAATTGTAAGTGCATAGGCATCTGCAACTGCATGGGCAATTGCAAAGGTGCCACGGGAAAAAGGGTCTAATTCAAAGACCCCCATCGGTCCATTCCATAATATGGTCTTTGCGTTGGCAAGCGCCTCTGTGAAAAGTTTGACAGAGGCAGGGCCTATATCCAGTGCCCTCCAGCCATCCGGTATCTCCTGCACAGGGACAATCTTTGTCTCAGCATGTGGCTCAATTGTCTGGGCGATAACGCAGTCCACAGGAAGGTATAATTTTATTCCCCGAGCTATGACCTTCTCTCTTATGCTATTTGTAAGGGCAAGCATCTCATCCTCTACCAAGGAGTCTCCCACACTGTAGCCCATTGCCTTTAAAAATGTATAAGCCATCCCACCACCTATTATTACCTTATCAACCCTGTTTTCAAGATTTTCAAGGACACCAATCTTACCCGAGACCTTTTCTCCCCCCAAGATTGCAACAAAAGGTCTGACAGGAGAATTTATAGCGCCCTGCAGATATTCAATCTCTTTCCTCAGGAGAAACCCTGCAGCAGCGGGGAGAAACTTTGGTATTCCCACTATTGAGGCGTGAGCCCTGTGACATGTTCCAAAGGCATCATTTATATAATAATCTGCAAGGCTTGATAGTGCCCTGCTGAATTCCTCATCGTTTTCCTCCTCCTCTATATGAAACCTTAAGTTCTCAAGGAGTATCACATCTCCTTCCTTCATCCTGCTGACAGCATCCTCCACCTCCGCTCCAATACAATCAGGTAAAAAGGTTACCTCTTTTTTTAATAATCGCTGAAGTCTTTTTGGAACAGCTACGAGACTATACCGCTTATCTACCTTGCCCTTGGGCCTTCCAAGATGGGAGCCCAGGATTACCTTCGCACCTTCATCAATGGCATAATTTATGGTTGGCAATGTTGAACGAATCCTTCTGTCATCTGTGATATTGAGGTCTTCATCTAAGGGGACATTAAAGTCTGCCCGTATAAAGAGTCTTTTCCCTTTTATATTTAAATCCTGAATGGTGAGCTTGTTTAAAACTCCCTTAATCGGCACTGAAGGGTTATTCTTCATGTATGCCCCTTCACCTTGGTCGAGTCGCTTCCAACTTAGCTGCCATATAAAGGATTAAATCCCTCAAGCGACAGCTGTATCCCCATTCATTGTCATACCATGCTAAGACCTTCACCATCCTGCCCTCAATTACCCTTGTAAGTGTTGCATCAACTATGGCTGAATGCGGATTGCTATTGAGGTCTATTGAGACAAGGGGCTCCTCTGAGTATTCCACTACCCCTTTAAGGGCTCCATCCGCAGCCTCCTTAAGTGCAGCATTTACCTCCTCCTCAGTTGTCTCCTCCTCAACCTCTGCTACGAGGTCAATTAAGGAGACATTCGGTGTTGGAACCCTGATTGCCATACCATCAAGTTTGCCCTTGAGTGCTGGAAGCACAAGCCCTACTGCCTTAGCTGCACCTGTTGTTGTGGGTATCATTGAGATTGCAGCTGCCCTTGCCCTACGGAGGTCTTTGTGTGGAAGGTCCAGTATCCGCTGGTCATTGGTATATGAGTGGATTGTTGTCATGAACCCGCGTTTAATTTTAAATTTCTCATGAATCACCTTTGCAATTGGTGCAAGACAGTTTGTTGTGCATGACGCATTGGATATGATCTTGTGTTTTGACACATCAAGTACATCCTCATTCACACCAAGACAGACTGTTATATCAGGCTCTTTTGCAGGTGCTGATATGATGACCCAGCCTGCACCTGCTGTGAGGTGTTTTGAGGCGCTCTGCCTGTCCTCAAAGCGACCTGTTGACTCAACCACTATATCAACCCCCATATCCCTCCATGGAAGCCTCTCAGGGTCTGCGATTGAAGTGACCTTTATTTCTTTTCCATTTACAAGAAGACTATCTCTCCCTGCCTGAACATCTGCCTTTAAGATTCCGTGAACAGAATCATACCTTAGAAGATGTGCCAATGTCTTTGCATCTGTAAGGTCATTTATACAGACAATATCAATCTCGGGCCCTCCAAGGCATGCCCTGAGAAAACTCCTTCCTATCCTTCCAAAGCCATTGATGCCCACGCGTATAGCCATAATTTTCCCCTTATAATATTTAGGATTTTCATTTCTATATTTCCATTAACTCCCTTTCCTTATGAGATAAAACTTCATCAACCTTTTTTATATGAGAATCTGTAAGTTTCTGTATTTCAACAATTGACTGTCTTGAGTCATCTTCGCTTATGTGGTTTTCTTTTTCAAGCCTCTTTATCTCTTCATTACCATCCCGTCTGATATTTCTAATGGATACCCTTGCCTCCTCCCCCCGTTTATGCACATGCTTTATGAGCTCCCTTCTGCGCTCCTCTGTCAGAGGGGGGATAGGAACCCTTATGATCTTTCCATCGTTGCTCGGATTTAAACCAAGGTCAGATTTCTGAATGGCCTTTTCAATCTCCACTATTAAGCCGGGATCCCAGGGCTGTATTGTAATCAGTCTACTTTCAGGAATAGCCATTGTTGCAACCTGGTTGATAGGGGTAGGGGTGCCGTAATAATTCACGGTTATCCCTTCAAATATGGAAAGGGATGCCCTTCCTGTCCTTATACCTGCGAGGTCTTTTTTCAGTGCCTCAAGGGTCTTCTCCATCTTATCTATGAGTCTCTTTTTTATCTCCGCCTGCATGGAGCCTCATCCTTTTATCAGGGTTCCAATCTTCTCTCCTGTTAAGATCCTCTTTATATTGCCCCTCTTTTGGAGGTTAAATACAATTATGGGGAGGTTGTTATCCATACAGAGTGAGATTGCTGTTGAGTCCATTACCTCAAGCCCCTTTTTAAGGACATCTATGTATTTTATCTCAGAGAATTTTCTTGCCTTCGGGTCCTTTAAGGGGTCGCTGCTGTAAACACCATCCACCTTTGTTGCCTTGAGGATAACCTGTGCACCGACCTCCATTGCCCTTAATGCGGCAGCGGTATCTGTAGTGAAATATGGATTGCCTGTGCCGGCTGCAAATATGACAATCCTGCCTTTCTCAAGGTGCCTTATGGCTTTTCTCCTGATGTAGGATTCTGCAAGCTCGCGCATTTCTATTGCTGATTGTACCCTTGTAGGTATGCCAATACGCTCAAGGGCATTTTGAAGCGCAAGGGCATTAAGCACAGTAGCTAACATGCCCATGTAGTCTGTAGATGTCCTCTCCATGCCCTTGGCAGATGCCTCAATCCCCCTGAATATATTACCACCACCGATAACCACAGCGGTCTGCACCCCTAAGGAAGAGATCTCTTTAAGCTCCTTTGATATTGAATTGACCACATCCTGGTCAATCCCATAACTGCGGTCACCCATAAATGCCTCTCCACTTAATTTTAGAAGAACCCGTTTGTATTTAGCCTTTTTCATCTTTATGAGTCATCAACCGGCTATTTTTCTCCAAGCTGAAATCGGACAAAGCGCCTCACCACGATGTTTTCCCCAAGCCGTGCTATTTTTTCAGCAATTATATCCTTGATTTTTTTCTTCTGCTCAGGGTCTTTTATGAAGCCCTGCTCCATCAGACAATTATCAGTATAGAATTTTTCTAATTTCCCTTCTATGATTTTCTCTACAACCTGAGGAGGTTTATCCTTTATCTGGGAGGTATAGATTTCTTTTTCCTTCTCTACAACCTCTAATGGGACATCCTCCCTTTTCATGTATGCAGGATTTGTAGCTGCAATCTGCATGGCAATGTCTTTGAGAAGCTCTCTGAATTCATCTGTCCTTGCAACAAAATCTGTCTCGCAGTTTATCTCTACAAGAACGCCAACTTTATCCATATGGATATAAGAGCCTATTAATCCCTGTCGTGCCTCTCTGTGAGCCTTCCGGGAAGCCAGTGCAAGACCCCTCTGCCTCAGGATCACTATTGCCTTTTCAAGGTTGCCGCCTGCCTCTGTGAGTGCCCTCTTGCAGTCCATAAGGCCTGCACCTGTTAGTTCCCTTAATTCCTTTACTGAAGATATCTCAGAGAGGGCGTCAGGGCTCAGATTCATTGAGCCTCCATGCTCACATCTGTGAGCTTCTCCTCTATAGCGGATTTCTCAGAGGCATCTGTAAGTGCCTTATCAAAGATACTCCTTCCCTCAAGCACTGCATCAGCTATCTTAGAGGTTATAAGCTTTATTGACCTTATTGCATCGTCATTTCCCGGGATGGGATAATCCACATCAGGGTCACAATTAGTGTCAACAATGGCAACTACAGGGATTGAAAGCTTTTTTGCCTCAGCAAGGGCAATCCGTTCTTTCACTGTGTCTACAATAAAAAGGGCACCCGGTAGAGTGGTCATATCTTTTATTCCACTGAGGTTTTTTTCAAGGCGTGCCCTCTCGGCTTCAAGCCTTGCTACCTCTTTTTTGGGCAGTAGATTATATGTACCATCTTCCCTCATCTTTTCAATCTTTTTTAGTTTTTCTATACTGCGCCTTACCGTCTTAAAGTTTGTGAGTGTGCCGCCGAGCCATCGTCTGGTTACATAGTAAGAGCCTGCCCTCTGAGATTCTTCTGCTATGACATCCTGTGCCTGCTTTTTTGTGCCGACAAAAAGCACAGATTCACCCTTACCCTGAATATCCTTAATGCAATTATAGGCATCCTGTAACATCAGGGCAGTCTTTTGAAGGTCAATAATATGAATACCATTACGCTCTCCAAAGATAAATTTCTTCATCTTTGGATTCCAGCGCCTTACCTGATGTCCAAAGTGGACCCCAGCCTCTAAGAGCTCTTTCATTGTTACTGCCATGAAGTCCATCCCGGTTATTACAATAAAATTAGTTTCCCTCTGCCCTTTCTTCCTGAATCCCGCACAGCAGGACACCGAGAGAAAGAAGATTGGATGGGCATGTGGTTTTGGTAGCGGGGGGAGGATTTGAACCTCCGACCTTCGGGTTATGAGCCCGACGAGCTACCAGACTGCTCCACCCCGCGATCTTTTATAACTTAACTGTAAAGACCCAAAAAAGTCAAGCAGAGGGCCTGATTTGATGTTACCATTTTAAAATGTCACATCAATAAGACTCATCGCAACGAGGGGTGCACCCTGTCCACCTGCTACCATGTCCCTCGTTCTGAAGTCAGATATAACAGGAATTCCGGTGCCTTCAATGTCCTCTAATTTTACCCTGCCTTCTTAATACATAGAATGGTAGCCTCTGCAAATACCTCACCGAGTTCAAAGTTGAGGCTGCAGATATCTTCTGTTCTTCCTGAAAAGGCTTCTGATATCTTTCTCTGAAGGCTTCTCTTAAAGAGCCGCCTCATTTATCTTTATCTTTATCTGGCGCTTAACTCCTTCTATGTATGCCTTTATGGCTAATTTCTGTCTAGCTGAGAGAAAGGATTGAGCTAACTGCTCTCTGCCTTCTTTTATTGAATCAAGAATCTTTCTCTCATCAGTAGTAAGCTCTGTGGTTTCTCCTATTACCCGACTCATCTTATCAATGAGCAATTCATCCATAAGTGCATTTTCATACTCCCTGGCAGTCATACGCATTAACCTGAGTGCCCTCATGTATACATCTTTTTGGAAGGCGCCGTCTTTCTGAAAGATGGGATTACTCATTATCGCCTTTTTGAGTTCTTCCTGTGTTACCCTCACTCCTGACATGTCCCCAGCAATCAAGAGGACCTTCCTGTCAATGAGGTCATTAAGAACCATCTCTTTGAGATTGAGTTTTTTTATCTCCTCCTCATCTTTATAAATCCTCCTGTAGTAGTCCTCGGCAATGTAATAACTCTTCCAGTATTCCTGCCGTGTTATCTTTTCCTTACCAATATGGGCAACAACCATATTTGATGGGTTTTCTAAGGGACCTATCCCCCAGAAGACAAATGTGATTATAATCATAATGGTTACTGCAGAAAGCAGGAAGACGCTGAAGAACTTATGACTGCGCATTATCTTGAGCATGTTATATCAGATATTCTGTAAGATTAATCCTGTATTTATTCGGGTCAAGTGTCTTTACTATGGAGCGCAGGTATCTACCACTCTGGTCTTTCTCTGTAAGGTCAACCATGACTCCCTTACTTCTATTACCCTTGCTGTCTGTAAGAAGTAAAACCACAGGTTTATCCGGAAAGACAGTATTACCCCTGCATACAAGCCCGAGCTCCTTTGTATCAAGGAGCACAAGGGTGCCGATAGGGAATACACCAACCATGTTTATGAAGAATTTAAATAGAATGGGGTCAAGCTCTATGCCTACCTTCTCCATCATAACACCCAGTGCCTTCTCAGGTGCCATTGGTATCCTTGCATATACCCTTGCTGAGGTCATTGCATCATAGCGGTCTGCAATGGTCACAATCCTGGAATAGAAGTCCAGGTCAAAGCGGCTGGAGACCTCTGGATAACCTGAGAGATTGTAGTTAAGGTGGTGCTCAAAGGCAACAATGGCAGCCCTCAAAGAGATATTATCAATACCTTTGAGCTTCAGTATTTCTCTTACACCTGAGGATGGATGCCTCTTCATTATCTTCCACTCATCTTCGGTGAGTGGGGTTGGTTTATTGAGTATCTCTTCAGGGATTTCCATCTTTCCGATGTCATGGAAGAGAGCAGCAAGTCCGAGCTCTGTGAGTGCCCTTCTGCTTAAGCCAAGCCTCTGACCCATGGCAATAGAGAGGATGCTCACATTAACACAGTGATGATAGGTATATTCATCGTAGTCTTTTATAGCGGTCATGCCCACAAGCAGTTCCTCCTCCTGAAGTATGAGGTCAACCATTATCTCCACAATTCTTTTTGCCCTTTTAAAACTGACCTTTTCACCTGCCTTTATCTGGTTTACCACACCCTTTATATATGAGACAGCATTAAAATATGTCCTCTTGACCAGTTTTCTGGCATCAAACTCTTCAGCCTCTTTGATTCTCTGGAGAGGTCCAACACGGAGTGAGTCAATGTGTGATATGTCCTCTGAAAGGGCATTGAATGGTTCGCTGGAGAATGCTGAGGATATGAATGCCTTGAGAAAACCCTGCATATCCTGAATGGTTATTGGATTCTCTATTATTATACTGCCAAGTCTTCGGCGTCTGAACTCCCTGATAAGGGAGTCAAAATTGAGGAGGTGTTCCATCGGGTATCTTACCCTTGTGCCATTTATATAAAAAAACTCTCCGATAAGCTCAAGTGTAAGCGCATTGCCACCGCTTACCAATGGGTTTACTGTAGTAATAAACCTCTCAATAGCACTGAGGACTGCCATATTCTGAGGGTCATGAATCTGGACACTTCTCACGACAACTGCGAGCTGGTTTATTATGTCCCTTGAGTCTTTTATTGCCCCTATGTTCTTATCTATCATACTTTCACCCTAAAAATCATGCGGCTTTTTTGGCCCCCCTGCTTCATCCTAAACCTTTTTCTCTATCATTTTTATAGCAGCATTCACATGTTCCCTTAATAGGTTATTCTTTGAGTCTTTGAGTTTATATAAAGCCGGAAGTGCCTCTTTATTACCGGTTAATCCAAGGGCGAATGCTGCAGCCGCCCTTTCCTCATCACATTTGACCTTTCTGAAGAGTGAGCAATGCTTAAGTGTCTTTATCATGAACTCTACTGTCTCTGGGTCATTCCACCTTGATAAGACTGTGTAAAATTCCTTTTTCTCATCAAATTCCTTATCTTGGAAATCTTTTTTTGAAGCCACCTCAATGAGTATTTTCCTGGCTTCCTCAGAACCCATACTGCCAATTGCCCTTACAGCGGTTCTTCTTATTGAGGGGTTGGCATCTCCTAAGCACTCCTTCAGTATTTTTAATGCCAATGGGGGTTTGAGCTCACCCAATGCCTTTATTGCCTCTTTCCTGACCCTGGGGTCTGTGTGTTTTACTGCCTGCAGGATATATTCCACAGCACTATTGTCTCCAATATGACGGAGGATATATATGATATTTCTTACGACATACCACGTGGGGTCCTGAAGACCTTTAGCAAGTGTATGGATATCTTCCTTTCCTAATTGAATGAGGATATTGATGACTTTTTTTCTCCAGTGTAAGGTCTTTACCTCTCCAAGGACCGTGATAAACGGCACTATGGCATCTCTATTTAGATATCCAATGTACTCATTTAAGAGGTCTTCATCTATATTCCCCTCTGAGTCAAATATCTCACCGACATATTTGATTACCTCCTCCGAGTTGGCAAGTGACAGCAGGCGACTCATGTGAGCCCTGATATCCTCATGGGTTTCAGGGTTTTCAGTCATGTCCCTTGCCAATTTTATAATATTAACTAATGGTCTGAGGTCTCTGTGGCTTAAAGAATAAATAATTAAATCCTTGATGAAGCGATGGATATATTCACCCTCCACAGGGTCTTGAGCATGAAGCAATATATTAAATAATATCGTAGAGAGTTTTCCTGTCTTCCCCTCCCTGTCCCTTTCTATCTCTCTTACAAGGAGTTGAATGTCCTTCTCTGTAAGGCTTACTGTTGGCACCTCCAAAGTATCCATGACCTTAAATGCATCTGTATAAGCCTCTAAAAAGGCCTCCTCTTTGGGCACCCTTTCTTTTATTTGAGCTACAGCCTTTGACTCATATTCTTCATCCACTAAGGAAAATGATTCATCGGCAACATACTTTATATTCTGGAAATCTTTCTCCCATAGCAGAGTGACAATATCATCATCTATAACCTCTCTATCAAAATCAAGTGCAATAATCTTGAGGAATTCTTCCAGCTCCTCTCTTGATAAGCCCTTTTTAAAGTGCAATTCTATCAGCCCATCCTTGAAAAAGAAGAGTGCGAGGTTATCTTCCCTTGAAGGGTTATAATACATCTGTACGGAGTCTAAAAAAATCTCATTCTGTTTTATCTTTAAATGAAGCTCGTCCCTGTAATTGAAAAACTCAGTAAATTTCAGGAAGGTCTCATCTATTGTTTTTATATAGATGGGATTGCTTTGAGGGTACATCCTTATAATCCTTCTTGCCTTGGGTAGTGAATGAACTATATCCTTTGCAATCCTTATGTCCTCTGTGTACTCCATCCTCAAAGATAGCACAGACCCTTTAGGGGTGTCAAAAATTACCTTCCCACAATTCCTCCAAAGTTCTTCAAGATACTGAGTCCTACGCTCTGGCTTTTCTCAGGGTGAAATTGTGTTGCAAACACATTGTCCTTCCATATCGTAGAAGTAAACTCAATGCCATAATCCGTTACAGTTGAGACAATGGAGCCATCTTCGGGCACAACATAAAAGGAGTGCACAAAATAAAGATAACTTCTATCCGGGACACCCTCAAGGAGTGGGTTATTCCTCTTTATCGTTATCTCATTCCAGCCCATATGCGGAACCTTTAATCTACCCTCTCGGCAGGAGTCCTCTCTGGCAGGAAACCGCACAACCTTTCCCTTAAAGATATCAAGCCCAGGGTATCTACCGAATTCCTCTGATTCGCTAAAGAGAATCTGTAACCCAAGGCATATCCCGAGATAGGGCTTACCTTTTTTTATGGCATCCACCAAGACATCTATTAATTTAAGGCTTGTAAGTTCCTCTATGCAGTCCCTGAATGCGCCTACACCGGGAAGGACAATCCCATTTGCCCTCTCAATAACCTCAGGTTTATTTGTTACTCTAACATCAATGCCTACCTTAAGGAATCCCTTTTCAACGCTTCTCAGATTTCCCATCCCATAATCAACGATAGCAATCATAATTTTATTATACCCAATCCAGACATAAAAGTAGCCGCAAAACCTATAAAAGGCTTGACATTGAGGTTTGATAAATGGTATCTACAAGTATTTTGCTTTTAGTTAAAAACATCCTTCAAATTTCATAAAGGAGAAATGGTGAAAGCTACTACCTTTAAGAGGGGAATATATTTAGAAGAGGCAAAGGGACTTACTGCACATAGCCCTATTGTAAAGGCAGAAGTTCCTCAAAGGGTAGTAATCCCCTTAAGCCAGCATACAGGCGCACCTTCAAAACCCGAGGTGGGAATAGGGGATACAGTTAAAAGAGGTCAACTCATAGCTTCTTCGCAGGGTTTTGTTTCTTCACCCCAGCATGCATCCATCTCAGGGAAGGTTATAGCCATAGGCGATTTCCCTCATCCTTCAGGCAGGCTGGTCTCTTCTATAGTTATTGAAGGAGATGGAAAAGATGAATGTGTCTTTTTTAAAGAAAATCCTGATTATCTAAATCTCACTGCAGATGAAATTAAGTCCCTCATAAAAGACGCAGGAATAGTAGGACTTGGAGGAGCAGCATTTCCTACAAGTGTGAAACTCTCACCGCCAAAGGAAAAGCTAATAGATACAGTAATACTCAATGGTGCTGAATGTGAGCCATATCTTACCGCTGACCACAGACTGATGTTAGAAGAGACAGCAGGAGTTATTAATGGGTTAAAGATTATTATGAAGGCACTTGGCGTCACCAATGGATATATAGGTATAGAGAATAATAAACCTGATGCTATTCAGAAAATGAGAGAGGCTCTCTTTGCGGAATCAGACATTAAGGTATTTCCACTCAAGACAAAGTATCCACAGGGTGCTGAGAAGATGCTGATAAAGGCTATCACAGGCAGGGAGGTTCCACCACGCGGTCTTCCAATGGATGTGGGAGTAGTTGTGCAGAATGTGGGAACTGCCTTTACCATTTATGAGGCGATGCGCTATGGCAAGCCACTCATTGAAAGGGTTGTTACTGTTACGGGCAGGGGGGTAAGGACGCCAAAGAATATGCTTGTAAGGATTGGGACGCCTCTCAAAGACCTTATAGAGCAGTGCGGTGGTTTCACAGATGGGGTTGTTAAGGTATTAGTGGGTGGGCCGATGATGGGCATTGCACAGTGGACACTTGATGTCCCTCTGGTGAAGGGAACATCAGGAATCCTGATTCTCACAGAGGATGATTATGTTCCATCAGAGGAATATCTTCCATGCATACGGTGCGGAAGCTGTATAGATGTGTGCCCGATGGGGCTCAATCCATCAATGCTCAGTATACTTTCAGAAAAAGGGTGGTATGAAGAGACAAAAGTATATAACCTCTGGGACTGTTTTGAGTGTGGCTCATGTGCCTATGTATGTCCATCAAACAGACCGATGGTTCAGTTTATAAGACTGGCGAAGTCTATGGTGAAGCCATGAGATTTGAAATTTCAAACTTACATGCCTGGGACATTGGAAGATTGGAATCTGGATATCATTTTGGATTTAGTTTTTAAGGATTAGATGGCTGTTGAGAAGAAAGGGCATCCTTTGATAGTTTCTGTTAGCCCGCATGTGAAGGGTGAGGAGTCTGTTCAGAGGATTATGTGGAGTGTTAATCTTGCCCTTCTGCCTGCATTCCTGATGTCACTCTATTATTTTGGTCCAAGGGCATTGTTTATCATAATACTCTGTGTGGGAAGTGCGATGCTTTCAGAATATCTCTTTCAAAAGGCACTTAAGAAAGAGGTTACTGTATCAGATGGAAGCGCATTCTTAACAGGGCTTCTTCTTGGGATGAACCTTCCACCGACACTACCGTTTTATATCCCGATTGTGGGTAGTTTTGTGGCGGTTGTTATTACAAAACAGCTCTTTGGGGGTTTGGGTTATAACATATTTAACCCAGCGCTTATAGGCAGGGCATTTTTACTAATATCATGGCCAAAGGCAATGACTGTATGGACAGAGCCCACAGCTCTTTTTGTGGGACTTGATGCAAAGACTACTGCCACACCCCTTGGCATCTTAAAAGAAGAGGGCATGGGAAAACTGATGGAGGTCTTTGGAGATAAAACCAACCTTTATATACAGCTTCTCATTGGTAACAGGGCAGGCTCACTTGGAGAGACCTCTGTGGTAGCCCTGCTTTTAGGAGGGGCATTTCTTCTTTACAGAGGATATATCACATGGCATATCCCACTTTCATTTTTAGGAACAGTTGCTTTACTTGCATGGATTTTCGGGGGAAAAGGTGCACTCTTTACAGGAGACCCACTTGTGCATCTCCTGAGCGGAGGTCTTATGCTTGGTGCATTCTTTATGGCAACTGATTATGTTACATCTCCCTCTGTGAGAAAAGGGCAGATAATCTTTGGGGCTGGGTGCGGGGCAATTACAATGCTGATAAGATTAAAGGGTGGTTATCCTGAAGGGGTGATGTTTTCAATACTTCTTATGAACTGCTTTGCACCAATGATTGACAGGAATGTTAAGACTCAGGTATTCGGGGCAAGGAAGGTGGAGAAAAAATGAGTGTAGAGGATATCCATTGCCGAACTGGTCTCTCCGGAGGCCAAGCAAAAATAACCCCTAAGGATATAGCAAAAATAGCCTTCAGGCTTACTGTAATCTATCTAATTGGCGGGTTATTCCTTGCCTTTCTCTATTCAAAGGTAGCACCTATAATATACATAAAGCAAAAGGAGGAGAAAGAGGCAGCCCTTAAGCAAATGCTTCCTGATGCAGAGAGGATTGAGGAATTGGGAACATGGAAGCCTTATGGAAGGGTTGCAGGATTTTATATTGCTAAAAAGGCAGGCGAGGATATCGGATATATTGTTGAGGGTTTCGGTAAGGGTTACTCAAGCTATATAAATGTCCTTGTCTCCGTAGATAAAGACTTTATTATAAAAAAAGTAGCTATTTTGAGGCATGCAGAGACACCCGGCTTAGGAGATGAGATAGAGAAGGATTACTTCTTAAACCAGTTTAAAGATAAGACCATTGAAGGTCTTGTTCTTGTAAAGGAGGAAACAGAGGAGAAGATACAGGCAATCTCAGGTGTTACCATCTCAAGCAGGGCTGTAACAGAGGATGGTGTAAAAAAGGCGGTGAAGATGTTGATGGATAAATTCTCAGGTAATGGGACAAAGGAGCAGAGGGGATGAGTAATCATATCCATAAGGGCAACTGGGAGCTAATTAAAAATGGGATATTCAGTGAAAACATCCTCTTTAGAATGGCTATAAGCCTTTGCCCTGCAATCGCTGTTACCACAAGCCTAAGAAATGGAATCCTCATGGGCATAGCGGTATTGTTTGTTCAATTAATGGTCAATATAACTGTCTCTGCGATGAGAAGATTCATTCATCCAAAGATCAGAATCCCCATATATATGCTTGTCATAGCAGGGTGGGTCAGTGCGATAGATATGACAATGGCAGCTTATGCAAGGGTAGCATATAAAGAGATGGGGCTTTATATCCAGCTTATAGTTGCCTTTGCATCAATACTGGCAAGGGCTGAGGCATTTGCAAGTAAGAATAAGTTTGTACCATCAATGATGGATGGGATTGGTATGGGAGTAGGGTTTCTCATGTCTATGATAATAATCAGTTTCTTCAGGGAGCTCTTAGGGAAGGGCTCCCTCTTAGGAATCCCCATTGTAGTAGGAAAGCCCTTACTTATAATGATACTTCCTGCAGGAGGATTTTTTGTCTTCGGGCTCCTTATGGGATTCTTTAACTGGATTGATATAAGATTCTTTGGTGGTAAGGGTGCAGGTGGGGCAAGATAAAAACACTGAATGGAGTTTAAACCATGGATTTTAACAAACTCCTTGAGTTAATAATCTCTGCCTCATTGATAAATAATTTTGTATTTACAAGGTTTCTGGGGCTCTGTATCTTCTTCGGGGTCTCAAGGAAGATGGAGACTGCTGTGGGGATGAGTATAACCTTTACCTCTGTTATGGTGATCAGTTCTGCCTTAAGCTGGCTGATTTTCTCCTATATAATGGTGCCCCTTGACATAACATTTCTTAAGATTGTTATATTTATCGGGATTGTTGCTGCCTTTGTTCAGTCAGCTGACACTATAATGAAGAAAACAGCACCAACTTTGTATTACAAACTCGGTATCTATCTTGCCCTGATTACCACAAACTGTATAATACTTGCAGTTCCCCTAATAAATGTGAGAGAGGAATATACATTTATAGAGAGCATTGTATTTGGGCTTGGTTCAGGGCTTGGATTTACCCTTGCACTGGTAATAATGGCAAGTATTCGTGAGAAGCTGGAGTTAGCAAATGTGCCAAGGCCATTCAGGGGGTTGCCCATAGCCTTTATAGTTACAGGTCTTATAGCACTGGCATTTACAGGGTTTTCAGGATTGATAACGCTCTGATAATACTAATTTAGAGTTTGAACACATTATGTTTGATTTAGACCTTACAAGGATACTCTCTGACTTAATTCAACTGATAAACTCTATCCCCATTCCCATGCTCGGTGTTGGCGCACCAGTTGAGGGAAGGGAGGAGGTAGATATCATTTCAGTGCTTAAATTCACAGGGATATTCCTCGGAGGGATTGGCGCTGTCTTTGGTATTGGTCTTGCTATGGCTGCGAGGAGGTTTGCTACAGAGGTTGATCCGAGGGTTGAGGAGGTGCTTGATGTCCTTGCCCATGCACACTGCGGTGCCTGTGGTTATGCAGGCTGTCAGCAATACGCAGAGGCGGTTGTCTTAAACCCTGAGATTGCACCTAACCTCTGCACCCCTGGTGGTGCCCCCACTGCTAAGGCTATTGCACATATAACAGGTAAAGAGATGATAGAGGTGGAGCCACGCATAGCCAGGATATTCTGTCAGGGCGGGTTTTCAAAATCCCTCAGGAGATTCAAATACGAAGGCATAGAGGATTGCAGGGCTTCTATACTTGCAGGTGGAGGTGATAAGTCCTGTATTTATGGATGCTTGGGCTATGGGACATGCTCAAGGGTCTGTCCCTTTGAGGCAATAACAATGAGTGATGACAACCTTCCAATAGTGGACCCAACAAAATGCACAGCCTGCGGAAAGTGCGCTCAGGCATGCCCTAAAAAGGTTATTGAGATTTTGCCTTCAGCAAAAGAGGTACTTATAAGATGTCATTCAAAAGACAAAGGTGCTGATACAAAGAGAAACTGTGAGATTGGCTGTATTGCCTGCGGTATTTGTGTGAAGGTTTGCCCATACAATTCACCTATGGTAGAAAACAACCTTGCAGGGATTGACCTTGAGAAGTGCAGGGTCTGCGGTATTTGTGTAAGGAAATGCCCTACAAAGGCAATTATGGATTATATACCTTCAAGACCAAAGGCATTTGTTACAGAGAAATGTAACGGCTGTGCTATCTGCACAAAGGTCTGTCCTGTGAATGCAGTCTCAGGTGAGCTCAAGAGACTCCATGTGGTAGACCCGAATAAATGTATTGGCTGTGGTATATGCACATCTAAGTGTCCCGTGGTTGCTATCACAGGGACATTTAATTATATGGGGGTTGCTAAGGCAGCTCTGAGGAAGGAGAAAGAAAAAACTGAAGAGACAGAAATTACCCTCGTATGAACCTCTTTTCAAATGCTATCTACAAGCTCCTTGAAAAACCCTTTAGAGTTCTGTTACTCTAAAAGTTGGAGGTTATTGTGAAAGAAGGAATTCATCCTGTATATAAAGAGGCGAAGGTGGTCTGTGGATGCGGGGAGACCTTTTTTACAAGGTCAACAAGACCTTTAATTCATGTAGAGATATGTTCTAAGTGTCATCCCTTCTTCACGGGGATGCAGAAATTGGTTGATGCCGAAGGAAGGGTTGCGAAGTTCAGAAGAAAATACACAAAGAAGTCAAAGAAGTAGATACATGGAGCACATCTTATGTGCTACCATACACTAAAGGTAAAAAGGGAAACCATTTTATTAAGCAGGTTTCCTTTTTATTTTGAGGTTTCATATGAAAGAAATGCTTATTGAGAAACTTAAGGCAGTAGAGGACAAATACGAGGAGCTTACAAGGCTCTTAGGGGAGCCCTCTGTATTTTCAGACTTTATGCTTTATCAGAAGTATTCCAAGGAGCAGGCGGAGATTTCAAGACTTGTTCAGAAGTTTAGGGAGTATAAAAAACTCCTTGCGGATATGGAGGAGGTAGAGGAGATCTTACAGGCTCCTGCAGAGGATGGTTTAAAAGAACTTGCTACTGCAGAGCTTGCAGAGCTTAGGGTGAGGGCACCAAAACTTGAGGACGAACTGAAACTCTTGTTTCTTCCAAAAGACCCACAGGATGAAAAGAATATTATCCTTGAGATAAGGGCAGGGACAGGCGGAGAGGAGGCAGGGCTTTTTGCAGCAGACCTCCTGAGAATGTACAGTAAATACGCCGAGGGCAGGGGATGGAAGGTAGAGACAATAGATATTAATCCTACAGGGCTTGGAGGTGTAAAAGAGGTCATTGTATCCATACAGGGCAAAGGCGCTTACAGCAGGCTGAAATATGAGAGTGGTGTGCATCGTGTCCAGAGGGTTCCTCAGACAGAGACTTCAGGTAGAATTCATACCTCTACTGCTACTGTTGCTGTGCTTCCAGAGGCAGAAGAGGTTGATATAAAAATTGATGAAAAGGACATAAGGGTGGATACGTTCTGTGCCTCAGGTCCAGGCGGACAGGGTGTAAACACAACATACTCCGCAGTGAGGATTGTTCACATTCCAACAGGTATGATGGTTCAGTGTCAGGATAGTCGCTCTCAGATAAAAAATAGGGAAAAGGCAATGAAGGTTTTGCGTGCAAGGCTTTATGAGCTTGAGCTTAAAAGACAGGAGAGGGAAAGGGCTGATGAAAGAAGGTCTCAGGTTGGCACAGGTGAGAGGAGCGAAAAGATAAGGACTTATAACTTTCCACAAAACAGAATAACAGACCACAGGATTGGTCTCACCCTACATAAACTTGGTATGATCCTTGATGGAGACCTTGATGAGATTATTGATAACCTTCTTACTCATTATCAGGCTGAGAAACTGAAGGAGATATAATGAATGCCCTTGAGATGTTAAGGAAGGCTGCAAAAACCCTTAAAGCCGGCGGCATAGAGTTTGCTGAAAAAGAAGCAGAAATCCTGATAAGGCACGGTCTTCATATGGATACCGCTGCCATATACAGGGATAACCCAGGGCTTGAGGAAGACCAAAGGATGGCTATTGAGGAGATGATAAATAGGAGGCTCAAGCATGAGCCTCTTCAGTATATCCTTCGCTATGTAGAATTTCTGGGGCTAAGATTAATTGTAGGCCCTGGGGTTTTAATCCCAAGAGCCGAGACAGAGCTTATGGCAGAATATGCGATAAAGACAGTTATGAGTAAAGATCAAGACTCTAAACTATATATCTTAGACCTCTGCACAGGCAGCGGCTGTCTTGCACTTGCACTTGCTAAGGAGTTTCCTCAGGCAGATGTTTACGGGACTGATATATCAGAGATTGCGCTGGGATATGCAAAGGAAAACGCAAGGATTAATGGCATAGGGAATGTGACATTCCTTAGAGGCTCATTATTTGAGCCGATTGAAAAACTCTCATTTGACCTGATCATCGCAAATCCTCCTTATGTAAAGGCAGAAGACATCCCTAACCTCCAGCCCGAGGTTAGAGACTGGGAGCCGATAGAAGCCCTTAATGGAGGAGAGGATGGAGAAGATATCTACAGGGAGCTCATACCATCTGCCAGGGAGTTTCTCAAAGACCATGGAATCCTTATACTTGAGGTTGGCTTAGGTCAATCCTATGATATTGCTCACCTCATTGAATCCTCAGAATATGCTGATATAGAGATCATAAAGGACTATGCTGGGATAGACAGGATAATACAGGCAAGGAAAAGGTAAGGTCTCTGTGGAGAAGCTATTAATTGAAGGTGGCGTAAGGTTAAATGGTGAAGTAACAATAGGGGGGGCAAAAAATGCAGTCCTTCCCATAATGGCTGCCTCAATACTTAGCTCTGGAGAAAATATCATATCAAATGTTCCCCGCCTAAAAGACATAATAACAATGGGGGCCCTGCTCAGGCGACTTGGTGTGGACTTTCAGATTGAGGCTGATAAGGTCTTCCTCAGCACTCATACCATAAATTCAGTAGAGGCTCCATATGACCTTGTAAAGACAATGCGTGCCTCTGTGCTTGTGCTTGGGCCACTGCTTGCAAGGATGGGTAAGGCAAAGGTCTCACTTCCAGGTGGATGTGCCATTGGCGCAAGACCTATAAACCTCCATTTAATGGGGCTTGAAAAGATGGGGGCTGATATAACGCTTTCAGAAGGGTATGCGATAGCAAAGGCAGAGAGGCTTAAAGGTGCGGATATCTATTTTGATATTCCAACTGTTACAGGGACAGAGAATATCATGATGGCAGGGGTACTTGCAGATGGGGTTACCATAATTGAAAATGCAGCACGTGAGCCTGAGGTAGTTGACCTTGCAAATGCATTAATCTCAATGGGTGCGGATATTGAAGGTGCGGGCACAGGCACTATCAGGATAAAAGGGGTAAACAATCTCAAACCGCTTAATTACTCTATAATACCTGACAGGATTGAGACAGGGACATTCCTTGTTGCTGCTGGTATAAGCTGTGGTGAAATAAAGATTAAGGGATGTAACTTTTCTCATTTAGATTCTATGGTGCTTAAACTCAGAGAGGCAGGGCTTAGTATTAATCAAGAAGGCGATGGGCTAATGGTTAAAGGTAACGATAGATTAAATCCTGTAAATGTAAAGACTATGCCTTATCCTGGATTTCCAACTGATATGCAGGCACAGTTCATGGCTTTAATGTGCATCGCAGATGGTGTAAGTCTTATCACAGAGAGTATATTTGAAAACAGATTCATGCATGTGGCAGAGCTAAGGAGGATGGGCGCCCAGATAGAGGTAGAAGGCGCAACTGCAACTGTTAGGGGTGTTCCATCACTTACAGGTGCACCTGTCATGGCAACTGACCTCAGGGCATCTGCCTCCCTTGTCCTTGCAGGTCTTTCAGCAAAAGGGAAGACCCTTATAGACAGGGTTTACCACCTTGACAGGGGTTATGAGAGGATAGATGAGAAACTCAAACTATTAGGGGCCAGGGTGAGGAGAGTAAGCTGATTTAATGTGCTGAAAAGCCTCTGAGGAATCCCCTATTTTTACCTTAAACCTACCATTGCCTTCTGCAAAAAATACAAGCAAAAAGCCTTGACGGATGCCTTACGGAAGAGGATAAAATAGTATATGAAAATAATAAAAGGAAAGGAGGTTGACACATTTATAGAGTCTCTGAGGAGGAGGTTATATGCCATAGGCAGGGTTGAAAATCCTGTAAGAAAAATCCTCAATGATGTGAAGAAGAATGGCGATGAGGCCTTAAGGAGATATACACAGAAGTTTGACTCAATAAAGCTAAGGAGCCTTTTAATAAGTAAGAAAGAAATTGAATCCTCTGCAAATAAAGCTGATAAGAAGGCTGTAAAGGCACTTGAATTTTCAGCCAAACGCATAAGGGCATTTCATGAAAGGCAGAAGGAAAAATCATGGTCATTTTCAAAAAATGGGATTACACTCGGGCAGATAATAATACCCATTGAAAGGGTTGGTGTTTATGTTCCGGGTGGAAGGGCATCGTATCCTTCAACTGTGCTTATGAATGTAATACCTGCACAGGTTGCCGGTGTCCCTGAGATTGCCATATGTGTGCCAACACCACGAGGTGAAATAAACCCTTATGTTATGTCAGCTATAAGACTGCTTGGAGTGAAAGAGGTTTACAGAATAGGAGGTGCACAGGCTATAGGTGCAGTGGCTTATGGCACAGAGACAATAAAAAAGGTTGACAAAATAGTTGGTCCTGGAAATATCTATGTTGCCACTGCAAAGAGACTGGTCTTTGGAGAGGTTGACATTGATATGATTGCAGGACCAAGCGAGATATTGATAATTGCTGATAAGAGTGCAATTGCATCATTCATTGCTGCTGATTTACTCGGTCAGGCAGAGCATGATGAGATGGCATCGGCAATCTTAGTGACAACCTCAGAGGCCCTGGCTCAAAAAGTAAGAGAAGAGCTTACCTATCAATTAAAACCTCTTAAGAGAAAGGAGATTGCAAAGGAATCCCTTGATAAATATGGTGCGATAATAATCATAAAGACCCTTAAGGATGCAGTTGAGGTTACAAATAAGATTGCCCCTGAACATCTTGAGATAATGACCGCTGAGCCTGAGAGGCTCCTCCCCCAGATAAAAAACGCAGGTGCAATCTTTCTTGGTCAGTGGTCTCCTGAGCCACTTGGTGATTATTCAGCAGGACCTAATCATATACTTCCAACAGGTGGCACAGCAAGGTTTTCATCTCCCCTAGGTGTCTATGACTTTATCAAGAGGGCAAGCCTCATGAGTTTTAAAAAAGAGGGCTTTCTAAGACTTGCCAGAGTCGTTGAGACACTTGCAGATGCAGAAGGCTTAGAGGCACACGGCGATGCCATAAGGATAAGATACAGCTGAATCTTTCATCCGATCCATATTGTTTTCTTGAAATCCTTCATTCCTTCAATAACCTGACTTGTTGTGCCTCTATAACCAACCTTTAGTTTAGACTCAAGCTTATAGTATTTAAGGCATGTCCCGCATGAGAATATCTCAACTCCCATTGCCACAAGCTCTTTTAAAATTGGGACTATATCCTCATTGATGGTGGTGAGTTTTACTCCTGCATTGAGAAAAAATATTGTATGAGGGATTTCCCTTGTCACCTTCATTGTCTCAAAGAACCCTTTTATGATAATCCTGCCCACCTCATCTTCTTTGCCCAGGGTGTCAGTTGCAACAACGAGAAAGAGGTCTTTTTTCCTATCTTTTATCATTTCTAATGCCTCCTGTGCCATGGAAACAGGCTTCGGGCATCCAAGACGCTTGCATCTATAAGCATGACTTATCTCCTTTCTCGCCATCGTGCATTATAAAACCCATGCTAAGTATCCTGCTTTTTGATAATAACTATCTGCCACTCACCATTATTAATCTGCGTTACCTCTGGGACTTCACAACCGATTGACCTTGCCACTTTTGGGACATCTTCAGTGGCAGAAGGACAATCTACGAGGAGATTCATTCTATTTCCTTCATCGAGTTTTTTGACCAGTAATTCAACAGCATATTTTGGATAAGGACATACCCACCCTCGCATATCCACTTGATAATGTTTTTCGCCAATCTTTGATGCCTTGATTTTTCTCATTTTTTAGCCTCCACATAGGTTATAAAGATATAAAAAATAGCAAGAAAGAAAAAAATCAGTGCTGCACCGCCAAACCAGCCAAACTGATGACCAAGGGAGAAAGGTTTCCCATAAAGCCATCCCTTTCCTACATAATCGCCATAGATAAGGACCCACGAGCCAGATGTCAACATTCCTGCGATAACTGCAATCCATGCACGGACATATCCTTCGGCAGATCGCCATAGAATGCCTACACCGCATCCACCAGCTACAGCCATTCCTATTCCGAATATAAAACCTCCAATAAGTGTATGTAGACCTACAGGCAATATAACAGCCATTTGCTGATAACCCTGGGATTTAAGGATCGCAAACCCAATGGTTCCGATGGCGATGCTGAGTAATATCCATTTCATAAGAGTTCCATCTCTACTTACGAAGATCTCCCGGAAGGCAGATGCAAAACAGAGGCGTGAGCGCTGAAAGATTACACCAAATAAAGCTCCAAAAAGCAAAAGCCCGGCAGACTTTGGCGTATCCCTTGAGACATAAATCAGAGCAACTACAGTAAGGAGAATTCCCATTATCATACCTACAAACGGCTGCCATGAGGCATTAGTTTTTCTCACTGGTTTACCTGTAGGCAATGTGCTGAAATCGAGGGCATCCACAGCCTCTTTTGCCTGCCGCTTCAGAAACAGCCCGCCCACATAGGCACCAAGAAGAAGCCCTACGGCCGACAGTGGCCCGCTTAAAGAGAGGGCCATGGTAGCAGAATAAAAACCACCAACATTACATGGTGGCATTATGACTGTTCCAAAACCCATCAAAGCTCCACCTATGAGAGCTACTATATATCCTCTCCAATTCTCGGTTCTGATCTTAAACTCTTCGGAAATGAATGCCGACATGGCTACACCAAAGATTATTCCAAAATTAAGCATACTGTGCATGTCAAGATAAAGAGGTGTCAAAGGACAGGCAGTAAATGGAGCATCTACTTTGATACCCAGAAGATTATAGACCCAACTGCCCCACATCGCCATCTGTGGGAATACTCCTATTGCCCTTGCATAAGCAAACATAAAGATGTTTGCGAAAGCCAATGCCACCGCTCCTGCCCATAATGGCCATGCCTTTTTCCATACGGGTTTATAAAAAACATTTACAATTCCATCATAAACTTTACTCCATCGCTCCACTTTATACCCTCCATTTATTAGCAAGCCTGAATTAAAGGTTTTCCTTAAAACTTATCTTATAACCAATATTAAACCCGAACAAATCCTCGTTTAATGCCTTGCCATCAGCTTCTGCATAAGGATACATAAAGTAGTTAAGCTTTCCGTCCTTTTGAGGTGGATTTAATGTAAGGTCCCGGCCTGACTGATATGCAATCCTGTTCTCGTCAACTGCCCCGAAGAAATATTCAACAAGGTCTTTTATTTCTTTAGGATCAGTTATCTTCTTTTCGAGCATTGCCTTCAATACATCAGATGGGTCAACAGGAACCCACCCATATCCCGGCATATAAAACTCTGCCCAGCAGTGCTGAGCCTTTGTAATATCTCCCTTTTTGTCTTTTGGCATACGGATTCCATAGATCTCCCTTGCTGGAACACCGGCGCTCCGCGATAGTGATACAAAGACAGAGTGAATATCTCCGCATTTACCTCCCATTGAAACGAGGAGTTTGTCAACTTCACCGAAGCCGCAGCCCTTTATATTAGGGTCGCGGTGCATGTTATTCACAATCCAGTCATAAATGGCTTTTGACTTTGCAAGATTGGTCTTCTTGCCCTTGGTAATTTTATCTGTAAGTTCTTTAACCTTGCCTGTTGTCGGTCCGAGGCTCGTTGCCTTTAGGTATTCTTTGAATTCTTCTTTAGAAAATGCTAATTCCTTTTTAGGAAAATCTTTTTTAACAACTTCTTTTCTCTTGACTTTAAAAGAATAGGTCAGAGCCCTCTCTTTAAAAGGGCCGTTCCATTCAGCATAGAGAGCTATGTTTCCGTTTTCACCTTCCCTGAAAACGCCGCTGTTTGAAAAATTACCACTTACCTTAATGTCCCAAATGTCTTGATTTTCATCAGACACAGGATAGGGTATCCAGAGCCTTACATTCTTTGCATCCGCTGGTGCATTGAGATTAAACTGAACCGTTACTTCGCCCTGCCTTTCCTTAGCAAATGATAAATGGTGTATTGCTAAGACGCCGATAATCAGCATGAAGCCAACTAAAGCCTTTTGGATATGCATCTTGCTACCTCCCTTGTAAAGTTTTACCCTTAAAATACTTGCTTCGGGGATTAGATGTCCAATAGTTAATTTCAATTTATAAAAACAAAACTATAAATAAAATCTATCGGACTAATTGGATGTGGAAACGCAAAATTTATGATAGATATAAAGTAAAATAGACTGTTAGACAAGGTTACGCAGGGGAGGGTTTAATGGGATTGATATGTTCTAAGAATAGATTATATGCAAGTGGTAATGTCCTTTTTTTATGGGTTGCAATATAAAACTTCCTTTTCATTTCTATATCTGTCAGTTTTATTTCTTTGAGCACACTGTATTTCAACTCATCTTTAACAGATAATTTTGATAATATTGAAACCCCCAGTCCTTCCTTCACTGCCTGTTTTATGGCATCTGTAGAGCCAAAGATTCCTGAAATCTTTATGTTTTCAATTTTAACTCCCCTGCCTCCTAATATCCTTTCAGTCTCTTTTCGTGTCCCTGAACCCTCTTCTCTTAAGACTACTGGATATTTGATTAGCTCCTGAAGTCTCACTTTATTTTTCGTTATTAGAGAAGGGGAGGATACAACAATCAGCTCATCCTCCATAAAGGGAATGTAGTTTATCAGAGATTCGTTCCGAACCTGGGCATTTATGAGCTTCGCACCAACTATCCCCATAAGCAGTTCATGTTTTAAGAGCCTTTCTATGATGTCTCTGGAGTCGGATATAATTATCTGAAATGAAATCGCTGGATATTTTTTCAGAAACCCTATCATGATGGAGGGCAATAGATATGTCCCCGGGATTGTGCTTGCACCTATAATCAGTTCGCCTGTGGGCTCCTTCTTAAATTGCCCGATTACATTTTTAATATTATCGGCTTTTTCTATGATTTCTATTGCATAACTATATAAGACCTCTGCCTCTTTTGTTGGAATGACCGTTCTTCCCATCCTGTCAAAGAGCTTACAATTTAGTTCTTCTTCCAGTGACTTTATGTGCCCACTTATAGTTGGTTGTGTCAGGTAGAGTTTTCCAGATGCCTTTGAAAAGCTCCTGTTTTTAAATACCGATACAAATATCTTTAAATGATGTATGTCCATAATTAAGATTGTAACATACTGATGGGTTTAGGGGTGGAATTTAGTTTCAGAGGTATACTATCATATAGTTAGTTTATCAGAGAGGCTCTTAAGAATTATGGATGGATTCAAGAGGAGAGGGCTAATAGAATTTGCTGTTATCCCCTCTGCAGGGAAGGGAACCCGCCTTTTGCCCATTACATCGTTTATTCCGAAGGAACTAATCCCTGTGGGCAATAAGCCAATGATTCACTACGCCATGGAGAGGATTATAGATGCAGGGATTCCAAATGTGGTTATTGTCCTGAGCACAGCTAAAGAATCACTTAGAGAATATCTTATACGGGAATTTTCAGAAAAGGTGAAACTAAATTTTCTTTTTCAGAAAGAACCGCATGGTGTTGCAGATGCCATTGCCTTGTGCCGACCTCTGATTGATGAAAACCCTTTTCTCCTATGGATGCCTGATAGCTTTCAGTGGGGAGACAGTGAGTTTCTCAAGCGTTTGCTAAGCTTATTCTATAAGACAGGGCAGACCTCCTTAGGTATATATTCAGTTACACAGGATAAGGCATATCTTTATGGAAACTGTGGACTGATAAAAGGCAGTCCCACCTCTGATGGATACCTTAAGATTTATAGTCTCGGAGATAAGCGACCTGGTAGTTTTGAAATTGTAGATGGCACTATGGCATACAGGGTAGTGGGTGTGTCTGTTTGCAAGGGAGAGTTCTTTGACTATATAGAGAAACATCGCTCAATACATAAAGAGGGTGAGCTTGATGATGTGCCTGTTTTTCAGATGATTCTAAAAGAAAAGGGGATGGTTGGTGAGATATTCAGAGGGGATTATTTTGATGTAGGTAATCAGAATGGACTTATGTATGCCCAGCATTTTTTATGGGAGAAGGCATACCCCTCACCTCAATCCTCTCCTCTCAGGGGACAAACAAATTTTGAGATGATGGTCCTTGGAAGCGGAACAGCTATACCGCATGGAAGCCGTTTTGGACCCGGTTATGCCTTGAGGATAAATGACAGGTATTTGCTCTTTGACCCCTCTGCAGGGACTCTACACAGGATGGCTAAATCAGGGATAAATCTAAAAGATATCTCTCACATCTTTTTTACCCACCTACATCCTGACCACACAGGCGACCTTGTGCCACTGCTTTTTGCATTAAAAAACCCTGATATAGACCCTTTAATATTTATCCAGATTTTTGGGCCAGTAGGATTTGGAGACTTCTTTAATAATTTAAAGATTCTTTATGGACACTGTATTGATGCCCCTCAAAAGGCAAAGGTCTCAGAGATTCCTGAAGAAGGGCTTAATACAACTGAATGGAGTGTTAAATGTGAAAAAGTGCTTCACACTGAGAACTCTATTGGTTACAGGGTAACCCATCATAAAAGTGGAAAGGTCTGGGCCTATTCAGGGGATACGGATTATTGTGATGAAATAATAAAATTAGTGGATAATGCAGATGTGGCAGTTCTTGAATGCTCCTTTCCTGACCAACTTAAAGAAAATGGGCACCTGACCCCTTCTCTATGTGCAAGGATTGCAAGGGAAGGAAAGGTGCATCACTTAGTCCTCTCTCATTTTTATCCCCCCTGCGATGGAGAGGATATCCTTGCCAGCTGCCGCAGGGAATATTCAGGCCCTATCACCTTAGCAAAGGATTACCTTAAGATTCTAATATAACCTTCCTGTTAGCCCATTATAAAATTTACAAAAAATTAACGATAATTAACAGCAAATTTACTTCAGCTTGTGGTAAGGTTCTTGTGGTATATACCAGAGGGTATATACCGGGAAGAGGAAAAATTCAAAAAGAAGGAGGTAGTAAATGAGCAAGAAATTCTACGTGATGTTTGTAGCTGTCCTTACGCTCGCGCTGATTGGTGGTTTTTATTTCACTAGCGCCGATGCCCAGAAGGCAGCGCCAGCAGTAAAAGCAGAGAAACCTGCAAAGGTTGAGACTTGCTATGCATGCCATGTGCCGATTAAAGAGCTCCACACGCTCGGAAAGCACAAAGGCGTCAATTGCGTATCCTGTCATACTGGACTGGATAAGCATCTTGCAAATGTAAAAGAGAGACCTGTAACAAGGACAGATCACAAGGCATGCGGAGCCTGCCACAAAGAGCAGTATGAGAGCTTCTTTACAATGAACTGGAAGAAGCTGGCGAGGATTGAGAAGGCTCAGCCAAAGGAAAAGGCACCAGCCTTTGATCTGCTCATGATGCCTCATGGTTTTACAAGGGAGCATAATATCCAGAGGTCACATTCATTTATGCTTATTGACCATTTGCTTGTTGACAGGGCATACGGTGGAAGGTTCCAGCCTAAGAATGGTTGGGCGTTTTATGGAATGAGTGGAGACCTTAAGGCATGGGATGTGCTAACAGAGATACCACAGGCAAAGGGAGTAGATGCACACAAACCATTCTTACACGGCACAGGTGCATTTGCTAATCCTGTATGTCTTAACTGTAAGACACAGGACCACATCCTTGACTGGGCATTTATGGGTGACCCTGTCCCTGGCACAAAATGGTCAAGGACATCAAAGGTCTATGAGTTTGCGAAAGACCTTAATCATCCACTTAACTGCTATATGTGCCACGATCCCCACGCGGCGAAGCCGAGGGTCGTCCGCGATGCCCTCATAGAGGCATTGACAAGACCAGAGGCAGATACACTCTGGCACAAAGACCCTAACAGGACAAAGATTGATGTCAAGGACATGGGTCTCAGAGGCTACACAAGGAAGATTGCAATCCTTGAAAAAACTGATACAAAACTTCAGTGCGGTCAGTGCCATGTTGAGTATAACTGCAACCCCGGTATTGATCCGACTGACGGAAAACCCATTGGAATGGCTGACAGAAGGACAAACCACTTCCCATTCAAGAGCGTCTGGGACAACAATGCCCACTATGACAGCATAAAGTTCCGTGACTTCAAGCATGGCATAACAGGGGCACTTCTGTGGAAGGCGCAGCATCCTGAGGCAGAGACCTTCTGGAACTCAAAGCACCAGAAGGCAGGTGTAAATTGCAACGACTGCCATATGCCGAAAGTAACGGATCCAAAGACAAAGAAGACCTATACATCTCATTGGCAGACAAATCCCAAGAACTACATTAAGGAAACCTGCCTGAAATGCCATCCTGACTGGGATGAGAAGAAGGCTGTTTATGTGATAGACAGTGCGGTTACCCACCTGAAAGGCAAGGCAAGAAAGGCTGAGTTCTGGCTCACCCAGCTCATCAACAAGTTCATAGAGGCAAGGGCTGCAGGTGTTGACGAGGCGGTTCTGAAAGATGCAAGGGATAAGCATTATCATGCCCATACACACTGGGAATGGTGGACTGCTGAGACCTCTGCTGGTTTCCACAATATTGACCAGGCAAAGGAATCCCTCAATACATCCATGATTCGCTCAATGGAGGGTATTCAAATTCTTGAAGATGCCATTAAGGCAAAGAGAGGAACAGACACCACATTCACTACACCTGTAAGGGCAAAGCACTTTATCGGCGTTGACCCTGTAAAGTAAAACCAGAGGGGGGCATATGCCCCCCTTATTTTTTAAAGGAGGTGTAGATGAAAAGATTTACACTTTTGTTTTTAGTGGTCTTCTTTGTGGTGGGGCTGAGTGTATTCAATGGGTTTACTCACAATAACAGCGCTCCAAACTTTGAATGTTATGTTTGTCATACCCCTTTGGAGCCTCAGAAAACTATCATAAAGGCAGTAGGCATTCCAAAGGTCTATGACCCAGGGAAGACTTATAAAATCACCATTACTGCAGAGAGCACACTAAAGAGCTATGGCGAGGTGCAGGGCGGTTTTGCAGCAGCGACTGCAGCAGGTGAATTGACAGTAACAGATGGGAAAAATACCCAACTGTCAAACGGGATTATGACACATACACAGGAAGGCTCGTATCTTAGAGAATGGAGTTTCTTATGGAAGGCCCCTCCGACAAAGATGGATGCTGAGATAAAGGTTATGGTAGTTGCTGCAGACGGTGATTTCTCACCTGCAAATGATGCAGTAGCTGCCCATATGTTTATAATTAAACCGGCGAAATAGGAAAGGAGGTGTTAGCAAGTGAAACTTAGTAGAAGAGACTTTTTAAAGGCGACTGCTATAACGGCTGCTGCTACAGCTGCAGGCATCAGGAGGCCTGAGATGCTTTTTGCGTCGGCTGTTTCTGTAAAGACACTTCCTGTTGGTCAGTGTAGATACTGCGCAGTAGGCTGCACAACAATGGCTGACTGTGAGGTGGATGCAGCAGGCAAGGTAGTAAGGGTTTTGGCAATAAAAGGCGACCTTAAGAGCCCTGTTAACAGGGGTGTGCTCTGTACAAAAGCGTTCTACCTGCACAAAGCCCTTGCATACAAAGACAGGCCAAAGGGTGCCCTAATCAGAAAGGAATGGATTAACCCAAAGACAGGAAAGCCTGATCTGGTTAATTCACCAAGGGTTCTTGAAGGCAAGACCACAAAGGACCCTCATGGTTTAAAGCCTTCTGAGGTTGATATGAAGGAGAACTTTGTCCTTGTGCCATGGGAAGATGCCATAGATTTCGTTGCAGATGCAGTTGAAAAGACTGTTAAAGAAAACGGAAAGCACAGCGTTGCTTACTACGGCAGCGGACAGGCAGGGACTGAAGAGACGTATATAATGAATAAGGTTCTGAAGGGTGGAGGCATGTTAGCTAACAACGCCATTGAGGGACAGCCGAGGATGTGTATGGCATCTGCTGTTGTGGGCTATCTTTATACCTTTGGAAAGGATGAGCCTTATGGTTCTCTTGATGGTATTGATGTTCCAGACCCTGACTTCAAAAAACATGCAGACACATTCTTTATCATCGGAAACAACACAGCAGAGGCACATCCAATAATCTTTAACAGGATTGCTGCAATAAAGGCAAAAAATCCGAATATAAAGATTATCCTCGCTGACCCGAGGAAGACGCGTTCTGGAACAATTGCTGATTTATGGCTGCCATTTGCAACAGGCAGAGACCTTGTGCTCTTGAACTCCATAGCATATGTAATTACCCATGAACTTGATGGTGCAAAGTATGATGTGGAAAAGGGCACTGTTGATGCAAAATGGAAATACCTTGATAAAAAGTTCATTGAAAGGCATGTGAGCTTCGGCATTCACGAGGATGTAAAAAAGACATGGATAAAGACCACCTATGGTGGGACAAGGGATGCAGCATGGGACCTCACCTATACAGCAGAGCCGAGAAGGACATACCCGAACCTGAGGAATAAATATGCCTCAGAGGAAGATATAATGAAGGACCTCTATAAGGGCTTTGCTATATTCCTTAAGTTCCTTGAGGACTACAAACCTGAAAAGGTATCTGAGATAATCTTTGAGGGTGAATCCCCGCTTCTTTATGATAGGACAACAAGGACATGGAAAAAGATAAGCGGCCCAGAGGCGCTGAGGCTTGCTGCTAAGTGGTATGCAGATGGATATACAACATCTCTTTGGTGTATGGGAGTCAATCAGAAGCTTCAGGGCACATGGACTAATGCATCACTTCATATGCTCAATCTTATCACAGGAAAGGCAGTTAAACCGGGCAGACACTCGTTCAGCCTTACAGGCCAGCCAAATGCCTGCGGTGGAATCAGGGCGCCAGGGGCACTATGTCATGCACTGCCTTATGGAAGACTTGTTGTAAACCCGCTTCACAGGGCAGCGGTTGAAAAGATATGGGCTGATAGTGCCGCTACATACCTTAAGAAGCGTGGTATGTCTGATGCAGAAATAGCAGGAGAGACAGCAAAGATAAAGATTCACGATAAACCGGGTCCCCATACTGTTGAGATGTTCAGGAGGCTCGGTGCAGGACAGATTAAGGTCCAGTTTGTTTCAACTGTTAACCCTGGCCAGAGCCTGCCATATTCATGGCCATATAGATTGGCAATGGGGGCAGCACATAAGGGAGAGCCATGGCCTATTACAGTAACGCTTGAGGCATTTCCAAATGCGACAACACAGGTCTCAGACATCGTGCTTGGTGCTTCAAGCTGGTATGAGAAGGAGTTTATATTTGGAAACCTTGAAAGAAGGTATCAGATTATCAAAAAGGTCATAGACCCTGTTGGGAATCCAATCCCTGACCATACAATATTCGCCCTGATAATGAGAAGGCTTGAGGAAAAAGGACTTGTTCCGAAAGGTCATGTTTCCCAGTTCTGGCCCGAGAAATATGATGGTCCTGACTGGATGAAGAAGACACTGGCTGTAGCCAACACATTGGAGTGGAACAGGGAATTTACCACCAATATCTGGGACGAACTCATGACACTTTCTAAGGGGACAGGGTATGACTTTAGTGGTATGAATAGGAAAATGTTACTTGAGCAGAACTTCGGCTACAGGATACCACTACCAGCGGAATACCATACGGATGCCTCTGTGAAGGCAAGATATGACAAGTATCATTCAAGCATCCAGTATGCCTATCCGTATGACCCGCTTATTGATAAAATTACTGCGTTTTACCTTAAGAACATGAAGGAATTCAATCCGGTCTATGGTGCATGGCTTGAGAAGAATATTGCTACGATGAAGGCAGATGAAGCATATCATAAGGAAGAAAACCTTCCCAAAGGATGGTATGCAAGCTTCTATAACTCCAATGCCTTTATTAACGGTATGGTTGACATACCAACCCCTGATGGCAAGACCAGGAAGGCTCCGGGATGGGATGGCCGTGCAATTGCATGGGCAAACCCATGGTGGGCATGCAAGTTTGACGGAAAGGGGTTTGTCAAATATAAGACCGTTGAGGTTGTTGAGAGGAAGTTTAATCCTGCCAAGGTTGAAGAAAACAGCGCGCTTCCATTCGACCCTGTAACCAAATATACAGCAAGTGTCATTGGCGACCCTGATAATGATATGAACGCCCTTAAGAATATTGCCCTTAGCCCTGCTGAATTCCACAACCTCAGGCACGAGTATACAAAGCCTGATGGAAGCAAGCTACTTATCATTGACACAACAGATTACAAATATGGTGCATGTACAGGTAGAGTCATTGAACACTGGCACTCTGGTAGTATGACTACAAGGGTATCAGAGCTTAGCCGCGCAGTCCCAGGCGCTTATGTGGAGCTTAATGTAGATCTGGCAAAGAAGCTGGGCATCAAAGAGGGCGATTCTGTAATAGTTGAATCCCCAAGGGGTAAGATTGAGCTTCCTGCGAAGGTATTGGATGTCACAAAGGCAACAGGAGGACCGAGACATGACTATGTGTTTATCCCGTGGTTTGATGAATACAAGCTCATCAACATGATAATGAGGGATGCCTTTGACCCATTCAGCTTCCAGGCAGACTACAAGATGTTTGCGGTGAAGATTTACAAGGGCAAGACAAAGGCAAGACAGGCAGAGCCTGGAAAGGTAGTAGCGTAAAAGGTTTTTTGTTTCACCCTCCTCCCCACCCCCTCCTGTCAATGGAGGGGGTATTTTTAAGATAAAAATAATAGGCTCTTTCTCATATTGAGTTGGTAACAAAGCAGAACTGTTTAAAAATTTCTCCTTAGAAAATGGGAGAAAGGGGGTTGTTTCCTTACAGCCCCTCAGGCGTGCTAGGAAAAATAATATGTGAACAGGAGGAAATGTGAAAAATTTGTTAGTGCTTGTTTTTGCCCTTTTTTTTGTGGTGTCGTGCGCAAAGAAAGAGGACAAGAAGGCAGATGAAGGCTATTTAGCAAAGGTCGGAAATGTAGTAATAACAAAGCAGGATATGGACAATGAGCTTGCATCAATGCCTGAAGACAGGCGGCAGTTTTATATGGGTAAAGATGGCATGGGGCAGCTCCTTGAAGATATGGTGAAAAAGGAGATATTCCATCAGGAGGCGATTAAAAAAGGCATAGATAAAAAGCAGGAATATCTAAAGAGGGTTGAATACCTAAAAAAGATGGCACTTATTGAGACACTTTTAGAGACTGAACTTTCCAAAAAGATAGAGGTTACTGATAAAGAAGTAATTGATTATTACAACAAACATAAGGCAGCGGAATTCACAGATAAAGCCACTGGCAAGGTTATTGAGCTACAATATATCAAAGATGAGCTAAAAAAGCAGCTTGTAATGGAGAAGCAGAGAGAGGTCCTTGAAAAGTATTTAGCTGATTTAAGGAAGACATATAAGCCTGAGATAAAGGCGGTAGACAGGAAGCAGTAAGGCAGGCGTCTCGCCTGTCAGATAATCAAGGGTGTTTTCATATGAAGTTTACGAGAAGAGATTTCCTTAAGGCGTCTATCCTGACAGGTGCTACTGTGATGGTCGGAAACGGATTCCCCATTTTGGAAAACCTTGCTGATGCTGCAAAAGAAGAGTTTATGGGGCCGCTTCCTGATATAGATGTCGGAGGTTTGATAAGGCCGCCAGGGGCACTGCCGGAAAAAGACTTCAGGGCAAAATGCATAAGTTGTGGTGTTTGTGTGAATGTCTGTCATGTGATGAGGTATGATGCGATTGCAGTTGCAGGTTTTAATCCCCCCTCACCCCCCTTTAATAAAGGGGGGATGGGGGGATTATTTAGCAAAAGGGGATTAAGTGGGATTTTGAGTTTTGGCACACCTTACATAAAGGATATGAGGGACTTTCCATGTGCCCTCTGTATGGAGTGTCCAAGACACTGTCCAACAGGGGCACTGCAAAAAGTGGAGAAAGAGAAGGTAAAAATGGGGATAGCACTCATTGATTTTAATCTCTGTTTCGGATGGAACGGCGATGTGTGTCTGAGCTGCAGTAAGGCATGTCCTATGGGAGCAAAGGTTTTTGACTTTTACCACGGCGAATGGGGAAATCAACCATATATAAATGAAAATTGTGTTGGGTGCGGGCTATGTGTTAAATACTGTCCACTCGGAGGCTCCGCAGTAAAGATTGTTACTAAAAAACAGTATGAAAAGATTAAAGTGCCTTATCTAAATGAGTTCAAAGGGCTTCTAACAATGTCCAATGAGGAGAGGTACAACGTTGTTTATGGTCAGAATCTCCCACAGATTATGGCGAGAGGGAGGCTTGTAGAGCGTGAATATAGATAGCCAAAATCTCCAGACAGCAGACAGCAGACAAATCCCCCCTTACCCCCCTTTTACTAAAGGGGGGCATGGGGGGATTAAGAACTCGTCACTAAAGTTGTCCAAACTCAGGCGTTTTGTGATGTTCAGCGTCCTAATCTTCTTTTTGTTGCAGTTTTTTCGTGTAAAGGCGCTGGTTGGCGGACTAACAGGTTCTCTGGCTGTCTGGTTTGTAAGGCTCATTGATGTCTTTGCCTATCTTGAGAGCCTTTTAGCCTCAATGGACTTCACAACGACCGCCCTTTTAGCAGTCTTTCCCATAATAGCGATATACATTATATTTGGAAGGGCCTTTTGCGGATGGATATGCCCTATGGACTACCTCTTTGAAGTGATAGGGAGGGCGAGAAACTACAGGGGAATAAAGCCGAAGATTACACCGAAAATCGGCTACGGGATTGCCGTGGGATTACTTATCATTTCAGGGCTACTAAGTGTGCCGTTTTTTACAAACTATCTCTCTCATCTTACCAACCTCTTCAGATTGCTTAGCGGTGGAGTCTTCTTTGCCTTTGACCTTCCTGTTGAACCAACTGTGCTATTATTTTCAGCTGGTGTCATATCTTCTCTCTTGATTCTTGAGTTTTTCTTTCCAAGACTATGGTGCAGGGTGCTATGCTCTGTGGGAAAAACTTATGGGCTTTTTAATAAGATAAGCCTGCTTAGGCTTAAGTTTGCAAAGGATGAGTGCGGTGGATGTAACCTCTGCGAGCAGGTATGCTATATGGATGTGAAGATAACTCCTCATTTAGACCAACCAGCTCTTAGGGATATAAACTGCATTTACTGTGGCAGATGTGTTGAGGGATGTAAGACAAAAGGAAAACTGATAAAGATGAAATTCTAACAGCAAATGGATAGGAGGTAATATGATTGTTGCAAGTGGATTTGTTGATGTAAATGAACTAAATGATGTTAAAAGGGTTACAGGTGAGTTAAGGATGAGGGGCATAGAGGTTGATGAAGTAAAGGATGAAAAAATAGTATTTCTCATTGAAAGAGAGACCATGGCTCAGGTAAGGACTGAACTGGATTCCCTCAAGGATATTGATGGCGTCAGAGGTGTCTATCTTGCCTACTATAGCCTTGAAGGGGCTGATGAAGAACCGTTGTAGTAGCCTTCTGATGGGGCAGTCAATGAAGAGGTGGTTATTATAAGCTTTACTTAGAGGGGTCAATATTTACCTGCCCATTTACCCCAAGCTCAAAATTATAAAAATACTATCTCCTTACCTTATTACGCATTATCTTTAGTATCTAAGTATTATTTGGGCAATAAAGGCATGATCTTTTATTATTTATGTTAAATTTCTTAACATTTCGATTTCATTTTTAATCTCTTCAATCACCCCTCGATTATAAATTATTTTCTTTCCCGCCTTATCCTTAACTGAAATAATATAAAATACTTTTCCACCGTATTTTTCAGTGAATTTTTTATGAGTTGCTTCTTGGAACTTCAGCTCGCTGATTATCTGAGTAATGTAGGCATATCCAGCTGGTTTTATCTGAAGGCCAATATACTTGTCATTTATTTTAATAAAGAAATCTACATTTAGGTGTTCTTTTGGATAGGCATTTTTATAATAGAACTCTTTCCATTCCTCAACTGTTTTTGGCGAGCATTTTCTTATTAATTCTGCAACCGGGCCAACTTGAGTTTTCTTATTTAGGCCCCATCTCATTGTAGCTTGATTTAATATCCATTCTTTAGGCATATTTCTCTTCGGGGGAAGCCATCCCAGATTTAATTAAATAACCATTAATAAAAATTTTATTTTTGAGATATACATCGGCCAAGATGGTATTTTCACCAAGAACCTTATTATTCTCAAGTTTTAAGAATACCTCTTTTCCTAAAATATATTTTTTAAGATATTGGAGTGCCTCCTCTTTTTTATTTACCTTTACTCCTAAAAACTTTACTTTTAGCCCAGTATTTAATTTTATTGTTTCTTCATTTATTACATCAGCAACCCTATAAAGTCTTTCTCCTCTGAAATTAAATTTTTCAGGGCTTATTTTTGGTTTTGCATTCTGAATCATTGGGGAATAATCTACTTCTGGTAAATCAACCTCTATTTGGGGCCTCTCGATAATCTTCAATTCCTCCGGCTTGTTTATTTTTTTCTTTATAAAATTAAGAAAATCTTTATTTATCTCGTATCCGAGACCATTCCTTTTTAATTCAAGAGCTACTTTTACGGTTGTCCCACTTCCCAGAAATGGGTCTAAAACAGTATCTCCGACAAAGGTAAACATTTTTATTAATCTTTTCGGAAGCTCATCTGGGAACATTGCTTCATGGCCTAATTGTCTCGCGCCACCGAAATACCAATGCCCGCAAAAATATTCCTTCCATTCTTCTTTTGTTAATTTCGAGGCTTCTTTTATTTCTTTTGAAACTCTTTGACTACTACCTGGTTTTTTAAAAAGATGAATAAATTCATAGTCGATTTCCACGATCCCATTAGCAGGATATGGAAAAGAACCCATTACATTTGCTCCACCAGTTGTATTCATCGTAGTTTTTTCTGCCAGATAACAGCACCCATATAATCAAAACCCAGCTTCTCACACTGGCTTATGAACTCTGCATGGAGAGGAATTATCTTATATCGCCCGTAGATAATTGATCTGGCAAACTGGTCTCCTATATTAAGACAAAACCTTCTTCCCTTCTTAAGTGTCCTGAAGCATTCACTCCACACATAATATAAATCTTTTAAATAGTCATGAAGGCTTTGCCCATAGCCAATTTGCCCGGGTACGCCATAATCTTTTATCTGCCAATAGGGAGGTGAAGTGATAATTAAGTCTATACTTTCATTATTTAGCTCTGGCATTCTCCTGCTATCGCCAATTATAATTTTTCCAAAATTTTTTTCCATAACTTATTTCTACAAATTTAATAATTTATCAACCGAAACCCCGAGAGCCTTAGCTAATTTTTGTAATGTTTCAATTGTGGGATTTGTAATCCTACCCGACTCCAATTTTATGACGGTATTATAAGAAACATCGGCTAATTTAGAAAGACGGTCTTGGGATAGACCTTTCTGCTTTCTCAATTTTTTTAGATTTTTTCCTATTGTGGGAATATCTCTTGACATAGTAGTATTAAAATAATAGAATGCTTATAGAAAGTAATACTCGTCTCTCATTATAGTAGAAAAAAGTTTAAAAGAAGTAAAGAGTTTGAAAACTAAAACCACTTGTTTTCCTGAATAAATTAAGGGCGAGAGCGCAAGCGGAGCGACCGCCCGAGCCAAAGGAAGAGTATACCAGAAAGGTATTAGTCGGGGGTCAGAAATTTCGTTGAAAAAAAGGTTTGAGCCTTGTTCAGTAAATCCGAAAAATGAAAGGGTGGTTTTAGCCCGAGTTCAAATTTTCGACCTCTGAGGCGGGCATGGTGTAGTGGTAGCACGAAGCCCTTCCAAGGTTTAAGCACGGGTTCGAGTCTCGTGGCCAGCTCCACAACCAAAAACAGCGTTGGCCAAAGCTATTTTTTTGTCTGGATATTCCTTAGAGTTGGCGCTTTAACTGAGGCGGTTAATAAGCAATGTTCTTTAAAGATAATGCGTAATAAGGAAAAAAGGTGACAGAATTTCCCCTTTCCCCAAGTTTTTAAGCTTTTGAAAAGACCTTTTCTTGTTTAGTAAAAGCAGGAATGTGAATCCTCTCGCATAAAGTGTGCCTGCAATCTCGCCCCGGGCATTTGCCATAAGGGACTTCTCCACCCTTCCCACATGGTCTTTATGGCATTGAGCACATGTTTTTTCTATTACAGAGAGGTCTGATGGATTGACATACATGCCCTTATGTGCAGCATCCTTGTCCTTTGCCATCGGATCCCCTGCATGACACACAGAACACTCAAAACCTGGCTTTTTACCCAACGAGGTAATGAAAAATTGTGTCATCTTCGGTTTATATCCTCAATACCCTCATGGCAGGAAATGGAGCCTTTTTTATATTTTTGTTCTGCCGATATAGAGGGCAACATTCCTTCCGTCAACCACTCTATATATAACTGTAACTTTATTGCCAGCGCCAAAATCACCAAGCGCCTTATCTGCCTTTCCAACATGACAGTATACCCTGCACTTTGCATCAGCAGTAAAGGACATCTCTTTACCATCATCCGTAACGACTGTCATGATGTTTGCCCTCGCATCAATCATCTTAATCGTACCTTTTACCATCATCTCCTGAGCCATAGCTACCGTCCCGATGGCAAGGACCAGCACAACTACAATCATAATACCGATCATTGTTCTCATGCCTTATCATCTCCTTTTTTCATTAGTGTGGGATTCATAACCCTTTGACTTTACTAATCTGCTTGACACCAGCATTAAAAATTTTGCCCTTTTATTGTAACTCTTTTACAGTTTAAATTCACTGTCAATGGTAAAGACCTGACCTATTCTATTCCGCCGTAACTGTCAAAGGGGGATAAAGAGGCTTTATTGGTTTTCATCTTTAAACCTGTATCCAACCCCCAAAGCTGTAATGATATACTTTGGCTCTGAGGGATTCTCTTCTATCTTTTCTCTTAGGTGCTGGATGTGAACATCAATAACCCTGCTCCATGGATATAGTTTTTGGTCTTTATAGATGTGTTTTTTAATCTCTTCTCTACTTACTACTGCTCCCCTCTGGGACACTAAGAAACACAGAAGGTCGTATTCTTTTGGTGTCAGGATTATCTCCCTCTCTTTGATTTTAACGGCTCTTCGCCTGTAGTCAATCTTGAGGTCACCTATTGTTACCTGTTCCTCAGTAGCAGGTTTTGCCCTCCTTAGGCATGCCTTTATCCTTGCAATCAGTTCTATTGTTTCAAATGGCTTTACCATATAATCATCTGCTCCGCTTTCAAGTCCGATGACCTTATCTGAGACACTGTCCTTTGCAGTAAGCATGAGTATCGGTAATAAAGGATACTTCCTTCTCAGGGTGTGGCATATCTCAATACCGTCTCCATCAGGGAGTATGAGGTCAAGAATCAGGAGGTCAGGTCTTCCGATGGATAATGCCTTCTGACCCTCTGACCATGAGTCTGCTGTGATAACACTGAATTTATGAAGCTCAAGGTTTGCCTTTAAGACCTTCAATATATCAGGGTCATCATCTATTATCAGTATTAGGGGTGTTGGGTTCATCTGCTGCTTTATGAGCCATCGGCTGAAATAGAGGAATAAAGCCTTCTGTCTTGAGCGCACTTCTCATTTGGTAGTTTAAAATAGAAACAGCTTCCATTTTTTCCATCACTTTTGACTCCTATTATACCGTAATGTGCCTCTATTATACCCTTGCATATGGCTAAACCAAGCCCTGTGCCTTCTTTATTTCCGAGTTTATAAAATTTCTCAAATATCTTATCCCTTTCCTCAAGAGGTATTCCTGGGCCATCGTCCCACACCTCAACAACCACAAATTCCCTTTCAAGATATGCGAAGAGGATGATTTCTGAACGGGGTGGACTGAACTTAATGGCATTTGATAAGAAATTTGAAAGAACCTGCCTGATCCTGTCTTCATCCACACATACTAAAAGATTTTCAGGGATGTTTACATTGAGGGATATCTTTCTCTCTTCACATTCTAACTGGAAGGAGGCTACAGTCTCCCTGATAAGTTGAGATAGGTTTATGTCAGTAAAGTGGAATTCATATACCCCTGCCTCTATCCTTTCAAGGTCTAACATCTCATTTACCATGCGTATCAACCGCTCGGAATTTCTCTTGATTATCTCAAGAAATGTATGGAGGTCATCAAGGGATGTCCCTTCTCGGTGCGAGTCCTCTCCGACAGTTTCCTTCATAGATATAGAGGATAACCTTGTGGATATATAATCCATGGCGCCTTTTATTGATGTAAGCGGTGTCCTTAATTCATGGGATGCCCTTGCTATGAAGTCAGACTTTTTGAGGTTAGCCTCATTAAGAAGCCTGTTGGCTTCAATTAATTTTCTGTTTGTTTCTTCTAAATCTTTAGTCGCTGCCTTAATCTTATCATTCATGCAGTGGTGATATTCTGTGAGTGTTTTTGCCATTTCAGAGAAGGTGCGGTAGAGGTCTTCAAACTCGTCACCTGTTTTTAATGTCCTTTCCGGATGATACCCCTCTGAGAATTCTTTTATAGAAGATTTCAGTCTTTTTACCGGTGTGAGAACGAGTTTCCTCATCATAAAAAACATGATAGCGGTAAGGGATAGGACGATAAGGACTGCTGCAATAAGCATGTTCTTTCTGTTTGCTAAGACCTCTGCAAAGGCTTTATCCATAGGGATTGTTACGCTTATAGCACCCCTCACATCGCCAATCTTATATCCCTGTTTTGCATGGCATCCTAGACATGCCTCTTCAACATAAAGTGGAGAGACATATCTTAGGTATCTCAAGCCCTCAATGGTTACACTGGATGTGAACTCCTTTGCACCACTATTTTCAAATTCCAGCAATGCCATCCTTTCAAATTCATCAGGTGAGTTCTCAGGGTTTATAGGTTTGAGGCTTGTTATACGAAACCAGTAAAGTCCTTTGGCTTTCGCATACTGTGATAGCTCCCTTGTGACTATGGCAGGATTTTTCATCACAAACACCCTGCCTTTTGTATCAGTTATTTCTGTCTCTTTACCAACCTCCCTTAGATAAGGGTTTGGCTTCACCCATGGAAGCTTCTCTACAAATATTCCCCCATGGTCGGCGATCCATTTCCTGGTGAGCACTATCTGGGTGAAGACTGTGCGGGCTTCATTTTCTACCTGCTTTATAATGAGTCTCTCTTGCCGTTTAGCAATTACATAGAAGGAGATGCCAAGTGTTATAATGAGGGTTATACTGACGCCGATGATAAATTTAAGGCTCAGGTTTAGCCTCAGTCTTTTTTGCAAATCATCCATCATAAGGTATTATATAAAATTTTAAGATAGAGAATAACCAAAATGTGACATTTTAAAATGGTAACATCAAAAAAAATTTTAAACTTGACGTAACCTCCTAAGTTCATTATACTTATTAGGTTAGATAACATTCCGTTTGACATGTTATTCAGCTTCCTGGTTAACATACTATGCTCAATATACCGAACTATATTTTGCCGCATTATGAGGCCATTTCACTGAGCTGTTGTTGAAATTGCCGGCAAGTCCTGAACAGGATAACGGGCAGAGACAATTTTTATCAGTTTCTTCGGCCCCCAAGTCGGATGTCTCGATCGCGCCCGTAGGATATCCTGAATAATCTCCTCACCTGTTTGATGGGGGCAGTGATGGGGTTTCCTGAATTTCTCTGCCAGCCCCTCTGCTCCAAATTCCTCGTATCTGTTTATCCACTTATATCCTGTCTTACGGCTGATTTCAAACTGTTTGCACAGTTCAATGAATGGAAAATATGCATTCAGATACTCTGAAATAAACCGAACTCTCTGATCCATTACGGTAACTCCTTCCCAACTCATAGGCGCCTCTTTGCCTATGAATCTTATAGAAAAGTGTTACCTATCTCCCCAGAATATTTTGTTACCTATGTCTCCGTTCGGTCAGTTGTTTTATTCCAAGATCCTTGCATATTTTTCTTGCGAGATTGTCGTCGATCTCATTATGTCTTGGAACCGATGATCGTTTATTTTGACTTGGATTCCACCATGAATGACGACTGCCTTCTCTGATAAACTCACATCCTTGTGATCGCAAATGCCTCAGCAGATCATTGCGTTTCATACACCGATTTTTTCTTCTATGTATCCTGAGCCAACCGCGGCAATTGCGTCTTGACGGTTGAATTCGAGGGCCTCTTTGAGAGTAAGCCGAAGGCTTTCAATTAAATCTTCATGAGTACGTTCCTGACAGTTCACCCCCGGTATTTCCTCTATCCATCCGATCCACCAATCTCCTACTTGCTTTACTATTGCGGTATATTCTGTGTTCATGGCTTGCCTCCTTTTAAATGAAATAGATTATAACTTAAATACCGACCCCTTCATGCATTTATTTCATCTGCTTTGCTGTCCTAACGTTAAAATCAGCGGGGCGGTTTCACCGCGTCCTCTGGAGTGATTCGTTATGCTTTTTCTGTCTTTTAATGATTTCAGTTAAAGTTCTAAGAGCTTGATTTACGGAATCGTGATCGGGGAAAAATTTTGCTACATCAGGTTCACTCACAATAACATTTGTTCCTTCAGCATACCTTTTTGCATATTTTCCACGAATGCCTTTGCTGAAATCATATTCTTCAAGCATGTCTTTATCTCTTGGCATTTTCTTCATATTGCCTCCTTTCCTTTTTAGTAGTATTGTCAAGTTTAACCACAGAGAACGACAAGCTCACCTGCCACGAGCAGGGGAGCGAATAAACTATGAATAAATATAAAACAATTGCTAACAAAAGCACCACCCAAAAAGAAGAGCGCTGGTCGTCGTCAGGTGGAGTGCCTTGCTAGCCACTCTATAATTTCTATTTTATTTTTAACGCGATGGTTTAAGCAGTTTTTCACTAGCCACTGTTAATATTTTCCCAGTCTGAATATCTATAACTCGGCAGTCAATACCCAGATGAGACTATAGATAGATCGGTAATTGTGCCTGTAATAATATCTCATGTTCAACAGTCATAGATTAACAAAAACGAAATTTCTATGTAAAATCAAGTTGTTAGCATAAGGTCAAATTTTTGGCGTGTTACTATGAAATTAACCCTTTAAATCAATCCTATATAGCTTAGGTAGTGGTGAAATATTCAGTTTTTTCAAGATGTTAGACTGTTCAGGGGTGAGTTCTGCCCTCTGTAGAGGACGCCCATCTTTTGATTGAAATTCTCCAAGATGCATACGCTCCATTATGGCTCTAATTTTATCCCATGTTAGACCTGTCTGACCTTCTGCGATACGTGCAAGCACCAATGCAAGAAAGCATAGAAGCACATGAGCTTTAATCCGTTCATCCTTGCGATGATAAATTGGTCTAAGTTCCAGGGTGCTCTTCAATGTTCTAAAAGCCCTCCCTACTTCCATAAGCTGTTTGTATCCCAACTATTCATCCCCCTGTCCATAACCCATATGCACCGGGAAAGCCTCCATCCCTTAAGGTCATTCTTTATCATCTCAACGGTCTTCATATCCTGAGTGTTTCCCGGAAGCACCCAGCACCTTACAGGTATCCCTTCCTTTGTTACTGCAAGCCCAATCACAATCTGTGGAAGGTCAGACCTTCTGTCTCTGGAATGT
>Ga0101945_1000716_pt2 | contig 44410 bp, 48 predicted proteins | sample DewCreD2012metaG_2_FD_75246 | JGI IMG/M metagenome (GOLD analysis project Ga0101945, IMG submission 75246) | Hot spring sediment bacterial and archeal communities from British Columbia, Canada, to study Microbial Dark Matter (Phase II) - Dewar... ... | reverse complement strand
TCTGGTTCACCAGCAGGACGTCTTTCGACGGGCCGGTGCACACCAACGGTGCCGGAGCGGGCAACGAGTTCCGTTTCGCCTTCTTCCCCAAGTTCACCGACCAGGTGACCAGCGTCAGCCCATGTGCCCTGTATAACAATACCGGGTCCAACCTGAGACTCTGTGCGCCCGATCCCTATGAGAACGTGGTCGGGGGTGAGCGGATCGACGCTCCGCTGAAGCCCGACGGAACCCCCGATGACGACCAGGACAACCCCCCGGCGGACTTCCAGCGCGGGGTTCCCGCGGTTGTCGTCCTGCCCGGACAGACCTTCAACCAGAAGGCCATCGCCCTGGGGCACGATCCGGGGGACATGACGGGGCCAACAGCATGGGATCAGGCGCGGTGGAACCAGGAGATCCGCCGCGTGATACCGGAACTGGCGGACACGAACACCGACGTGCCGAATGGTATCTACATCCCCGTACAGGACACAGACGGCGACGGCCAGTCAGAAGGTAACGAGCCGCTGGCCGGATCCGTCCTGGTGCAGGGAAGTCTGGACAGCCTGACCCTGGACCACGTCCCGCTAGGGCCCCCGACCTGCACCGCGCCGGATGGCTGCGCCGTCTACCGGCTGGTGCAGGGCGGGCAGCAGGTGACCGTCATCGTAGACCGGCAGGCTCAGAGTACTACAGTCCAGGCGACCAACGCTTCGCTGCCTCCGTTCTTCTCGGGCTCCCGGACGTTCAGCGGCGTGCCCAAGGGGTGGCAGGGCGATCCCAACCCGTCCAACACCATGCTGATCTACGTCGAGGGAGACATCCGCTCGCTTAGCGGCACCCTGGAGGAGAAGGAGCAGGCAACCGTGGTGACGGGGTGCTATCCCCGGCGGACGCCCTGTCCCTACGGAAGAATTGACATCACGGGCCACATCAGGTACGAGCGCCCTCCCGACCCGGCTGACCCCAGCAGCAACCCGCTGAACGTGCTGGGGCTGTTCTCAGCCAACCACGACATCCGGATCCCTGAGCGGACCCCAACTGGCACGCGAGTTCCTGACGACCTCATAATTCACGCGGTCCTGATGGCCGGCGAGCCGGGCGTCGACGACGGGCACAACAGCGCCGTCTTCGCCCAGAACTACAATACCCGTCCCGTGCAGGGCCAGGTCCACCTGCTGGGCGGCATCATCGAGGAGTATTACGGGGCGTTTGGCACCTTTGACGCCCGGACCGGCACCTCGCGCAGCGGGTACGGCCGGGACTTCCGGTATGACCGCAGGATGGCCCGCGGCTTCTCCCCGCCTTACTTCCCCACGACGAGCCTGTTTAGGGTGGATGCAAACAACCTCGCGGGGGTCAGGCCAACCTGGCGCGAGGGGGCTCCGTGAGGCGAGCCGGCGCCTATGGGTTCAGCCTCCTGGAACTGGCCGCGGCGCTGGGCGTGGCGGCCGTGCTCCTGGCGCTGGCCTTCACAGGGTGGCAGGGCTACACCGCAAAGCAGCGCCTCCGCTACGGCACAGTCCAGGTGGCCACCGACCTGCGCCAGGCCCAGGAGCGGGCTAAGGCGGAGCGGGCGACCTACACCGTGACCTTTGCGGGGGGCTCCTCCGCCTACCTCATCGCGCGGGGCGGGGGAGGGTTTGTGGAGAACGCCGCCCTCCCCGCCGGGGTGACGGCGACCGCCTCTCAGACCGTCACCTTCGACGCCTTCGGCCGCCCGGTGGACGCGCTGGGCCAGACGACTGCCTACACCGTCGTCCTGCAGAACAGCACCGGTAGCGGCTCCGTCTCGGTGAACCCCGCTGGAGGCATATCCTACCAGGCGCCGTGAGGGTGACCGGATCCCGTGCCGTAGCGGCCGGTGCGGGGAACAACATGCCCTCATGGGAGGAGGTCGCAGGCGGCGATGGAGTGGCCGGGGGCCGCGAGGGGAGTGACCCGGTCGGTGCGGCCCAGGCGTGTGCAGCTTCCATATCCACCCGGTGCAGGATCCCGGAATACGTCCACCGTCCCGGCCGTGGGGTCGACGACCCAGTATTCGGGGACTCCCGCTCCTGCGTACACCTTTGCTTTGCGGCCGCGGTCGAACTCCCCCGTGGCCACGGCCACCTCGACACCCAGCACCGCCGAGGCCGGGTGCTCCCTGAGGTAGTCGCGCGGCGCTCCCGGGACCACGGCGACGTCCGGCTCCGGCTCGGAGGACGGGGAGAGGGCAAGCGGCAACTGGACTCTGACGGAATACCCAGGGCGGAGGAGGGTGCGCAGAGCCTCCGCCACCAGGTGGACGGTCCCCGCGTGGGCGGGGTTCTGCGGCGGCATCTCCACGATCTCCCCGTCGATGAGCTGGACGCGGTCGTCTTCGCGCAGCACCCCCTGCTCGACCAGCCGGCGGTACTCATCGCGGGTCCACCGCTTGAGCTGCACGCCCACCGATCCCACCTCCGTGTCCGATTGTAACATCGGCTATCCGGCAGCGGTCTTCAGGGGGGACGGGCGGGGCGCTCGACGACGCACGAGGAGCGGGAGCGGCAGGTGAGGTTATGCGCGCCCGTTGCGTGTTGGGGCGCCGGTGGGCGGATCCGGCCGCGGACGCCAGAGGATCCATATCAGCCAGGGGAGTGCGAGCAGGGCCATGCCGCTCAACACCCGCGTGGCCGGGTCGCTAAACAGCGTCCCCTCGATCCAGCCGGGAGGTGTGAAGGTCTGCACATAGGGTCGGGTGTAGGCGTACACCAGGTTCAGCAGGAGGAGTCCGCTGAGCATGATGTAGGGCCCCCACATGCGCCTGTCCACCGCCGGGCCGAGGGCAAGAAAGGGCAGGGCCGGCAGCAGGTAGCGCTCGTGGATCCGTGTGGGCAGCAGAAACGTTGCGACCAGGACGGCGGCCGCCGCCAGGACGATCCCCCGACCGCTGGGGCGGCGCCACGTCCCGATCAGTACCACAGCCACCCCCGCGGCGCTGAGCAGGCTCCCCCACAGGACCAGCGGCAGCCTCGCCAGCCGTACGCCATCGCTGCGCCAGAAGCCCTGCACGGCGCCCCAGAGATTGAACGCCACCACGCTGCCGTAGGGGTAGACGCCCAGCGCGTTGCGCACCAGCGCAGCCAGCCTCCCCGGCCCCACCCTGAAGGGCGCACCGATCACCGCGGCCGTAAGCGCGGCGATGAGTGCGGCGCCCAGGACCAGGTCGGGACGCGGGCGGAACCCCGCCGGCCGCGCAGGCGGCCACAGCGCCCGGCGGACCAGAGCGGTGCCCAGCACCGCCAGAAGCGGTGCCGTCTGCGGCTTGACCAGGAAGGCGACTGCCCCCGCGCTCCAGGCCAGCGGGTCGCCACCAAGGAAAAGGGCGAGGGCGGCCAGGGCCAAAAGGGCTCCTGCGCTGTCCGACTGCCCCCAGTAGGATCCCGTGAAGATGAGCGCGGGGTGGAAGAGGTAGAGGCCCGCCAGCAGCAGGGCGGTGCGGGATGAGGTGAATCGCTCGGCTACCCGTCGCAGCAGCGCGGCGCCCAGGAGGTCGGCCGCCGACGCCGGCAGCTTGAGCAGGAAGAGCAGAGCCTGGTCGTTGAAGCGCAGGTGCTCGTGCAGCGCGCCGATCAGCCAGAGGACGTAGAGGTAGCCCGGCAGGTAGTCGGCGAAGCCCGTCCCGTAGAAACCCCGAGGGCCGCGCTCGGCAAGGGCTGTGGCCCACCCCTTGAATGTGGCGATGTCGGCGGGGAACCCGCCATAGGGCATGATCGCGGCGCGCAGCAGCGCCGCCCCCACCACCAGCACCCACCACAGGCGCACCTGGGGCTCGGCAGCAGGCGCTGTTGCCAGCGGCTCTTCCACACTGCCCAGCGGCTCTCCCACGCCGCTCCGTGGCTGTGTTCCCGCCGCTTGCCTCACCTCAGCGCCTCCACCTGCCGCTTTACCATCCCAGGACCCGCACCCAGTAGACCCCAAGCGCGTTCATCGCCGCCGAGAGCGCCAGCAGGGCGTAGTCCACCGGGCGGGGGCTGTCCCCCAGGGCCACGGCCAGCATCACCAGGAGGAAGACCCACCAGTCGAGGCTGTAGCGGTAGCCGAACTGCACCCAGCCCACGGAGAAGTAGACTAGCATCGGCAGGGCCAGGGAGCCCACGAGCGCGCCCCACTTGGACCATCCCGCGCGGCTGCGGGGGAAGAGCAGACGCAAGACGAGGGGGCTCGTGAGGAGCAAGGACATCCCCCACGGTGACGGCCGCAGGTACGGCGGGACGGGGAGGAGGTCGGGCGGGCGAAGGAGCATGGCGTAGAGGTGCTCGGGGATGTAACGCAGGTTGAAGAACCCCCACCGCGCCACGGCCTCCGCGTTGGGCGCAGCCATGGACAAGATGCCGTAGCCGGTCTGCAGGGGATCGCCAAACCGCAACGCGTTGTAGGCCAGATAGGCCAGCGCCCCCAGGGCGTTTGCCGCCAGGAACGTCAACACCGCCGCCAGCCTCCGGTGTCGCAGCCAGATGAGAGATCCAAGTGCTGGCACGGCCAGCAGGAGGGTGACGCGACTCAGCCATCCCCCCACCACCACGGCGCCCAGGACGAGAGGACGCGCACCGCCGGCCATCTCCCAGACAAGGACCGCCGTGGCCAGTACGACGACCTCCTGGGCGAAGAACCAGGTAGTGCCGATGGCGGTCGCGGGCCAGAGGACGCTGCCAAACGCCAGAGCCGCGCCGCAGAATAGGCGGACCGCCGTTGGCAAGCCCATCCGTCTCAGGGCGGCAACGAAGACGGCGACGGCCAATGCAGCCACTACCTGCCCTATGCGCCCCTGATCCGTCGCCTCCCCCCACAGGCCAACAGCGGGGAGGAGCAGCAGGGCCGGCACCGGCGGAAACGGCGCGTACGTCCGCCCGCGGAAGTGGATGACGTCGTGGTAGTAGCCGGGGACGCCCGGCAGGTCCAGTCGCCCCTGTAAGATGCCCCGGGCCATGTACACGAAGTGGCGGTAGGTCTGGTTGGTGCGCGGCGCGGCGGCCAGGTATACCGCAAGCACCACGATGAAGACGGCGACGGGCTCCAGCCACCAGCGCCTCGCGGCCTGGGGCCAGGCGCCGGCCTGCATGCTCACCGGACGGTGGTGTGGGAGTGAGCGGTTAGGTTGGACATCACAGGGCGCAACGACGGGCACCGTGGCAGCATACGGGGACAGGTCCTCTCGCCGGCGGGGGATTCGACGGGAAGGCACTGAAGTCCCGCCATGCAGGGCCCGAAATCCGTGCCAGGCCCACCCTGAAAGACACGGGCCGGCTGCCGTTATTTGGATACGGGAGGGTAGGACTCTCGGGACGGGTCCCGGGACGGGCTCTTGGGACCGGGCTCTTGGGGCCGAGATCTTGGGACAGCGGCTCCCAGGACGCGGGCTCTTGCGATCGGAGAGGATCGTGCGAGGGAAGGCTGGCTTTACCATCCTGGAGACCCTGGTGGCCCTTACGCTGCTGGCGACGGTGGCCGTGCTGGCAACCCGGGCCTTCCTGACGGTGCTCACCGTGACCGGATGGGGGAGCCGGGTGACGGTGGCCTCGGCCCTGGCTGCACGCCACCTGGAGGCGATCCGATCGCAGGTGGAGGCGCAGCCCGACCGGGTGAGCTGGCGGGAGGCCTTCTGCGAGGTGTCCGCGCAGACGCCGAGGGCGCTTGCGCCGCCCCACGCCGCCTACAGCTACCGGGTGCTGGTGAACGAGCAGGCGGTGGCCGCAGCGTCAGGGCAGGAGGACCTGCTGCTTCCCTGCTGGTCGGTGGAGTGGCCGAGGGCTGGCTGCGGCGCACAGCCGGCGTACACGCCCGACTGCGCTGCAGACGCCGGCTTGGCGCAGGACAACCGGTTGCGCTGGGTGACCGTAGAGGTGTTCTTCCGGGACGGCGGTCCGCCGGCGGCGCGCGTCACCTCGGCGCTCGTAAGGGGAGCGTGGCACCGGGAGTAGCTGGGCGAGGTCCGTGGGGGAGGAAACGCCGAGCGATGGAGCGCAAAACGGTGGAGCCAAGGGGTTGCCACCAGAGGCAGGGAGGGCAGTCTGGCGTCGCGCTGGCCGGCGCCACGGTCGCCGTCTTCCTCCTCACAGTGGTGGTGGCGGCGTTGGTGCTGGCAGCCATGGGGGAGGTGGTCCAGGCCGTCGACCAGAGCCGGGGAAGCCAGGCCCTGTACCTGGCGGAGGCGGGTGCGTACCGCGCGCTGGCCGAGCTGCGCCGCCGCCTCTCCACGGACCTCGACGTCGCCGTCCGTTCTGCCGACGCCTCGCTCCTGCGGGGCTACTGCGCCGGCAACCAGGGCTGGAAGGTCGTCGCCGCCTACGGCGGGCCCGCCTGGGTCGACGAGGATGCCGTCATCCCGGGGACCCGGCGGGCCTACCTGGACATAGGCACAGCCGCCGCACCCGTCCAGGTGCGGGCTGCCGACGGCGGACTGCTGGGCTCCTTCTACGCCAGGATCTACCTCCGGCCCGCTGATAACGGCGTCCCTCCCGCCGCCAACACCTGCGCCTCCAGCGGCGAAGAGACATACAGGATGTGGTTCGACTACTTCATCGTGGCCACCGGCGGCACGGGCAACGCCGCCCGCACCGTCTGCCTGAAGAACCCGGGGAACCTGGCGGGCTGCGGCGCGTGGTTGAGCAGCAGGACCCCAGGATCCACGGCCTTCGACACGCCGCCGCCCACCCACGGTTTCCAGGTGCTGATCGTCCTCGCTTCCTCCGACGATAACACCCCCGGGAGCGGAGGGTACACCGCCCCGCGCTTCCCTCGGGTATCCCCCGACCCGCTCTACGACCGCCCGCTCTGGGAGGAGCTGGCCGGCTGGTAGCCGGCCGACGTCTGTGCCACGGGACTTCCAGCGGTGCGAGGAACGGGGGCCCGAGGGCGCAGGGTGCTTCGCCAGACGGTACCTCTCTTGCAGGACAGGTGGCTGTAGAAGCACGGATGGGCTCGTCCGGGACGCGGGCGGTTTCTCTGTGGTGGAGAGCGCCGTCGCCATGGCCATCCTGGGCTTGGCCCTGGCGCTGGCTCTGTCCGGACGTGGCCTCATTCACAACCGCCGGCTGGCTGGAGCGGCACGGGTTCTGGGTACGGAGGTCCGCTGGGTGGAGCAGCGGGCGCGGGCTGAGCGCCGCTGCTGGCGGGTGGTGTTCGACACAGCGGCGGAGAGCTACACCATCCAGTACCTGGCCGAAGGAAGTTGGACGCCCTCGGGCGGGTGCCGCGGGACCTGGGCGGGGCACACCTCCGCCCCCCGGCGCCTCCCCCCCGGCGTGGATCTTCTCAGCACCACATTCGGGGGAGGCATCCTGACTGTCTCCCCCTACGGCCATCCCAATGCCGGCACCATCCTCCTGCGCAGCCCCTCGGGCGAGCGTCGCAGCATCACGGTGAACGTGGGCGGCAGGGTGACGATCACGCCTCGATAGCTCTCCTGGAGTTTTGGCCAGGCAGACCCGCAGCGTCTAGGGCGGCAGGGCGCAGGGTAGGATGCTCAGTGCGGCCCTCTCCCTGGCGGGATGCGCGTCGAGCGCCCCCGGGGGTCGAGGGGGTACGCAGGCGCATGAGGCCTGGTAGGCACGGGGGCCGCAGGGCTTTTGCCTTCGCTGTCGAATTAATCATGGTTACAACAGACCGGAAAGGCGGTCGCCATATGGGCTTCTTCAAACCCTCTCCGACCCTGGTAGGACTGGACATCGGCAGCGACCGGCTGAAGGTCGTGGAGTTGACCCGCACCGGGCGGACCTACCACCTGGCCCGCATGGCCAGCGCCCCCTCGCCCGCCGCGGCGTTCCGCGACGGGATTCCCGCTGCCCCCGAGCAGGTGGGCGCTCAGATCCGGGCGCTCGTGGACAAGGCGGGCATCCGCACCGACCGCGTCGTCGTGGGCGCGGGAGGACAGAACGTCACGGTTCGCGAGGTCCGCGTCCCTCCCATGACCTCCCAGGAGCTGACCGCGGCGGTGCGCTACGAGGCGGAGCGCTACCTCCCCTACAACGTGCAGGACGTGCACATGGACTACCAGGTCATGGGGGAGAGCAGCGAGGACGGCCGCAAGATGCTGGACGTGATCGTCGTGGCCACCCGCCGCGACGTGGTGCAGCGTCTGGTGGAGACCGTGGAGGCGGCGCGCCTCACCCCGGTGATCATGGATGTGGAATCCTTCGCCCTCTTCCGCTCGCTGGCCGCCAACGGGGCGGAGGCACGCACGGTGGTCTACATCGACCTGGGGGCGGAGGCCTCGGATATCGTCATCAGTGAGGGGAAGCGCCTGCGTCTCACGCGCAACATCCCCGTGGGCGGCAACACCCTGATCCACGCCCTGCAGGAGACCCTGAGCGTGGATGCGGCCACAGCCAAGACCATGCTGGAGGAGCGCGCCGAGATCCTAGACGAGAACGTCATCCCCGACGACCTGACCGTGCAGCGCATTCACGACACCATCGCCCCGCAGATCGGCGACCTGGTCACGGAGATCCGCCGGTCCCTGGACTACTACCAGACCCGCGCCCGCGCCGCCGTGGTCTCGCAGATCGTCCTCACCGGGGGCCTGGCCCGGCTGCGCAACCTCAGCCGCGTGCTGGCCGCGGAGCTGGGCATCCCCGTGGAGATCGGCAATCCCTTCGCCGGCCTCCAGGTGAACAGCGCGGTCTTTCCCCCGGACGTGCTGACGGCCATGGGACCCATCATGTCGGTCGCGGTGGGGCTGGCGCTACGAGGAGGGGAGGAAGCGTGATCCGAATCAACCTGCTGCCCCGGGCGCCGCGCCGGCGCATCAGCGGGCGGCCTCTGCTGGAGATCGGGGTCCCGCTAGTGGTGCTGGTGGCCGTGGTGGTCTACTACCTGGGCCTGCAGGCTCAGGTAGCCGCCATCGACCGGCGGATCAAGGAGACGGAGGCGGAGATCGCCAGCCTGCAGCCCCAGGTGCAGGCGGTGGAGGAGCTGAAGCGGCGGATCGAGGAGGCGAGGCGGAAGGAAGACCTCCTGGCCCAGCTCCTGGCCACGCAGCTCCCCGCCTCGGCCATCCTCACCAACATCAGGGTGCTCATCCCCCGAGACGTCTGGCTGGTAACCCTCACCGTGCCCGACACCCGCACCTTCTCCCTGGAGGGGTACGGCATGAGCTACGTGGCCGTCGCCCGGCTGATGGACAACCTGGAGAGCGCCGGGATCTTTGAAGGGCTGGACCTGACCACGGCGGAGCGTGACCGCATCGGCACCACCCCCGTGGTCAAGTTCTCGGTGAACGGCCGTCTGGTCCGCCCCAGCGAAGTGCCGGAGGGTCGCCCATGAGATTCAGCGGGAGAGAACGTCTCCTCCTCAGCGTGCTGATCACCATCGCCATTGTGGCGGTCTTTTACTTCCTGGCCTACACGCCTCTGGTGGCGCGTCGCGCCCAGTTGAGCGCCACATTGCAGCAGCGGGAGACACGCCTGGCCCAGATGCAGCAGGTCGCCGCGCAACGGCAGGCGCTGGAGCAGGAGTACGCTGCGCGCCAGCAGCGCATCCAGGCCATCGAGGCCAAGCTGCCGCCGGCCAGGGAGATTCCCACCCTGCTGCGGCAGATGCAGGCGGTGGCCACGGAGAGTGAGGTGACCCTGACGCTGCTGCGCCCCGGCCCCCTGGAGACGCCGCAGGCGGGCCAGCAGCCGGGCGCCCCGGCCCCCGCCGGGCAGCCGGCGGGTCAGCAGGCGGCCTCAGCGGGTGCGCCGTACCGCCAGTTCCGCCTGGAGCTGGGGTTCGAGGGCTCTTACGACCGGGTGCTCGCATTCCTGCGCCGGCTGGAGAACTTCCCGCGGTTCATCGCCATGACGCAGTTCACCCTGGCAGTGCAGGAGCTGCCCAAGTTGCGGCTGGCGGTCACCTCCAACACCTTCGTCCTGCCGGAGGAAGGGCGCTAGGGATGGGGCGGCGCGGGATCTGCGGCAGGACTCGAGGCGACCGGCGCATGTGAGTGCCGACCTGGCTGCGCTGCTGGCGGAGGAACGCGATCGCCTCGTGGAGGGGTGGGCGCGGTCCCTGGGCCGCCACCTTCCCGCGTTCAGCCACCGTCCCGTCCACGACCTGGATGCGGCCGGCGGCGCCGCGATGGACGGCCTGACCCGCTACCTGCGGACAGGTGACCCGGTGGCGCTGCGCGCCGCGGCGGGCAGCGAGGCTGTGCTGCACCTGCTGCGCGAGGCTGACCTGCCCGACGTGCTGCAGGGCTTGACCGCCCTGCGAGAACAGGCGGCCCGGCTGCTGGCTCATCGTCTGGCCAGCGCGGCGGAAGGCGGCTACGCCCGGCTGGTCGCGGCGTTCGACCTCCTGCTGGTGGAGGTGGCGCGCCAGGCTCAGGAGCGGCGCAGACCCTCGGGGGAGCCGGCGGCGGAGCTCGAGCGGCACCTGGCCGCAGAGGCCCGCAGGGCGCTAAGGTTTCGCCGCCCGCTGGCGCTCTTGCTGGTGCACGTAGACGGCTACGAGGAACGCTGGCGCCTCTACGGGGCCGCGGTGGCGGAGGCGGCTCTTGGCATGGTCAACGAGGTCGTCACCCGGCACACGCGGGAGGTGGACATTCGCCTTCCGCTGGAGGGGGGCACCCTGGCTGTCCTCCTGCTGGAGACCGACCTCGGGAGGGCTGGCCGGGTCGCCGAGCGGATCCGCACCGCCGCTGAATCCCAGGAGGGGGTGACGCGCTCGCCCCTGGTGGAGCACCTCACCGTATCCGTGGGGCTGGCTGCCTTCCCGCTCCACGCCGACCACCCCGCGGCCCTGCTGGCGGCGGCCCAGGACTCGCTGCTGCGGGCCCGCCGCCTGGGGGGGAACACCGTCGTCAGCGCGGGCGAGCTGCGCTCCGGCGAGCCTGTGGCCTGAGGCCGCAGGGGCCGCCGTCCCCCGATGTCTATCCCGGTCCGGGCGGGGGAATACCCCCAGTGGTTTGGAACCCATCCGCCTGCACGCGACGCTGAACTGGGTCATCGACACCGCTGCCGAGCTGGTGCCCGGAGGAGACCTGGAGGGGACGCTGGAGCGGTATCTCGACCGTCTTCTGGGATGGCTGGGCGCCGACCAGGGGTCGATCATGCTCCTCCAGGAGGACGCCCTCTCCATCGTCGCCTCGCGCGGCCTTGACCGGGAGGTGAAGCCCGGCATGCGTGTGGGCCTGCACGAGGGGCCGGCTGGCGAGGTGGCCTTGCAGGGGCGGCCGCGGCTGATCATCGGGAAGATCCCCTCCCGGCGCAAGAACTTCCGGCCGCGCTCGGCGGTGGTAATCCCCATCCGCGCGCGGGAGCGGATCGTCGGCGTGCTCAACGTGGGCAAGCTCTCCGGTGCGGAGGACTTCACGCCGGACGACCTGCAGATCATCTCTGTAGTGGCCGCGCAGCTTGCCTGGATCCTCTCCAACTTCGAGCTTATGTCCCGCATGTGGACCCTGGCCATCACCGACGAGCTGACCGGGTTGTACAACCGGCGCTACTTCTTCCTGCGCCTGCGCGAGGAGATCCAGCGCGCGGAGCGCTACGACAAGCCCCTGTGCCTGGTCATGCTGGACCTGGACGGGTTCAAAGAGCTCAACCGCAGCCACGGCCACCTGGTGGGCGATGAGATCCTGCAGCAGGTCTGCGGCGTGGTGCGCAGGAACCTGCGGGCCGTGGACATCGCCGCGCGTTACGGCGGCGACGAGATCGTGGTGATCCTGCCGGAGACTCCGGTGGCTGCGGGCCTGGTCATCATCACCCGTCTCCAGGCGGCTGTCAACGGCGAGGTCTTCGTGGGGCGCAACGGCGTGCCGGTGAAACTCTCCCTGTGCGCCGGGATCGCCCAGTTTCCGGGGGACGCCGACGAGCCGGAGGCCCTGATCCGGAAGGCTGACATCGCTCTGCTGGAGGCAAAGGCCGGAGGAGGGGGCCGGATCCTGCTCGCCGACTGACGCTAGCTGCGGGCGCGGGCCTGGTCGCGGATGATCCGGGCGGCCTCGCGGTACGACAGCCAGATGCCGCTCTGCTGGAAGACCAGGTAGCGCAGGTATCCGGACAGCGACATGAACTCGGTCTCCGGGGAAAAGGGCTTCAGGTTCTCCACATACGGCAGCGAGACAAAGGCGGCTTGCGCCTGGATGTGGGGAGTGTAGACGAGGATGACGGCCACACTGCCGCGGACGAAGCCAAAGGCGAGCCCCAGGTGGTCGTATGCCACCCCGGGAATGCCTTCGACGACGATGTGGGTGTACTGCGGCCCGTATACGCGCTGCACCTCCGCCTCCGCGGAGCCCAGCCCGATCCCCTCGGGGGTGCGGAGGAGGCTGTTGGCGGCAGAGATGGCGCGGATCACGTCCCCGTCCCCGTACACGGTGATGCCGAAGCGGGCGAAGACGTACAGGGTGCCGTCCCGCACCTCGCGCACCTCGGAGGGCGGGCCCAGGCGGGTGATCACGGCGCGCACGGAGCGGCCCAGGATGATGCCGGCCAGGCTCTGCCCGGGCACGATCAGTACGGGCGAGGGCGCGATGGATGGCTGCTGGGCTACGAGGGGGAAGGAGAGGCCGATCAGAACTCCGAATGCCACTCCGACCGCGGGGAGTCGCAAGGAAGACGCCTCCTCGTCCGCTGCTCCGATGGCGCCGCGGGCGCGGCCCGCGGCGCGTAGGTACGACGATCAAAGCGTTTTCTTTCGCCAAGAAGGCGGATATTCCTGCAGTGAGGTGGGATTCAGGCATGGCTGAGGCCCTGGCGGCGACGCTTCTTGGGGCCGTGGCCGGCAGCTTTGCCAACGTGGCCATCCACCGGCTCCCTCGGCGGGAGTCGCTGGTGGCGCCCCGCTCTCGCTGTCCCCACTGCGGCCACACGATCCGGGCTCGGGACAACATCCCCCTGGTCAGCTTTCTCTGGCTCCGCGGGCGCTGCAGGGACTGCGGCCGGCCCATCTCGTGGCGGTACCCCTTGGTGGAGGCGCTCACCGCGCTGCTCTTCCTGGCCGCCTGGCGCTGGTTCGGTCTCTCCCTGGGCGCGCTGCGCGCCTGGCTGTTTGCGCTGATCATGGTCATCGTGCTCTTCGTCGACCTGGATCACCGCATCATCCCCAACGCCGTCACCTATCCCGGACTGGCGCTCGGCCTGCTCCTGGCTCTGCCCGCCGGCCCCCGCGACTTCCTGGCGAGCGCGGCAGCGGCACTGGGCGCAGGCCTGCTCTTCTTCCTGATCGCTGTAGTGAGCCGCGGGGGGATGGGCGGGGGGGATGTCAAGCTGGCCGCCGTAATGGGCGCCTTCCTCGGCTGGCCGGTCATCGCGGCGGCGCTGTTCATCAGTTTTACGCTGGGCGGTCTGGCCGGCCTGGCCCTATTGGTCAGCGGCCGCCGCCGGCGCAAGGATCCCGTACCCTTTGGCCCCTTTCTGGCGGTAGGGGGGCTGGCGGCCCTCTTCTGGGGCCAGATGCTGGTCGAGTGGTATATCGATTGGCCGTTGCAGGGCATCTAGCGGCCTGCGAAGGGCGTTCAAAGGCAGGATTCATAATCCGAATGTCGAATAGATGTTTTCTATCGAAGGCATGACGGGCGGGATCCGGGCATTCATCACACCTTGATCAGGAGCTAGCGCCGAATGGACCGTCTCAGGATCCTGATAAGACGCTATCCCGTTGCTTCTCTCGCGATCGTCGTGGCCGTCGTGGCGGGGGTCATCCTCTTGCGACCCTCCCCTCGGTCGGCGCCTCCCGTCATGCAGCCAGCAGCGGTAACCTCGCCGTCACCGGCGGTCTCCCCGACCCCTGCGCCGCAAGTGCCGGCCGTTGAAGCCTCCCCGGCCCCGGCCCCGGCGTCTGCGCCTCCGGCCCCGCAGGCCGCCGGCCGACCGGACCCGTTTGTCCCGCTGGTGACGGCCCAGGTGGGCCGGGCCCCCGCCGCGGCCTCGCGGCCCGTGAGCTTGCCGCCCCCTGCGCCGCTGCCCCCGCCGCTTTTTCCCGGCCCGCCTGCGCCTGCGGCCCCGGCGCCGGAGACCCCGGCGCCAGGGCCAGCCCCAACTCCGGCGGTGACCCCGCCTCCGCCCCCGCCCCGGATGGCTGAGGCGGCCGAGCTGATCGGCGTCCTGGGGGACACCGGGCGTGTGGCGATCATCAAGATCGCAGGCCAGGTCTACATTGTCGCGCAGGGGGAGATGATTCAGAACACCATCCGGGTTGAGCTGGTGGACGCCAGGGAAGGTCTGGTCGTCCTGGTGGAAGACGGCCAGCGCTTCGAAGTGCGATTCGGGTAGTGCAGAGGAGGAGCAGACAGCCCATGTGGCGGACCGGTCTATACAGCAGGCGCCTTCGTATCCCGCTCACTCTGATCCTGGCCCTGGCCCTGATCGCGGGCCTTCCCCTGTGGCCCGCCGCGGCGGCTCCCACCGCCCGCGTCATGGCCATCGGGGTGAAGGTCTTCCCCGGTGTGGTCCAGGTGGCGATCAGCGGCTCCGGTCCGCTGCGCTTCCGCGCGTCGGCCATGGCCAATCCCTTCCGCGTGCTCATCGACCTGCCCGGAGCGCGCCTGGCGGAAACCGTGCCCGCAGTGCTACCTGTCACGCAGCCCCCCGTGCTGCGCGTGCGTGCCGGGCAGTTCCAGCAGGACATGGTGCGCGTGGTCATCGACCTGTCGGCGCCCACCGCCTACGAGGTGAGCGCGGTAGCCCCCTCGGTGGTGGCGGCGCGCCTGATGGTCCCGCTGCCGGAGGCGAAGCCAAAGCCCCCTGCGGTGGCCGCGGCCGCACCGCCGGCCCCCGTAGCGCCTGCCGCCGCCCCACCTGCGGTCCCCCCGCCTCCCGCCGCGGTACCGTCCCCCGCCCCCGCCGCGAGGGCGGGGAACGTGGTGGCCCAGGCCCCTCCTGGCGCTCCGGCGAGGATCACCATCGACCTGCGCAATGCGGAGATCGCCGACGTACTCAGCGCCCTGGCCAAACTGTGCGGATTCAACATCGTCACAGACGCCTCGGTCAAGGGTGCAATCACGGTGCGGCTGGTGGACGTCACCTGTGACGAGGCGCTGCGCTTTATCCTAGACGCCAACAACCTGGCGTTTCGCCGCGTAGGCAACAACCTGCTGGTGATGGCGGCGGAGAAGCTGGCCCCGCCCCCTGAGGTGCCGGAGCCGGTCATCTACCCGCTGGGCTTCGCCGACGCGGAGAAGGTGCGGGCGGCCATCGCCGCCTCGGTGCCGGGGGTGCGCGTGGCCATCGACCAGCGCACAAACACCCTCATAGTTTTCGGCACCACGGCCCAGCACGAGCAGGTGCAGAAGATCCTGGCGGCGCTGGACATCCAGATCCCGCAGGTGATGGTGGAGGTGCGGGTGGTGGACATCAGCACCGACGTCCTGCGGGACCTGGGGCTGGAATGGGGCCTCACCGGGTACCAGGTCAACTTCACCGGTGCAACGGCCACGGGAGGCATCCCCGCCACGCTGACCATCAGCACCGCCGCACCGGTGGATCTCAACGTGACCCTCACCGCCCTGGTCCGCGACCGCAAAGCCAGGGTCCTCTCCGCCCCCCGGGTGGCGGTGATCGACGGCAACAAGGCGACGGTCAACCTGGGCGAGGAGATCCCAGTGCCTCAGCGCGACGCCAACGGCAACATCACCTTCACCTTCAAGCCGGTGGGGGTCAACCTGGAGATCACCCCCCGGGTGAACCGGGACGGAATCATCACCACCGTCGTAGCCCCGGAGGTCAGCTCCGTCCTGGCGCTGCTGTCCACGCCGGCGGGGCCGGTGCCGCAGATAGCCTCGCGCAAGGCCAACACCACCGTGCAGGTCAAGAGCGGGGAGTCCATTATCATTGCCGGGATGATCAGCGCCCAGGAGCGCGAGACCATAATCAAGGTGCCCTTGCTGGGCGACATCCCCGTGATCGGGTCGTTGTTCCGCCGAACGACGACCGAGCGCACGGAGAGCGAGGTGATCTTCGTGATCACTCCCACGCTCCTCCCGGTGGTCAAGTGAGGAAATGACGGTGCGGGCGCTCCTGGCCTGTGGTCTGGTCTTCCTGCTAGCGGCGGTGGCGTTGCTGGCGGCGGTGGCGTTGCCGACGGCGGCGCAGCCAGCGCTGCCGGTCTTCGACCAGAGCCGGATCTACGCGCGAGAGGCGGATTTCCAGCGGGCGATTCAGCCCTACCAGGCGGCGGTAGCGGCGGACGGACGGAACGCGCGGGCGCACTTCTGGCTGGGGGTCGCCTACTTCTACGCCTACCGGCAGTTCCGCGCGGGGCTCGCGCCCTACGCCTCCGGCTACCTCCCGCGGGCCCTGGACTCTCTGCGCCATGCTGTGCAACTGGATGAGAAGCACCTGCCCGCCGTCCTGGCGCTCCACGATGCGCTGGTGCTGGCGGGGCAGTACGCGGAGGCGGGCGCGCTTGTCCGCCGCCTCCTGCCCCAGCAACGGCCCCCCGGAGCGCCCTACACCCTTCCACCCGGATAGCCCCGCACGGACCGACGGCCACGGGCCGGGCGCGAGGCGCCCGGCCCGCATTTTTCCCAGGCGTTACCGATTAGCTCCAGACGCCCCTCAGGCTCTCCGCGGTGGCCGGGTGGCCGGCAGACTGGTGGCGGCGCATCGGCGACGTGCGCTATCATGAACGCTGCATGTCCGAGGCTACTGCGGCTGTCCGATCTATGACCCCGCGCCTGGAGCGGGTGCGCGCCCGCCTGAGCGAGGAGAGGCTGGATGCGCTGGTGTTGCTCAATGCGGAGAACCGGCGCTACGTCACCGGGTTCACCGGCTCGGCGGGGATCGCGGTGGTCCTGCCCGAGCGCAGTCACCTCATTGTGGACTTCCGCTACGTGGAGCAGGCCCGGGAGGAAGCGCCGGAGTTCTCCCCCGTGCGTGTGAGCAACCTGCTGGAGGGGCTGGCGGCGTTCCTGCGGGAGGCGGGCGCAAGGCGCGTAGGGTTCGAGGCGGAGACGGTGACCGTCGCCCAGCTCCGCCGCCTGCGGGAGCTGGCCGCGGATGTGGAGTTGGTCCCGCTTCAGGGCCTGGACCGGATGCGCTGGCGCAAAGACCCCCAGGAGATCGCCCGCATCAGCCGCGCCGCGCAGATCGCCGCGGCCGCCTTCGTAGAGATCCTGCCGCTGGTCCGCCCCGGGGTGGTGGAGCGGGACCTGGCCCTGGAGCTGGAGTACCGGATGCGGCGTCTCGGGGCGGACGGGGCCGCCTTCGACGCCATCGTCGCCTCCGGCCCCCGTTCAGCGCTGCCCCACGGAAGGGCCTCCGGCCGGGCCATAGGCCCGGGTGACCTGGTCACGGTGGACTGGGGGGCGGTGGTGCAGGGGTACCATTCGGACAGCACGCGCACCCTCGTCGTCGGCCGCGCCTCGGGGGAGCAACGCCAGCTCTACCGCCTGGTGCGGGAGGCGCAGGAGGCCGCCCTGGCGGGGCTGCGGCCCGGCATGACCGGCAAGGAGGCCGATGCGCTGGCCCGTCAGCGCATCGCAGCGGCCGGATACGGGGACCACTTCGGGCACGGGCTTGGCCACGGCGTCGGTCTGGCGGTGCATGAGGGGCCGACCCTCTCCCCGCGCGAGGAGGCCGTTCTGGAGCCCGAGGTGGTTGTGACTGTGGAGCCGGGGATCTACCTGCCCGGCTGGGGCGGGGTCCGCGTGGAGGACCTGGTAGTGCTGCGGGAGGGCGGGGCGGAGGTCTTCCCCGGCGCGCCGCAGGAACTTCTGGAGGTCTAGGAGGACGCGATGATCAGCGCCGGCGATTTCCGCCCGGGGATGGTCGTGGAGCTGGAGGGGGAGCTGCACGCGGTCCTCGAGTTCCACCACATCAAGAAGGGGCGGGGCACCGCCGTGGTGCGGGCCAAGTTCCGCAACCTGAGAAGCGGCGCCATCACCGAACGCACCTTCATGCCGGAGGAGCGCTACCCGCGCGCCTACCTGGAGCAGCGCCGCATGCAGTACCTCTACCGTGACGACGGCGGCTACGTCTTCATGGACCTGGAGACTTACGACCAGATCCACATGCCGGAGGATCTGCTCGGGGACGGGGTGCGCTGGCTGAAGGAGAACGTCGAGGTCCTGGTGGTCTTCTACGAGGGGCGGGCCATGGCCGTGGAGCTGCCTAACACGGTGGAGCTGGAGGTCGTGGAGACCGCCCCCGGCGTGCGCGGGGACACCGTGGCCGGCAGCTCCAAGCCGGCGAGGCTGGAGACCGGCGCCACCGTCAACGTCCCCTTCTTCGTCGGCGTCGGCGACCGGATCAGGGTGGACACGCGGACCGGGGAGTACGTGGAGCGCGTCAAGTAGCCCGGTGCCCTCGTCTCCCCGAACGCGCCGGCCCGGATGCTATAATCACTGCGTGCGGGGCTACCGGCGACACCGCGTTCGGTCTCTTCTGGCCGCCGGGCCCTCCTCCCGGCGGTCCCCCCGATGACCCACCGCCGCCGGGCCAGGCAGCTCGCCCTGCAGATCCTCTTTCAGGCCGACCTCGGCAAGTTCCCTATTGAGGACGTCCTGGAGGCGCAGCGCGCCCAGCGGCCGCGGGAGGACTGGCCATTCATCACCGCGCTGTGCACCGGCGTGGCGGACCGGCGGGAGGCGCTGGACGCGCAGATCAGCCGCCACCTGGCCGGCTGGACGCTGGACCGTCTTGCCGCGGTGGACCGGACCGTGCTGCGGATGGCCCTCTACGAGCTGCAGCACCTGGACACCCCGCCCACCGTGGTGATCAACGAGGCCGTGGAGTTGGCCAAGACCTTTGGGGGCGAGGACTCCGGCCGGTTCGTCAACGGGGTTCTGGGGTCCATCTACCGCAAGGCCCCCGGCGCCGGCCGCCCCGGGCCCGGTGCGGCCGGGTCGCGCGCCCGGCCATGACGGCTCCCGAGACACCCCTCCCACAGGAGCGCGTGCGCTGTCGGATACTCATTGCGGGCAGGGTGCAGGGCGTGGGCTTCCGCTTCTATGCCGTGCGCCAGGCGCGGATGCTGGGCGTGTCCGGATTCGTGCGCAACCTGCCGGACGGGCGGGTGGAGGCGGAGGCGGAAGGGCTGCGGGTGGCCGTGGAGGCCTTCGTCGAGCGCATGCGTATGGGGCCTGCGGGCGCGGCGGTGGGGGATGTGCGCGTGGACTGGATCGTCCCGCGGGGGGAGGAGGGCTTCCGCATTGGCTAGGGCGTCGCCGAGCACGGACCTCCAGGCTTACCTGGAGGCGCGCACCCGGCAGGTGGAGACGGCGCTGGACGCCCTGCTGCCGCCGGAGGACGCCTTCCCCGCGGTCGTCCATCGGGCGATGCGCTACAGCGTCTTCGCCGGCGGCAAGCGGCTGCGGCCGCTGCTTGTCATCGCCGCGGCCGAGACGGTGGGCGGCGCGGTGGATGCGGTGATGCCTACGGCCTGCGCCGTTGAGCTGATCCACACCTATTCCCTGATCCACGACGACCTGCCCTCCATGGACAACTCGCCCACACGGCGGGGCCGGCCAACCTGTCACGTGGTCTTCGGCGAGGCGGTGGCGGTGCTGGCGGGGGATGCGCTGCATGCCCTCGCCTTCGAGCTCCTGGCGCGCACCCCGGCTGCGGTCCCCCCGGCGACCGTGGTGCAGGTGGTCCTGGAGATTGCCCGCTCCATAGGCACCGAAGGGATGGTCGGCGGGCAGGTGCTGGACCTGCTGGGGGAGCGCCGGGCGAGCCTGCCGCCCATCCCGGCGTGGCCCCAGGATCCCGGCGCGGCGGTGCGGGACATCCACGTGCGCAAGACAGCGGCGCTGATCCGGGCGTGCGTGCGGGCGGGTGCGCTGCTCTCGGGCGCCACGGCGCCGGAGCTGGAGGCGCTCTCAGTCTACGGCCAGCGCGTCGGCCTGGCGTTCCAAATCATCGACGACGTCCTGGACGAGGTGGGCGAGGCGGCCCGCCTGGGCAAGGAGGTGCAGCGCGACGCGCTTGCCTCCAAGCTGACCTTTCCCGCGGTGCACGGGGTGGAGGGGTCGCGGGCCATCGCGGCGGCCCTGACCGAGGAGGCGGTGCGGGCGCTGGCTCCGCTGGGGGCGCGCGCCCGTATGCTGGCGGAACTGGGCCCGTGGCTGCTGCAGCGCGACGTATAGGCGGTGGGGAGAAAGTACCCGCGGCGGCGGCAGGGGCCGGGGCCGCGCAGAGGGAGGGGGCTGGCCGCGGGTGGACCCGGCTTGACCTGCTGCTGGTGGCCCGCGGGCTGGCCGAGAGTCGGGAGCGGGCCCAGGCGGCAGTGCTGGCAGGGGAAGTCCTGGTGGAGGGCCGCCCTGTGACCAAACCGGGGATGCGCGTGGCCCCCGACGCCGCTGTGACCCTGGTTGCCCGCCGTCCCCGGTATGTAAGCCGGGGCGGGGAAAAGTTGGAGCACGCCCTGCGCGCGTTCGCCCTTCCCGTGGCCGGAGCGGTGGCGCTGGACGTGGGCGCTTCCACCGGCGGGTTCACCGACTGCCTGCTGCAGCACGGCGCGGCCAGGGTCTACGCGGTTGACGTGGGGAGGGGGCAGATGCACTGGCGCCTGCGGAGGGACCCCCGAGTGGTTGTTCTGGAACGGACGCACGCCGCGCGCCTGGATGCTCAGGTGGTGCCTGAATTGGTGGACCTGGCCACGGTGGACGTCTCCTTCATCTCGCTCACCCGTATCCTTCCAGCCATCGCCGGACGCGTCCGCCCGGGCGGGTCCATCGTAGCCCTGGTGAAGCCGCAGTTCGAAGCCGGCAGGGCGCAGGTGCGCAAGGGTGTCGTCCGCGATCCCCAGGTGCACCGGGAGGTGCTGCGCCGCCTGGCCCGCTGGGTACAGGAACAGGGGTGGGGGGTGGCCGGGGTGACCCCTTCGCCCCTTGCCGGACCCAAGGGAAACCTGGAGTTCTTCCTCTGGGTGGCGAAAAACGGAGGCCGTCCTGCCGAAGAGGTGGATGCCGGCATCGACAGGGCGGTGCAGGTGGCTCACGCGGCGCCTCGGGAGGCCGGGGCTCGATGATCACCTTTGGCATCCTGTTGAACCCCGCGAAGGTGATGGAGCACAGCGAGGGCCCGGCGCTGGTTGCTCGGGCGGTCGCCACCCTCGCCGCCCGAGGTGAGGTGCTGGTCAACCGGGAGGCGGCGTCGCTGGTGCCGGAGGCGGGACGTCCCGTGGCCGAAGCCGACCTGGAAGAGCGGGCGGAGGTGCTTGTCGTCCTGGGCGGGGACGGCACCATCCTCCACGGGGCGCGACTGGCGAGGGGGCGGATTCCCGTCCTGGGTGTGCGGGTCGGTGGGTTCGGCTTCCTGGCAGAGGTCAACCTCGAGGAGTTCCCCCTGGCTGCGGAGAGGCTGGCCGCGGGAGCCTACGAGGTGGAGGAGCGGATGATGCTGCAGGCCGACGTGGAGAGGGAGGGGGTGCGACTGCAGCGGTTCCTGGCGCTCAATGACGCCGTCGTCGCCAAGAGCGGCGTCGCCCGCGTGCTGCGGCTGACCGCCTGGGTGAACGACGAGCTGCTGGCCAGCTACCCGGCAGACGGGCTGATCATCGCCTCCCCCACCGGATCTACCGCCTATTCCCTCTCCGCCGGCGGCCCCATCGTCCACCCCCGCGTCGAGGTTATCATCATCACGCCCATCAGCCCCCACACCTTCAACGCCCGCTCGGTGATCGTCAGCCGCGACGACCGCGTGGCCGTGGAGGTGGCCCCGGCCACCGTGGGCGCCCGTTTGACGGTGGACGGGCAGATGGACTTCCCCGTCGAGGCCGGGGACCGCGTCGTCGTGCGGAGGGCCGAGGAGACGACGAAGCTGGTGCGGCTGGCGCACACGTCCTTCTACAGCATCCTGCAGGCCAAGCTGGCCTGGGGAGGACGGTAGGTAAATGCCTTTGGGGCGGCGGGTCCCGACACCACCTCCCCCGGTGTCTGCGGCCCGGGGGTTTCGGAATACCCGGGGCCAGCCTTGCCCGGGTGTACCTCGCGGTGTATAAACAGGTGCGGTGGAGCGGATGGTGAGGGCGGCAGGGCAGAGGGAGCAGCCGTGACCAAGTATATCTTCGTTACCGGCGGCGTCGCCTCCGCTCTGGGCAAGGGTATCACCTCCGCCTCCATCGGCCGCCTGCTCAAGGCCCGCGGGCTGCGTGTCACCCTCCTCAAGTTCGATCCCTACGTCAACGTGGACGCGGGGACCATGAACCCCTACCAGCACGGGGAGGTCTTCGTCACCGATGACGGCGGCGAGACCGACATGGACCTGGGCCACTACGAGCGCTTCATCGACGAGAACCTCTCCAAGGCCAACAACACCACCACCGGCAAGATCTACCTGGCTGTGATCACCCGGGAACGGCGCGGCGACTACCTGGGGGGAACGGTTCAGGTCATCCCGCACGTGACCAACGAGATCAAGGACGAGATCCGCCGCGTGGGGGCCGAGGCCGCCGCGGACGTGGTCATCGTGGAGGTGGGGGGCACCGTCGGCGACATCGAGGGGCTGCCCTTCCTGGAGGCGATCCGGCAGTTCAAGCACACGGCGGGGGAGGAGAACGTCTGCTACGTGCACGTCTCCCTCATTCCCTACCTCCCGGCCGCCGGCGAGCTGAAGACCAAGCCCACGCAGCACAGCGTCAAGGAGCTGCGCAGCATCGGCATTCAGCCCGACGTCCTGGTCTGCCGCACATCCCGCCCCCTAACCGCCAGCATCAAGGAGAAGCTCTCTCTGTTCACCGACGTGCCGGTGGAGCGGGTGATCCAGGCGCTGGACGCGCGCAGCATCTACGAGGTGCCTCTCATCCTGGAGGAGGAGGGGCTGGGGCGGGCTATCGTGGACCGCCTGCGGCTGCCGGATACGCCGCCGGATCTGGAGGAGTGGCAGGAGATCGTGGAGCGCATCCGTCGGCCCGCGGCCACGGTGCGGGTCGCCCTGGTGGGCAAGTACATGGGCGTAGAGGATTCCTACGTCAGCATCGTGGAGGCGCTGCACCACGGCGGTATCGCCCACCGCGCGCGCGTGGAGATCGCCAAGGTGGACTCCGAGGAACTGGAGCGGCTGACGCAGGAGGAGGTGGACGCCCACCTGGCGGGCTTCGACGGCATCGCCGTCTGCCCTGGCTTCGGAGCGCGGGGCGTAGAAGGGAAGGTGAAGGCCATCCGCTTCGCCCGTGAGAACCGGGTGCCCTTCCTGGGGATCTGCTACGGGATGCAGTGGGCGGTGGTGGAGTTCGCCCGCCACGTCTGCGGCCTCCAGGGAGCCAACACCACCGAGGTGGACCCGGCCACCCCCCACCCGGTGATCGACCTGCTGCCGGAGCAGAAGGGGGTTACGGAGAAGGGGGGTACGATGCGCCTTGGGGCCTATCCCTGCCGGTTGGCTCCTTCCAGCCGGGCGGCCGAGGCGTACGGGGTCCCGGAGGTGCTTGAGCGGCACCGTCACCGCTACGAGGTGAACAACGCCTACCGGGCGGTCCTCGAGGCCGGCGGCATGCGCATCACCGGCATCTACCCGGCCAAGCAGCTGGCGGAGATCATCGAGCTTCCCGATCACCCTTGGTTTGTGGGCACCCAGTTCCACGCGGAGTACCGCTCGCGGCCTACCCGGCCGCACCCGCTGTACCGGGCGTTTGTGGGCGCGGCGCTGCGGCGGGCCACGGTGGAGGCGAAGGGGTAGGCCCGGGGATGCAGGCCACACGGAGAGGCGTGCCCGCGGGCGATGCGGGCGAGGGGAGGATCGCATGGGCCTGGTAACCTACGTGGACGGACGGTTCGTTCCCAGGGAGGAGGCGGCGGTCTCCGTCTTCGACCACGGGTTCCTCTACGGCGACGGGGTCTTCGAAGGGATCCGTGCCTACAACGGGCGTGTCTTCCGCCTGGAGGCCCACCTGGATCGCCTCTACCAGTCGGCCAAGACCATCCTCCTGGAAATTCCCCTCTCCCGGGATGAGATGCGGGAGGCCATCCTGGAGACGCTGCGGCGCAACGGCCTGCGCGATGCATACATCCGACCGGTGGTCTCCCGCGGTGTCGGCGACCTGGGCCTGGACCCGCGCAAGTGCGGCCGGCCCACGGTGGTGGTCATCGCCGACGCCATCCAGCTCTACCCTCCGGAGGCATACCAGCGTGGGCTGCGCACCGTCACCGCTTCCGTGCGCAAGGTGCGGCCGGACATGCTCAACCCCCGGGTGAAGTCGCTGAACTACCTGAACAACATCCTGGCGCGGATCGAGGCCAACCAGGCGGGCGTGGACGAGGCCATCATGCTCTCCGCGGACGGCTATGTGGCCGAGTGCAGCGCGGACAACATCTTCATCGTCCGCGGCGGGGAACTCTGGACCCCCCCGCCTCACCTGGGCATCCTCCTGGGGGTTACCCGTGAGGTGGTCCTGGAGCTGGCCCGCTCACAGGGCATCCCGGCGGAGGAGCGGGTCTTCACCCTGCACGACGTCTACACCGCGGAGGAGTGCTTCCTCACCGGGACGGGGGCGGAGGTGGGGCCGGTCGTCGAGGTGGACGGCCGGGCCATCGGCGACGGCCGCCCGGGCCCGATCACGGGACGATTGCTGGCCGCGTTCCACGAGATGGTGCGCCGCGAGGGGACCCCCATCTACCCCGAAGAGGCTCGCGTCGCCCCGGCGTAGCGGCCCGTGCGCCCCGAGGTCTGCCTGGCCAGCCAGCGCATCTTTTCCGGCCGAGTGATCAGCCTGCGCGTCGACCGCGTGCGCCTCTACGACGGGCGGGAGACGGAGCGGGAGGTGGTGGAGCACCGGGGGGCGGCGGCCGTGGTCCCCTTGACGGAGGGGGGCGAGGTGCTACTGGTGCGCCAGTATCGCTACGCCGTAGGCGAGCCTCTGCTGGAGATCCCCGCCGGCACCCTGGAGCCGGGCGAGGCCCCGCTGTCATGCGCCGTGCGCGAGCTGGCCGAGGAGGTGGGCGCGCAGGCGGCGCACTGGGACCCGCTGGCGGTGCTCTACCCCTCCCCGGGGGTGCTGACGGAGCCGATGCACCTCTTCCTGGCCACAGGGCTGGCCGCGGTACCAGCGCGCGCCGCCGCAGATGAGGACCTGGCCGTGGAGCGGCTGCCCCTGGGCGAGGCCCTGGCGCGGGTGGAGCGGGGAGAAATCCGCGACGCCAAGTCCGTTGCGGGGCTGCTGCTGGCCGCGCGGCGCCGGGGGACTTGAAGTGGCCCGCCGGGCCATCGTTCTGGTGCTGGACAGCGCCGGTGTGGGCGAGCTGCCGGACGCCGCCCTTTACGGGGACGAGGGCAGCAGCACCATCCCCCACGTGGCGGCGGCGGTGGGCGGGCTGCGCCTCCCCACCCTGGAGTCTCTGGGCCTGGGGCGCATTGCGCCCATCGCCGGCGTCAACCCGCTGCCTAGCCCCGAAGGCGCGTTCGGCCGCATGGCGGAGCAGTCCCCTGGCAAGGACTCCACGACCGGGCACTGGGAGCTCATGGGGCTGGTGCTCGACCGCCCTTTCCCCACCTACCCGGATGGATTTCCGCCCGAGATCGTCCGCGCCTTCGAGCAGGCCATCGGCCGCCCCGTCCTGGGAAACCGCGCGGCCTCAGGGGTGGCCATCATCGCGGAACTGGGTGAAGAGCACATCCGCACGGGCTATCCCATCGTTTACACCTCCGCGGACAGCGTCTTCCAGATCGCGGCGCACGAGGACGTTGTTCCCGTGGACCTGCTCTACGACTGGTGCCGGATAGCCCGTCGCCTGCTGGTGGGCGAGCACGCCGTCAGCCGGGTCATCGCCCGCCCCTTCGTCGGCAGGCCCGGCGCCTTCCAGCGGACCGACCGGCGGCGGGACTTCTCCCTCGCCCCTCCCGGGCGCACGGTGCTGGACGCCCTCGCCGCGCGAGGGGTTCCCGTCTATGCCATCGGCAAGATCGAGGATCTTTTCGCCGGGCGGGGCATCGCCGAAGCGGTACATACGCAAAGCGACCTGGACGGGCTGGCCCGCACGGCCGAGGCCGCCCGGCGCGTGGACCGCGGGTTGATCTTCGCCAACGTGGTGGACCTGGACACCGTCTACGGCCACCGCAACGACGTCGAGGGGTACGCCAGGCAGTTGGAACGGATCGACGCGGCCCTGGGGCCCATCGTGGAGGCCGCGGATGCGCAGACGCTGCTTGTCATCACCGCCGACCACGGGAACGACCCCACGACCCCGTCCACCGACCACTCCCGCGAGTACGTTCCCCTCATGGTCCGCGGCCCAGGGGTCTCCAGGGGGAGGGACCTTGGCACCCGCCCGACGTTCGCCGACGTGGGTGCTACGGTGGCCGCTGCGCTGGACGTGCCCTGGGAGGGGCCCGGAGCCTGCTTTCTGGCGGAAGGGGGTTGAGGCGATGAGCGATTCCCGGGTGGGGTATCCCTGGCAGCCGCGCGTCCGGGAGGCTGCGGCGTTCGTGCGAGAGCGCACCCGCATCCAGCCCCGGCTGGCCGTGATCCTGGGCTCCGGTCTGGGTGCGCTGGCCGACGCCGTGGAGCGGGACGTCACCATCCCCTACCGCGAGATCCCCCACTTCCCCGTTAGCACGGCGGCGGGGCATGCCGGGAACCTGGTGCTGGGCCTGCTGGAGGGCAAGCCCGCCGTGGTCATGCAGGGGCGGGTGCACTTCTACGAGGGGTACTCCATGGGCGAGGTGATCTTCCCGGTGCGGGTGATGCGGGAGCTTGGGGCGGGCGTCCTGCTGGTGAGCAACGCTGCCGGCGGCCTCAACCGGGAGTGGCGTGCCGGCGACCTGATGGTGATCACCGACCACATCAACTTCATGGGGACCAATCCCCTGATCGGGCCGCACGAGGAAGCCTTCGGGGCGCGCTTTCCCGACATGGCCCGGCCCTACGACCCCGAGTTGGTGAGCCTGGCAGAACGGGTGGCGCTGGAGGAGCGCATCCTGCTGCGCCGCGGCGTCTACGTGGCGGTGAGCGGACCCTCCTACGAGACGGCGGCGGAGTTGCGCATGCTAGCCCGTTGGGGGGCGGACGCGGTGGGGATGTCCACCGTGCCGGAGGTGATCGCCGCGCGGCAGATGGGCATGCGCGTCCTGGGGTTCTCGGCGATCACCGACATGGCCACCGGCGAAGTGGTTGAGCCCGTGACGCACGAGGCGGTGCTGGCCGTGGCCCGGGAGCTGGAGCCCCGCTTCGTCCGTTTGGTGCGGCGGATCGTGGCTGAGCTGCCGCTGTGAGGCGCCGACCCCTCACCTGACCATGCGGGCGTATGACCTGATTCTGCGGAAACGGGACGGCGGGGAGCTCGCTCCCGAGGAGATCGAGGCCCTGGTCGCCGGGTACCTGCGCGACGAGGTGGCCGACTACCAGATGAGCGCATTTCTCATGGCCGTCTACTTCCGCGGCATGACGGCGGCTGAGACGGCGGCTTTGACCATGGCCATGGTGCGCTCGGGGGAGACGGTGGACCTGCGGGCCATCCCCGGGGTGAAGGTGGACAAACACAGCACCGGTGGGGTGGGGGACAAGACCTCCCTGGTCCTGGTCCCGCTGGTGGCGGCCTGCGGCGTGCCCGTGGCCAAGCTCTCCGGCCGGGGGCTGGGGCACACGGGAGGGACCCTGGACAAGCTTGAAAGCATCCCCGGGATGCGCACCGACCTGAGCCCGGACGCCCTGGCCGACCAGGTGCGCCGGGTGGGCTGCGCCATCGCCGGGCAGACCGCCGACCTGGTCCCGGCGGACCGGCGGCTCTACGCGCTGCGCGACGTCACCGCCACCGTGGAGAGCGTCCCACTGATTGCCGCCAGCGTCATGAGCAAGAAGATCGCCGGCGGGGCCGACGCCATCGTCCTGGACGTGAAGACCGGTAGCGGGGCATTCATGAAGACCCTGGAGGCGTCCCGCGCCCTGGCGGAAACCATGGTGGCCATCGGGCGTCAGGTGGGCAGGCCGACGGTGGCCCTGATCACTGACATGGACCAGCCACTGGGCCGGACGGTGGGCAACGCCGTCGAGGTGGAGGAGGCGATCGCCGCACTCAAAGGTGAAGGACCGGAGGACCTGACCGGCCTGTGCCTGGCCCTGGGCGCGCGGATGCTGCGGCTGGCCGGTGCGGCCTCTTCATCGGTGGAGGCCGAGGCGCGGCTCCGGGAGGCGCTGATCAGCGGGTCTGGCCTGGAACACCTTCGTCGGATGGTCCAGGCTCAGGGTGGCGACCCGCGGGTACTGGACGAGCCGCGGCGGCTGCCGCAGGCGCGCCTGGCCCTCCCCGTGCCCGCTCCGGACAGCGGGCATGTGGTGGCCATCGACGCCCAGGCCGTCGGGCTGGCCGCCATGGCGCTGGGCGCAGGGCGCGCGCGCAAGGAGGACGTCATCGACCCTGCTGTGGGTATCCGCCTCCTGCGCAAATTGGGGGAAGAGGTCTCTGCAGGAGACCCGCTGGCCGCGGTCCTGGCCAACGAACCCTCCCGGGGAGAGGAGGCCGTGCGCCGCGTACGCGCCGCCTACCGCCTGGGCCCGGCGCCCCCGCCCCCGCGTCCGCTGGTCTGGGAAGTCATTGGCGAGCCGGCCGCGGCGGACCGGGCTTCCTGACGGTGGCGCGGCGCCTGGTTATCCCCGATCCCGCGCTGGTGGTCCTCTGCGGCCCGGCCGGCAGCGGCAAGTCCACGTTTGCGCGCCAGCACTTCCGCCCCACAGCCGTCGTATCCTCGGACCGGTGCCGCGCCATGATCTCTGACGACGAGGCCAACATCCGGGTGTCGCCCGACGCGTTTGCCCTCTTTCACTTCATCATCGACCTGCGGCTGCGGCACGAGCGGCTGACGGTGGCCGACAGCACCGCCCTGCGTCGGGAGGCCCGCCGCGACCTGCTGGCCATCGCCCGCCGCCACCGGGTCCCGGCGGTCCTGATCGTATTCGACGTCCCCGAGGAGCGGGCGCAAACCCTCAACGCCCACCGCCCTGGCCGGCGGGTGGGCCGGCCGGTCATCCGCGAGCAGTGGGAACGGCTGCAGGAGGCTCTGCGCACCGTGCACAGCGAGGGGTTTGACCAGGTCTACATCCTGGGCGAGGATGAGGTGGGGACGGTGCAGGTAGAGGTGAAGACGGGGGAGCGGCGCGACGCTCCACACCAACGACCGGAGGACCCATCCTGAGGAGAGGCGAGGAGGCAGCGTGATGGCGATGCAGCGTGTGGGAGTTGTCGGATGCGGCCTGATGGGCTCGGGCATCGCTGAGGTGTGCGCCCGGGCGGGCTACCAGGTGGTGGTGCGCGAGGTGAGCCAGGAGCTGCTGCAGCGGGGGCTGGAGCGAATCGAGGCATCGCTGCGGCGCGCCGTGGAGAGGGGGAAGCTGGAGGCGGAGCGGGCGAAGCAGGCGCGAGAGGCCATCCAAGGGACGCTGCTCCTGCGCGACCTGGCCGACAGCGACCTGGTCATCGAGGCAGTCATCGAGCAGATGGCGGAGAAGCGGGCGGTCCTCCGCGAGCTGGACGGACTCTGCCCGGGGCACACCATCTTCGCATCCAACACCTCCTCCCTCTCCATCACCGAGTTGGCGTCGGCGACGCAGCGGCCGGACCGCGTGGTGGGCATGCACTTCTTCAACCCGGTGCCCGTGATGGCGCTGGTGGAGCTGGTGCGCGGCCTGCTCACCTCTGAGGAAACCCTGCAGACGGCGCGGGCCTTCGCCGAATCCCTCGGAAAGACCGTGGTAGTGGCCAAGGACTACCCGGGGTTTATCGTCAACCTGTTGCTCGTCCCGTTCCTGCTGGACGCGGTGCGCGCCCTGGAGATGGGCCTGGCCACCCGGGAGGACATTGACCGCGCGGTCACCCTGGGCCTGAACCACCCCATGGGGCCGCTGACGCTGCTGGACTTCGTAGGCCTGGACACCACGTACTACATCGCCGAGGCCATGTACGCCGAGTTCAAGGACTCGCGCTATGCGCCCCCGCCGTTGCTGAGGAAGATGGTCCAGGCCGGCCACCTGGGCCGGAAGTCCGGCCGCGGTTTCTACACGTATGGCGGCTGAACCCCGGCCGCGGCCTCTATCGGTGGCCGACTAAGCCCCGGCCGCGGCCTTCCCCCGCCGTCGCCGCCCGCCGCGCACGGCCGCAGCCACGTCCTCGGCAAGGACGAGGATGCCGCGCTGCCGCCCGCCGCCGCCGCGGCCGATCAGGGCGTAGGGGACGTTGTGGTTGCGCAGCCAGTTGAGCATGCGCGTCACGTCGCCGTCGTTCTTGGGGTCCAGCCCGGCCTTCGTCATCAGCTCCCCCAGACCGATGATCTGCGACCACGTGTCGTTCATCCCGCACCTCCTGAGAGCGGATTCGATAACCCCCTTCAAGAAGGTTATACACGGGCGCAGAGGCTCCTTTTCGCCCCTATCGGAAGGCGACGATGTCCTCGATGGTACCCCGCCGCTGGGCCACGGGGCGAAGGACGGCCTCCACCCGCTGCCCGATGGCCACCGCCGCGGGGTCCAGGTCCAGCGGGGCGAGCAGGGCCCCGTCGGTGCCGTCGATCTGCACGAGGGCCAGGAGGAGGGGTGGGTGAAGCGGCTGGCCGTGCAGGTCGCGGTGCACGACGGTGAAGGAGTGCACGACGCCGCGGGGGGCCACCTCCGCCCAGCGACTGGAGAGGTCCTGGAAGTCCCGCGGACAGTAAACTCGCGGCGGGATGTAGGTGGTGCCGCATTCGGGGCAGCGGGTAACGGCGAGGCGCCCGCGCTGGCGCAGCAGCGTCAGGAACCGTTGCCCGGCCGCCCCCGCGGTGTACTGGAAAGCGATCCCGATGCGGCCTTCCCAGGCCCGCAGCCGGGAGGTGTCGGTGATCTTCTCCCGCAGCCCCATGGTCGCCCCTACACCGGTGCGAAGTAGACGATGTCCGTGATGGCGCCGGTCCGTTCGTCCTCCGGCTTCCACACCGCGCGTACCCGCTGCCCAACCCGGATCTCCTGACGGATGCCCTCCACGGTCTCGGCGCGTAGGCCGCCGATTAGGTGGAGGAAACCGACCCGCGGCGACGTCCCGTCGATCTCGATCACCGCGGGCACCTGAGGCACGGCAAGAGGCTGCATGTCCCAGGTGACGGTGCAGATGGAGAAGGTGTTGATGGTGCCGGCATCCGCCAGTTCCACCCAGGCGTCCATGGGCTTGAAGCACAATTCGCAGAAGGCCCGCGGCGGCGTCACGGTGCGGTTGCAGCGGTCGCAGCGTACGCCCAGGATCTTCCCCGCCCGCAGCCCTTCCAGGAAGCGGCCGATGGCCACGCCGCTGTCCCAGCGGTAGGCAAGTTCTGGCTCCCACCTCTCCAGGCTGACCAACCCTCTCCGCAGGTGCTCCTCCCGCAGCGGGGTGGCGCGCAGTCCGTCGCGCACCACCAGGGCCATGGGCTCCGCTGCCTGCGGGGGAAGCGGGGTAGAGGGCACCGCTCCTCCCGTCGGACGGCTTCCCCGCCGCGGAGCCGCCGGCAGGCGAACCTTGCTCTGCGGCGGGGGGAGCTGCAGCATCTTCTTGCGCAGGCGCGACACCTTGGCTCCCGGGCGTCGCGCGCTGCGCCGCTCACCCACCATCAGCCCACCGCCCTGCCGCCACAGCGGCGCGATTCTGTCCCCACCGGCTACACCCCCAGCACCACGACTGTCCCGATCTGCATGAGATCTCCCCACGCCTGGGCCAGTCCGCGGCGGGGGCTGTTGGCCACCTGCCGCTTACCCGCCTCGCCGCGGAGCTGCCAGTACAGCTCGCAGATCTTCATCAGACCCGCGGCGGCGATGGGGTTGCCCACCCCCAGCAGCCCGCCCGACGGGCAGGAGGGCAGTTCCCCATCGCGGTCGAAGCGACCCCGGGCCAGGTCTTCGGGGGCCTTCCCCCGCTCTGCCAGGAGCAGCCCCTCCAGGTGGTGCAGCTCCTTGTAGGCGAAGGGGTCGTAGGGCTCGACCACGTGGATCTGTCGCCGTGGATCGGTGATCCCCGCCATCCGGTAGGCCATCCGCGCCGCATCCTCCAGGTAGCGCGGGTAGGCCAGGTCGCGGTTCCCCCAGTAGGAGGTGTCCAGGGTCCAACCGATCCCTTCCACCCAGACCGGCCGGTCCGTCAGCCGCTTGGCCACATCCTCCGCGGCCAGGACGATGGCGGCCGCACCGTCGGAGACCGGACTCACCATAAGGCGGTGTACGGGCCAGGCGACCACCTCGCTGGCCAGGACGTCCTCCAGGGTAACCGCGGCGGCGACCTGCGCGGCGGGATGGTCCAGCGCATTGCGTTTGTTCTTCACCGAGACCAGGGCGATCTCTTCGTTGCGGATCCCGTAGGCGTGCATGTAGCGGTGCTGCTCCAGGGCGAAGATCCACAGGAGGTTGGGGCCCAGCGGCCGCTCGATGGTGTGGTCGAAGATGGAGTTGAACGCCGCCTGGGGGTGGGGCTGGGTGGGGCTCATCTTCTCCTCCGCCACCACCAGCACAACGTCGAACAGCCCCGAGGCCACCAGCGACCAGCCGGAGATAATGCTGAACACCCCGGAGCCGCCCCCGACGTAGGAGCGGAAGTAGGGTTTGCGCCACCCGCCCGCCCCGTCGGAGAGGTATTCGCCCTTCATGTGCACGCCATCGAAGGCATCGGGAGCGGAGGCCATGACCACCGCCTGGACGTCTCGGCGGCGCAGACCAGCCGACGCCAGCGCCCCGCTGGCCGCGTAGTAGGCCAGTTCCTTCCCGGTCTCCAGCGCACGGCGCACGAACAGAGACAGACCCGCTCCGACCACGGCAACGCGGCGCGCCGGCCTACCCACGAGGGTCCCTCCTACAGCGCACCAAGCACCACCGCCCCCCCAGACGTAGTGGGAATGCCGCGCCAGGAAACTACGGCCGCGCTGTGCGCCCCCGCCACCTGCAGCGGCCCTCCCGCGCCCCGGATCTGCAGCACCGCCATCGCCGTACGCACCAGCGCCGAGGCGTCGTAGCCGTAGCCCATGCCCAGGCTGCCTCCTGAGGGGTTGACCGGCAGCGCGCCTCCCAGGGCCGTCCGGCCGGCGGCGGTGAGCTGGGCTCCCTCGCCCACCTCCAGGCGCAACGCCGCCTCCAGGTGCTGCAGCTCCTTGTAGGCGTAGGTGTCGTCCAGCTCCAGCAGGTCGATCTCCTCGGCCGGGTCGCGGATGCCCGCCATCCGGTAGGCCATCTCGCAGGCCAGGCGGGCGTAGACCGCCTGGGCCCATGGCCGGCCGGAGAGGGAGGGTTCATCGGAGGCCCAGCCAATGCCGCGGATGGCCACCGCTTGCCCCGGCAGCCGGCGGGCCGCCTCCGCCGAGGCGAGAACCAGGACCACCGCACCGTCGGCGTAGCCGCTCACCTCCAGCTCGTGCAGCGGCTCGGCCAGCGGCGGGGAGCGCCGCACCTCCTCTGGGGAGAGGACGGCGCCGTATGCGGCAAAGGGATTGCGCAGGGCGTTGCCCCGGTTCTTGACCACCACCTGGGAGCAGACGTCGGGAGAGATCTTGGCCTCGTGGAGGTAGCGGCGCATCTCCAGCCCGGCCACGGCGTGGGGGTTCAGCCGCCGGGGCCGCTCGTAGATGGGATCCATGGCCAGCGCCAGGACCTCCTCGTGGTGCACGATGTTGCTGGCCTTGCTGTGCGCCTCCACCACGGCTACCTCGGCGGCTCCGGAGCGGATCAGCGCGTATGCGGCAGCCAGCCCCTGCAGGCCGTCCCCCGCGATGGTGTGCACGGGACGACGCACCGCACCCAGCTGGTCGGGGGTGTACTCGTCGGCGATGCTGGTGCCCTCGTGGAAGTCCTCGGCGACGGTGACGAAGGTGTCGACATCCCCGGGCCTGACGCCCGCGTCCGCGTAGGCACGCGTGGCCGCTTCGAAGATCATCTCCCGGAAGGAGAGGTCGGGCGACACAGGACGCAACGGGGTGAGGCCGACGCCGACAATAGCAACGTGGGTATCCATAGGGTCGGTCCGCGCGAACCGTCTCAATTCCTTCGCCCCCGCCCCCGCCGTTCCCTGTCGCCGCAGGCGCAGGCGGGCGCAAGGCGCGGCTGCGCGCCTGGGAAGGGGCGGCGACGCGAAGGAGCGGGGGCCCCCGCCGCGGAAGAAAGAGGTGTCGACGCTGTCATGGACTTCGCCCTCAGCGAAGAGCACCGGCTCATCCAGGCGGCGGTCCGCGAGTTTGCGGCGAAGGAGATCCTCCCGGTTGCGGCCGACCTGGACCATCACCCTCGCTTCCCCGCGGAGATCATCGCCCGGGCCGCCTCCCTGGGGCTGCTGGGGCTGAATGTGCCGCAGGAGTACGGAGGGGCTGGGCTGGATGGCCTGGCCAACGTCATCGTGCAGGAGGAGCTGGCGCGGGCCTCGGCGGGTGTGCAGACCATCATCACGGTGCAGAACTCCCTGGTGTGCGACCCCATCCTGCGCTTCGGCACCCCCGAGCAGAAGAGCCGCTATCTGCCGCGGCTCGCCACGGGAGAGTGGCTGGGCTGCTACTGCCTCACCGAGCCGGAGGCGGGCTCCGATGCCATGGCGGTGCGGACACGCGCGGAGCAGCGGGACGGCCAGTGGGTGCTCAACGGACGCAAGCTCTTCGTCACCAACGGTCTTGAGGCACAGCTGGCCATAGTCTACGCGCGCAGCGAGCCGGCGCCTGGGGCCCGCGGCATCTCCGCCTTCCTGGTGGAGAAGTCGTTTCCCGGCATCTCGGTGGGCCGGGTGGAGCAGAAGCTGGGGATCAAGTGCTCCTCCACTGTGGAGATCCTCCTCGAGGACTGCCGTGTCCCCGCCGAGAACCTGCTGGGCGAGCGGGGGGAGGGGGCACGCGTGGCCCTCTCCACCCTTGACGGGGGACGTATAGGCATCGCCGCTCAGGCGGTGGGGATCGCCCGAGCCTGCCTGGAGGACTGCGTCGCCCATGCACAGGCGCGGCAGCAGTTCGGCCGTCCGCTGAAGGCGTTCCAGGCCGTGCAGTGGGCGCTGGCGGACATGGCCACGCGCATCGACGCCGCGCGCCTGCTTACCTACCGGGCGGCCTGGCTTCGTGACCGCGGGGACCGCTGCACGGCGGAGGCGGCCATGGCCAAGCTGGTGGCCTCGGAGACGGCCATGTGGGCGGCGCACCGGGCGGTGCAGCTCTTCGGCGGCTACGGCTACATCCAGGATTACCCGGTGGAGCGGTACTTCCGCGACGCCAAGATCACCGAGATCTACGAGGGGACGTCGGAGATCCAGCGCCTGATCATCTCCCGCCAGGTGCTTGACGGGCGCTAGGGGCGTCTTTGGGAGATTTCACACCGCGATCTTGCCAGGGTCCCCGGGAAATTGGCGTCAGCGCATTCCCGGGGTGGGGAAGGAGGGGGCTGTGGACATCGTCGTCTGTCTCAAGCAGGTTGTGGACCCGGAACTGCCCGCGCGCGACTTCGCCATCGACCCGGCCACGCAACGCCAGGTGCGCGAGGGCCGTCCTCTGGTCATCTCCACCTACGACGAGAACGCCCTGGAGGTGGCGCTGCAGCTCAAGGACCGCATCGGCGGCAAGGTGACGGTACTCACGCTGGGGCCGGCCGCCGCTTCCGGGGACGCCATCCGCCTAGCCCTGGCCATGGGGGCGGACGAGGCGGTGGTGGTGGACGACTCCGAGGCGCCCCAGCGGCTGGGCGCGGCGAAGGCCCGCCTTCTGGCCGCAGCCTTGCGGCGCCTGGGCCGCTTCGACCTGGTGCTGTGCGGCTGCGAGTCAGCGGACTGGGTGGAGCGGGTGGTCGGCCCCCTGCTGGCGGAGGCGCTGCAGGCGGCCTGTGTGACCTTCGTCTCCCGTATCGAGCAGGTGGACGGGACGCTGCTGGTGAGGCGGCTGGCGGACGAGGGCTTCCACCTCGTGGAGGTCCGCCCGCCGGCGGTGCTGGCGGTGACCAGCGACGAGAGCAACCGTCCCCGCCTGCCCAAGGTCAAGGACATCATGACGGCGCGGCGCAAGCCCGTGCACACCTGGCCGGTGGCCGAGGTGGCCGGCCAGGCGGGCGAGGAGGGGCCGCTGGAGGTCGAGGTGCGCCAGGTGACACTGCCCGAGCGGACGGCCCGCTGCGAGTTCCTCTCGGGCGACCCCGGGGAGCAGGCCGCGGCGCTGGTGCAGCGGCTGCGCGAGCTGAAGCTGCTGTAGGGAGGAGCAGGACCATGGGCGGAGTGTGCGTCATCGCCACGGCGCTGGAGGGGACCCTGTCGCGGTCGAGCCTGGAACTGGTGGGGAGTGCGCGGGCGCTGCAGCCGCTGGGCCTGGAGACCGCTGCCGCATTGCTGGGCCACGGGCCTGGGCTGGCTGGGGCCGCCGCGGAGCTGCACCGCCATGGGGTGGGTGTGGTATACCGCTGCGACCATCCGCTGCTCACGGCGGGACAGAGCGATGCCGTGCTCGCCGCCTTGCAGCCTGTGCTGGCACGGGCGCAGCCCCAGGTCCTCCTGGTGGCGGCGGACACGGTGGGCAGGGAGGTGGCTCCGCGGCTGGCCGCCCGCCTGCGCGCCAGTCTGGCCACGGAGTGCGTGCAGGTGGAGGCCGCCCAGGACGCCATCGTCGCCCGCCGCCAGGTGTACGGGGGGAGGGCGCTGGCGACGCTGGTGCTGCGGGCGCGCCCGGCGGTGCTGTCGGTGAAGCCCCGTGCCCTCGATGTCCCCGACCCGGCACCGGTAGACGGTCGGGTGGAGGACGTCGAAGTCTCCATAGACTCGGAGGCGCTTCCGGCGCGGGTGCGCCAGGTGCTGCGGGAGCAGGCGGAGTTCGGCCTTGAGGAGGCGCAGGTGGTCATCGGCGGCGGGCGGGGCCTGGGTGGGCCCGAGGGGTTTGCCCTGCTGCGGGAGCTCGCCCACCTCATGGGCGGCGCGGTGGGCGCCTCCCGGCCGCCCACGGATGCGGGCTGGGTGCCTGTGAGCTGGCAGATCGGCCAGACCGGCAAGACCATCCGGCCCGCGCTCTACATCGCCGTGGGCATCTCCGGGGCCACCCAGCACATCGCTGGCGTGTCGGGCTCACGGACCATCGTCGCCATCAACCGTGACCCCGAGGCGCCCATCTTCTCGGTGGCGCACCTGGGGATCGTGGGGGACTATCGGGAGGTGGTACCCGCCCTCATCGCCAGAGTGAAGGAGCTGAGAGGCACGTAACCCGCCGGCCCTGCCGTGGCCGCAGTGGAGGCGCAGACCCTGATCACGCCAACCCGAGAGGTCTTCTGGAACGTTCCCCCCGCCGGCGTGGTCGTTATGTACCTGCTGGCCTTTGCCGCGCTGGGAGTCTTCGCCTACGGCCTGGCGCGGCACGTGCGAATGTGGCGCCGAGGCCGGCCCGCTGCGCGGCTGCACCCGGTGGGACCGCGGCTGGCCGCGGTGGTGCGGCATGTGCTGGCCCACGGGCGGCTGCTTGTCGACCGGGTGGCCGGGGTATACCACCTGGCCTTCTTCTGGGGGTTCGTCGCCCTCTTTGCCGGCACCACCGTCGTCTTCATCCATCAGGACCTCCACCTGCGGATCATGCAGGGGCCATTCTACCTGTACTTCCAGTCGGCGACGCTGGACGTGATGGGGGTGGTTGCCACAGCAGGAGTGACCGCCGCGCTTGTGGCGCGATACCTGTTGCGGGTGCCCCGCCTGCGCCGGGGCGTTCTCGCCGACGCTGTCATCCTCTGGCTGTTCGCCCTCATCCTCGTCAGCGGGTTCCTGGTGGAGGGGTTGCGCATCGCCGGCACCGCCGACCCCTGGGCGGCTTGGTCTCCCGTGGGCCACGGCGTGGCCCGTCTGGTGCGGGCGATCGGCATGAGCGAGGCGGCGGTCCGCCTCAGCCACTCCTGGCTGTGGTGGGTTCACTTCGCCCTGGCCATGGTCTTCATCGCCTACATCCCCTTCTCCAAGCTGTTCCACCTGGTGCTGGCTCCCTTGAACACCTACCTGCAGCCTCTGCAGAACCCTGGCGGCGTTAGCCTCATCGACTTCGAACGCAGCGAGCGCTTCGGTGCCTCCGCTTTCACCGACCTGACATGGAAGGATCTGTTCGACCTGGACGTCTGCACCGAGTGCGGACGCTGTACTGCCGTCTGTCCGGCCAGCACTACCGGTAAGCCGCTCTCGCCGATGAACGTCATCCTTGACCTGCGGGACGAAATGACTCGCAGCGCTGGCGCTTCTCGCCGCCTCCTGGCCGGATCGGTGATCAAGCCCGAGGCGCTGTGGGCGTGTACAACCTGCCTGGCCTGCATGGAGGCATGCCCCGTCTTCATCGAGCACGTGCCCAAGATCGTGGAACTGCGGCGGCACCTGGTCATGGAGCAGGCCAGTATCCCCGAGACCATGGCGGATGCGCTGCGCAGCCTGGAGGTTCGAGGGCATCCCTTCCGTGGCGCGGCGCTGTCCCGTACGGCCTGGGTGGAAGGCGTGGACGTGCGGCGCCTGGCGCAGGGGCAGGGAGCGGAATGGCTCCTCTGGGTGGGTTGTGCCGCGGCCCTGAACGAGCGGAACCACCCTCCGCTGCGGGCGCTGCTGCGGGCGCTGGCCGCTGCGGGAGTGGAGGTGGGGATCCTGGGTGAGGAGGAGACGTGCACCGGCGACCCGGCGCGGCGCATGGGCAACGAGTACCTTTTCCAGACCATGGCCCGGCAGAACATCGAGACGCTGGCGCGCTACGGCGTGACGAAGATCGTCACCCTCTGCCCGCACTGTTACAATACCTTCAGGCACGAGTACCCGCAGCTGGGAGGCCGCTACGAGGTGTGGCACCACACGCAGCTGCTGGCCAGGCTTATCGACGAGGGGCGCATCAAACCAGGCGGCGCCGTCGCCGCCACCATCACCTTCCACGACCCCTGCTACCTGGGCCGGCACAACGGGGAGTACGAGGCGCCTCGGCGGGTCCTGGGCGCGGTGGCCACGGGAACCGTGGAGATGGCCCAGTGTCGGGAGCACAGCTTCTGCTGCGGGGCCGGCGGCGGTCTCTACTGGGCGGAGGAAAGGGTGGGGCAGCGGGTGAGCCACGTGCGTGCGCGCCAGGCGGCGGACACCGGTGCTCAGGTGGTGGCCACCGCCTGCCCCTTCTGCCTGCTCATGCTGGAGGACGCCGCCGCAGCCGTGGAGTCGCCGGTCCGCCCCATGGACGTGGCGGAGCTGGTGGGCCGCGCCCTGGCTGAGGGGTCTTGAGACGGAGATGGCGGAGGGTTCTTGAGATGGTTACGCAGGCGCGCCGTCCCACCGTGCCCCGGGAGACGCTCTCGGGGATTCCGCTGAAGGTGGTCTACCGGCCGGAGGATGTGGCCGAGCTGGACTACGGGCGGGACTTGGGGGACCCCGGAGCCTACCCCTTCACCCGCGGTATCCATCCCGACATGTATCGCGGCCGGCTGTGGACCATGCGGCAGTTTGCCGGCTTCGGCACCGCTGAGGACGCCAACCGGCGCTTCCACTACCTTCTGCAGATGGGTCAGACCGGCCTCTCCGTGGCCTTCGACATGCCCACGCTGATGGGCTACGACTCCGACCACCCGCGGGCGCTGGGGGAGGTGGGGCGGGAGGGGGTGGCCATCGACTCCCTGGCCGACATGGAGATCCTGCTGGACGACATCCCCCTGGACCAAGTCACCACCTCCATGACCATCAACGCCCCGGCCAACGTCTTGCTGGCCATGTACGTGGCGGTGGCGGACCGGCGGGGGATTCCCCGGGAGCGCATCGGGGGGACCACGCAGACGGACATGCTCAAGGAGTTCATCGCCCAGAAGGAGTGGATCGTCCCCCCGCGGGCCAGCATGAAGCTGATTCAGGACATGCTGGTCTTTGGCGCGCGCGAGCTGCCCCGGTGGAACATCATCAGCATCAGCGGCTACCACATGCGGGAGGCGGGGGCCACCGCGGTGCAGGAGCTGGCCTTCACCCTGGCGGACGGCATCGCCTACGTGCAGGCCGGCATCGACGCCGGCCTGGAGGTGGACGAGTTCGCCCCGCGGCTCTCATTCTTCTTCGACTGCCACGTGGACTTCTTCGAGGAGATCGCCAAGTTCCGCGCGGCGCGGCGCATGTGGGCCCGGATCATGAGGGAGCGCTTTGGCGCCAGAAACCCTCGCTCCTGGTGGCTGCGCTTCCACACCCAGACCGCCGGGGTCAGCCTTACGGCGCAGCAGCCGCTGAACAACGTGGCCCGCGTGGCCCTGCAGGCTCTGGCTGCGGTGCTGGGGGGCACCCAGTCGCTGCACACCAACTCCATGGACGAGACCTACGCCCTACCGACGGAGGAGGCGGTGACCGTGGCCCTGCGCACGCAGCAGATCATCGCCTACGAGTCCGGGGTGGCCGCCGTCGCCGACCCCCTGGGAGGGGCGTACTTCGTGGAGGCCCTCACCGCCGAGGTGGAGCGGCAGGCCTGGGAGTACATTCGCCGCATCGACGACCTGGGTGGCATGGTGGCGGCGGTGGAGGCAGGCTTCCCGCAGCGGGAGATCGCCGAGGCTGCCTACCGGTACCAGCAGCAGCTGGAGCGTCAGGAGAAGGTCATCGTCGGGGTGAACGCCTTCGCCCAGGCGGAGGAGCGGCCCATCGAGATCCTGCGCATCCCCCCCGACGTGGAGCGGCGACAGGTGGAGCGGACCCGCCGGGTACGGGCGCAGCGGGACCAGGTGCGCACCCTGGCCGCCCTGGCCCGGCTGCGGGAGGTGGCGCAGGCGGGCGGCAACACCATGTACGCCATCGTGGACGCGGTGAAGGCCGAGGCCACGCTGGGCGAGATCTGCGACGTCCTCCGTCACGTCTACGGCGAGTACCGGGAGATGGCCGTCATCTAGGGAGGACGGGAGGCCCGATGGGCAACGGGAAGATCCGCATCCTGATCGCCAAGCCGGGGCTGGACGGGCACGACCGCGGGGTGAAGGTCGTGGCCCGCGCCCTGCGCGACGCCGGATTCGAGGTGATATACACCGGGCTGCACCAGACCCCGGAGATGATTGTGAACAGCGCCATCCAGGAGGACGTGGACGCCATCGGGCTGTCCATCCTCTCCGGCGCGCACAACACCCTCTTCCCGAGGATCCTGGAGCTGCTGAGGCAGCGCGGCGCGGAGGACATCGTGGTCTTCGCGGGGGGGATCATCCCCGAGGAGGACGTGGCCCCGCTCAAGCAGGCCGGGATCGCCGAGATCTTCACCCCGGGGACCTCCCTGCAGGCCATCGTGGACTGGGTGCGCCAGCACGTCAGCCCGCGGGGGGTCAAAGCCTGAGGGTGCGCGCCGGGCCGCTGGCGGAGGGTGAGGCCGTTCTCCTCCTCGACCGGCGTGGCCGCCGCTACCTGGTGGTCCTGCAGGCCGGGCGCGTCCACGACCTCCGGGGAGGGAAGCTGCCACTGGACGCGCTGATCGGGCAGGAGGAGGGCATCACCGTGGCCACCTCCCGGGGGGAGCGGGTGCTTGTGCTGCGCCCTACTCTGGCCGAGTTCGTCCTGGAGATGCCCCGAGGGGCGCAGGTGATCTATCCCAAGGACCTGGGCGTCCTGTTGCTTTGGGGAGATGTCTACCCGGGAGCCACGGTGCTGGAGGCGGGCACCGGCTCGGGCGCGCTGACCATGACCCTGCTGCGCGCCGTGGGGCCATCCGGCCGTGTGATCTCCTACGAGGTGCGGGAGGACTTCGCCCGCCAGGCCCAGCGCAACATCGAAAGGCTGCTCGGGCCCGTGGAGAACTTGACCCTGCGGGCGCACGACATCTACACCGGGATTCCCGACCGGCCTGTGGACCGGCTCTTCCTGGACCTGCCCGAGCCCTGGCGGGTGGTGGCGCATGCGGCGGAGGCGCTGCGCCCCGGCGGGGTCTGGGTCTCCTACGTGCCCACGGTGCCGCAGGTGGAGCAGACGGTGGCGGCGCTGCGGGCGGAGAGCCGATTCGCCTTCAGCGAGACCGTGGAGACGCTGCTGCGTCCCTGGCACATCGACGGTCAGAGCGTCCGCCCCGCGCACCGCATGGTTGCCCACACGGGATTCATCACCACCGCGCGGCGGGTGGCGGGGAGGGGGTGAAGGATGGCGCGGGTGGAGGCGTCGGTGGTCATAGCCGCCCCGGTGGACCAGGTCTACGCGCGGGCCAGGGCGGTGGAGGACTTCCCCCACTTTATGCCCGACCTGGAGAGCGTGGAGGTCCTGGAGCGGTGGGACGGCAACACGGTCACCCGCTGGGTCGGTGTGGTCCAGGGGCGGAAGATCCGATGGGTGGAGGAGGACCTCTGGGACGACGCAGCGCACCGCTGCACCTTCCGCCAGCGGGAGGGGGACTTCAGCCGCTACGAGGGAACGTGGGCCTTCGAGCCGGTGGCGGGGGGGACGCGCACCACGGTGACGGTGGACTTCGAGATGGACATACCGCTGGCCGGGCCGCTGATCAGCACCCTGCTGCGCACCTTGATGCGCAAGAACGTGGAGGGTATGCTGAGGGCATTGAAGGAGCACATCGAGCGCCCGCAGACGCCGCAGGCAGAGGAGAAGCGCTGAGGAGGTGGACGATGAGTGAGTGGCTGAACATGCACCTGCGCTCCCTGGTGGGGCGCTACCTGAACAACGAGCGGGGACAGGACGTCCTGGTCTGGCTGATCGTGCTCTTCGTCCTCTGGCTGGTGCTGGCCGGCCGGCGCGTGGTGGTGCAGTAGGGAGCCGCGGTCATGGCAGCCTGCGCATGCTCACGGAGAGGCAGGAGGTGAACGGCGTGGTACCGTGGTGGGAGGTGGTGGTGCGGCAGGCGCTGGCCCGCCTGCGACGGGAGGAGGGGCAGGCGGAGATCGTCATCGCCCTGATCCTGTTCATCGTGATCCTCATGCTGGCGGGGCGCCGCGTCGTCGTGCAGTAGGGCGGCGGCCCCGGTCAAGGTTGGGAAGCCGCAGCGACAGGCTGCGGCTTCTTCGTCTCTGCCCTCTGCGGAGGGGGCAGTGCCGCGGCGGGCGTCGGAGAAAGTCGTCCTGGGATAACGGAATCTATATGATGAGGCTTCTTATGCGTACGGCCGTCACCGTCCCCATAGCCCAGCCCATCATCGGCCAAGAGGAGCGTAGGCGGATTCTGGAGGTCCTGGCGTCGGGGATCCTCGTGGCCGACCGGATGGTGCGCGAGTTCGAGGATGCCTTTGCCACCTACCTAGGCGTGCCCCACGCCGTGGCTACGTCCTCCGGGACCACGGCGCTGCAGGTGGCCCTGGAGGCGCTGGGTATCGGCGCCGGCGACCGGGTCGTTACCACCCCCTTCACCTTCGCGGCCACCAGCCACGCCGTCGTCCATGCGGGGGCGCGGCCGGTCTTCGCCGACGTGGACCCGCGGACTTTCAACCTGGACCCGGCCGCGGTGGAAGTGGCGGTGCGAGAAAGCGGCGCACGCGCCTTGATCGTGGTGCACCTCTTCGGCCTGCCCTGCGACATGGCGGCCATGGGCGAGATCGTACGGCGGCACCACCTGCTGTTGATCGAGGACTGCGCCCAGGCCCACGGGGCCGCCTTTCAGGGACGCAAGGTGGGGACGTTCGGCCACGCGGCGATCTTCAGCTTCTACCCTACAAAGAACATGACCACGGGCGAGGGCGGGATGATCGTCACCGCCGATCCGGAGGTGGCCCGCCGGGCGCGCCTGCTGGTGGACCCGCGCTTTGGCGGGGAGTACGTCTACGACGTCATCGGCTACAACTTCCGCATGACGGACGTGGCCGCGGCCATGGGGCTGCCGCAGCTACGCCGCCTGGACGGGCACAACGCCGCGCGGCGGAGGAACGCGCACTTACTCACCGAGGCGCTGCAGGATCTGGAGTGGCTGCAGGTCCCCCTGGAGCCGCCGGGCACATATCACGTGTACACGCAGTACACGGTGCGCGTCAGGGAGCGGGAGGCGTTCATGACCCACCTGACGGAGGAGGGGATCGGGCACAAGATCTTCTACCCTCTGCTCATTCCCCACACGCCCGCCTACCGGCGGCTGGGCTACGGCGGAGCCTTCCCCGCGGCGGAGACCCTGACCAGGGAGGTTCTCTCCCTGCCGGTGCACCCCGCGCTGTCGCCGGACGATCTGCAACGGATCATCGACGCCGTCCGGCGCTTCCGCCCCCGATGAACCGCGTGCGCCTGGCAGTGGTGGGGCTGGGGCAGTGGGGGCGACACCACGTGCGCATCCTGGCCCAGCTCCCCGGGGTGGACCTGGTGGGCGTTGTCGACCGGGACCGCCGCGAGGCGGCGCACCTGGCGCAGCGCTTCGAGACGCGACCCTACACTGATTACCGGGAGCTGCTGGGCAAGGTGCAGGCGGTCTCCATCGCCGTGCCCACGGCGCTGCACTACCAGATGGCGCGGGACTTCCTGGAGGCGGGTTCGCACGTGCTGGTGGAGAAGCCGATGACGGTGACCGCGGAGGAGGCAGCGCACCTGGTGGAGCTCGCCGCACGGAGGGAGCGCCTGCTGCTGGTGGGACACATTGAGCGCTTCAAGCCGGCCGTGCAGCGCCTCTTCCGCCTGGTGCGCGAGCCGCTGGCTGTCGAGGCGCGGCGGATGCGCCCCTACGACCCCGGGCGGACCATGGACGTGGGCGTGGTCATGGACCTGA
>Ga0101945_1000753_pt1 | contig 44717 bp, 46 predicted proteins | sample DewCreD2012metaG_2_FD_75246 | JGI IMG/M metagenome (GOLD analysis project Ga0101945, IMG submission 75246) | Hot spring sediment bacterial and archeal communities from British Columbia, Canada, to study Microbial Dark Matter (Phase II) - Dewar... ... | reverse complement strand
GCTGCGCCAGGCGCCTGCGTTCGGCGTGCAGGCAGTGGAGATTTATCACGCTTTTCTCAGCGACGCGATATTGCCCGCGCTCAAGGCGGAACTAAGCGCGCTGGGGCTGCGCGTGAGCCAAATCACCTGCGCGCCCGACTTCACGCACCCAGACCCCGCCGTGCGCCGCGCGGAACTGGACGCGATGCGCCAGCGCGTGGACTGGGCGGCGGAACTCGGCGCGGACGCCGTGCGCACGACTGCAGGCATGCTCCACGACGGCATCGAACCCGATGACGCCGCCCGCTACGCCGCCGACTGCATGGTCGCGCTGGCGGAGTACGCCATCCCCCGCGGCGTCTACCCCTGCTACGAGAACCACTACAAAGACCGCCTGTGGACGCGCGAGGACTTCTCGTTCCAGACCGAGCGGTTCCTGCAGGTGTTCGAACGCATCGAGCCGACGCCTGTGCGCGTGAACTTCGATTTCGCCAACCCGCTGATGACAGGCGCAGACCCCGTCGCGCTACTGCAGCGGGTGGCGCACAAGGTTCACCATGTGCATGCGGGCGACCGCTTGCCTGGCGAGTACCAACACAGCGTCTTGGGCGAGGGGGCGGTACCGTTCGAGCCGCTGCTGCGCATCCTCAAGGAACGCGGCTACGCGGGGTATCTCAGCATCGAGGACGGGCAGGCGCAGGGCGACGAGGGGTTCCGTCGGTCGCTGGCGTTCCTGCAGGCGCAGGTGGATGCAGTGTGGCAGACGCTGTAGGATTCTGCGCGTCGCTGCAGAACCGTATCGCCCATGAGAAGACGCCGCGCGACGGAACGCATGGACTACGATAGCCCGTGGAAGGAGTTCATCACGGTCTTCTTCCGCGACCTAATTCGCCTGCTCTTGCCCGAACTCCACAGGATGATTGACTGGAGTCGGGAGCCTCAGTTCCTTGATACCGAACTGCGTCGCATCTCGCCGCGCAGCGAAACGGGCAGATTGCATGTGGATCGCCTCGTGCGCGTGTGGCTTACGAACGGCGCGACCTACTGCATCCATATCCTGATTGAAGCGCAGTCCCAGTTTGTGGTTGATTTGGGCAAGCGCGTGTTCACCTACTTCGCGCGCGGATGGCTGGAGCTGAACACAGACATTGTGTGCATCGTGATATTGGCGGATAAGAACCCCAACTGGGAGCCGCGTCGCTACACGCGCGATTTGCCAGGCACGCGGTTGGAGTTCGAGTACCACACCGTGAAGCTGCTCAAGATGGATGTTGCGCAGCTGGAAGCCCAAGCGAAGGAGCGGAATGCCGCCGCGCTCATGCTTTTGGCGTTCCGCCGAGCGATAGAGACCGAGCAGGATACCAATGCGCGATTTGATGCGCGAAAACAGCTTACGCGCCTGCTGTGGGAATATGGGTATAATGAAGATGACAAGGCGCAAATCCTGCGCCTGATGGAGTGGGTACTGATGCTGCCAGAGACATACGAACAGCAGCTCGAGGAGTTTATCGAGCAGTATAAGCGCGAGCGCGGGACGACCTTCATATCCCGCATAGAGCGGCGGGCGATCGAGCGCGGCTTGCTCCAAGGGATTGAACAGGGTACCCAGCAGGGTATTCAGCAGGGTATTCAGCAAGGTATCCAGCAGGGTATCCAGCAGGGTATCCAGCAGGGTATCCAGCAGGGTATCCAGCAAGGGCGCGTTGAATCGCTGCAGTGGGCGATTGTGCGCGTGCTCACGAGCCGCTTTGGTGAGGCAGCGGAGCGTGCGCGTGCGCTCGTGGAGCAGTTATCAACCCCAGAAACGCTGGAACTGCTTCACGATGTCGCCTTGAGTGCGTCAGACCTTGAAGCGTTTATCGAGCAGGCGCGCGCCTACTTGCCGCCCCAAAGTTAGCCCTACGCTCCGTCGGTAATCAGGCGCAGTTTGCTCAGCCACTCCTGCATCGGCTCGAGCAGGTTGTACGCCGTGAAGTCCAGATGCACGGGCGTGATCGACACATAGCCGTGCGCAACGGCGTACACATCGGTGCCCGGTTGGTCGCGCTCTTCCACAAGGCTGCCGCTGAGCCAGTAGTAGGGGCGTCCCGCAGGGTCGACGCGCGACTCGATGCGGTCGGCGTACTGGCGCTTGCCCAGCGCGGTGATTTGGTAGCCGCGAATCTCGTGAATGGGCAGGTTCGGCACATTCACATTCAGGAAGGTGTGTGGCGGCAGGGGGTGTTCGCGCAGCAGGCGAGCGATGTTCAGCGCAGCGAGCGCGGCGGTCTCGTAGTGCATCGGGGGCAGCTCGCTCTGGAACGGTTCGTTGGTCGCATCCGCGCGCGCCAGCGGCAGCACCTCCTCCGCCGCCAGCGACACGGCGAAAGCGTTGATGCCGTGAATCGCGCCCTCAATCGCGGCGGCAATCGTGCCCGAATAGGTCAAGTCCCAGCCCAAGTTCGGTCCCGCGTTGATGCCCGACGCCACGAGATCGACGCGATGGTTCAACACGGCGTGCGCGCCCAGAGTCACGCAGTCGGTCGGTGTGCCGTTGGTGGCGTAGGCGACGCTGCCATCGGGCAGGTGGATGCGGTGTAGGCGCAGCGGCTTGTGCAGCGTAATCGAGTGCCCCGTCGCGCTGCGCGGGCGGTCGGGCGCGACCACAAACACTTCGCCGAGAGGCTCCAGACGCTTCGCCAGCGTCCGAATCCCCTCGGCGTAGACTCCGTCGTCGTTGGTGACCAGGATTCGCATCATTCTGCGCCCTCGCCGACCAGTTTGTCGGGGATGATGCCCAGCCACTTTTTGAGGCGGTAGAGGGTCGTGTCGCGGTTCAGTTCGGCGATGGCGCGGGTGAGCGGGATGCCTTTGGGGCACACCTTGACGCAGTTCTGGGCGTTGCCGCAGCCTGTGATGCCCTCGGGTCCCGACAGCACCTCCAGTCGCTCGTTGGCTAAGGTCGCCCCTGCGTAGTGCAGGTTGAACAGGCGCACCTGCGCAATCGGCGCGGGACCGATAAACGCCGAATGCTCGCCATACTGCGGGCACGCCTCCATACAGCAGCCGCAGGTCATGCAGCGCGCGAACGCATAACGCAACTCACGCGTCGCGTCGTCCACGCGCGGCCCTGGACCCAGGTCGTGGTACCCGTCCATCGGAACCCACGCCTGCACCTTTTTGAGCGCCTCGAACATCCGCGAGCGATCCACAATCAGGTCGCGCACAACGGGGAACTTGCTCATCGGCTCCAGAGTCACCTCGAGGGTATCCCCCTTGTGCACGCCCACCTGATCAATAAGCGCGGCGCACGATTGCTGCACGACGCCGTTGACCACCATCGTGCAGGTGCCGCATACCTGCTCCAAGCACGCCGCCTCCCACGCAGGGGGCGAGATGGCTTGCCCGCTGCTGTCCACAGGGTTGCGCTGAATCTCCATCAAGCAGGAGATGACATTCATATTCGGTCGGTAGGGCAGTGTGAACTCTTGCCAATACGGCTTCTGGTTTGGACCGTCCTGCCGACGGATTTTGAGACGGATGTTTCGGACAGAGCCGTTGCCGTTTTTCATAGCGTGTCGCCTCCGAAGATATTATACCTGCAACGGCGGCTCTGTGTGCAGTCAGAACTGGAACTGCCACTGTCCCCAGAAGGGCGCGGCGCTTAGCCCGATAATGCCTGCAATCGCGCCGCCGAGACAGCACAGCCCCAGCACGGATAGCACAACGGAGAGGATGCCCATCACATAGCCCGCGACCGCCATGCCGCGCTCGTTGGGGTTGGCAACGCCCGCGTCGATGGCGTTCATGGCGTTTTTGCCGAAAATCCACGCCAGAATCCCCAAGATCAGCGGCAACGGCAGACAGCCCCACCAGATGCCTGCTGTCAGCAGCGTCACTAACGCAACAAGCCCCAATACGAGGCTCGCGATTGCGCTCGTACCCGTCGTCTGTTGCATGCTGTCCCCCTCTGCATGCAGTATACCCTACTTCTCGAAGAAGGCAAGCGCGACCTCGCTGTGCCAGAGTAAGCCCTTGTCGGTGAGGCGGATGATGTCGCCGTCGCGTTCGAGCCAGTCGCGCTGGGTCAGTTGCCCAAGTACGGGCGCGTAGTGCGCACGGAGGGGCAGCCCGAAGCGCGTCTCCAGCGCGGCGAGGTCTACACCCGCGCGCGTGCGCAGCCCCAGCATCAGCGTCTCGGCGACGGCGTCCCACCCCGTCAGCCGCTCCCACTCCAGTTCCAGCGGCTCGCCCGCCTGCACGCGGCGGATGTATTCGCGCGGGTGCTTGATGTTCGTCCACCGCCTGCCCTCCATATACGACACCGCGCCTGGTCCGAAGCCCAGATACGGCGCGTTGCGCCAGTAGACGAGATTATGCTGGCACTCGTAGCCAGGCAGCGCGTAGTTGGAGATTTCGTACTGCTGGTAGCCTGCCTGTGCGGTGCGCTGCTGCGCGAGGCGGTACATCGCGACCTGCGTCTCGTCGTCGGGCAGGCGCAGTTTGCCCTTCTGGTACAGGTGATAGAAGCGCGTGTTCGGCTCCAGCATCAGCGCGTACAGCGACAGGTGTTCGGGCTGCAGGGCAATCGCTTGCTGCAGGCTTGCTTCCCAGCGTTCCAGCGTCTGCTGGGGTAGCGCGAAGATGAGGTCTAAGTTCAGGTTCGTGAAGCCCGCTGCCCGCGCCCACGCCACGCCCTGCACGACCTCTTCGGGCGTGTGGATGCGCTCCATGCGCCGCAGCTCGTCGGGGTGGAACGACTGCACGCCGAAGCTGAGGCGGTTGAAGCCCGCCTGCCGCAGCGTGCGCAGCTGTTCCAGTGAGACGCTGCCAGGGTTCGCCTCGCAGGTGATTTCGGCGTCCGACGGGATGACGAATCGCCGCGTGAGGTGCTCCAGAATGCCCGCCAGCGTTGCGCCGTCCAGGTAGGTGGGCGTGCCGCCGCCGAAAAAGACCGTGTCGAAGCGCGCGCCTGCATAGGGCGACTGTTCAATCTCGCGGTGCAGCGCGTCCACGAACGGCGCGACCAGCGCATCCAGCCCCGCGTAGCTATTGAAGTCGCAGTAGCCGCACTTACGATGACAGAACGGGATGTGGATGTAGATGCCTTGCATACAGGCGCCCGTACCTACAGGATACCCGACTATAAGCTCAGTTCGTCCAGGTTCAGCACCCTGCGTGGCATCGTTAGCCCCGCCTGGTTGAGTTGACGCGCTTGCGGGCTGCTTTGGTTAATGTGAACCCCATCCGTTGCCAGCCAATGGTACGCCGATTGTTGCGGAGTAAGAGCGTGCAACGGCTGCGCTGCGTGGGCAAGCCAATCCTTCAGCCAAGCCAGTTTCTTTAGCACTTCGTCCACATTTGAAGTGTCCGCAGGGTGAACCTCCACCCAGATTGCATAGGGCTTGCCTTTTTGAATGCCGATACCGTAATCCCAGCGGGGAGCGTTGGGGTAATGCTGGCGCAGCGCCGCGTCGAGGTTGACACTGCCCAAAATAGATGCTTTGTCAGGCACGATGCGCTTGCGATCGCTATCTGTCAGCGCTCTGAGACCCGAACAGTAGGCGTCTTCGCCAAGTGCGGGGGTGTTTTGAACTGCTCGCCGAAACGAGTTGGATGCTTTACGACGCTTTTTTCCGCTCATACCGATTGACCACTTCGGCGACCACCTCGCCGATTTTGCCCGAAAACTCGGTCAATCCGCCCCAGCCGCTCTCCTCGATGTGTTCTGCGCCTGGGTCTAAGTCGGAGATGTCTACCGCGCGCCCGTTGCGCTGGAAGTAATAGACGCGCGGGCGAACCTGCAGGGCGTGCTTGGCAACTTCAGCCTCCTGCGGGCTAAGGTTCAGCATTCGGCGCACATCGGCGTCTGTTCCGCCGTGCCGCCCAATCACGCCCAGCGCCCACACCACATCCAGCACCAGCGGCGCATGCGAGGTGAGGCACACCCGATACCCACGCCGTAGCAGCTCAAGCGCAAGCGTCATCACATCCAGAATCGCCTGGGCGTGTAGCCCCATTTCTGGCTCCTCGATGATGACCCACCGCAGCGCCTCATCACGCCGTGAAGCCTTGCCCGAGGGCATCAGCCAGTAGAATCCCAGCAGCATCGGCACGAACTCGCGCTGACCCGCCGACCAAACCAGATACGGCAACTCGCGTCCCGATTCGTCCGTAAGCACCAACCGTTTCTGGTGCTGCTGCCGCTTTAGGGAAAGCCCTAACCCTGCGAATATCGACTCTTGCAGTCGGCGACGCACGCCCTCGCGCATGCGCCCAGAGACTGGAAAGAACCGTGAAGCGCGGGCGAACTCCGTCTGGGTCATCTGATAAATCGTTTCGCTGAACTGGCGCAGCACGAATGGGTCGCCTGCCTGAAAGTCCACAAAACGCAGCGGTAGTCCCCGACTGAGACACATTACCCGCTGGGCTGGAATGTAAAATATCTGCTCGTCTTTTTTCGACTTGTTTGCTCCGCTCAGGTGCTTGGCAAGTTCAACGGCTTCATCGTTCCAGATAAGGCGCGTATTGTCAGGGGAGTACGCGCTCCCCATGCCTTCGCCCAGATACAGCTCCAGAAACTCCTGTGGCTGACTTGTCCACACCAAACCTGCGCTTTTGAATCGCTCCCATATTGAGCCGCGATCCTGTAGCAGCTTGAAAATCTGCAGAAAGAGGCTCTTGCCCGTTGCCTGCGGACCGACGAATACCGTCAGGTCGCCGAACTCCACTTCAGCCTCCACAATCGGACCGAAGTTCTCGATGCGCAGACGCTCTACAGTGTTGGGCATGCGGGAAGTGTACCCGAAGGTGCTAAAAGCGCCATTCCAACTGTACCCCTTGGTCGCGCAGCAAGTTCTGGTACGCCTCCAGCAGGGCGGGCGTCTCGTACACTTGGTGCGGTTCGACGCCGCGCAGCACACAAAACGCCGCCAGCAGACCCGCCGACTCGCCGATGTTCCACTCCACAGGGTGCAGGCGGTAGCAGCCGTTGGTGATGTGCGTCGTGCCAATGTTTTTGCAGGCGGGCAGCAGGTTGCGCACCCGCACAGGAATCAGCGCGCCCAGCGGGATTTGGAACGGCAGCGTCGCGATGTCGATGTAGTTGTCGCCGCCCGTGCTGGGGTGCAGGTCAATCCGATAGTGCCCGACGCCGACGCTGTCGGGGAACGGCTCCGCCAGCGTCGCGCCTGGGCGACACTCTGCACTCACATGCTGTTCCAGAATCGTGAAGCGCGCCTTGATGCGCCGCGATTCGCGCACATAGACCGCCTGCGCGAAGCCGCCGAAAATCCCCGTCGTGCCGACAATGTCGGGGCACAGGTGCAGTCCCTTGTATCCGACGCCTCCATCGGGACGCGGCGCCTCCGTCTGCAGCCAATACAGCAGGCACTCGGAAAGTTCCCGCGCCTTGCGTGCCTGCTCCCAGTCGATGGCGTGCTTCTCCGCGCCTGCAGGCGGGTAGAGGTTGCCCAGAAAGTAGTCGTTCTGCGGCCAGTTCACGATGGTCACGGGGCGTGGGGCGCGGTCGGGCGGGTACAGGTCGGGGTTCACAATCTGGCGGTAGCGGAACATGGCGGGCGTGCCGTCCTCGCCGAACAGGCTCAGGCGGCGCGGCTCCAGCGTGATGGGGTTCACATCCGTCCAGCTGAAAAACGGCGCGTGCCAAAACGGGGGCTGGTACGCCTTCCAGAAGTCGTAGCCATGCGGCTTGCTGCCCACATAGTCGCCGTCGGGGTCGTAGCCCATCGCGAAGCACCAAGTGAACGCCTGCATGTTGTGAGGCTCGGCTTCGGGTTTGGCGTGTGGCTCGCCCGTGTCGCGTTGCGACTCCGCGCCCGTCACGAACTCCACGCCCGCCATCGGCAGCAGCTCGCCCGTCTCGGTGGCGTCCAAGATGTAGTCCGCCTCCACGAAGAAGGTAGCGTTCAGTTCGGGCGCTTGGAACAGCACGCCACGGATGCGGTCGCCGCCGGTATCGGCGTCGATGGGGAACATGCGCCAAATCTTCAGGTCGCCGCGCATCTGGGGGTACGCCAGCATGCTTTCCAGCACATTCAGGGCGACGCACGGCTCGCAGCACAGCCCGCTGACCCAGCCCCCGCCCGGGTTGAGGTACGGCTCGGCGCGGGCGGCGTCGGTGAGGGGGTAGTAGCGGCGGTAGAAGTCGCGGATGGAGTCGCGCAGGAGTCGGTAGCGGCGCGTGCAGCCTTGGTGTTCGATCCAGCGGTGTTCGTCGGGGGGCACGGCTTGCGCGGTGAGTTGTCCGCCGAGCCACTCGTCGGGGTCTATTGCCAGCAGGGTGGGCACGCCCAGCGACGTGCACGCCATCGCCGCCGCGCACCCGCCCAGCCCGCCGCCCACAATCAGCACGCGCGTGCGCCCGTGAAAGTCGGGTTCTTGCATCGCGACGGGAGTATACCTGTTGCTTGGTTATGTCTCTTCTGGGGGGACTAGAGGCTCTAACTTCTCGACAAGCACGGGCAGGTCGTTCTGAACAATATCCCAGATTCGCAAGAGGTCGAGACTGAAGTAGTCATGCACGATTCGATGGCGCAGGGCAACTATAGCGCTCCAAGGGATTTCTGGATGCGCTTCCTTCGTAGCGTCGGACACCTTACGCGCCGCTTCACCGATGTTCTCTAACGCTTTAGCGATTGCGTACTGATGGAGAGCGCTTGTTTGGAAAGTCTCCCAAGTCAACTCCGCGCTAAACTGGAGAGCGTCCTTAGCAGACAACAGCATGTCAAGCAGCAGGGCTTGATCACGCTCCATACACGCACTCCCGATGACGCAGAATGTGGTTGCGACGGATGTAGTTTCTGTCCTGCTCCAGCACGCGCTTGTCGACGAGGTCTACGGGGCGTCCGAAGATGCGCTCCAGCTCGCGGGTCATCTCCATCAGGTGCATAAAGCCCCAGTGGGCGTCAGGCTCGAAGTCCACCAGCACATCGATGTCGCTGTCGGGGCGGAAGTCGTCGCGCAGGGCGGAGCCGAAAATCGCCAGCTCGCGTATGCGCCAGCGCTTGCAGAACGCCTCTACTGCCTCGCGTGGTACGCTAATCCGCAACGCCATCCTACACCGCCTGCACTTTGTATGCAACGGGATTATACCCATCTTCAGGGTGTTCGCAACCAAAGTCTTGAAAGGCAGGAAGCGCAGGAACTGTGAGGAACTCAATTTGCATGCGCATCGGCGTCTTGTCGGACACGCATGACCATCTGGGCTATCTGCGCCGCGCGGTGGACGCGCTCTGCGACCTGCAGGTGGAGCTGGCGCTGCACGCGGGCGACTATGTCGCGCCGTTCGTGGTGAATGAACTGCAGCGGCTGCCGTATCGGGTGCTGGGGATTTTCGGCAACAACGACGGCGAGCGCGTCGGACTCACGCGCCGACTGAGTGAAATCGGGCAGGTGCAGGTGCAACCGCTGTTTCTGGAGGTGGAGGGCTGCCGTATCGCGATGGTGCATGAGCCAGAGCCTGTGGAGGCGTTCGCACGCAGCGGGCTGTACGACCTCGTGATCTACGGGCACACGCACCAGCAGGAGTTGCGCACGGTCGGCGCGTGCCTCGTGCTGAACCCTGGCGAGGTGTGCGGCTGGCTGACGGACACCCCCACCTGCGCCGTCATCACGCTGCCTGAACGCACGGTAGAGATTCTTTCGCTACGCTGAGCGGCGCGCGCGTTGCGCTTGCAACAGGTATACTTTACTGTGTCGATGCGCAAGTCGGTGTCGGCGGGTGGGCAGGTGCAGCCGCGCAAGCGCAAGCGTCGTCGCTGGTGGAAGCGGCTGCTGGCGTACCTGACGCTGCTCATGCTGATACTCCTGCTGGGCGGGATGACCTTCGCAGGGGTGCTGTATTACCAAGTGGCGCAGATGATGCCCTCCGTGAGCGCGATCGAGACCTACCAGCCGCGCGAGGCGAGTTTCATCTACTCGGCGGACGGGGTGCAACTGGCGCGAATCGCCGAAGAGTATCGCGAACCCGCTGCGCTGGAGGAGATTCCCAAGCACCTCATTAACGCCACGATTGCCAAAGAGGATCGCCGCTTCTGGCAGCATAGCGGAGTGGACTGGCGCGGCACGGCGCGCGCCTTGTGGGTGAACCTCACGGAAGGCGACATTCGACAGGGCGGCAGCACACTCACCCAGCAGCTGGCGCGCAATGTGTTCCTGACGCAGCAGCGCACCTTCGCCCGCAAGATGCAGGAGATTATCCTTGCGCAGGAGATGGAGCGTCGCCTGACCAAAGAGCGCATTCTGGAGCTGTATCTGAATCAGGTCTACTACGGCAACGGCGCGTATGGGGTCAAGGCGGCGGCGCGCGTCTACTTCAACAAGCCGTTGGAGCGGCTGACCTTAGCCGAGTGCGCCCTGCTGGCGTCGCTGCCGCAGCGACCGTCGGCGTATGACCCGTTCAGCAACCCCGACGAGGCGATTTTCCAGCGCAACTTGACGCTGAACCTGATGGCGCGCGAGGGCTACATCACGCCCGACCAGCGCGACGCCGCCAAAGCCGAGCCGCTGCGCCTGGCGCGCAGCCGACCCCAGGCGCAGTTCCGCGCCCCCTATTTCGTGATGGATGTGCTACGCGAACTGGAGCGACTCTACGGGCGCGAACTGCTGCTGCAAGGCAACCTGAAGGTAACGACCACGCTGCACTGGGAGATGCAACGCGCGGCGGAGGACGCCCTGCTGCGCGGGGTGCAGGCGTTCTCGGCGCAGGGCGTCACGCAGGGCGCAGTCGTGCTGATTGACCTGCGCACGAGCGAGATCCGCGCGCTGGTCGGCGGGGTCAACTTCCGCAAGTCGCAATACAACACCATCACGCAGGGACGACGGCAGCCCGGTTCAGCATTCAAGCCCATCGTGTACGCGACTGCGTTTGAACTGGGCAAACTCACGCCGACTTCTGTGCTGTCGGACACGCCGATTAGCCTGCCCAGCGGCGTGCGCGGCAAGTATTGGCATCCGCAGAACGCCGACGGCAGGTTCCGTGGGAGTGTCAGCGTCACGCGCGCGCTGGCGTCGTCCATCAACATTCCTGCCGTGCGCGCGGCGCAACTGGTCGGCGCGGACACCGTCGCCGAGTTCGCCCGCACGCGCTTCGGCATCGAATCGCCGTTAGACCCCGTGCTGCCGCTGGCGCTGGGCGCGTCGGCGGTCAAGCCCATCGAACTCGCCCGCGCCTACAGCGTGTTCGCGCTGGGAGGCAACCGCAGCGAGCCGTACATGCTGCGCCGTGTCGTCGATCGCAACGGCGTTAAGCTGCTGGAGCAGCAGGGGCTGATGACGCCGAATGTGCTGTCGAAGCAGAGCGCGCAGTGGATGGACGAGATTCTGCGCCAAGCGGTCGTCAGCGGCACGGGCAAGGCGGCGGCGCGTATCCCCAACGCGCGGGGCAAAACGGGTACCACCAGCGACTACCGCGATGCATGGTTCGTCGGCTACACCGACAGGTACCTGGCGGTCGTGTGGGTCGCCAGCGAGTATTACAACCCGCAGACGCAGCGTTGGGAGTACCGCCCGATGCGTCGCGTGTTCGGCGGGACGGTGTGCGCCCGTATCTGGGCGGACATGATGGAGCGCGTGAACGCGATTGATGCACGCATTCAGGAGCGTCAGCAGCGTCGGGCGACGCCTGCGCCTGCGCCCGAGCCGCCGCCTGCGGAGGTCAGCGAACCTGCGCCTGCTGATGACGCCAGCGACGACGCCCCGCCGCCGATTGCGCCCGCGCCCGACGCGCTGCAGCCGCAGGAGCCGCCCGCTGCGCCCGACGCGCCCGCGACGCCGCGCCCATCGGAGACGACCGCTGCCCCGCCCAGCACTGCCAGTGCGCCGACCATGCCTGTCGCTACCGCGCCTGCCCCGCCCCGCTCGTCGGACGCAACGCCCGCCGCGCCCAGCAGCGCGCCGCGCGACGCCAAACCGCCCGCGCCGCCCCCACCCCCGCCGCCGCCAGAGTTCGTCACGGTCGCCATCTGCGCCGACACGGGGCTACTCACCACCGACTACTGCCCCGAAGTCGTGCGCAAACGCTTCGAGAAAGGCAAGGAACCCAAGCGCCGCTGCACCAAGCACGGCATCCGCGAGCGATGATCGAGCGTCCGAAACGGTATCTGGGCATCCGTCGTGAGGAGAAGCGCGTCATCACGGCGCGCGAGTGGGGGATGCTTGCGCTGGTCGCCGTCGTGCTAAGCGTGCTGACCGCGCGGCTGTGGTACCTGCAGATTCTGCACGGCGCGGAACTGAGCGCACGCGCCGAGTTGGTACGCACGCGCCTATTGCGCACCCCGCCCCCGCGCGGCTTGATCGTTGACCGCAACCAGCGCGTGCTGGCGACCAATCGCGCCCAGATTGTGGTGAGCGTTATCCCCGATATGCTGCGCCGCAATCCTGAGCGCATCCCACTGGTCGCCCAACGGCTGGGCATCGCCCCCGACGAATTGCGTCAACTCATCGAGAACCCGCGCATCAACCCGTTCACGCCGCTGGTGGTGCAGCGCGGCGCGGCGTTCGACCAAGCGGTAGACCTGCTGGAGAGCCAATACAACCTGCCCGAAGTGGAGGTCTCGCTGCTGGCGATGCGCCGCTACCCGCACGGCAAACTGTTCGCGCACCTGCTGGGCTATGTCGGGCAGATTTCGCAGGAGGAACTCAAGGCGTACAGCGCGCGCGCCCAAGAGGACGCCGCCGACTGGCTGCAGATGCGCCTGTACGACGGGCAAGACTTCGTGGGCAAAAACGGCGTCGAACGCACCTACGAGGCGTACCTGCACGGCAAGCCTGGCGGCGAGCAGGTGGAGGTCACCCCGCTGGGCAGGCGCGTGCGCACCCTGCAGGAGTTCGAACCGACGGCGGGCGACCGCGTCGTGCTGAGCGTTGACCTGCGCCTGCAACAGAAGGCATACGAACTGCTGCAGGGGCACACAGGCGCGCTGGTCGCGTTAGACCCCCGCACGGGCGAGGTGCTGGCGATGGTCAGCCAGCCGTCGTTTGACCCGAACCTGTTTGTGCCGCGCATCCCCGAAGCGGTCTGGCGCCCGCTGATGAACGACCCGCGCGCGCCGCTCAACAACCGCGCGATCCAGTCCGCCTACGCGCCCGGCTCGATTTTCAAGCCCATCGTCGCGCTGGAGGGACTCAAGCGCGGACTGATTACCACGCGCACGGGTGTCTCCTGTACGGGCGGCTATCGAGCGGGCACGCGCACCTTCCGCTGCTGGAAACGGCACGGCTCGGTGGACTTCTACGAGTCGATAGCCTTCTCGTGTGATGTGTTTTACTATCAGCTGGCGCAGCGGCTCGGTCCCGACGCCTTAGCGCAACTCTCGCGGGCGTTCGGGCTGGGGCAACGCACGGGGATTGACCTGCCGCACGAGCGCAGCGGGCTGGTGCCCGACCCGCAGTGGAAGCGCGAGCGGTTCAACCAGCCGTGGTTCGGCGGCGAGACGCTCAACTACGGCATCGGGCAGGGCTACCTGACGATTACCCCGCTGCAGGGCGCGGTGCTGACGATGGGGCTGGCGAATCGCGGCGTGATGTACCGTCCGCACTTGGTGAAAGCGATTCGCAGCGAGGACGGCGCGCGGGTGCAGACCATCGAGCCTGAGGTGATTCACCGCTACGAGGCGTCGCCCCAGCACTGGGACGCCGTGATCGAGGGCATGGTGCGCGCGGTGGAACGCGGCACGGCGGGCGCGGCGCGGGTGCCTGGCGTGCGCGTCGCAGGCAAAACGGGCTCTGCCGAGTTCCGCAAGGGGGGCAAGACGCACGCGTGGTTCATCGCGTTTGCGCCCGCCGAGAACCCGCGCGTGGCGATTTGCGTGCTGGCGGAAGAGGCGGGCGGCGGGGGCGCAATCGCCGCGCCCATCGCGGGGCAGTGGCTGCGCTACTTCTTCCAACTCGGCTACTGAACCGCGCTTACCGCCTGCGGTTCGGTTGGCGTGGGGCAGGGCGCGCGGGCGGTTTGGGCGTCGTCTCCTCTGCCAGCGTCTGGCGGAAGGTCGCCTGCGCCTCCCACTCCGCCCACTCTTCAATCGGTTCCCACTCGCGGATGGTCTGCGGGTCGTACTCGGCGCGGAGTTTGAGCTTCTCGTAGCCCGACGCCTGCACCAGCGAGCCGTCCGAGAGCGCGTAGTAGTAGTCGATCTCGCCCTTGATGGCGCCCTTGATTCTGCCGCGCGGGATGTTGCGGTCGCGCAGGCGCGAGATTTCAATCAGCAGGTCGTCCAAGCGGATGTCGATCTCGGCGTCGGTGATTTGCTTGACATGCAGCACGGGACGCCCCTTGATTTCGGTCGCGCCGACCACGCGCACGGTAGCAGGGTAGGTGTAGAGCGTCGCCTGCTCCAGCGAGAGTTTGCCCCCGCGCGTGTCGATAAACGGCGTCGGGTAGCGCACCTGCCATTCGTCGCCCTCGCGCACCGAGCCGGGGGGCAGCGGCGCAAAGGGACCGGGCACCACATTCAGCCCAATCAACTGCAGGAAGTAGGACGGCGGCAGCAGGAAGTCCAAGCCAGGGAAGTTCGGCTCCTCGCGTTGTTGTTCCTGCTCTTTCTGATCGCCGCGCTTGACCCGTTGCACGACGCGCTCGGCGTCGTCCTCGCTGGGGAAGCCCGACGGGGTGACCTTGACGGTCTCGGTGTAGGGGGGCGGCAGCTCGGTCTCGGCGAAGTAGTCCACGCTCTGCTTGACATAGCGGGTGGCGACGCGCATGCGCGCCTGCCCGTTCTCCAGCACCTGTAGCACTTCGGTATCGAAGCGCAGTTGGGCATCGACGGCGATGGGCAGGCTCTGCTCAAAAGTGGACGAGCGCGTGTCGCCCCGCAGCGTATAGACGGCGTTGAAGCGTTGCTTCTGCCCCTGCTCATACAGTCGGCGCACCACATAACTGCGCACGCCCGCCTGCGCCCATGCAGACGCCACGCACGCCCAGCAGACGATCAGCAGTCCCCAAAGTAGCATCCATCGGCTCATAACGGCTCACCTACCCATAGATACGGCGTCCCGTGCGCGACTCCTGCCGCCGCCCCAAAACTTTTCGCGGTGGGGTATACTCTCAGCGGGCGGCGCGGATGAGAGAAGAGTGGGGTTCTGCCCACTCTTTTCTTTAACACCCGATACGCCCCCAAAGGGGGTATGCGCGATGATTTGCAACGAAATTGTGGAGGTACTGAAGCAGTTGGAACGCGAGCGTGGGATTCCCTACGCGGACTTGTTGGCGACTCTGGAGGGCGCGTTCGCGAATGCGTATCGCAAGCAGATGCACCTGCCCCAGAACGCGCGGGTGCACGCCAAATTCACGCCCGACCAGCCGAACTGTTTCCGCATCTTTGTGGAGAAGGAGGTGGTCGGCGTCGTCACGGACGAGAGTGTGCAGATTCCGCTGGAGGAGGCGCAGAAGTTGAACCCCGCGCTGGAGGTGGGCGACACCGTGCAGATCGAGGCGTCCATCGAGCAGTTCGGGCGCATCGCCGTGCAGAACGCTTTTCAGGTGCTGACGCAGCGGCTGCGCGAGTTGGAGCGCGAACACGCCATGCGCGAGTTGAACGCCAGCGTCGGCGATGTGATTACCGCGCGGATTGAACGCTTCATCGGTCCGAAGGTGCTGCTTTCGTATGGGCGCATCGAGGTGGTGCTGCCCGAAAAGCACCAAAGCCCGCGCGACACCTACGAAATCGGGCAGCCGCTGAAGGTGCTGGTGCTGGAGGTCAAAGCCCCGCCGACCGAGCGGGGGCGCGAGCCGCGCCTGCGCGATATGAAGGTCATCGCCTCGCGCACGGAGCCGCTGCTGGTGGCGCGCCTGCTGGCGCAGGAAGCCCCCGAAGTCGCCAGCGGCGATGTGGAGATCAAAGCCATCGCCCGCGAACCCGGCGAGCGCTCTAAAATCGCCGTGCATTCCAAAAACCCGCTCATCGACGCCGTCGGCGCATGCTTGGGGCAGCGCGGCATGCGCGTGCAAGCCATCACCAACGAACTGTTCGGCGAGCATATCGATGTCATCGAGTGGAGCAGCGACCCTGTGCAGTTCATTCGCGACGCGCTGAACCCCGCGCGAGTGAACCGCGTGATTCTGGACAAGGCGAACAAGAGCGCGCTGGTGGTCGTGCCCAACAACCAACTGCGTCAGGCGGTGGGGCGCGGCGGCGTGAATGTGCGCCTGGCGGAGCAACTCACGGGCTGGAGCCTCGAAGTGCGCTCGGAGGAGGAGATTGCCAAAGCGGAGAAAGAGAAGTCCGCATGACCCGATACGGCGGTGCGCTGCGTGTCGGCGCGCCGCCCCCAAGTCCAGTCTCCTGCGCTTCGCCCGCGACCCCCACACCCGCCAAGTCGCCTTCGACCCCGACCAGCGCATGGCTGGGCGCGGCGCGTACCTATGCCCCAGCGCAACATGCTTCCAAACCGCCCGCAAGCGCAACAGCCTCGCCCGCGCCCTGAAAACGCCCGTCGACCCCAGCGTGCTGGATGAGGCGCAGCGTCAGACGCTGTAGATAAGCGGTCGTCCGCTGCGCGCACACCAAATCGGGTAAAATTCAGCTATGCCCAAAGATACGGCGCTCGCAGCGCCAGAGGCGCAAACACCCGCTACGCGCGGCATCTACACCGACGCCGAACGCGAACTACTCCGACAACTCCAACTCCCAGAGGAGGACGGCGTACCCTTGGAAAGCCACTACCACGCCCTGCAACAACAACTCCTCGCAGAAGTCATCCACCAACACTTCAAAGGACGCACCGACTACTTCTGCGGCACGAACATGTTCGTCTACTACAGCCTCGAACAAGCGCAAGGCATCACCGACTTCGTGGAAGGCAAACGCGAAAGCGCGCCCTACAAAGGTCCCGACCTGCTCGTTGTGGTCGGCGTGGACGGCACGAAACGGCGCAAGCACTGGGTGGTGTGGGACGAGGACGACCGCTTTCCTGACCTGCTTGTGGAGATTACCTCGCCCAGCACGAAGAGCAAGGATACGGACGACAATCTGAAGTTGTTCGCGCAGGTATTTCGGACGCGGGAGTATTTTTGGTACGATGAGGAGGCTGGGGAGTGGATGGGGTATCGGCTGCAGGGCGAGAGTTATGTGCCGATTGAGGTGAATGCGCGGGGTTGGCGTTGGAGTGAGGTGTTGGGAGCGTGGTTAGGTGTGTCGGAGTTGCCGTATCGTGGGTGGCGGTATCGTTGGTTGCGGTTGTATGATGGGGCGGGTCGTTTAGTGCCGACGGGTGAGGAGTTGGCGGCGGCGGAGCGCGAGCGCGCCGAGCAAGCCGCGCAACGCGCCGAGCGCGAACGCCTGCTGCGCGAGCAGGAACGCCGACGCGCCGAGCAGGAACGCCTGCTGCGCGAGCAAGCCGAGCGACGCCTCGCCGAACTGGAAGCGGAACTCAAACGGCTGCGCGGGGAACCGTAGCAAGGCGTTCGGAGGCGGGCTTACCCTACCGCGTCCATATCGCGCCAGTTCGCGCCGACTTTGGCGTCCACCGTGAGCGGCACACGCAGCGGGTACGCCGACTCCATCTCTGTGCGCACGGCTTCGGCGACCGCAGCAACGCGCTCGCGCGAATCGGGCGTCTCCAGCAGCAGTTCGTCGTGGACTTGCAGCAGCATCCGCGCTTTAGGCTCCAGCGCAGGCAGCCGTCGATGCACTCGTATCATCGCCAGCTTCATGATGTCGGCTGCCGTGCCTTGAAACGGCATGTTGATAGCCGCGCGCTCGGCGGCGAGCCGCTCATTACGGTTCGCGCTGTGCAGTTCGGGGATGTCGCGCTTGCGCCCCAGCAGCGTGCGCACAGAGCCTTTGGCGCGCGCCTCTTCCAGAATCGCCTGCGTGAACGCCTTAATCTGCGGGAAGCGCTGGAAGTATTGCTCGATAATCTGCTTCGCCTCGCCGACGCCGATGCCCAGCTCCTGCGACAGCCCGTAGTCGCTCATGCCGTACAGCACGGCGTAGTTGACCGTCTTGGCGCGGCGGCGCAGCTCTTTGTCCACCTGCTCTGGGGGCGCGCCGAACAGAATCGACGCCGTCGCGGTGTGGATGTCCTCGCCGCGCTCGAACGCCTCCACCAGCACAGGGTCGCCTGACATATGCGCCAAGATGCGCAGCTCGATCTGCGAGTAGTCCAACGAGAGCAGCAGGTAGCCCGCGTCGGCGACGAACGCGCGACGGATTTCGCGCCCAATCTCGGTGCGAATGGGGATGTTCTGCAGGTTCGGCTCGCTGCTGGAGAGGCGTCCCGTAGCGGTCACGGTCTGGTTCAGCTTCGTGTGAATGCGCCCTGTGAGCGGGTTGATGAGCTTGGGCAGCGCGTCGGCGTAGGTAGAGCGCAGCTTGCTCAACTCGCGGTGCTTGACAATCAGCGCGGCGATCGGATGCTCCGCTGCGAGCGTCTGCAGCACCTCCGCGTCGGTCGAGTAGCCCGTCTTGGTCTTTTTGACGACGGGCAGCCCCAGCTTCTCGAACAGAATCGCGCCGAGTTGCTTGGGCGAGCCGATGTTGAATTCCTCGCCTGCGAGCGTGTAGATGTCGGTCGCCAGCGCGTTCAGTTCGGCTTCCAGACGCACCGAGAGTTCCCGCAGGTAGGGCGCATCGAGTCGGACGCCGTGCCACTCCATCTCGGCGAGGATGGGCGCAAGGGGCAGCTCGATGGCGTCCAGCACTTGCAGGGTCTCCTCGCGTTGCAGGATGTCGCGCAGGCGGGGCTGGAGCATCAGCAGGGCGCACGCTTCGGCGGCGGGTCGCGCGTCGGCGTCGTCGGGCAGGCGCAGGCGCAGCACATCCTCGCAGAGCCAGTCAAGCGTGTAGGCGGTGCGGCTGGGCTGCCACAGGTACGCCGCCAGCAGCGCGTCGAAGTCGGCAGGACGCGCCTCGACGCCCGCACCGCGCAACAGTAGGCACTCGGTCTTGAGATCCCACACCGCGCGCACCCGTTGCGAGTCGTTGAGCAGGCGCGTCAGCGGCTCAGGCAAAAACAGGCTGCCGCCGAGTTGCAGCCATGCGGCGCGGTCGGGCGCAGCGGCGAGTGCGACCCCGTGCAGCGACGCATCGCGCAGGCGGTTCAGCGCGCCCACAAAGCGCACGCCCACAGGCGCGTCGCCTTCCAGCAGGCGCGCGAGCGTCGCCTCGTCGGGATTGCGTACAATTTCAGGCTGCAGCGTCTCGTAGACCGACTCCACCGCCGCGGGCGCGCTGCCGAACCGCGCCACCAGCGCGGGCAGCCGCTTCAGAATGGAGCGGAACTCGTACTCTTCCAGCACGCGATGGAGCGCTTGCACGCGCTCTGGGGTCAGCGCAAGGCGTGGGATGTCGTCAATCGGCAGCGGCGCGTTGTCCAAGATGGTCGCCAGCATGCGGCTCTGGCGGATTTGGTCGGCGTGTTGGCGCAGCGTCTCGCGCAGTTTCTCGCTCTCGACCTGCTCCAGATTCGCCAGCAGATTCTCCACGCTGCCGAACTGCTGCAGGAGTTTGACGGCGGTTTTTTCGCCGACGCCGGGCGCGCCGGGAATGTTGTCCGACGGGTCGCCCGCCAGCGCTTTGTAGTCCACGATTTGCGCGGGGGTCAGCCCGTACTTTTGCATCACGGCGTCGGCGTCAAAGATTTGCAGTTCCGAGACGCCGCGTTGGGGGGCGCACACGCGCACATGGGGGTTGATGAGTTGCAGTTGGTCGCGGTCGCCCGTGAAGATGAGCGCGTCGTAGCCGTGTTCGACGGCGTAGCGGGCGAGCGCGCCCACCAGGTCGTCCGCTTCGAAGCCCTCCTCGCTGAGCGTCGGGATGCCCATCGCCTCCAGCAGGCGGCGCGTCATCTCCACCTGTGGGCGGAACGCTTCGGGCGTCTCGCGGCGGTGCGCTTTGTATTCCGTGAACGCCTCGTGGCGGAAAGTGGGCGCGGGCGCGTCAAACACGACCACCAGCGCGTCGGGCTGCGCCTGCTCCAACAGCGACAAGAGCATGTTCGTGAAGGCGTAGACGGCGTTGGTGGGTCTGCCGTCGGAGGTGGTCAGCGGGCGGGTGGCGTAAAACCCCCTGTAGAGCAGGCTGTGCCCGTCAATGATTGCCAGCGTCGGGCGGCGTTCGGCTTGGGTCATCGGCATGGGATTGTACCTGAGCCGTCCACGCGGGCAAGCTGACCACAAAGCGCGTCCCGACGCCGACCTCGCTTTCGACGGTGATGAAGCCCCTGTTCTGCCGCACGATGCCGTATACGGTCGCCAGCCCCAGCCCTGTGTTGCCCACGCCTTTGGTGCTGAAAAACGGCTCGAAGATGCGCTCGCGGATTTCGGCGGGGATGCCCTCGCCCGTATCTTCCACGACCAAGCAGACGCACTCGCCGTGCGGCAGCTCCTCGCGCTCAGGCAGGGGCAATAACTCCTTCGTGTAGGTACAGCGGAGGGTTGTGATGGTCAGTGTGCCGCCTTTGCTCTGCATGGCGTCGCGGGCGTTCAGCACAAGGTTCATCACCACCTGCTCTAACTGCGCGGGATCCATAAAGACCGTGTTCTCAACTTCGGTCAAGTTGAGCTGCAGGTGGATGTTCTCGCTGAGGCTGCGCTGCAGCAGGGGGAGCAGGTCTTGGATAACGGCGTTTACGCTGATAGGGCGGGGCTGAGTGAGTTGCTTGCGAGCGAAGCCGAGCAGTTGGCGCACGAGGTTCGCCGCGCGCATGCTGGCTTGGACGATGCGCTCCAAGTCTTGCTGGGCGGGGTGGTCTTGGGGCAGTCGGCTCTGCGCCAGCTCCGCAAAGCCCAGAATCGCCGTGAGCAGGTTATTGAAATCGTGCGCGACGCCGCCCGCGAGTTGCCCGATGCTCTCCAGCTTCTCGGCTTGGAACAGGCGTCGTTCCAACGCCTTGCGCTCCGTGATGTCGATGTCAGCGCAGATGAAGCGCGTCTGCCCTTCGTACTCGATGGGGAACAGGGAAGACAAGATGATGCGACGCTCGCCGTTGGCGGTGGTGATTTCCCACTCCTTCAGTGGTGCGGGCTTCCCCGATGTGCGCACTTGTTGTAGGAGTTGTAAAAACTCTGCCTGCTCATCTGGGGTGAAAATCAGTGCGTCGAGCGTTTTCCCAAAGGCTTCTGCCGCGGCATAGCCGTAAAATTGCTCCGAGGCGCGGTTCCAAAACAGCACGCGCCCCTGCTCATCGTATATTTGCATCGCGAGCGAGGGCGCGTTGTCCAAAATGCTGCGCACCTGTTGATACGCGTGTTCCAGTTCGCGGCGCGACTGCTCCAGTTGGTGGGCGTACTCGCGCTGTTTGGAGATCGACACGGCGAGCGTCATCAGCGTGCCGAAGTTGATCGCCAGAAACAGCCACCCGAAGAAAGCGTCCCGAAACTCTAAGGGTTGCGCGTCGTCCCAGCCTTTGGCGAAGGTCGCCATCAGGAGCGCCGCTACCAGCGTCAGCAGGGTCGCGCCACGCTGCTGGTACACAATCGCGCCCAACGCCATCGGCGGCAAGAGCAGCGCCAGCGACGGCGCGGGCAACAGCCGAATCGCACGCAGGTAGAACGAGAGCCATCCCGCAAGACCCACCAGCAACACCATACCAATGAGCGCAAGCCCATCGCGCGTGCGCAGTCGCCAGTTATCCCACCACACCAGCAAAAAGCTGCCCAGCAGCAGGTAGCCGAGCCAGTCGCCCATCCAGCGGTAGAGGGTAGTCGTTCCCCAGTTTTCAACCTCTGGAATCGCGTACTGGAGGCTCAGAAAAGTGTTCAGCGCGGGCGAGATCACACTGGCGAACGCGCCAATCAGCACGAACTTGCCCCCATCCTGCAAGGAGGTCAGACGCGGGTTCACTTGCCACGCGTGTAGCGTCGCCGCGCCCGCGAACGCCCCCAAGCAGACCGCAGGCGCCCACAGCAGCGCGATATCCAGCCGCCCCCATTTGACCCACGCGGTTAGGGCTGCCCCCAGCGCTACCCCCAACAAACCGACGCGGTAGCCCCACCAGTAGGTCAGCCCCACAGCGACGCCCGCAGGCAGCCACAGCAGGCTGCTGCCGTCTTCCAGCACCGCCGCCTGCAAGCTCACCCGCGCCAGCAGCACATACGCCACTGCCGTGAACGCAACCCGCGTCAGCGTAACTACGAACGACTCCCGCCCCTGCGCCATACTTAGTCACCCCTATCTTAAGTATGCGTTTCTGAGCGCAATTCCTGCAGCAATATCTTACGAATGCGCTCGGCGGCGCGCCCGTCGCCGTAGGGGTTCACGGCGCGCGCCATCTGCGCGTAGGCGTCGGGGTCGGTCAGCAGGCGCGCGGTTTCCTGCACAATCCGCGCGGGGTCTGTGCCGACCAGCTTGGCTGCGCCCGCCTCGACGCCTTCGGGACGCTCGGTCGTCTCGCGCAGCACCAGAATCGGCTTGCCGAAGGCGGGCGCCTCTTCCTGCACACCGCCCGAGTCGGTCAGAATCACATCGGCGCGGCGCATCGCATGCACGAACGGCGCGTAGTCCAGCGGCTCGGTTAGCACGGCGCGCGGGTGGTCGCCCAGGATCGGCACAAGGCTCTGGCGCACAATCGGGTTGCGATGCATCGGCGCCAGCAGCAGCAGGTCGTCGAACCGCTCCAGCAACTCGCGTGCGGCGCGGGCAATCGCCGTCATCGGCTCGCCCCAGTTCTCGCGGCGGTGCGTGGTCAGCAGCAGCACCCTGCCCGTGTGGCTTAGCACGCGCTGCAGGGCGGGGTCGGCGCTTGGCAGCGGCTGTCCTGCGACCCACTGCACAGCGTCGATGCCCGTGTTGCCCGTGACCCAGATGCGCGCGGCGGGTATCCCCTCGCGCAGCAGGTTCTGGCGGGCGGTTTCGGTCGGCGCGAAGTGGAACTCGGCAATCGGCGCGGTCAGCCGACGGTTCATCTCTTCGGGGAACGGCTGGTACTTGTCGTAGGTGCGCAGCCCCGCCTCCACATGCCCGAACGGGATTTTGTGATAGAACGCCGCCAGCGCAGCAACAAAGGTGGTGGTCGTGTCGCCTTGCGCCAGCACGACCTCGGCGGGCGTCTCGCGCAGCACTCTGTCCAGCCCCTCCAGCGTGCGCAGGGTAATCTCGGTCAGCGTCTGGTGGGGGGTCATGATGTTCAAGTCCACATCGGGCGTCAGGTCAAACAGGCGCAGCACTTGGTCAAGCATCTCACGGTGTTGCCCTGTGGCAATCAGGCGCACGGCGAAGGCGGGGTGTTCGCGCAGCGCACGCACCACAGGCGCCATCTTGATGGCGTCGGGGCGCGTGCCGCACACGGCAAGCACGCTAATCGGGCGACTCATGCGGTTCAAGTGTACCCACTCAAAACTGCGGGCGGCGTCCCGTCGCCGAGACGCCGCCCGCCCCTCCCACGCAAGGAATGCTGTGCCTACTTCAAATGGAACAGGCTCTGCGACGCTTTGAGCAGTTCGTCTGCTCGCTGCAAGAACAGTTCCGACTCCTCCAGCGTCATGTTCAGGCGGTTCAGCACGCGCGTATCGAACGGCTCTTGGGGCGCTTCGGGGTTCATCTGGTAGCCGAGTTGGTTCGCGCAGTAGTCGGCGTACTCGATGAGCGCGCACGCAGGGTCGTCCACCTCCAGCGACTGGTGGTGGTAGCGAATCATGTGGGCGATATGGCTGGGCAGTTTCCAGCGTTCTGCCAGCAGCGCGCCGACCTCCTCGTGCGTGAAGCCAAACAGTTCGCGCTCCGCCTCATGTACGGGCTTGCCCTGATGATGCACCATGTCGTGCAGTTCGCCCATCCAGTTGGTCAGCGCGGCGCTAATCACCAGTTTGCCGACATCGTGCAGCAGCCCTGCGGTGAACGCCTCGTTGCGCACGCGGGCATCGAACTGCCGCGCGCCCATCTGCGTAATCAGCCCCACCGCCAGCGAGTGCGTCCACATCCCACTCACATGCGGCGTGTAGCCAATCAGGGCGCGCTGAAACAGCGGGTAGGTCGCCGCGATCAAAGCGAGATTCTTGACCGTGTTCATCCCCAGCACCACCACCGCTTCCTCGATGGTCGCGACTTGGCGACTCATCCCGTAGTAGGCTGAGTTGGCGATTCGCAGCACGCGCGTGGTGAAGCCTTGGTCTTTGCTAATCTCCTGCGCCACCTGTTGCGCATGCACATTCGGGTCGTCCACCATCTGGTACACCTGCATCACGACCGCGGGCAGGCTGGGCAAGTCCTGCGTGCGGGCAACCAGTTCCTCCGCCGATTGAAAACTCCGAGTAAGCGTCGTTGGCATAGCAGTCCTCCGCACGGGAGTCTTTCCACATCGGGGGGGGCGATTTCACATCGGGTACACTTAGGGCTGATGCGCCAGCGGGTGGCTTTTCGGTTCGCGTTTGAGGCGTCGCACTTTTACCGCCTGCCGCACCTCAGCGACGAGGACAACGCGCGTCTGTTTGGCAAGGCGTCGCGCCATCACGGGCATAACTATCAGGTGGAGGTCGTCTACCGCCTCGCGCCGCAGACGCCTGCCGCCGCGCTGGAGACCCTCGCGCACGCCACGCGCCAACGCATCGACGCGCAGTTCGATCACCGCTGCATCAACATCGAACATCCCGCTTTCCGCGAGCAACTGCCCACTACCGAGAACCTCGCGGTCTACCTCTGGCGCGACCTGCGCGAGGGGCTGAACGCTGCAGTCGAAGAGGTCAGCGTTCACGAATCGGAGACCCTCGCCTCCGCTTACGCGGGCGAGCAGGCAACCGACTCGGAAGGCGTCGCGCGCCCTGTCGTGACGATGACGCGCCTGTATACCTTCTCCGCCGCGCATCGGCTGTATAACCCGCACCTCAGCGACGAGCAAAATCGTGCGATTTACGGCAAGTGCGCCAACCCCTACGGGCACGGGCACGACTACAAGCTCGAAATCACGGTCAAGGGCGTTCCCGACCCCATCACGGGCATGGTGATGAACCTCACGGAACTGGACGCGCTGGTGCAGGCGGAAGTGCTGCGCCACTTAGACCACAAGTATCTGAACGAGGAGACCCCGCCGTTTGACCACATCCCGCCCACCTCAGAGAACCTTGTCGCGTTCATCGTGGAGCGGCTGACCCCTCACCTGCAGGGCAACGCGCGGCTGCACCGCGTGCGCCTATGGGAGACCCCGCGCAGCTATTTCGAGTGGCAAGCGGAGTCGTAAGGCAGGATTCCCCGCGCGCGCCCGCGAATCTATATCCCGCCATGCAGACGCTACTGAGTTGGAGTGTTTCGGGGCTTGCGCTGGCGCTGATGCTGGCAGGCGCAGGGCGCATCGCGTGGCACGCGCCCAAGTCGCCGACCGACGACCTGCCCAAAGTGCGCGGCGACTGCCAAAGCTGCCACCCAAACGAGGCGAAAGACTGGGCAGAGTCGCGCCACGCCGCCGCATGGGAGAGCGAATCGTTCGCGCAGACCTCGCGCAACCGCACGCTGAAGATGTGCTTGCCCTGCCACGCGCCTGAGCCGATTCTGGTCAAGGGCTTCGGCGAGCATCCCGCCCTGCGCGAAGACGAACCCCCGCACGGAATCGACTGCATCAGCTGCCACCAAGACGCCAACAACGCCTACCACGGCACCCTCGGCACGAAAACCGACGCGCACGCCACCGTCAAAAACGAGAAGTTCGGCACAGTGGACATGTGCGCCACCTGCCACGAAATCTTCGGCACGGTGGACTGGTACAAGCAGAGCGAGTGGGGCAAAGACCCCAACGGCTGTGTCAACTGCCACATGCCCGTCGTGGAGCGACCGATTGCCACAGGCGACGGCTTGCCCGCCCGCAAAGCGCGCATCCACAAGTTCGAAGGCGCAACGCCAGAGATGTTCCAAAAGGGTGTCAAGATGAGCCACGAACGGCGCGACGACTACCTGCAAATTAAGCTGGAGAGCGTCTGGGTCGGGCACACCGTGCCGACGGGACCCGAATATGTGGTAGTGATTGTGGAGGCGCAGTTTATGGACGGCGAGCGGGCGGTCGGCAAGCACCAGACGCTGCTGGCGGATAATGTCGCCATCGACGGCAACGACACGCGCCTCAAGCCCGGCGAGCGACGGGTCATCCGCGCGCCCATCCCCGACGGCGCAAAGGAAGCTATCGTGCGCGTGCTGCACAAGCGCAACCGCGACTGGTCGGACGACAAGGCGCGCGTGCTGTACGAGGCGAAAGTCGCGCTATGAGGCGAGCCTGCACGCTACTGCTGGCGTGGGCGATTTTCGGTCTTGCCCACGCCGACCGCCTCATTGAAATCCCGACGGGACGCCTGATCTACCCTGAGCGGCTGACGCTGGAGGCGGGCTTCCTGACGGGCAGCCCCGAACGCGAACGCGCGTTTGTGAACCTGCGCATCGGCGGGCTGCTGGAACTGCAAGGGGCGCGCACAGGCTTCGAGAACCGCCTCGAACTCTACGGCGTCCAATACAGCCTCTATCCAGAGATTCCAGGCTACGCGCCGGGCATTTCGGTGGGCGTTGCGGATGTGTTCGACCGTTCCCCACAGGGCAGAGGCTACTACCTGGCGATTTCGTATGGGATTGCCGCGCTGGGCAAGACGCCGTTAGACCACGACCTGCGCGTGCATCTCGGCTTCGGCTGGGAAGGCGTGCCGAGTTTTTTCATCGGCTTCGATGTGCCCCTGACGAACCAACTCTTTCTGCGGGCGGAACATACGGGCGAGCGTATCAACGCGGCACTGGCATGGCGTCCGAGCAACCAGATCGAACTGCGCGGCGCGGTGATTCGCGACCGCACGAGTTGGAGTATCATGATACGGCTGTGGGAGGAGTGATACCAATCGCGCGGTCAGAGTTTATGAGTGCCCCCCTCCTTCAGGTTCCCCCCGCTTCGCGAGGGGAACCGAGCGGGGGCACAGGTTCCCCCCGCTTCGCGAGGGGAACCGAGCGGGGGCACAGGTTCCCCCCGCTTCGCGAGGGACGCGCTTACTCGGTTCCCCCTGCCCGCAGGGGGAACCTGAAGGAGGGGGTCATCAACTGCTGTTTTTGTGAACTTTGGCTTGGCGATTGGTATAAGGAGGGGACTCTCGTTTGACCGCTAAAAATGAGGGGGATGAACAAGCGTGAGTCGGATGCTTACCGAGAATCGTTGGGTGGAGCTTGCGCCCGTGTCGGGCTGGGCGCGGTGGAGCCACGCGCTGCTGCTGTTGGGCGTGCTGGTGATGGTGGGGGTCGGGCTGTACCTGACGCCTGACCCTGCGGGGCACGGCACGCACCAGCAGTTGGGGCTGCCCCCCTGCACGATTTACTACCTTACGGGACGCCCCTGCCCCTCGTGCGGGTTGACCACCAGCGTAAGCGCGATTTTGCACGGGCAGTTCGGGCTGGCGTGGCGGGCGAACCCGATGGGGTATGGGATTGTCGCAGCCGCAGTGATCGTCGCCCTCAACAGCCTGTTTGCGCTGCTGTGGGGACGCAGCGTGCGCATCGAGAACACGCGCTTCACCTTGCTGCTGCTTGCGCTGCTGGCGTTGTGGCTGCTGCATGGGGCAGTGCGCTTCGCGCTTCATCCGTGAATCCGCCACCGCCCAAGTTGCTCCCACGGCGAAGGGAAGCGCACGCCGCCGTCGGATGCGCCCGCGCGGGGAGACTGCGCGCGGGTAAGCGGCTCCAGCAGCGCAAGTGCAACCAACACAGGCTCTGGCGGCGTGGCGTCCACGCGCGAGACGACATGCTCCGCAAGGAAGCCCGTGTGCAACGCGCCCGCTTGGAACGCAGGGTGCTGCAGCAGGTCAATCAGGAACGCTTGGTTCGTGCGCACGCCCAGCGCGACGGTCTGCTCCAGCGCGCTCACAAGGCGGCGAATCGCGCTCGGTCGGTCAGGCGCGTGAGCAATCACCTTCGCAATCATCGGGTCGTAGTGCGGGGTAATGACCGAGCCTTCCTCCACGCCCGAGTCAAAGCGCACGCCAGGCAAGTGCGGTTGCGCGTAGGCGAGCAATGTGCCCAGCGCGGGCGCGAAGTCGTTGTCGGGGTCTTCGGCGTACAGGCGCGCCTCTATCGCGTGCCCGCGCTGTGGGGGCGTCTCCAGCGTTAGCGGTTCGTCTGCCGCAATGCGCAGCTGCCAGTGCACCAAGTCTACGCCCGTGACCATCTCCGTGACGGGGTGTTCCACCTGCAGGCGGGTGTTCACCTCCAGAAAGTAGAACCGTTCGCCGTCGGGGATCGCTTCGTAGAGGAACTCCACCGTGCCCGCGTTGGTGTAGCCGACGGCCTCGGCGAGGCGCACGGCGGCGTCGCAAATCGCCGCGCGTGTTTCGGGGCTGAGCGCGGGCGAAGGGCTTTCCTCGATAATCTTCTGGCAGCGTCGCTGGATGGAGCATTCGCGCTCGTGCAGGTGGATCACGCGCCCGTGTTGGTCGGCGAGGATTTGCACCTCGATGTGGCGCGGGCGCGGTAGGTAGCGTTCGAGCATCAGGCGCGGGTCGCCGAAGGCGTTCTGCGCCTCGCGCGCCGCGCTCTCGGCAGCCTCCAGAAAGGCGTCGGGCGATTCAACGACGCGCATGCCCTTGCCCCCACCGCCAGCCACCGCCTTGAGTAGCACAGGAAAACCGAGCCGCTGCGCCTCACCAAGCAACTCATCAGGCGTCGCGGCATGCGGGGGATTGTAGCCGGGCACGGTGGGCACGCCCGCGCGTTCGGCGGCGCGCTTCGCCTCGCCCTTGTCGCCCAGCAGCCGTATCACCTCTGGGCGCGGACCGATAAAGACCATACCCGCCTGCGCGCACGCCTGCGCAAAGTCGGGATTTTCGGAGAGGAACCCGTAGCCGGGGTGAATCGCCTCTGCGCCCGCGTGTTGGGCGACCTCCAGGATGCGCGGGATGTTGAGGTAGCTCTCGGATGCGGGCGCGCCGCCCAGCAGGTACGCCTCGTCCGCCTCGCGCACGAACGGCGCGCCCGCATCCGCCTCCGAATAGACCGCGACGCTCCGTATGCCCAGCTCGCGACATGCCTGAATCACACGCCGCGCAATCTCGCCCCGATTCGCGACCAATACCTTGCGAAACATCGGGGCGAGTATACCCTGCTACGGCGCACGCTCACAGCCCGGCGCGTACATCGTCGACTCAGGAAACGGAATCTTCGGGCAGAAGTAGTGCTTGGGCACGGTATCGCGGCACTGCCCGATGCGCGACTCCTGCGCCGTGTGGCGGGCGCGGATCCATTTGGAATGCCCGTCGAAGAACTGGAAGTTCGCGCCGCCGTTGTGCTTGATGGATGGGCAATCCACGAACTGGTCGCCCGCGAGCGCCCAGAAGTAGCCGTCGTTGAGCGTTTCGCCCTCGTCCACCAGTTGCACGAACTCCGCAGGACGCTCCACCACAGGCTCTGGAATATAGCTGGCAACAGCGTTCATCGAGTAGCTCAGCTTCTTCTCGCGCCCGCGCCGATCCGACGGGCAAATGTAGAGGTCGGGGTTCTTCACATAGGTGTAGATGGCGCCCTTCGTTACATGCCCCCACAACAGCCAGATTTGGTTCACTGCCGAGTCGGGTTCAGCGACGCGCGTCAGCACAGGGAAGCACGGCACCCATTGAGCGTCCAAGTACGAGACGAAGCCTGTCATCCAGTTGGGCCACTCGGGTTGAAACCATCGTCCGGGGCAGTGCCCGCCGTCGCCAGGTCCGGGATTTTTGCCGTCCCAGTCGGCGCGGTACATCACAAACGCCGTTCCCAACTGGCGCAGGTTCGACAAACAGGTCGTCTGGCGCGCTTTTTCACGCGCCTGCGCAAACACCGGAAACAGTATCGCCGCCAAAATCGCGATAATCGCGATGACCACCAGCAACTCGATTAGCGTAAAGGCTCGCGTTTGCATCAGTGCCTCCTTGTATGAGCAATTATAGCCCAATTTTTTTTCGCAAGCAGTGCGGGATTCCTGCCAACTATCCACACCCGAACGACGCGCCGCAGTGGAGGCATTGGTAGCACGCGCCTGCGCGGGTCATCATCATCCCGCAGGTGGGGCAGGGCGGCGCGTCCTGCTGCAGCCTGATGAGTTTCGACCAGTCCGTGGTCACTGCGCCCTGCCCGTGGGGAGAGACCGTCGCATCCACGCCCCCCTGCACCCCCGCCTCGATGGGCGACGCCTCTGCAAGCGCACTGTCGCCCTCCAGCGGCTCGACAGGCGGCGGCGACTCGTGCAGGAACTTGGCGCCCAGCCAGCGGAAGATGTAGTCCACAATCGAGGTCGCTATCGGAATCTGCGGGTTGTTGGTGAAGCCGCTGGGCTGAAAGCGCGTGTAGGAGAACTTCTCCACCAGTTTCTCCAGCGGCACGCCGTATTGCAACGCAAGCGAGATGGCGGTCGCAAAGGCGTCCATCAGCCCCGAAATGACCGAGCCTTCCTTCGCCATCGTGAGGAAAATCTCGCCGGGCGCACCGTCTTCGTACATACCGACGGTGATGTAGCCCTCGTGCCCTGCGACGCTGAACTTGTGGGTGATGCTTTGGCGTTCGTCGGGCAGGCGTCGGCGCACAGGCTGCCTCGCGAACTCCGCCTGCGCGTCGGGTTTTTGGGTGGACAGCGGCTGTGTGCGCTTGCTGCCGTCGCGGTAAATCGCAATCGCCTTCAGCCCCAGTTGCCATGCTTGCAGGTATATCTGCTCGATGTCTTCGGGCGTGGCGTCGTGGGGCATGTTGACCGTCTTGGAAATCGCGCCGCTGAGGAACGGCTGCACCGCCGCCATCATCTTCACATGCGCCATCGGCGCGAGGCTGCGCGTGCCTTTGGCGGGGCGGAACGCGCAGTCGAACACGGGCAGGTGTTCCGCCTTCAGGTACGGCGCGCCCTCAATCGTGTCGTTCTCGTCGATGTAGCGCAGAATCGCCTCGATTTGCTCGCTGCCGTAGCCTAACTGCTGCAGCGCAAGCGGCACCGTGGTGTTCACGATTTTCAGCACCCCGCCGCCGACCAGCGTCTTGTATTTCACCAGCGCGATGTCGGGTTCAATCCCTGTCGTGTCGCAGTCCATCAGGAAACTAATCGTGCCAGTGGGCGCAAGCACCGTCACCTGCGCGTTGCGGTAGCCATACCGCTCGCCGAGTTCAAGCGTCTCGGCGTACAGGTCGTGCGCCTCCTGCAGCAGGTCGGCGGGCGCGAGGTCAGCGGGGATTTGGTTCAGCGCGTCGGCGTGCATGCGCATCACTTCCAGCATCGGCGCGCGGTTGAGTTCGAACGCGGGGAACGGGTTGCCGCACGCGCGGGCGATGATCGCCGACTGGCGGTACGCCTCGCCGTGCATCAGCGCGGTAATCAGCGCGGCGTAGGCGCGTCCTGCGTCGCTGTCATACGGTAGCCCCAGCGACATCAGCAGCGCGCCCAAGTTCGCGTACCCCAGCCCCAGCGGGCGGAAGTTATGGCTGTTGTCGGCAATCTTTTCCGTCGGGTACGCCGCGTTATCGACGATAATCTCCTGCGCCGTGATAAAGATACGCACTGCCGCGCGAAAAGCGTCTGAGTCGAAACGCCCGTCGGGGAGGCGGAATTTCATCAAATTTAAACTGGCTAAGTTGCAAGATGTATCATTGAGGAAAACGAACTCGATACATGGGTTGCTCGCTTCAATTGCACCGCTGTTTTTGACCGTGTGCCAGCGGTTGGTTGTGTCGTGGAACTGCACGCCGGGGTCGCCGCACACCCACGCCGCCTCGGCGATTTTGCGGAACAGGTCGCGTGCGCGGTAGGTTCCCAGCGCCTCGCCTGTCGTGCGGGCGATTGTGCGCCACTCGCCGTCCGCCTCCACCGCCCGCATAAACTCGTCCGTGACGCGCACGCTGTGGTTCGCGTTCTGGAAAAAGACCGAGTCGTATGCCCCGCCAGGCACATTGAAGCCGGGGTCGTAGCCCGCCTCAATCAGCGCCCACGCTTTTTGCTCCTCCTTCGCCTTGCACTCGATGAACTCCACGATGTCGGGGTGGTCGATGTTGAGGACGACCATCTTGGCGGCGCGGCGCGTTTTGCCCCCGCTCTTGATAACGCCCGCGAAGGCGTCGAAGCCGCGCATAAACGACACGGGTCCTGAGGCGCGTCCCCCGCCCGACAGGTACTCTTGGGAACTGCGTAGCCGCGACAGGTTCGAACCCGACCCCGACCCGAACTTGAAAATCATGCCTTCGGTCTTGGCGAGTTCCAAAATCGACTCCATCGTATCGTCTACGGACACGATGAAACACGCCGAGGCTTGGGCGCGAGGCTCGATTCCGAGATTGAACCAGACGGGGCTGTTGAACGCGCCATACTGGTGCAGCAGCAGGTACTTGAGTTCGTCGCGGAAGGCGTCGGCGTCCGCGTCGGTCGCGAAGTAGCGCATCCCGTTGCCCCATGCGGTGAGGGTGTCCACCACGCGCCCGATGACCTGCCGCACGCTCGTCTCGCGTTCGGGCGCGCCGAGTTGCCCGCGGAAGTATTTGGAGACGACCACATTCGTCGCCAGTTGGCTCCAGAAGGCGGGCACTTCCACATCCTGTTGCTCGAACACCACGCGCCCGCGCTCGTCGGTGATGACGGCGGCGCGCCGCTCCCACTGAACTTCGTCGAACGGGTCTACGCCCGCGCGGGTGAAGCGTCGCTCGATCGTCAGCCCTGTGCCTGTGTTGAGGCTGTCGAACTTTTCGCGGGGGATGTAGCCGTAGCGTTCGGCGGCGCTGCTGGGTTTGGGGCGGGTCGGCTCACGCGCCTCCACAACGGCGCCGTTGCTCGCCAACCCAGCCTCAATTATGCTCTCGTGCGGGTGGGACATTGTCGTCCTCCTGCTATTGTTCGGCGCGTGGGGCGCGTTTCTGCTGGCGGGTCAGCATCTGCACCACGCGGCTGAACTGCTGCGGGTCGTTGAACTCCTCGTACACCGACGCGAAGCGCACATACGCGACGGGGTCAATCTGCAGCAGTTTGTCCATCACCATGCGTCCGATCTCGACGCTGCTGATTTCCGCCTCGTCGCGGTTCTGGATTTCCTGCTCGATGGCATCGACGGTTTTCTCCAGCACCTCCATGCTCACGGGTCGCTTACGGCAGGCGACCACCATGCCCTGCAGGATTTTGCTGCGGTCAAACGGCTCGCGTCGCCCATCCTTTTTGACGACCATCAGGGGGCGCTCCTCGTAGCGTTCGAAGGTGGTGTAGCGCTTGCCGCAGCGCAGGCATTCGCGTCGCCGTCGGATGACCGCCCCCGCTTGTGAGGGGCGCGAGTCCACCACATGGTCTTCGTCTACGCCGCAGTATGGGCATCGCATCGTTTCGCCTCGCTTAGCCACATATTGCAGGGGAATTCCGTTGCGCCCTACATCTTGTGGCTGGAAATATTATAGCACATTCGCGCAGGTTTGTCAAGGGGTCGTGAAGGTCTCTGGCAACCGTTGGTACGCCGTCTGCACGCGCGCGAGCAAGCCCTTCGCGGCGGCTTGGAGCGCGGGCACGGTCTGTTGCAGGCGCGCATGCAACGCCTCGCGCGGGAACGCCCCCCACGCCTCGGCAAGCCCCCTGTCCAGCGCACGCAGCGGCACGGTCGGCGCGCCGAGTTGCGCCGCGAGCGCGTCCACCTTCGGGTCATAACTGACGCACAGCACGGGCGCGCCCGCCGACGCCGCGAATATCGCCCCGTGCAGGCGCATCGCGACCATCGCCTGCAGGTGCGCCATCACCCCCAGCAGTTGCGCAGGGTGCTGCGGCGGCGGCAACGCCTGCGCGCCCGTCGCGGCGGCAATCGCCTCGCACAGCGCGCGGTCTTGCGACTCCTGCATCGGGATCAGCAACGCTTGGTAGCCCTCGGCGTGCAGGCGTCGGCACAGGTCGGCGAACGCCTCCTGCACGGGCGCGTCTGCCCACAGGCGCGGCGCAAGCCCCACCCAGCGCGCGCCTGCCTCCAACGCCACATGCGCAGGCTGCCCCTCCAGCGCCCAAGTCAGGTCGGCGTCCACCGTCGCGCCCGACACGCCAAGCCCCTCCAGCAGGCGCGCCGAGTCGGCGTCCCGCACACTCAGGAACGGAACCCGCTGCAGCAGGTGCGCCGCGAGCCTGCGCCCAATCCGCCGTCGCAACGGACCCACCCCTTGCCCCACCAGCAGCACCCTGCCGTGCGCCCGAAGCCCCCAACGAATCAGCGCGAGGTAATACAGCAGCGAGCGCAGGCTGGTCGCGTCCTGCAGCAGGCTGCCCCCGCCCAGGATCAGCGCGTCCGACTCGCGCACGGCGCGGCGCACCGTGCGCAGTTCCACGCGCGGCAGCGCACGCACGCCGTAGGTCGCCTCCGTGAAGGGGGGGTCGCCCGACAGCACACACACCGCTGCGCGCGGCAACACCTGCAGCAGCGTTGCCAGCGAGCCTTCGTCGCCCCAGTTGCGGTAGCCGTAGTAGCCTGCAATCAGGATGCCCATCGGCGAGACTCTACCCGATAGCGAGCGCGGAACTCGCGGTACATCGCGTCATACAGCCGTGCGCGGGCGGGGTCGGGTGTGAAGCGCGCCTGCACGGGGCAACTGCGCTCCAGCGACTGCCAGTCCGTCCAGCCCATCGCGACGGCGGCGAGCATGCCTGCGCCGCGCACGGTCGCCATCTGCGGCTGCGCCATCTGCCACAACTCGCGCTGCAGCACATCCGCCAGAATCTGCGCCCACACTGCCGAGCGCGCCCCGCCGCCAATCAGCCGTATCGGTTCCAGCCGCCGCCCTGCAAGCCGTTCAACGGCTGCCAACAGCCAGCGTGCGTTCAGCGCGACGCCCTCCAGCACCGCGCGCGCCATCTCAGGTCGCCCGTGCTGCAGGCTCAGCCGACAGAAGCCGCCGCGCACATGTGGGTTCTCCACAGGCGTGCGCTCGCCGACCAGCCACGGCAAAAAGCGCAACCCGCCCGTGCCCGCCGCCGCCTGCGCCGCCCACGCATCGAGCTGCGCATACGCATCGGGCGGCGGACACGCGCCCCAAATCACTCCGCACAGCCAGTTCAAACACGCGCCCGCCGACTCCTGCTCGTTCGCAATGAAGTAGCGCCCCGGAATGCCCGCAGGCAGCGTCGCGAGATTGCGCCAGATGTCTGTGCGCTTGAACGGCACATGGCAACTGATCCACGCGGAGGTGCTAAGCGCCATGTGCGCCTGAAAGTCGCCCAGCCCGCCTGAGCCGATTGCCGTCGCGTGCAGGTCGGGCGTGCCTGCAACCACCTGCGCCCCGCGCGGCAGCCCCCACTCGTCGGCGACGGTCGGCAGCACCGCGCCCAACACCGCCGTGCTGGGGTACAGGTCGGGGAACTGCTCGCGGCGCAGCCCCGCATAGCGCAGCAGCGTCGGGTGATAGTCGATTCGCCGAAGGTCGCGGTTGTCGGTAATCCAGTGCAGCGCGAGCGTCTCGTAGGTGCTGGCGAAGCGTCCCGTCAGGCGCAGGTTCAGGTAGTCCTTCGGCTCCAGAAACTTGTGCGCGGCGCGGTAGCGGTCGGGTTCGGCGCGTCGCAGGTAGAGGATGTGCGCCAGCGGGTCTTTGCCCGAACGCGCAGGCGCGCCGCCCGTGAGGTGTAGCCAAGTGCGCACCTTGAACAGGTTGTAGCCCATCAGGCGGGGGAAGCCGCCGACCAGTTCAGCAATATCGGGCGCGCCGCGCGTGTCCATCCACAGAATCGCGTTGCCGAGCGGTTCGCCTGAAGCGTCCACCGCGACCGTGCCCGACCACTGCGCCGTGCAACTAACGGCGCGAAGGGCGTCGCGATGTTCGGGCGCATCGGCGAGCAGGCGTTGCACCAGGCGCGTGAGCGTCGCCCACCAGGCATGCGGGTCTTGCTCCACCCCGCCGTCGGGCGTGAAGATCAGCGGTTGCGGCTCGGCGTCCCACGCGAGCAGCTCGCCCTGCGCCGAGACCACTGCCGCCTTGACCGCCGTCGTGCCCAAATCCAGCGCGAGAATCATCCCCGCCCCCTGTTCCACACAGTCGCTCCAGACTCCTGCCGTGCAGGTCGCGTGGCAGGAATCCCGCGCCCTGCATGGAATACTTAATCTATGGCGCGAAGGCTTCTATGGGTTTGGCTGAGCGCGCTGCTGACGGGCGGCGCATTTGGGCAGGAGTTGGAGTCGTACCTGAAGACGCGCGCGGCGCACAAAATCAAGGGCGCGACGCCGATTGCGGGGCTGGAACTCGCGGTCGGTACGCGCGTGCTGGAGGTGGAGGGCGTCGTGGTCGGCTCGGTCGCCGTCGACGCTGAGCGCTCCGTCCTGATGGAGATTGAGTCAGGGCGCAGTATCGTGATACAGATCGGCGACGCGCACGGGTGGCTCACGCGCGGGCAGGTGCGCATCCGCGCGATTGTGCAGGTGCAGCGCGAGAGCGAGTTGGTCACCCCCACCTATCGGCTACTGGACGCGGCGTTTGCCAGCACGGTCGCCAAGTGGGAGGCGCAGCAGCGGGCGCGCGTGCAGGCGAGCCGTCCGCCCCAGCCGAAGCCGTCGGCGCGTCCGCCTGTGCGCGGGGGCAACACTGCCAGCCGCGCGAAAAGCCCCGCTCCGCCCCAACGCCCGCAGCCCGCGCCCGACTGGGACACCTTCCGCGCGAACCTGCACCTGTATGTGCCCGAATACGCAGGCTTTATCCGCAGTCGCAACCCGCGCCTGTCGCCCCACCAGGCGGAGCAAATCGCGTGGGCAATCCTGCGCTTCAGCGCGCACTACGGCGTTGACCCGCGCTTTATCGTCGCCATCGTGCTGGTCGAATCGGGGTTCAATCCGAACGCCACTTCGCGCAAGGGCGCGGCAGGACTGGGGCAACTGATGCCTGGCACGGCGCGCGGACTGGGCGTGGTAGACCCCTACGACCCCATCCAGAACCTGCACGGCACGGTCAAACTGGTGCGCGGGCATCTGGAGAAATATTGGGCGCAGACGGGCGACCCGAACGGCTGGGAGCATGTGGTGCTGGCGCTGGCAGCGTACAACGCAGGCTCTGGCGCAGTGCGCAAGCACGGCGGCGTGCCCCCCTACCGCGAGACGCAAAACTATGTGCGCAAAGTCATCCAGGTCTACAAGCAACTCTGTGGAATCCGTGAGTAGCGACGGCGCGACGCTGACGATTGAGCGCATGACTGAAGCGCACCTGCCCGAAGTGATGCGCATCGAGCGGGCGGTGTTCATGCCTGGCTGGTCGGAGGAGGCGTTTCGCAGCGACTTGCGCAACCCCGCCGCGCTCTATTTGGTGCTGAAACTGGACGGCACGATTGTCGCCTACGCGGGGATGTGGCTGGTGGTGGACGAGGCGCATATCACCAATGTCGCCGTGCTGCCCGACTATCGCGGGCGCAACTTCGCCAAGCGGCTGATTCATCGCCTGCTGAGCATCGCCCGCGAGCGCGGGTGCGTCAAGGCGACACTGGAGGTGCGCGTGAGCAACACGCCTGCGCAGCGTCTCTACGAGAAGTTCGGCTTCCGCCCCGTCGCCACCCGCGCCAAGTATTACGACAATGTGGAGGACGCGCTGATTATGTGGCTGGAGGGTCTGGAGACGCCCGAATTCGGCGAATATCTGAGCCGTATCGAGCAAGAGATACGCGGGCAGGGGAAGGGATAGCCCTTCCCGCACCCACACTACTTGCGGAACGGCATGCCCATCGCCTTCAGCAGCGCGAACGCCTCCTCGTCGGTCTGGGCGGTCGTGCAGAAGGTGATGTCCATCCCGCGCAGGCGGTCTACCTGATCGTAGACGATTTCGGGGAACAGAATTTGCTCGCGCAGTCCCATCGAGTAGTTGCCGCGCCCGTCGAACGAGCGGGGCGAGATGCCCGCGAAGTCGCGAATGCGCGGCAGCACCACATTGATAAGCTTCTCCATGAAGATATACATCCGATCGCCGCGCAGGGTGACCTTGCAGCCGATGCGGTGTCCCTGTCGCAGGCGGAAGTTGGAGATGGCTTTTTTCGCGACGGTCACGACGGGCTTCTGTCCCGAAATCAGCGCGAGGTCGCGCACGGCGTTCTCGAGCTGTTTGGGTTCCTGTTCGCCCTTGCCGACGCCCATGTTGATGACGATTTTGGTCAGGCGCGGGATTTGCATGGGGTTGGTGTAGTTGAACTGCTGTTGCAGTTGCGGGCGCACGACCTGTTCGTAGTGGGTGCGCAGGCGCGGGGTGATGCGCGCGGCTGCGCCGTCGCCCGTCTCGAACAGCTTCTCGGGCTTCTGCTCCTTACTTGTCTTCTTGCCCTGCGGTTGCTGGGGCGGGGGTGTTTTCGGTTTTGCCATCGCTCATCCCTCACTTCTCAGCGTCGATCATCTCGCCGCATTTTTTGCACACGCGGTACAGTTTGCCGTCCTGACCGCGGATGCGCCCGACGCGCGTGGCTTTGTCGCAGTGGGGGCACACCAGCATCACCTTGCTGGCAAACAGCGGCGCGGGCATCTGGATTTTGGTGCCCTTCTGGTTAATCATACGCGGTTTCTGGTGTTTCCAGACCAGATTCAGCCCGTCGACGACGACTCGGTTCTCGCGGGGCAACACGCGCTGCACACGCCCGCGCTGCCCTTTGTCCTTGCCCGAGATAATCTCGACGGTGTCGCCTGTGCGAATCTTCATACGGATCGGTCGCTCCAGTTTACGAATCATCGGCGTACCTCCTTACAGCACTTCTGGGGCGAGCGAGACGATGCGCATGAACTGTTTGTCGCGCAGTTCGCGGGCGACGGGTCCGAAGATGCGCGTGCCGCGCGGCTCGCCTTGGTTGTTGATAATCACGCAGGCGTTGTCGTCGAAGCGCAGCGTGCTGCCGTCGGGTCGACGGATGGACTTGCGCGTGCGCACAATCACCGCGCGCACCACATCGCCTTTCTTGATGGGCATGTTGGGCGTGGCGGCTTTGACCGACGCCACAATCACATCGCCCACATGTCCGTAGCGCGCGTTCGAACCTTTCAGCACGCGGATGCACATCACCTCGCGTGCGCCTGAGTTATCGGCGACCTTGAGTCGGGTAAACGGCTGTATCATCGCAATCCCTCCTATTTACTGGGCGCGCTCCAAGATGGCGCGCACGCGCCAGCGTTTGTGTCGGCTGAGCGGGCGCGTCTCGACAATCTCGACGCGGTCGCCCACGCGACAGGCGTTCTCTTCGTCGTGTGCCATGTATTTTTTGGTGCGCCGAATGGTTTTGCCGTAGATGGGGTGGCGGTAGCTGCGCATCACAGCGACCACGACGGTTTTGTCCATCTTGTCGCTGACCACCACACCGACGCGCACCTTGCGTCGCCCTTTGTAGGGCGTCGTCTCGCCGACGGGCGCGCCTTGGGGCGTCGCTTCCTGCTGAATCGCTTCCTCGTTCATAGGTGCTTACTCCTTAGACGCCTGCCTCGCGTCGCTTCTCGTTGATTATGGTCATAATCCGTGCGATGTTGCGCTTGAGTTGGCGCATCGAGTCGGTATCTTTCAGCTGCCCGATGGTTTTTTGCACGCGGGCGCGGTACTGCTCGGTGCGCAGGTTGTCCAGTTCCTTTTGCAGTTCGGCGAGGCTCATGCGCCGTAGTTGGTCGGGGTTGAGCGGTTTCATGCGCGTTCACCTCCTGCCGTATCGCTCTCGACGCCGAGTTGGAAGTCGGCGCGGGAGACGATTTTGGTCTTGATGGGCAGTTTATGGCTGGCGCGTCGGAGCGCTTCGCGTGCGCGCGCTTCGTCGACGCCGCCGAGTTCCATAATCACGCGCCCGCGCTTGACGACGGCGACCCAGCCCTCGACGCTGCCCTTGCCCGAACCCATGCGGGTCTCGGCGGCGCGTTTGGTGTAGGGCTTATCGGGGAAGATGCGGAACCAAGTTTTGCCGCCGCGGCGCAGGTAGCGCACGATGGCGACGCGCGCGGCTTCCATCTGGCGGTTGGTAATCCACGCGGGTTCCATCGCCACCAGTCCGAAGTCGCCGAACGCCAGCTCGCGGGCGCCTTTCGAGACGCCCGTGCGTCGTCCCCGTTGTTGTTTGCGATATTTCGTTCGTTTTGGCATCAGCATAGCAGTTCACCTCAATCATCGATAGCCGTTTCGGTTGCGGGCGCGCTGGGTGTGCTGCGTGCGCTGGGTGGGCGTGACTCGCCGCGCGGGGGTCTGCCCCCGCCCCCGCCGCCGCCCCCGCCTTGGCGTCCGCGTCCACCGCCGCCGCCACCGCCGCCCCCGCCTTGGCGTCTGCGCCCGCCGCCGCCGCGCCTGCGTCCGCCAGGACGGTCGCCCGGACGCCCGCTGGGCGCGCCGCGCCGCGCTTCGCCCGGCATGCCCGACTCAGGCGTCGTCACCGACGAGAGCAGGATGCGCCGCTCCGACATCGGGATGTCGCCCTTGTAAATCCAGACCTTGACGCCAATCGTGCCGTAGATGGTGTAGGCGGTCGCGAAGCCGTAGTCGATGTCGGCGCGCAGCGTCTGCAGCGGCACGCGCCCCCAGCGATCCCACTCCGTGCGGGCGATTTCCGCGCCGCCGAGCCTGCCCGCCACCATCACCTTGATGCCGCGCAGGTTCATCCGCTGCGCGCGGGCGAGCGTCTGGCGTATCGCGCGCCGATGCGAGATACGGCGCTCCAGCTGGCTGGCGATGTTCTCCGCCACCAGTTGCGCATCCTGGTCGGGGTTGCGCACATCCTCGACATCGATGCGCAGTTCGGGCTTGTTCGGGTGCAAGGCTTTCAGCACGGCGCGGTTGACCTCTTCGATGCCCTGCCCGCCACGCCCGATGATTTGCCCAGGGCGCGCCGCGTAGATGATGATGCGCACGATGTTCGCGGCGCGCTCAATCTCGATGCGCGAGATCCCTGCGCCATACCAGCGCTGCTTGATAGTGCGCCGGATCAGGTAGTCCTCGTACAGCGTGTGGCGATACTGCTTCTTGGGCGCGTACCAGCGGCTCTCCCAGTCGCGCGTGACGCCCACGCGAAAGCCAATCGGGTTGATTTTCTGACCCATTTCAGTTCTGCTCCTCCTGCTGCGGTTGCGGTTGCGCTTGTTTGCGCGGGGCGGGGCGTCGCTCGCGCGGCGGCGCAATCCCCAGCTCGATGGTGATGTGGCTGGTGCGCTTCAGGATGCGGTACGCCCGCCCGCGATCTTTGGGCAGGATGCGCTTCCAGCGCGGACCTTCGTCCACATAGGCGCGCGCCACCACCAGCACACGCCGATCGACCCCCACATTATGCTCGGCGTTCGCGATGGCGGATTCCAGCACCTTGCGGGCGATGCGCGCCGATTTGTTGGGCAGTTGCTGCAAAATAATCAGCGCCTCGTCGACGCGCTTGCCGCGCACGAGGTCAATCGCCAAGCGCGCCTTGCGCGGGGGTATCCGAATATGTCGTGCAACCGCTTTCATATTTGCCTCCTTACTTCTTGCGCACCTTCGAGGTCTTCTCGGAGCCTGCGTGCCCGCGGAAGGTGCGCGTCAGCACGAACTCGCCGAGTTTGTGCCCGACCATCTGTTCCGTCACATAGACGGGCACATGCTTGCGCCCGTCGTGGACGGCGAAGGTCAGCCCAATCATTTCGGGCACGATCATCGACCGTCGCGACCAAGTTTTGATGGGTCGCTTCTGCGCGGGCGGCGCGTCCATCATCGCCAGCGCCTTCTTCATCAACTTCGGGTCTACATAGGGTCCCTTCTTTAGTGAGCGCGCCATAGACTATTTCCTCCGCTTGAGAATGAATCGGTTGGTGCGTTTGTTGCGTCGGGTCTTGACGCCGAGCGCGGGCTTGCCCCATGGGGTTTTGGGGTGGGGCAGTCCGATAGGCGCTTTGCCTTCGCCGCCGCCGTGCGGGTGATCGCGCGGGGTCATCGCCGAGCCGCGCACATGGGGGCGGCGTCCCAGCCAGCGCGACTTGCCCGCCTTGCCCCAGACCTCGTTCTCGTGGTCGAGGTTGCCGACCTGCCCGACGGTGGCGCGGCAACTCAGATGCACGAGGCGCATCTCGCCCGACGGCATGCGCAGCGTCGCGTAGTTGCCCTCTTTCGCCAGAATCTGCGCCGCCGCGCCCGCGCTGCGCACCAACTGACCGCCCTTGCCCGGATTGAGTTCGATGTTATGCACCAGCGTGCCGACGGGGATGTTCTGCAGCGGCAGCGCGTTGCCCGGCAGGATGTCGGCGTCGGGTCCGTTCATCACGGTTGCGCCGACTTCCAGCCCGACGGGCGCGAGGATGTAGCGCTTCTCGCCGTCTTCGTACTCCAGCAGCGCGATTCGGGCGGAGCGGTTCGGGTCGTACTCGATGGCGACCACCTTCGCCGCAATCCCGTCCTTGTTGCGCTTGAAGTCGATGATGCGGTACAGGCGTTTGTTGCCGCCGCCGCGATGGCGCGCCGTCACGCGCCCCATATTGTTGCGCCCGCCCGACTTGCGCAGACCGACCGTGAGGCTCTTCTCAGGTTCTTTTTTGGTGATCTCCTCGTAGGTCGAGGTCTGCATAAAGCGTCTTCCAGGCGAGGTCGGCTTCCATTTCTTGATACCCATTTCAGTGTCCCTCCACTTACAGGTTGAAGTCCTCGATGGACTGGTCGGGCTTGAGCGTCACGATGGCTTTTTTCCACGCGCGGGTGTAGCCGTGGCTGCGCAGCCCGCGTCGGCGCGGTTTGGGTTTGACCCACAGCGTGCGCACCTGCACGGCGTCCACATTGTAAAGTTGCTTCAGCGCGTGCTTGATGTCGATTTTGGTGGCGTCGTCTGCGACCTCGAAGAGGTACTGATTCTCCAGCAGGCGCAGGCGCGTGCCTTTCTCGGTAATCAGCGGGCGGACGATGACTTGCGCGGGATGTTTCATTGCGCCCACACCTCCTCCATTTTCGCGAGGGCTTGCTGGGTAGCGATCACGCGCCGCGCGGGGATAATCTCGTGCAGCGCGAAGGCGGGCGCGATGCGTACCAGCACATTCGGGATGTTGCGGAACGACTTGTAGACGGTCTCGTTCGGCTCGTGCAACAAGATCAGCACGCGCTCGTCGCCGACGCCCAGTGACTTGAGGAACGCCGCCGCGTGCTTGGTCTTGATTTCGGGGAAGGTGAGGTCGTCCACCACGAGCAGCGCGCCGTTTTGGGCTTTATCGGCAAGCACGGTGCGGAAGGCGAGCCGTCGTTCTTTCTTGTTCACGATGGGGTTGTAGTCGCGCGGGGTGGGACCATGCACAATCCCGCCCTTGCGCCAGTGCGGGGCGCGGATGGAGCCTTGGCGGGCGCGTCCCGTGTGTTTCTGACGCCAGGGTTTGCGTCCGCCGCCGCGCACTTCGGAGCGGCTCTTGACATCGTGCGTGCCTTGGCGCAGGTGCGCCAGTTGCGCCACCACCGTGCGATGCACCACGCTCGCCTTGCCCTGCGTCCCAAACAAGCGGTCGCTCAGTTCGACCTCGCCTATCGCTTGACCTTGCGCGTTATATAAACTGGCTTTCGGCATAGGAATCACCTCTACTGTTTCTGCACATAGACAATCGAGCCGCGTCCGCCGGGCACTGCGCCTTTGATCAGCACGCGGTTCGTGTCGGCGAGGATTTTCACGATGGTCAGGTTGCGCGTGGTCACTTGGTCGCCGCCCATGCGTCCGGGCGAGCGCTTGCCCTTGAACACGCGCTGGGGACCCGTCGCGCCGCTGGAGAGCGGTCGGCGGTGGGTCATCGAGCCGTGCGTCATGGGTCCGCCTGCGAACCCGTAGCGGCGCACAACGCCTGCGAACCCCTTGCCCTTCGAGACGCCCGTGACCTTGACCGTCTCGCCCTCGCTGAAGACATGCTCCGCGCGCACCTCTTGCCCGCTCGCGGCTTGCCCGTCGACGATTTCGAACTCCTTCAGGTGGCGCAGGGGTTTGTCCAGCTCGGCTTTTTGGAACACGCCGCGCATCGGTTTGTTCACACGCTGCGTCTTCATCGGCTCGTAGCCAATTTGCGCGGCGTAGTAGCCGTCTTTTTCGGGCGTGCGCACCTGCACCACATGGCACGGACCCAACTCTACGACCGTGACGGGTACCATGCGCCCGTTCTCGTCGTAGATGTGCGTCATGCCGAGTTTGCGCCCGATTAAGCCTTTTAGCACGGGCGGCGGAGGCAGTTCGCGTTTGGGCTTAGCGGGCGCTGTCGGCTCAGGCTCGATCGCGGCGGCTGCGGCAGCAGGGGTCTCGTCCTCAGCAGACGCTTCCGCCGAAGCCTCGGCAGGCGTCTCCGCCGCATCTTCGGCAGCCGCTGTCTCGCCCTCAGCCGCTGCAGACGGTTCCGCCGCGCTCGCGGCTTCTGCCTGCGCCGCGCTCGGTTCGGGCTGCTCGCCGCTTGCCTGCGGAGTCTCTTCAGGTACCTGTTTCTCTTCTTGCATCGCTACTGCCTCCTCAGAGTTTAATTTCAATATCCACGCCGCTGGGCAAATCCAAGCGCATCAGTGCATCAATCGTTCGGTTGTTCGGTTCCAGGATATCGATGAGCCGTTTGTGCGTGCGAATCTCGAAGTGTTCCATCCCGATTTTGTCGATGTGCGGTCCGCGGATGACGCAGAATCGGCGGATGTCGGTCGGCAGCGGTACGGGACCGCGCACGCGCGCGCCCGTATTCTGCACCTGCTCGACAATCCGCTTCACGGATTGATCCAGCACGCGATGGTCATAGGCTCGTAGGCGTATCCTGATTTTGTCGCGTTTCATCGTCCTCTCCTCCAGAATCGGGGCGGAAGGAGATTATACCCCATCCGCCCCGACCTGCATGCGCGTGTTCAGTCCAGCATCTCCGTGACGACGCCTGCGCCCACCGTGCGACCGCCCTCGCGAATCGCAAAACGCAAACCAGACTCTATCGCCACAGGAGACACCAACATAACCTCCATATTCACATTATC
>Ga0101945_1000750_pt1 | contig 44800 bp, 39 predicted proteins | sample DewCreD2012metaG_2_FD_75246 | JGI IMG/M metagenome (GOLD analysis project Ga0101945, IMG submission 75246) | Hot spring sediment bacterial and archeal communities from British Columbia, Canada, to study Microbial Dark Matter (Phase II) - Dewar... ... | reverse complement strand
GGCCCAACCGGTTCCGGAACGGCAGGCTCCCCGTCCGGTAAGGAAAGAGTAGCCACTTCGCGGCCTGCCGGCAAACGCACCGCCTCCCGCAAGTCTCGCTTCACGCCCGCGCAAGCGCTGCCTCCTTGCGTGCCTCTTTTTCCGCCGCAGTTGCCGGCGCTACCGGTGTCACCTGGATCCCCCACGGCGCCTCAGTAACCACGGCCTCAACCCCGTAAACCGCCCGGAGGTTCGCCGGCGTGAGCACCGCCGCCGGTTTCCCCGCGGCAAAGATCCGCCCCTCATGAAGCAGGAGCAAACGGTCCGCAAAACGGCCCGCCAGGTTCAAATCGTGCAGCACCGCCACCACCGTGCGCCCTTCTTCCGTGGCCAGGCGCCGGATCAGCGCCATCACCTCGAGCTGGTAGCGGATGTCTAGCGTCGCCGTGGGTTCATCAAAGAGCAAAACTTCCGGTTCCTGGGCCAGCGCTCGTGCTAAGAAAACCTTCTGCTGCTGCCCGCTGGAAAGCTCGCTGAGCAGCCGCTCCGCCAAAGGCGTCAGCCCCAAATAGCCAAGGGCCGCACTCACCACTTCCAGGTCGTGCCGGCTCACGCCCCAGGTGAGGTAGGGGCGCCGCCCCTGCAAGACTGTCTCGACTACCGTCGTGGGAAAGCCCGCCTGCCCTCCCGGCGGCGGGACGTACCCGATCATTCGCCCGAGCTCGTAACCGTGCAGGGCCGCCACGTTCTTGCCGTCAAGGAAGATCGTCCCTGTTCGGGGCCGGAGCACCCGCGCCAGGCACCGGAGCAGCGTCGACTTTCCGGAACCGTTGGGACCGATGATTCCGAGCACCTCACCCCCCGACACTTTAAATGTGATATTTTCTAAAGCCGGCACGCTGCCGTAAGTGAAGGAAACATCCTTTACTTGCAGCCGCATCTTTCATCCTCCCCGAAGCGGGTACCGCTCATTTTCGGAGGCCCGGCAACGCAGTCCGGTTTGGTGCCGGCCCCGCAAGACTAAAACCCGAAGCGCGAATTTCTTACCGGATGATCACCTGCCGCTTAGCATCATCCCACTCGGCTTTGAGCCCTAGCGCCTGGGCCACAAACCGGTAGGGGAGCATCGTCCGGCCGCTCACAATCTCCGGCGCCGCGTCGATGGAAACGAGCACACCGTTAAGGAGATAGTACCTGGCACCGAGTTTGAACTGAACCACCCGCTTACCGGCAAAAATCGTCACGGTTCTGTTGGTGCCGTCCCAGATAATCTGGTCATCACCGATACCGGCCGCGTAAGCCAAGTAGCGCACCGGGGCGTAAGTCCGCCCGTTCTTGATGTAAGGCGCCACCTCCATCTCCTTCTCCTCGCTGCCGACCCGGTACTTGGTGCTACCGATGGTGAAGACCGCCTCCGCGCGAATAGGCACCGGCGCTGGCGTCAGGCACTCCGCCAGGACACACGATAGCTTATTAAGTGATGAAGAAAAGAGGGTTTCCGTCTCGCTCAGGGCGCTACCGCTGACCTCACACGTAACCGGCCCCACCGGCACCGTTCGGTCCAAGGTGAGCAGGATGTTATCCACCACCACCGTGCTGCCCGTCTGCTCGTAGGCTACTCCCGCGGTGGTTTGCTCTTGGGTGGTTTCCTCCGTCGTACCCTGCTCACCGGTGGCCACCGGCTTCTCTACCGGAGTGGCGCTCGCAAGTTTCACAGGAATTACGAGCGCGCGGTCGTCATCATCTAATTTAATCCCAGTGGTATCGAGCTCCAGATCGCCCGCCGTCACGCGAGCCGTGGGCTTTTCGCTGAAGCGCACCCCGGGCGGCAACGTGAGTTTCAGAACCGCCCTGTTCACGGCTGCATCGCGCGCCCGCAAAGCCCCCACGACATTCTCCTGGATGGTAATCGCACCGACCGGCTGCGCCGCTAAGCCCAGCCGCACCGTGCCGCCCGCCGGCGTCACCGTCACCGGCGCCTGCACGTTCGCCACCGTTACGCTCTGGCTCAGGCCCGGTCCCTTCACCGTCACCGTCAGTTCCCCGGGAACGTAAACGGCCAGGTCCACGGTGGCGTTCTTGAAGCAGAAGATCGTACGCGAGGTACTGGGTTGATAAACCGCGTAAACAACTGTCCGCCCCTCGTCGCGCGTGCTGTGGTAAACAAGCTGGCCATTGCCCGCCTCGCGGGTGACGTCAGGCCGCCGGTTCCACTTCGCCCCCTCAGGCAGCGTCAGCGCCAGGAGCCGCCCCGCGGGCAGGTCTCCGGGCATTCCCTCCGCAACCGTAAAGTTGCCAATTTGCTGGTTCAGCCGGCCGGCCACCACGTCGAGCGTGCTCTTAGCAGCCACGGTAAGCCCGGAGACCAAATACTTTGCCACCGTCACTTCGGCGATTTTTTCACCGCCCACCCCGGGGTTGGTGCCGCCGTAGGTGATCTTCACGTCGCGAGCGGTGGTGAAGGGTTCATTCGCCTTCACGGAAGCCTTAATGAGAAGTTGCCCAGGGCTCCCGCTGCTCGCCGTGTTGATCTTGAGGTAGAGGGCGTTGCAGCCGTTCTTTTCCGTATAAACGGCGTAGTCTACACTCCCTGCACCAAAGCCCCCCTGCGGGATGAGGGTCACCGTATCCCAAGTGAAGCCTGGGCTCAACACGAGCTTCACCGTATTGCCGCTGGGGAAGTCCGCGGCGTTCACTTTGAGCGCCCCGGCGAAATCCTCCCTGAGCGTGATGTCGGCAATCTTCCCGCCAACGTCACTGATTTCGGTGGGCGAAGCGGCAGTGATGCTACTCCCGCCGGCGGTGAGCAGCTTGCCTACCGTCACCGAACCGGAAGAGAAGCCGGAGGTCGAAGGCGCGTCGAGGGTCACTTTGATGTCGGAGGATTCCAGGTCTTCGGGACTCACGGGTTTGATCTTAACCTGATCGAATGAAACGACCGCCCTTAAAGTTAATGTAGTGAAAGGACTCCAGGCTTTTCTAACTATGAGGTTAAAGCTATTTTTACTCAGCACAGCTATATTTAACTCCCCTGCCTTGAGCGGAGCCTCGTCGCCAAAGGCGTAAACCGTATTTGCTATCGTAGAGACAGTAAAACCGGCATCGGAAACCTGCACCGTAACCGGAGAAGAAATAATGATGAGATCTGTAGTAGAAGAAGTTCCCGTGCCAACCCTAAACTGCTCCAGCTCGACATACGAAGGCAAGCTGATATTTACCCAGTCGCCATCTTTAAGACTTCCTCCGGCACCTTCTACAATCCGCAAGGACCCTAACTGCGCCGTGCTATCCGGAGCCACGTTCGGGACCCAGAGCGCCGAGTTGGTGGTGGCCGCAAAAGCGGCAATGGCAGAGGCCAAAACCAAGCCGCACGCCACGGTAAAGATCAGCAGGATTAACCGAGACTGCTTCATTGTTAAGAAAAACCTCCTGCAATCAAATAAATTTAAGTAATCTTACACCTGGAAGTAGCGATGCATTTATTTTTCCGGATAAGCATAAGCCCCTTTAAGCTCTATGCCGTGGAACTTCTTCAGCATCTCTTTGTGGATCGCCTGCGGGTCGACATCCCGGAAGAGCTCCGGGTAAACCCACTTGGCGAAGTAGGCCAGGCCGACGATCGCCCGCGGACCGGTATAAATCTCGCTGGAAAGCATATAAACTTTCCCCTGCCGCACGGCGGTGATCTGCTGCCAGCCCGACCGACGCACGATCTCGGTGCGCTTCGTGGCCATCGCGTCCGGCTTTTCGCCGTAACCGGAGGGGATCGAGCTGGCACAGGCCTTGATGATTATCTGCGGGTTCTGGGCCACCACCCACTCCGGGTTCACCTTCGGGTAGGGCGCCCGCAGAATTTCCGCGATGTTCCGCGCTCCCACGGCCTTGAGCATCTGGGCGCCGCCGGAACCCGGCCCGGCACCGGAGTAGTCGGTGTACCCCTCCAGGTAAACCCGGGGCCGCCTAGCTGGCGGAATGTCCTTGGTCCGTTCCTCAAACAGCTTCCGGTAGTTCTCGAAGTAGGCGATGTAGGACGCCGCCTCTTTCTGCCGGTTCAGGATCAGCCCCAGGGTGCGGAGGTCCTGCTCCATGGTTTCGATCTTGTAGCAGTCCAAAAGCACCACGGGTATGCTCGCCCGCTCGATCTGGGCAATAATTTCCGGCTTCAAGAACCCACCGTAGCCGAAGACCACGTCGGGTTTCAGCGCTAGTATCTTTTCCACGCTCGGAGTGAAAGCCTTGCCCACCTTCGCTTTGCCTTTTACCACGGGCGGAAAGTCGGCGGTATCCGCGACGCCTACAATTCTTTTCTCCTCCCCGAAGGCGCAAATGACCTCGGTAACGTCGGAGTTCACCGAAACGATGCGCCGCGGCGGGCAGGGAACTCGTACGGTACGCCCGTAGGAATCCTTGATGGTGATGCGTTTTTGCAAAGCGGGGACGGCATCTGTGCCTGTACGAACGATCACTGTACGCGTTGCGCCATCCCAGTCCACGTCGGCCCCCAGCGACTCGCCGATGAAGCGCAAAGGAACCATCGTCCGGCCGTCGATTATCTTGCCCGGCACGTCGAGGGTCACGGGGCTACCGTTCACGTAGGCCGTCTTTTGGCCTATGACCAGCCTGACCGAGGTGCTTCCCTTTCTCCCGGTCACGGTCTGGGTTTTCCCGTCCCATTCCACCGAAGCCCCGAGCGCCTCAAAGAGGGCTCTTAGAGGTACCAGCACGCGACCCTGTTCGATCACCGGCGGCGTATCAGAGGCCAGCTTCCTGCCGTCAACCGTTATGGTGATCGCCGAAGCCTGCGCCGCTATATTTATTCCGCCCAACAGAACACACGGTAAAAGGAACGCCACCAGGAGGACCCAGAGAAATGCCGTCTTCCTGCTCATGAACAACCCTCCCCTGTAAAAGATTCCTGCCAACGTCAGGCACCAACTCGCCTTGATATCTCAACGAGTTTCACCACCCCCGGCACACCCTGTGCTTTTCCCGCTTACCCCCACCACTGGCGCTTCCTCTTAATCAGCAGATAGACGAAAAAGGGCGACCCCATAAGCGCGGTGATAATTCCCACAGGGATTTCCGTGGGCGCAATAATGGTCCGCGCCAGGGTATCCGCCAGGAGCAGGAGCACCGCGCCCATGAAACACGAGCAGGGGATCAGAAAACGGTTGTCGCTGCCGACAAGCATCCGGCAGATGTGCGGGCCGACGAGACAAACAAAACCGATGATCCCGGTGAAGGCGACGGTGGCCGCTGCGGCAAGGGTAGCCAGAGACAGGGTGCAAACCCTCAGGCGCCCTACTTTGATCCCCAGGCTGGCCGCCACCTCTTCCCCTGCTCCCAGGACGTTGAGGTCCCAGGCGTACAGGAGGAGTCCGGCCATACAGAGAAGCACCACCGGTGTGAGGAGCGCCACCGTCCGCCAGTCCGCCCCCCAGAAGCCGCCCATCAGCCAGACGACGAGTTCCTTTAAGGCGTCGTTATTCGAGACATATTTCAAAAGTGATACTCCTGCCTGGAAGAGATAGCCGATGGCCACCCCGCCCAGGACCAGCGTCTCCGGAGCCATCCCCTTGAACCGTGCCAGGGAAAAAGCGAGCAGCGTCGTCAAACCCCCGAAGATAAAGGCGTTGGTGACGATCAGCCAGCGGGAAACATCCAGGTAGCTGCCGCCTACCAGCCCCGTCCCGAGCACGATCGCCAGCGCCGCGCCGAAGGCCGCGCCGCTGGAGAGCCCCATCGTGTAGGGCGAGACCAGGGGGTTTCTGAGCACCCCCTGCATCACCGCCCCGGCCCCGGCCAGGCTCATCCCCGTAATGGTGGCCAGGACAATGCGGGGGAGGCGGATCTCCCAGACCACCGTCCGGGCCAGGTCACTCACCGGGGCCGTTTTTATGCCCAGGTGTGCCAGCACCACGCGCCAGACGTCAGCAACGCTTATCCCGGCCGCCCCCACCGCCGTAGCCACCAGGGCAGTGGCGCCGGTTAAGCCAAGCAGCGCCGCCACCACAAAGGCTTTGCGACCGGTATGACGGGCGTAGGTAGCCCTTATCGTGCCTAGGCTTACTTCCTGGGTTATGCCACTGACCTCAGCGGCGGGCAGACTCATCTTGTCTTAATCTCCTTTCCGTAAACCTCTTAAGCATCTCCGGTGCACCGGCTCCGGGTTCACGTCCCCGCAGACTTACGGCCGGGCGACAAAACCGTATCAACCGGACACACGCCAGCGGCTTTGCCTTTCGCACCGGCCACACCCCTTATCCGGCAAGCGGGTAAACGTAGATCCCTCGCAGGTCCATTCCGTAAAACCGCCGCAAAAACTCCCTGTGCACGGCATCCGGATCGACATCCCTGAATAGCTCCGGCTGCAACCACTTCGCCATATAAAGGAGACCTATCACGACCCGTGGTCCACTGCCGATTTCTGTAGAGATCACGTGCACCCTTCCATCTCTAACGGCGGCGAGCTGATGCCAGCCGGGACGTTCAATCAAGGAAGTGTAAGATCTTCTGAGAGGTTCCTCCGTGCTCAGATAGCCGCCGCCGATTTCGTGCTTAATAATTACCGCAGGGTTGTGTTGCAGAACCCACTCCGCGCTGACGACGGGAGACTTGACGGGCTCGTCGGCGGCTATGTTCCTCCCCCCGGCCAGGGTGATGAGATTGTGATGCTCGGATTTGGCCGACGAGGTGTGGTAGGCCGAGTACTGTTCCCAAAAGACGGTGCGTCTGTCCGCCGCGGACAACCGGTCGGTCCTTTCTCTAACGAGGTTGATATGCCGTTCGATGAAGGCGGCATACGACTCAGCTCGTTTTTCCTCGCCGAAAACTTTCCCTAAAAGCCTTACTTCCGCCGGGAGGCTTTCCAGCTTGTAGCAGTCCACGTGAAGAATAGGTACGCCCGCTTTCTGCAGCGCGGCGTCCAGGTCATCGATAACGCGCTAAGCATAATCAACTACCAGGTCCGGCCTGAGTTCCAGGATCTTTTCCACACTGGGTTTGGAGAACTTGCCGACGGAAGTAACGCTGTTGAGCTTGTCTCCGAGAAGAGCAGCTAGGAATTGATTCCTCTCCCGTGAGAACTCGCTGGTGCCAACAACCCGATCGGCCGCTCCAAGGCCGCAAATAACGTTCATGGCCGTGTTGTTGAGGACTACAACCCTCCCGGGATGGGCCAGCACTTCCACCCGCCTGCCGGTTGAGTCGGTCACTCCTATTTTGCCGACCGGTTGTCTGGTAACGTCGGTCTGCTGGCGCTGGCAGCCTACCACAAAACACAACAGAGCCGTCAGTGCTGCGATAAATGCAAAGTTCCTGTGCAATACAAACTAACCCCCCTCATCCTGCGCTTACGCGAGCTAACTAACCGCCCAGCTTCTCTTTGATCTCCCGCATCTTGGTGCCCCAGTCGGCCACCTCCTCAGCGGTGAGGATGTCAATGGCCCCGCCCTGGAAGTCGCCCTTAATGTCGCCCATCTTCTCCTCCAGCCAGCCCTCGATCTCCAGGTAGACCTCCTTGAGGCCCTCCAGCACCTCCGGATCGGCGTCCCACAGCCCGCGGGTGGCCGCCTCCAGGAGCCGCCGAGCGATCTCCTCGAGCGCCCAGGGGTTGTGCTCCTCGAAGAATTTACGGTTCTCCTCATTGAGCACAAAGGTGCGGGTGATGTCGTCGAAGATCCAGTCGTCCACCTCCTGCGTAGTGGCCTCCCAGCCGTAGACGCGCCCGATCCTCTTCGAGATGTCGCCAGCGCCCTTGTAGCCGTGGCGCTTCTGCCCCTCGATCCACTTGGGGTTTAAAAGCTTCGTCCGCACCACCCGCCGGATTTCGTCGGCAAGGGTGCGCACCTCAACATTCTCCGGCTCCCGCGTGTCCCCGTAGTAGGTCCGCACCTCTTTGCCGGACGCCACGCGGGCGGCGGCGGTCATGCCGCCGTGGGTGCCGAAGTAGCAGCAGCAACCGAAAAGGTCGTGCTCGTCGGAAGCCACCTTATTGTAAGTGACGTCCACCGTCCTGAGGCTGGCCTGGAGTTCTTTGAAGGCTTCTTTACCGAAGACGCCCTTGCCGTAGGCGTAACCGTTCCAGTACACGAAGATGTCCGCCAGGTCCTTTTCCTCTTTCCAGGCGGAGGCGTAGACTGCCAGGTTGACGCCGGCCTGGTAAGTGCCGGGCTTCGAGGCAAAGATGCGAAAAGTGGCGTCCCGCCAGGCCGCGTCATCAGAAGCGCCGTCAAGTAGCGCCAGCGTGTGCTTGCGGACGAAGTTCATCTCCGGCGGCTCGTCCAGGGCCGCTACGGTCTGGATGGCCTCGTCCAGGAGCTCAACGCAGTTCGGGAAGTTGTCCCGGGTGATGCCGGAAACACGCACGGTCAGGTCGATGCGAGGCCGCCCCAGCTCCCCCAGCGGAATCACCTCGATGCCGACCACCCGCCCGTTGGGCAACCACCGGGGCCTCACGCCCAAAAGGTAGAACATCTGACCTAGGCCCTCGCCGTCGGCCCACATGATGTCGTTGCACATCCAGTAAAGGGCGATGTTCTCCGGATAGCGTCCTTCGTCGGCTAAATACTTTTCCAGGATCTTCTCCGCCAGGCGCTTGCCCACTTCCCAGGCCGCTCTGGTAGGTACCCGGTGGGGATCAAGGGAGTAAAAGTTGCGGCCCGTAGGTAAGACGTCGTCCCGGCCCCTGGTGATTAACCCGGAGGGACCAGCAGGAATGTACTTGCCGTCAAAGCCAGCCAAAAGGGACTCGATCTCCCGAGAGGCTTCAATGCGCTCGTTCAAATCCAGCACCCGGGGCAGAAGGGCGTTCAATTCCGATAAAGCCTCGGGACATACAAATTTGTCCTCCAGAACCTTCTGGGCGAAGCCAAGATCCACTTCCTGCCCCTTTAAGAACCGGCCAATAAAGGCTTTAGCCGCAGCATCGATCTCCTCCAAGAGGGCGCCGTAAGACTTACCGTAGCGCAGGGAGAACCTCCCCTGGTCGGACAAGAGCTCGGCCAGATCCAGATTCATGAGTTTGGCCACCGCCCGGCGCAAGGACGCCTTCTCCCCGGCGTCAAAGCGCAAGATGGAGTTGATGAATTCCACCCGCTTTTCCCCCTGCGGTACCTCGCCGAAGATGTGCTGCCCGTCCTGGATCTGCGTGTTCCGGATGAGGGAGAGCACCGCGTGGGCCTTTTCGGCAATGGCGGCAAAGTTCTCGTGCCCGCCTTCCACGGGAATCTGCTTGTCCAGGTTGGTCTTTTTGATTTCTTCAATAATTAAATGCTCCAGAGTATGGGCCCGGGCCGGGTCGGCCACCCTGGCCTTTTCGTATTCCTCCAGGTAGCGCTCCAGCTCGGCCAGCTCGTCGTAGAGACCGCCCCCGGTCATCACCGTCTGCATGTGATCTACCAGGGCGGCGTAGCTCCTTCTCTTGGCGATGGTTCCCTCCGGCGGGTTATCCGCGTTGTAGATGTAAAGGTGCGGGAGGGTGCCAATGGCCAAATCTGGATAACACTCGCCGGAGAGGCCTACGCCTTTGCCGGGCAAAAACTCCAGGTTGCCGTGGGTGCCCACGTGAACGATTACATCCACGCCAAAGTCCCGCTCCAGGTAGCGGTAGGTAGCCAGGTACTGGTGGGGCGGCGGGATGTCCGGGTCGTGCAGGATTTTACAAACCTGCCCGTCGCAGCGGGCACCGGCGCACCCCCGCTTTGGCTGCACGCATACCACGGCGTTGCCGTATTGAACCCCGGTAATGACAATCTTCCCTTCATGAACCATAGCTGCAGGGACGCCGTTTTTTGGCTCCCCCGGCGGGGCGCCCCAGGCTTCGGTTAGACGTGCCTTTACCCGCGGAGAAAGGGCATCAAACCACTGCCGGTACTCCCCGATGGGCATTAGCTTCAAAGCCCCGCCCTTGGCAATAATCTCGTCGGTGGTGGTCCAGCGGAACTCGGAAATGGCCTTGCGGCCCATGATGGTGTCGATTAGTTCTCTGCCGGAGGAAGGCGGCTCTACCCGGTAGCCCGCATCCTTCATTCGCTGCAGGACCCGGGCCACGCTCTCCAGGGTGTCCAGGTTGGCCCCGCCGCCCACCGTAGCCTCCACAGAGGCGCACGGGTTGTTATGGAGGATAAGAGCCACCTTTCGTTCATGGACAGGCTTTTGCGCCAGTTTAATCCACTTAGCCACCCTGTCTACCAGGTGCCGGCAACGATCTTCTACGGGCACGCGGATTTCCAGCTCTCCTTCACGCCTGGCTCCGGCAATGAAAATTGGCTCGATGACCCCTTCAAACTCGGGAAGGGCTATGCACCAGGAGATGTCCCGGTTCAATCCCTGGGGATCCTCAGCCCATTCTTCAACCGTACGGTAAAAAGATGTTACCGGCTGAAAAACGGGCACGCCCAGGTGCTTTAAAAGGCTTACTCCTAAAGAGGCCACGTCCTCACGCAGGAAGTCATCGGTTCTGGTGCGGGCTTCCAAAAAGAAGGAGATCAACTTAACCAAAGCGTTGATCCGGGGCCGTCCCCCGGAGTCGAAGAAATACTCCCTGACCACTTCTCCGGAACCCTTGGTGCCCAATTCGGCATCCTTTAAGGAATAGCAGAAGGCAGGAATAACTCTAAAACCTTTTTCTTCCAATAGACGAATCAATAAGTCCTCTACCGCCAGGTTGCCATTTACCCAGTTGTTGCGGGCAAAAAGCAAGCCCACAGTAGGAGTAGTGGAAATGGTCGAATGAGTGCGACCGGCTTGCTTCAGGTATGACTCATACCACGAGAGGTATTCTTCTATCGTAGCAAAAGAACCGGGCGCAGCCGGGTGGTAGATGCCTTCCCAGGGAAAGACGAGCGGTTCGCCGTACCCCAGCCCTTCACCAAGAACTTCAGCCGCCAGGTAACGGAGCATGTTGGCAAAGTTCTCCTGCCCGCCCTGGACGATGTACGTGTAACACTTGGCCACCACCTCTGGTTTTACCGTGGAAAGGACCCACAGGGCCGGGTCATGGGCCACGCAGATCACCGGCCGGGCAGGTTTTTTGACGGCCTTTTCCACCTCATCCCAAATGGTTTCTGCTGTGGAACGGTAAAGGAAAACCAGGTCGGCCTGATCCAGGTCATTTAAAGCTTTAGTAAGATCTTCCTTCCCTTCGTCTAAAAAGCGGGCCGAGTAAACCTTGACATCCAACTCCTCCTTGACGAGTTCCCTGGCCCGCCGCATGGTGGTGGCATGGCTGTGCCACATCACTGCGGTGATCTTTTTCATGGCGTCCCTCCCTCTGCTCAAAATAAAAAGCCACGCAAGCAGACTCCCCTTCCAAGGGGAAACCAGTGCCTCCGTGGCTCTGGATGCCGAACACTGCCAGTCCGGCCGGTACACGGGAATGAGGGATGAAGAAGCACCAAAAAAAGGCCACGGATCAAGACCTCCGTGGCCTTTTTTTCGTGCCTTCCTGTGCAGGTTACGGACAGAAAACCCGATTAATTCCCGCGGCTTCGTGCCTGCGGTCGACTTCCTACCAGGATTTTATTCACGCTTTGCGGCCCTGTCAAGATGGCTAATTCAACAAGTTTGCGGCAACGCCGGAGTTTCGTTCACAAAGGTTCGTGAACTGACGGTCGTATTAAAAAGCACCTGGCAAGTGTGTAACCGCCCTACCGCGCTCGCCAAGAACTCGAGGCGCCGGTGATAGTGCCGGCAGGCCTTATAGAGGGCTTCATCTCCGGGCCCCCGGCCCTAGCTGTGGGGCGCCCAGGGCCAGTTGCAGCGAGGCAAGCAGCTCGCAAAGAAAAGCTATCAGGGTACCCCCCCCCCCCGCACTAGCAATATCTTCCATCTCGCCCTGAGGAATCTTCAGAAAAGCGTCCACCACGCGGGGGTCGAACTGCCGGCCTGCTCCCCGCCGCAACTCCTCGATTGCTTCTTCGGCCGTGAGCCCGCGCCGGTAAGGCCTGGCCGACGTCATGGCGTCGTAGGCGTCGGCCACGCGGATGATCCGCGCCAGCAGGGGTATCTCCTCCCCCGCAAGGCCGTCGGGATACCCGCCGCCACCGTAGTCCTCGTGGTGGTGCCGTACGGCCGCGACCACCGCCGCCGGAAACCTGGCCGGCTCCAGAATCCTGGCCCCCACCACGGGGTGGCCCCGGACCTCCTCCCATTCCGCCGCGCTCAGGGGTCCGGGCTTCAAAAGAATGCTCTCGGCCACGCCGATCTTCCCCACGTCGTGAAGGAGCGCGGCCAGGTAGACCTGCTCCTGCTCCCCGGCGCCGAGCCCGAGCGCCCGCGCGCACGCCCGCGCCAGCCGCGCCACCCGCACGGAGTGCCCCCGCGTGTAGACGTCCTTGGCCTCCAGAGCCGCCGCCAGCGACTGCAGAACGTTCAGGTAGTAGTCCTTAAGCGACGAGTAAAGACGGGCGTTTTCCAGGGCCAACCCCGTCTAGCTTGCGATGATCGCCAGGAAGCCGACCTCTTCTTCCTTCCAGCGCCGCGGCACGGGGGAGTAAACCTTCAAGGTGCCCAGAATCTTTCCGCCCCTTGTTATCGGCACCACGGCCACGGCCCGCATCTCGGCTGCAAAATAGGGCAGGTGCGTGCCGGGTTCGCCAGCGGTTAGATCTTCCACTGTAACTGGTTCTCCCGTCGCAAGCACCTTGCCCAGCAGGTTACCGTCCGGCCGGATACGACCTACCCTGGCTTGCAGCCCTTCACTCATGCCCAGGCTGGCCTTCAGCACCAGTTCGCCCGTCTCCTCGTCAAGCAACCGCAGTACACACCACTCTACACCTAAAAGGTCCTTCACACTCGCCAAAGCCGACGCAAGTACCTGATTGACATCGAGGCTGCTCGATATCACCTGCCCCACTTCGACCAACCGTTCCAGCATCGTGGCCCTTGCCTGCAACTGGCGAAATAGACGGGCATTTTCCAGCGCCAGCCCCAGACTGGCGCCCAGAGAAGTTAGAAAAACGGCCTCTTCCTCGGTGAAACGCGCACCTTCCGGTCTGCCCGCTATAGTCAGTACGCCGGTTACCTTACCCCCAACCATAAGAGGTATGGCTACCGCCGGCCGTCTTTCTTCAGGTTTGCTGCTGTCGGGACGGCTGTCAAAGTGCGCGGCGCGGGCCTCTCGTTGAACGGCGGCAACTATTTCGCCTGCAGGCACGACCCGGAAGTCATGGCAGGGCTCCAGGGTCGCCGCCGTCTCAACGGTCGTGATCTCCGGCGTCACTTCATCCAGCATTACCACCGACCCGCTGGTGGCCCCGGTCAACCCCAGCACCGCTTCCAGGGCCCGCCGCGCCACTTCGCTCACCTGGAGGCTGCCGGACACCGTCCGGGAGAAGTCGAAGAGAAAGGCGATCTCGTCCGCTTTCTTCCGGACCTCCCGCGCGGCGTACACCAGCCGTGACACGGTTTCCGTCACCACCCCCACGAGCGCCCCGGCGGCCCGGAGCCGCTCTTCCGGCCAGACAGGCAGCGCGTCGGCCGCCGCCCCGAGTTCCCCGGGGTCAAGGCCCGTTTCGCGGGCCAGCCGCGCCACCGCTTCCTCCCCAAGGGGGCGGAGGGCCACGTTGCCCCCCAGTACCACGGCCACCGTCTCGTCGGCCACCCGCAGGGGAACCGCCAGGTGCACCAGCCCGGCATGGCAGGTGTGGAGAACCTCCTCGCCTGCAGCCGCCGCGGCCCTGGCGGAAACCGCACGCGAGGCTTCGCACCGGCTTCTTCCCTCCGGGCTGGCATTGAGGAGGGCGCAGAAAGGGCTCAGGTTGGACGGCGCAGTCAGCGGGCGTCCGTCCGGACAGGTGACAAGGGCCGCCAGCCCCAGGGCCCGGCTCATCCTGTCCTGAAGTTCCTGTAACCCTGCTTGTTTCAGTTCCTCGTAGTACGACACCGGCGTCTCTTTATTCACGGCGCGAGTCAACCCCCTCCTCTTCCGCCGATTCGGGCCGGCAACCCGGGCCCCAGGGCCGGGGTTCCTTCTCTCCGGATCCGCCGGCGGCAGACGGCTGGCCCCGGGCACCGCTGCGGCAAGCCGGACCGCGCTCCGACATCAGCCTGATGAAGACCTCCACCAGCTGAGGATCAAACTGCGCACCCGCGCGCTTTTGGATCTCCGCCAGGGCGTCCTCGTGCGACAGCGCCGGGCCGGGGGGACGTTCGGAGGTCATGGCGTCGTAAGCATCGGCAACAGCCAGGATGCGGCTCAGGATGTGGATCTCCTCGCCGGCCAGCCCCCGCGGGTACCCCTGCCCGCTCCACCACTCGTGGTGCTGGCGGATGAGTTCCGCCACCGGCGCCAGCTCGACGGACGAGAGGGCGATGCGGTACCCCACCTCGGGGTGCCGCTTGAACTCTTCCCATTCCTCGTCGGTGAGCGCGGAAGTCTTGGAAAGGACCTGCTCGGGCACGCCCAACTTACCGATGTCGTGCACATCGGCCAGGAGGCGCAGCTTGTCCATGTCCGCGCGGGAAAGCCCGACAGCCTCACCCAGCGCGCAGGCCAACTCTTTCACGCGCTCCGCGTGACCCATGGCGGCGCAATCCCTTTCCGCCAGGGCCGCCTTGAGGACCCGGACGACGGCACCCCGGGGCTCCGCCCCCCTGGCAAGCTTGTCCCTGTACATCGCGTCGTCGGCCTCCTTGTATGCCTCGACCAGCGGACGCCCCGGGTCTTCGGCCGTGGCCGTGCCCACCGAAATGCTCAAGGGGATCTCAGGGTGCCTGGCGTTATCCTCCTCCACGGCCTGCGTTATGCGCCGGGCCACTTCCTCCGCTGCTGCCCGATCCGTTTGTGGCAACACCACGGCAAATTCATCTCCGCCCACCCGGGCCACCAGGTCGGACCCCCGGACGCACCTTGCGATCACCCTGGCGGCACGGCGCAAGAGCTCGTCGCCCCGCTTGTGGCCCAGCGTGTCGTTGGCCACCTTCAGGCCGTCGAGGTCGCAGACAATAAGGCTCACCGGAAAACACCGGCCCTTCTGCAGGCGGCGCAGTTCCTCCTCGAAATACGCGCGGTTGTACAGCCCGGTGAGAGGGTCGCGGGTGCTAAGGTAAATCAGCCTTTTCTCCCGGAAGTATACCTGGAGCAGTTCGGCCACGCGGCCGGCCAGGATGTCGAGCAGGCGCCGCTCGTGACCTTCAAACTCCCGCTTCCTCTCCAGGAAGAGCAGGCCCGGAGTGCCTTTTTTCTCCAGGTCGCGCACGTAAACCCCCGGAGAACCCTGGTTCCGGCGAATGTAGTCCAACAGGTCCCCCTGTTCTTGGAGAAAATGTTCCGGAAAGCCCCACGCGTAACAGGCAGGCCGAGCGGATTCTTCAAAGAGCAGCAGGGCAATCCGCCGTGCCCCAAAAAGGCGGCTCGCCTTGGCCACCAGTTCGCGGAAAAGTTCTTCTTCCGAGCCGGAAAAATTAAAGGAGGCGACTTCGTACAGGACGGCCAGTTCGGCAAGATGGACGTCCATGCTGCCCTACTCCCCTCCGACAGTTATCACCAGGGACTTGTTGTGGAACAGGGGCACGTCTTCGTAAGGCGCCACCTCACCGAAGGTGAGGAAGCCGACAAAAGGGAGAGAGCCGAGGACCTCTCGAATGACCGCCACTTCCTCGGGGCCGTTCCCCAGGAAAAGCGAGCGGGAGACGCAGTCGAAGACCAGGGCAAACCCGGGTGCCCGAACCACCTGCAGGGCCGCCGTTGCGACGTCACGCGCTACCCGCAGCAAATCCTCCTTCTCGGCGGTCATCAGGTAGGCCACCGCCTTGGGTGGAACATCGGTAACAAGCTGGATGGCTCCGCCGGGCAACACCTTCAAAGGGTCACGAATGATAAACCTGCCCGAGGCGTCGGCTATCCCCAGCGGGTGCTTGGCTCCGAACTCGGCAAAATTCTGCGGGTTCAGCCCTCCCAGCCGGCAGGAGTAAACGTCAAACGCCGGTTGCTCGTCAAGCTCGTACAACACGCGGCCGCGCGCCTTCGTGATGATCAGGGGCGCGCCGACGCTCCTCCACCCGTGTCCGACGCCGATGCCGAACGAGCAACCCCAAACGAGGGCCGCGGCCACCGAGCAACTACTGACACCGCACTCTGTCATCTGGTACGATCTTATAAACCGCAGGTTGTCGCCCGTACCCCCGCCCACGTACTGAAAGTCCGGACCCAGCACCTCGTAAAGGCCGCAGAGCATTTTGCTGATGTTGTTCGCCAGACCATCGGGAAAAACAAAAACGGTACCCGTACGCACGGGAGCTTTGGCCAGCAGGTTCCTGGCAAGCCGCCTCCCGGTTTCTTCAGGGTCACCCTCGATAAACTGTACCAGCGCCGTGACGGCGGAAATACCTTCCCCGCCCAGGGCCAGCACGGCGACACCTTCCCTGTAAATGCCCTGAGGGGTCACGATCCCCGCCCCACATGCCCCCACGACACACGAGCCGCCTGTTTCCGAGAGCGCCCCTTCCAGAACGTCTTCCTGATTGTATCCGTCGGTCGAAAACAAAAAGGCCAGGACCGGCTTCTCGAGAAGGCAGCACGCCTTACCGGCCGCTTCTGCACCTGCTTTCTTGGAAGAAGGGGCACAGCTGAAACCCACGCCGGCTTTCACCGGACCTCCCCCGATCCAGAACAGGCTTTTCGCCCGGCGTCTAACAGGGCTGCTTGGTGGCGGTATCCCACCCAATAATCGACAACAATTCTTGCAACTTGATTCCGCGCGCTCTCCGACGGCTACGATCAGGTAGCGTTTCTTCCAACATTAGACAAAATTTTAGACAAAATTAGGTGCAATTTGGCACGTCGAGTAGTTTGGTTGACCGGCCGACGTTTGCCACAGCGATGCCCGGACGACGTTTGTTTGCTTCACCTATCTTCACGCGGCGCCGGAGACCCCCACCTTCAGGAGTGGGGCCTATGACGCTCTCCACCGCTCCCTTAAAACACCTTAGCCAAGACAGTTTTCTACTTTATTGAAAGCAAAATCCTGCACGGAGAAAAAAACGGGATTGTCGCTGAAAATCCGAGCAAGCCCAGGAGCAGAGCGTCCTGATCGGACAGATTGGCTACTTTAGCTTTCGCAGTCAGAGTCTGCATGGGAATGCCGTCTTTCTTTCTGCTCCGGGCCATCGCTTTACCCCCCTCTCCTCTGTGCTCCGATGTATTTCCGGATCATGTCGGACGACACGTTGCCGGCGGTGGAGACAAAATAACTTCTCGTCCACATGGAAGGCATGCGGGTGACGTGTGTGAACTTCCGGCAGAGGTGGTGAGAAGAAAGCCCTTTGATGTGAGCCACGATGTCGTGCGGCGACAACGTTGGCGGCGCATTGACGAACAGGTGCAGGTGGTCGGGCATTATTTCCAGGGCCAGGATTTCCAGGTCGAGCTTTTGAGCCGCTTCCCGGATCAGTTCTCGGAACCCGGTCTCGACAGGGCCGACCGGCACTTTGCGCCTGATCTCGAGGACCAGACAAAAGTGAGGAAGACTTACCAAATTCAGGCACTAAGGGCGACATGTGTTCGGCAAAAAAGTACCGCGCTTTCATCCCACGCTTAAAAGGGTGGGCTTTCCCGCGCGGGTTTTGTAATCGTCTTATTTTTGTTTAACGTCCTTTACTCCTGGGCCTTTCAGGTCCTTCGTAAGTTCGTTTGAGACAGCTCTAGAAGTATCCCGAATCTCCACCCGGTACTCGTCAACAACCCTTACTACGTGACTCAGCGGTATGGTCAACCTCCACATACTTTCGCGTCCAGAAGCCCAAGCATTGACCGTTTCACCGTCCATGTATTTTTTTATGTCTGCAGGATTAATGCAAACCTGGACGAAGGATTCAGACACCTTGCACATTCTAGTCACCCTGTTGTTAGATCCCCCCTAAGCAGGGTACCGGCGAAGCATCGAAGCAACCCGACTACGCCGGAGAACCAGTCTGGCGCAAGCCGCAGGCACGTAAGTTAGGGTTTATATGACGGTTTCGGCCCGTCGACTCCTGTACCGCAGGCGCTTGGGCAGGCCGAGCCTCTCCTTTAAGGCAGGAACGCGGCTGCGGCTGACGGGCACCTCGGTGTTGTTCCGGTCGTTCATGTGCAGGACGTAAGTGCCGTTCGGGTCCGGTTTAATCTCCCTGATATGATTCAGGTTGACTATGTAACTCCTGTGGGAGCGAAAAAATATGTCAGGCGGCAGGCGGCCGGTCAATTGCTCCAGGGTGTAGGGTGCTCTCGCCCGGTCGTCATACGTACAGACAAACACGCGATCGCTCTCGGCATAGATGTAGGTAATGTTATGCGTAGGCACGGGGATAATGTTTCCGCCTTTCTCCACGGCCAGAAAGGCCAGGGAGCCGTTCTTGTCAGCTCTCAAGCGCTCCTTCAGCCTGGCGACAACCTCCATCAACCTTTCCTCGCTGATCGGCTTAACCAGGTAGTCAACGGCCCCCACCGTAAAGGCCTCTACCGCGTACTCCTCGTACGCCGTAACGAAGACAATACCCGGCGCCTTCTTCAGCGCCCGCAGTTCGCGAACCAGGTCGATGCCGCTGATGCCGGGCATGCGGATGTCTAGAAAGACAACGTCGTAGTCGAGCGCCTTGATAAGTTTCATCGCTTCCCGCGCATCGGCGGCTTCGCCAACGACTTCTATGCATCCGCACCGGCTGAGGAGGTACCGCAATTCCTCCCTCGCAGGGTACTCGTCGTCCACAATCAAAGCCCGGAGGAGCATGCGGCTTCATCCCTCCCCAATATCTTTCCTCACTAAAACAACCCAACCACATTGCCGGCGGCGTCGATGTCAATCTTCTCGGCGGCTGGCACCCGGGGCAGGCCCGGCATGGTCGTGATCTTGCCCGCCAGGGCAACCAGGAAACCGGCCCCAACCGAAGCGCGCATCTCGCGCACGGTGAGCAGCCACCCTCGGGGGCGGCCAAGGAGCCTGGGATTGTCCGAAAGGGAATTCTGCGTTTTGGCCATGCAGATCGGCAGTTTGTCGAAGCCCAGTTGGGTGAAACTTTCGATGTCCGCCTCGGCCTGGTCCGTGTAGACGACGCCGTCCGCCCCGTACACCTTGCGGGCAAGGATCTCGATCTTTTCCTTAATCGGCAGGTTCCAGTCGTACAGCGGGCGGAAATTTCCTTCGTTCCGCGCCAGGACGTCCAGTACTTTCTCCGCCAGTTCCAGGCCGCCTTCGCCGCCGCGGGCCACCACTTCGGAAAGCGCGACCGGCACGCCACGCGTTTCACAATGTTCCCGCACCACGTCCAGTTCACCGTCCGCGTCGCTGGGGAAGCGGTTGATGGCCACCACCACCGGCAGGCCGAAGTTCCCTGCGATGTTGTCGATGTGCGCATCCAGGTTGGCCAGGCCCTCGCGCAGAGCATCCGGGTTGGGATGCGTTACCTCGGCCAGGGGGACTCCGCCGTGCATTTTCAGGGCCCGCACGGTGGCCACCAGCACCACCACGTCGGGCTTGAAGCCGCCGTAGCCGCAGACGATATTAAAGAACTTTTCTGCTCCCAGATCCGACCCGAAACCGCCCTCGGTAACTACAAAATCGGCCAGCCGCAACGCCATCCGCGTGGCGATGATGGAGTTGTTACCGTGGGCAATGTTGGCGAAAGGACAGCCATGTACAAAGGCCGGCTGGCCCTCCACCGTCTGTACCAGGTTTGGCTTTAGCGCATCCTTCATGACCACAGTCAGCGCCCCGGCCACCTTCAGGTCGCGGGCAAACACGGGACGCCCGTCGACGGTGTAAGCCACCAGGATGTTCCCGACCCGTTCCTTGAAGTCCTGCAGTCCCTCGACCAGGCACATGAGCGCCATGATCTCCGACGCGACGGTGATGTCAAACCCGCTCTCGCGCGGTACCCCGTCCACCTTTTTCCCGAGGCCGCAGACGACGTTGCGCAGTTGCCGGTCGTTGACATCAACCACTCGGCGCCACAAGACCCGCTTGGGGTCGATGTTCAGCCCGTTCCCCTGGAATATGTGGTTATCCACCACCGCGGCCAGGATGTTGTGGGCCGCCGTGACCGCGTGAATGTCGCCCGTGAAGTGAAGGTTAATGTCTTCCATGGGCAGAACCTGGGAGTACCCCCCGCCGGCGGCACCGCCCTTCACCCCGAAGGTGGGACCCATGGAAGGCTCACGCAGGCAGACCATTACCTTCTTTCCCAAGCGGCTGAGGGCCTGGGTGAGACCGATGGCCGTGCAGGTCTTTCCTTCTCCTGCCGGTGTCGGGGTAATGGCGGTCGTGAAAATCAGTTTGCCCGGCGGCCGGTCCCGCAAACGTTCCCAGAGGCGGAAGTCCACCTTGGCCTTATATTTCCCGTAAAGCTCCAGATCTTCTTCACCCAGTCCTATGTCGCGCGCGACCTCGGTAATGGGTCTTAATCTTGCGCGCCGCGCGATTTCAATGTCCGGAAGCAACGTCAATTTTCTTCCCTCCCGCTCGATAGTTGGTTCGCTTGCGTTTTCGGCCTGGGGAAGAGCCTCGCCTCGCTTACGATTTCCGGCACGGCTTCCTCCCACCTGATGGCCATAATGTGGACGCCGTGCACGCCCTCGATGGCGCGCAACTGCTGGATCAGTTCCACGGCGATGCGCTTTCCTTCTCGCGCCGGGTCCGCGGCCCTCTCCATGCGCCGGATGACCGCCTCGGGCACCACGATCCCGGGAACTTTGCCAATGTACCTTAGAGTGCCGGCGGATTTCGGCGGCGTAATACCGGCCAGAATGTAAACCTTCTTGTGCCAACCCTGCTCCCGTACCGCGGCCATGAAACGGGCAAAACGATCGACGTCGTAAACCACCTGCGTCTGAATAAAGCAGGCCCCCGCAGCTATCTTCTTGCCCAGCCGCAATACCCGCAGCGGCAGCGGGTCGGCGCACGGGTTTTCCACGGCACCGACGAAGAACCGGGGGGGCGGTTTCACCTCGTCCCCGCAGAGGAAGTAGCCCGCGCACAGGCGGCGCGCCAGGGCCACAAGCTGCACGGAGTCCAGGTCGAAAACGCCCCGTGCCTGGGGGTGGTTGCCGAATTTCTGGTGATCACCGGTAAGGCAGAGCACGTTCCTGATTCCCAGGCTTGCCGCCCCCAGGAGATCGCTCTGCAGGGCCAGGCGGTTGCGGTCACGGGTGGTAAGCTGGAACACCGGCTCGCCCCCGGCCCGGAGCACGTGCACTGCCGCCGCAAGAGAACAGAGATGCACCACTGCGCTCTGGTTGTCCGTGACATTCTGGGCGTCTGTATAATCCTTGAGCAGGGCCGCACGGCGGAGAATTTCCTCGCCGGAGGCTCCTTTCGGGGGGCCGATCTCGGCCGTCACCGCGAAGTACCCCTGCTCCAGGACGCTTTGGAGATTGCTCACCGGTGTCACGGCATCAAGTCCTCCCGCATTACCGACCTGACTCCTGCTCCCGCGGAGGACCAGTCCTTCGGCGGCCGAATTGCCGCCAGGTCCTCCAAGCGGTTCTGGTCTCGGAGCCGCTCGTATATGAGATGCCAGGCGCAAGACGTTTTCGGATCAACTTCGCAGCGGCCGTCCGTGGCACCCCCACAGGGACCGTTCAACAGACTCTTGGCGCAACGGGTCACGGGACAGATGCCACCCGTCTGCCCAAGGACGCAGTCGCCGCACATCCGGCACCTCTCTTCCCACAGGCCGGCCTGTGGCGAGCCGCCGGCGAATACGGTATCCACCGCGGGAATGACCGGCTTGGCCGGGTAGCGGTCCGCAATGTACTGCACGCCCACGCCGCATCCCAGGGACAAACAAATTTCGGCTAGCTCCATAAAGGCATCGAGAGGTGCCAAAAAACCGGGATCGCATTGCCGGTGAACGGTGACCCGGAACGCAGTCCGCACCAGCCCGCGCCGTTTGGCCGCGAGCCTCAATAGCACCGCCAGGATGCCCACCTCTTTCTCGCCACCGGCCCCGCATACCGCCGCGCAGCCCCTGCAGCCTGCCACCAGCACGGCCCTGCAGTCGCCAACGGCGTCGAGCAGGGCGGCTAATGGCTTCGGTCGCACCACTATCACGGGACACGCCTCCCTCCGGATAACGCCGGTGCGCACGCCGCCTTCAGCGCAGGTCCCAACTTGCAGGTGCGCGCCACGAAATCGGTCATGAAGTTGGCAAAAACTTTTCCCTGGGACGCCGAAATATGGCACATCTCTAACCTCTCAACTTCCAGCCCCAGTTCGGCCAGGATCCCGCGCACACGGCGCACCCGCCTTGCGGCACGAATGTTCCCCGCAACGTAATGGCAGTTCCCCTCAAGGCAACCGGCCACGACCACCCCGTCAGCACCGTCCGCGAAAGCACGCAGGATAAACTCCTCCTCAACCCGGCCCGAACAGGGCACCCGGATGATAAACACGTTCGCAGGGTATTGAAGGCGCAACGTCCCGGCCATGTCCGCTGCTCCGTAGGCGCAGTAGTGACAGCAAAAAGCTATTATTTTGGGATTCCACCGTGTTTGGTCCCGCAATGACGTCCCCCTCCCTGTGGCATTCACCTTTATCGCCTCCCGGCAGGACGAAGGAAGGCGTCGCTGTATATCTCCCGGCCCAGCAGTACGCGCCCCGCCGACACAGTAGCGACGAGTTCTTCATCTAGAACGTCCGCGATTGCCGCGTCGAGTCCGCTCGCCATGGCCATTGCAAGAAAGGCGCGGTTCAAAAGCGGCCGGTGCGGGCATCCCTGCGAAATGTTGCTCAAGCCGATCACCGTCCGTGGCGGCGGGTCGGCCAGGGTCTTGACCTGGCGGAGGGTTTCCAGCACAGCCCAGGCGTGCTCCTGCCCCACGTTCACCGGCAGGACCAGCGGGTCGAGAAACAGGTCGTCAAGTGGAAATCCGGCCTCGTCCGCGGCCACTACGATTTCCATGGCCAGGGCCAGGCGGTCCGCCGCGTCGCGCGAAACGCCCTGCCGGTTCATGGTCAGGGCGATCAGGCGGGCGTCGTAAGCCCGCGCCATGTCCAGGTATCGGGCCAGGCGTTCCGGGTCGGCGGTAGTAGAGTTGATGATCGGCCGTGCCTTGGTCACCGCCTTCAGTCCGGCCTCAATCGCCTCCGGCTTTGCGGCGTCGATACAGAGCGGGGTATCGACCACCTCTTCGATCACCCGCACCAGCCAGGGCATCACCGCCGCCGGGTCGTCAACTGCAGGCCCGGCGTTTACATCGAGGTAGGCGGCTCCCGCCTCCGTCTGTGCAATCGCCAGTTTTTGGACCGGCACGGGATCGCGCGCCTGAATGGCTGCGGCCACGTCGCGGAAAAGACCGTTGATGCGTTCGCCGATGAGAATCACGCTGCCGCCTCCCCCGTTAATTCACGCAGGTATCGTTTCACAGCCCGAACCGCGTTCGGATGCAGCAAGACCACGATGTCGGCGCCGGCGTGCAGTAGAGCGGTGGCGGTCACGACCTCCCACACAACCCCCTGGTCGACGCTTCCACCGGCAAGGCCCGCCTCCTTGGCCCGCCACGCCTCGTACCCGGCGAAGACCACCAAGGGAGAAGACAGGTGTCGATCCCCCTGCAGGGCAGCCAGGCGGATGCGCTCCATTACGGAGTACGTGTAGTCGAGGCCGTACCCGAGGGCACCGGTGGTCGGATCGAAAACGACGTCCTGCGGCCCTAGCTCCATCTCTTCCAGGAGAACTGCTAATTGTTTTTGAATATTCACGTCGACCGGGCTCTGGGCGATGACCGCGTGCCCGGCCACCTTCGCCGCCGCCGCAATGGTGCGGTAGTTGTCCTTGTGCACGGGTCCCACCAGACACCGGGCGCCTTCGGCGGCGGCGCACACGGCAGGAAAAATCAGATTATCCTTTTCGTCGCTGCCGCATCCCAGAATAATGAGGGGAACGTCGACGGCGCCAAGCACCGAACGGACCACTGCCGCACACGCCTCGGGCGAGGCGTCTCCCGCCTCCGGATCGGCCCCCGCCAGGCGTAGGCAAATCAGGTCCGCGCCGTCGCGAACACACTTTTGTGCCCACGCGACGGGGTCGTCTAAAACAGCGCCGTACGCCATAGCAAGAGGCGCCGGCCAATCCGGCCGTACGTCCCAAACCTCGGCGGCGACGGCAGGCCGGTGCGGGATAGGACCGTCAATGTCGATAAAAGGCAGGGCGCCTGCGCCGCCTACGGTTATGCTCTTGCGGGCGTCGTTAACGCCTCCGGCTGCGCCGACGGTCACCTCGCTGACCCTGCCTCGCCACTGCTCACGGTACGTTTCAAAGGACATACCTTACCTGGCTCCTTTCTTGTTTCCATAGCGTCCAGCCACCCATTCACCACGGGCGCGAACCACCGGACTACCGGTGTCTCGTCCGGTAACTCGATTAGCGGGTGCCCTGCTTCGTCGTACCTGGCCACGAGGGGATCGTAGGGAAGCACGCCGGCGAATTCAAGCCCCGTGGCCTGGATCGCCCTGCGGAGTTCCGGCGCGAGCCGCCCGTGTACCTTCGTGACGAGCAGGCATGCGCTGCTTATGTCCAGCTTCAGGCGATCCGCCAGGCTGGCAATCCTGCCCGCCGCCCGGACGCCGCGGACGCTGGCGTCGCTGACTACCACCAGCACGTCCGCCCTGCTGGTGGTTCGCCTGCTGAGGTGTTCCAGCCCGGCCTCGTTGTCGACAACGATGTAGGGGTAGTTGCGGGCCAGCCGTGCGTACTGGTCGCGCAACACCGCGTTGGCGAAGCAGTAACACCCCTGGCCGTCCGGACAACCCATGGCAAGAAGATCCACGTCGCGCCCCTCGGCCAGCGCGTCGTGCACCCGCGCTTCAACATGCGCCAGCTTATCGGTAGCCAGGGAAGCAAGGCCACCTTTACCGATTTCGGCCAGTATGGCCGCCAGGTCGGCACCGGCCTCCAACCCCAGCGCCTCGCCCAGGTTGGCATTGGGATCGGCGTCCACGGCCAGAACCGGCGTGCGCCCGTGCCGCACAAGGTAACGGATGGTCAGCGCGGCCACCGTCGTTTTGCCGGACCCGCCCTTGCCCGCCACGGCTATAATGAAACTCATTTCCCCTTCTCTCCTCCCAGGAGATCGTCGCAAGCCTTCGCCCGGCTTCTTACAACGCTTTTCTATCTCCGCCCGCCGGCCAGTTGGCGCGCAGAAAGGCCGGCAGGGCAGATGCCTCGCGCGGCCCCACGATCACTTCCCACCCCGAAACCTCGGCCAGCCTCCCGCTCAGGGCGGCCACGTAACCCGGAATAATCACCTTGCGGTGGTTAACTCTGCCGGCGATGCCGTTTTTCCTCAGCGCCTCGCAGATCTGTTCCACGCCAAACTTTCCTGCCGCCCACGCCGTAAGCACCGATGTTCCGTCGGTGTCGACCGTAATAAGGTACGCCGGAACCCTGCTGGCCTCGATCTCGCCGGCTACGGTGAAATACGTCAGCGAGAAATTGGTGGTTACCAGAACCGGGGCGTCCGGTCCCGGGTTCCCGATGGGGTAGCACGTGGCCTCCACCTGGATCGGCTTTTGCGGGTCGGTGTAGATGTCCTGACGGAGCACAAGCAAGGGGAACACCGCTGCCGGGTCAGTAACATCGAGCACCAGGATGCTTCCGTATCTGCAGATCAGCCCGGCAGCGCGCGCCGCTACTCCCAGCACATCATCCCCGCGTATCTCAACCGCTGCAGGAAAACCGAAAGGACGAAACCGTTTTACCAGCGCCATCCGGCGCATGGCAACGAGCGCCTGCAGCGTATCCTTTACGTCGCTCCCCGCGTACGCCAGCAGAAGGTCCTTGTGCCCGGCCTTGCCGGCCTCCTCGCTCAGCTGCGCCAGTTCATCCAGGCGCCGCGCCTCGAGGACCAGCGGCGTATCGTGCTTCTTGGCCAGTTCCAACATGGCCGTTAGGTTGTCTCGGCCGGCGCCCCAAAGGAGAGGGCGTTCCCTGCCGGCGACGTCCAGCGCCGCCGCAGCCGTAGCAGGGTTACCGGTCTTCAAAATAAGCGGCAACCCGGTTTCGCCTTGCGCTGCTTCGACCGCCCTGACGAAGGAATCTTTATCCCCCGACACGTTCTCAACTGCCACCAGGTCGACCCGCATCTCCACGCCGATACGCTCAAAGGTCAGGGCGCGGATGCCCCGCATACGCTCCCGGAGTTCCTCGGCGGCCAGGTCGTCCCGCACCGCAACCGCGACTCCCGGCGGGTGGTAGAAGGTCTTGTCGTGGCGAAAGAGCACCACTTCGCCCCCGACCTGCACCGCCCGGGACCCCTGGCCGACGGTAACAAGGCGCATCGGGGGCTCCGCGGCGGCACCGAGGGTGGCCTTTGCCTCCTCGGAGACATGGGGACAGGCTTCAAGCGAGGCCTTTCCCGCCGCCAGCGCCATGGCAAAAGCCATGCAGGTGGCGTAGTTGCAGTCGCGGCAGTTAGTTTTGGGCAGAAGTTTATAGATTTGCAGTCCTGTCAAGCCCATGGGCGTCTCCCTCTTTATATAATGGGATCCATGGCCAGCGCCGGATGCTGCCGCTCTTCAAGGAAGGGAAGGATCTCCTCCACGGACGTGCCCACACTTTCGTCTGCGATACGGTCGAGAAAATCCGGCACGCCCAGTTCCTCCGCCCGCCGCTGGATGCCGCCGGCCAGGAACTGCTTGAGCTGGCGCGGCATCCAGACGACACGAAATATCCCTCCGTCGGCTTGGATGAACCTGCGGCTGACCACGTAGAGCTTGCCGATACCCATAAACCCCGGCGTTTGCTCGCCGCCGCCCACCATGCCCGCCAGGGTGGAAAACCGCATCCCGCACGGCGTCTCTCCGGTGTACTCGCGGTTTACGATCATGATGCCGTTGGCCTCCGGCACCACCGCGGCTACGGCCTCGAAACAGCCGCAAGAGGTCATGGGGTGCTCCATCATCGAGTAAAGGTTGAGCGCGGTTACCTTCCCCTGCGAATGGCGCGCCACCGCCTCGTTGACCCCGCTGTACTGGCCCTTCACCGGGTCGATGACCTGGCCGAGCGGCACCGGTTGGTTGGAACCGGCCGGCTTGAGCTCGTAGGATGCCCTGGCGTCGAGCCAGCTGACCGAGCCGCAGAGTCCGATCCGTTCCGGCGTGACGATACAGACGTGCGCCGGCGCGAAGGTCTGGCAGAGGGTGCAGGTGTAGAAAACGTCCACCCCTTCGTCCGTGAGTGCGGCCAGCCGCGCGTTGCGGCGCTCGTAAATTCCCCTGGCCTTCTCCTGCTCGGCCAGGACCTCATCCGGGTTGGTGTAAAGGGTAACCTGCACCTTGTCGACCACGGCGGCGAAGTCCCTCTTCATCTGTGCGTAAATCACCCGTCCCAGGTGCTCCAGGCGCAACCGTGCGGCAAACGACCTTTTCGAGACCCGGATGCGCACCAGGTCGCGCTGGCCAATATGCACCACGCCTTCCAGGTAGTTGATATAGTAGTGAAGGCGCCGCTCCAGCACCGGTTCAAAGTCTTCCTGCATCTTCCGTCCGGCAACCTCGACAACAATGCCCAGGGGTACCGTCTCCCCTTCGGAAACCCGGTCGAGTTCCGGCCCCCGGATGACAACCCGCCCGTCCTCGACCTCGTCCATTTCCCAGATCCTGACCAGCTCAAAGGCAGGCGCCCGGCCGGCCCCGATCTCAACGTGCATGTCGGGACGGCGCACGATCTCCCCCTCGAAGGCCGGGCCGAAGGCCACCGGAACGTCCACCTCGGCGACCGGCACCTTCAGGCCGCGCACCTCAACCGCGCGGGCTACAATCCTGTCGTGCGGCACGTTGGCCACCACGTGCTCGTAGGTGCAGACGCCGTACGGCAGGATTTCCGGAATGGGGGTGTCTGCGATGGTCGGAAATCCAAAGTTGATGGCTCCCGCCGCCGTAGCATACCACTCGTCGCTCACTTCTCCCAGGGCCAGGACGAAGGCAAAGACCCGGTTTTTGTTGTACAGCAGCACCCGGCGGTAGTCCCCGGGGGTAACACCGCCGAAGGAAAGAGCGACGCGTGCAGCAAAACCCAGGGAGTAGATGTGGGCGTAGACCTCCTCGCCGAAAGGCACCAGGCGCGTCGGCCACCCTAGCTGGACCCCGGCGCGTGCGAGTTGCTTCGCAAAGGTATCTCCGTTCGTGTGGCCTGCCATGAAGACGTACAGGCATTTCTGCTGCATTTCGCGCGCCAGCCTGACGGCCGTGGCCTCGTCCGGGGCGGCGCCGACCACGGCGGCAAACCCGGGCGCCCGGCCGTCGACGAACTCGATGCCCCGCTCGCGCAGGATAACGTCATCCGCGGCCCCCAGCCAGATATCGTGGACGGGCGACGGGCCAACAGCGTAGCGAATGCCCTCGATAATTTCCTCGGCAAAAAGGGTAGCCATGCCGGCATCAAGTGTCGGCCCCAGGTACGGCAGGTGGAGCCGATCAGGCGGCACGGGCGGCAGAAGCTCCTCGGCCAGCCGCAGCACCCCTTCCATGTCGGCCAGTCTGGTTACCTTGATGCCGGTGATAGCGTAAATGACCGGCAGGTAATACCCCGTGTTGGGAAATTCCACCGGGCAGGACGGCCCGGCGGTGTCGATAGCCTCGCGCAGACGTTCCCGCGCTTTGGCCACGATGCGGTGCGCACCCCGAATCGCGGCCTGCGCAATGATCCTAGACAACTTTCAGCTGCCTCCTCATATCCATGTCGTACAGTACGCGCTCCCTCCTGGTTTCAATGCCCAGCGCGCGTCGTTTGGTATCAATGTGCGCGATGATTTTACCTGCCATTTCCACCGGGTCGGGCTCGTAAAACCACTTACCTCCTGTAAGCTCCTCTATACCGCCGAAGAGAAAGTCCGTGACCGCTTCGCTTCCCAGGGTCGGAAAACTGACGCCAAATCCCACGGTGATGCCGCTGCTCACGAAGTAGTGCCCGATGGCCACGGCTTTCTCGCTCATCCACTCTGGTGCGCAGCCGCATACCGGGAGTGAACTCAGGTCGTCACCCAGGCCTCCTTGACGCACCATCTCGGTTGCGGCAATCAGGAGGCGCGAATTGTCGACGCACGAGCCGCAATGAAGCACCGGTGGCATCCCGACCGCCTCGCACACCTCCCGCAATCCGGAGCCTGCCAGGTCGGCGGCCTCCGGCGTGAGCAATCCATCCCTGGCACAGCTAATGGCCGCGCATCCGGTGGTCAGGACCAGTACGTTATGCGCGATGAGTTCCTTGACCAGGGTGGTGTGCAGGTCGCCGAAACGCACCCGCGGGTTGGAACACCACACCACCGCCGCCACCCCGCGGATGCGGCCGTTGATGATATTCTCGTTGAGCGGCGCGTAAGAGGCCCGGTACCGCCCGCCCAGGATGTACCTGATCGTCTCGTGGGAAAAGCCGGCAATGAGATCCACTTCCTCCTGCGGGATCTCGACCGCGCCACGCCTGGGATAGTTGGCGATGGCCCTCTTAACCAGTTCTCGCGCCGTCTCCTGCGGGCGGTGAGGGTCGAACTCGATGTGGGTGACACCACGGATCTTCGCCCGCGGCGACGTGGTGACCAGTTCCGTGTGGTAACAGGCGGCCACCGCCGCAAGGCCCTGCATCACGCACTGGACGTCCACCACCATCAAGTCGACGGCACCCGTGGCGATGGCCAGCTCTTGCTGCAGAACGCTCCCGGCCACCGGGATGCCGTGGCGCATCAGGAGCTCGTTCGCCGTGCAGCAGATGCCGGCAATGTTGATCCCCCTGGCCCCGGCCTGCCTGGCCAAGGCCACCAGTTCCTCATCGCGCAGGGCGGCGATGAGCGCTTCGGGAAGAAGCGGCTCATGCCCGTGCACCACGATGTTCACGTGGTCCGCCTTCAGCACGCCCAGGTTCACTTTCCCCCGCACCGGCATCTGGGTTCCGAAGAGAATATCCTGCAACTCGGTGGCGATCATGGAACCGCCCCACCCGTCGGCCAGCGCCGTCCGCACGGCCCCCAGCAGGAGATGCTCGAAATCCTGGTCTACGCCCACCGTTGTCCGGTGCAACATCTCGACGATTTCCCGGTCTATGCCACGCGGCGCCACGCCCAGCTGACGCCAGACCTCCTGGCGCCGTTGCGGTGCCCTGCGCAGGAAGGCAAGCTCGCCTTCCTGCCGCCCGAACTCGGTCAGGAGGTACTCGCCCACCCGGAGGGCCAGTTCATCGTCCTCCACGTGGTCCCCTATCCCAAGCACGGCGGCCACCGCCCGCAGCTTTGCCGTGTCCCGGACGGCAAACCCGGGCGCGGCGCCCCGCACCGCCGCCAGGAAAACCAGCGCCACCTCCCGGGCATGATCAACGTGTGCGGCCGTCCCGGCGGCGACCATGCGGCAGAAATTGCGGGCGGCAATGGTCTCTGCCGTCGCCCCGCAGACACCGCTTCCCACGACGTTCACGCGGCACGACCCCATACTGCACACATGGCAGCAGGTTCCTTCACCGCCGACCGGGCAACGCTTTCTCGAAGCGGCCCGGTTGAACATGGTCTCCACGCCATCGCGGGTGGTTTTGGCCAGCATCTGTTTAGTTGCCCGACAGGATGTCTCCCGGCCTGTCATGCGGAGTCGCCTCCTTCTCGTGTATCGACCGTTACCGCTACGGGAACCGCTGTTTGGCCAGGCCCGGCAAGGGTGTTATATTGGCGGCTGAACGCCGGCAGACTTACAACCCCCGCAGGCAGGGTGTCGTCCGGAACTACCCTGACTTGCAGCTCCGCCGAGGGCGTACGCACCGTCACCGTTCCTCCCGCGGGCGCAACGCCTAGGGCGGCGGCATCCCCTGGAGCCATCCGGAGATGGCCCAGGTATGGATCCACCACGTGCAGCCCGGCCTTTTCGGACAGGATGTCGCGGTAGATGCGGTACGGTGACGCGGACGGAACCAGGAGAAACGGATAAACGGTATTTTCCGCGACAGGCGCCTGTGCCGCCGCCGGCTGACGGCCCTGGCTCCGGCCGACCGCGCAACGGGCACAGGTGGTATTCCTTGCGGCAACCCCCAAACGCCCTGCAAGGCGGGCGAGCACCTCCGCAGTCGGAATAGCCGAGGGAGGGACGGCCGGTTCGAACTCCCGTATGGTCCCGTCTGCCCCCACAATACTCCCTCCCGTTTCCACGGGTACCGTGGCCGGCAGCACCACGTCGGCCAAGGCTGCCGTGGGGGTCAGGAACAGGTCCTGCACCACCAGGAAATCCAGCCCTGCCAGGCGCGCCCGCACCCGTTCGGTGTGAGGGAAAGTCGTCACGGGATCCTCGCCGAGAACGTACAGGGCACGGAGCGTGCTCTCGTTTCCGTAGATGCCGTTATCCCCGGCGGCGAAAGCCCCTGCCTGGAAAAGCCCTCGCAAATTGGGGACGATTGCGCCGGGGAAGACGCCTCCCGGCACCCTCCCGGTCGCGGAAGCCAGGTAGAGGGCCGCTTGCCCCGCTTCCGGTGCTGCACCGTCAACGGCGAAGACGATCACGGCCTTCGCCAACGGGTCACCAAGAGCAGCGGCCGCTTCCCTGATCGCGTCCTCCCTTACGCCGGTGTCCACTCGCTCCGCTTCGACGGCACGGAGCACCTGTTCGAAACCGGCGTCCGGGAAGGTGCACGCCAGCGCCTGCCGGTTGCACCGGCTCTCGCGCACAATCCATGCCAGTATCTGCCCCAACAGGGCCGCCTCCGTGCCGGGCCGGCAGCGCAACCAGATATTCGCCGCGCGGGCCACCCGGTTTTGCCGGAAGTCAAGGACAATAAGCGTGGCTCCCCGTCTCAAGGCCTCCTTTATCCGCGGCCAGAGGCCGGGGACACGATCGACCACGTCGCCGATGACCAGCAGGACGCCGGCCTCGGCGATATCCTCCAGCGTGGCGCACCCGTCGCTGCCAAGCAGACGCACGACCTCGCCCAGGACCGGGAGGCCCGCAAACTGCAGTATGCTGTCCACGTAGTCGCCCTGAAGACCGTCACGGATAAAGCGGCAGAACGAGGCTACAACCTCGCTGCTGACCATGGCTCCCACGATACCGCCTACCGCTCCCCGGCCATACGTCCGGGCTATCTCGCCGAGCCTCCCGGCGGTGAGAGCCAAAGCCTCGTCCCATCCTGCGGGTACCAGGCGGTCGTCTTTCCTCACCAGGGGCCTTGTTAGACGCTCCGGGCTGTGGAGGTAAGACCAGCCGAACCGGCCGCGGGCGCAAAGGTAACCTCCCATCGCAGAGGCGCGCGTCCGCACAATGCGGCCTTTTTTCGTATCCAGATAAACCCGGCAGCCGAGCCCGCAGTGCGTGCATACCCCCGCTTTTTCTTCCAATTCCCAAACGCGCCCCTGCCCCCGCCGCGGGCGTTCCAGCAGTGCCCCCGTGGGGCAAGTTTCTACGCAGGATCCGCAGAAATCGCACCCTGCCGCCGCAAGCGGCTTGCCGAAGGGCGTGCCCACGACCGTTTCCAGGCCCCGACGGGCGTAGTCCAGCACTCCGGCCCCGTACTTCTGGCAAACGCGCACGCACCTGCCGCAAAGGATACAGAGACTGGGATCGCGCACGATGAACGGATCGTCGTTCTCTGCGGCGTGATCATGGTCGCGCCGCGGGAAGGTTTCCCGATTGGCCCCCAGTTCGTAGGCATACCGCTGCAGCAAACATTCACCGCTTTTCTCGCACGTCAGGCAATCCCCCGGGTGGCGGGAGAGCAAGAGCTCGACCACAAAGCGGCGGATTGCGCGCAACGCCTCCGTTTGCGTACGCACCTGCATTCCCGGCCTGACCGTGCAGCGGCAGGAAACCACCGGTCTCGTGCTTCCCTCAATCTCTACCAGGCACAGGCGGCACGCGCCGGTGCTTTCCAGTCCCGGACAGTGGCAGAGGTGCGGAATGTGAATGCCCGCCCGCTCCGCCGCCTCCAGAACCGTTGTATTCTCAGGCACCGCGACTTCTCTGTCGTCGATCACAAGGGTGACTTGTCTTTTCACCTGGCTGCCTCCTTACGCCGATGCCGCGATAATGGCTTTCTCCTCGCAGGCCGCGACACATAAGCCACACCGGTTACACTTTACGCTGACAATTTCGTACGGGCGACACGCCGCACGATAAGGCGCAACGGGCTCACCCTTAACGGCACCCGCGGGACACACTTGGCGACACCGGTCGCACAGCGTGCACTTATCCGGCCGGATGTGATATTGCAGGAGCGCGACGCAGGCACCCGCCGGACACCGGGCCTGCTCGTGGGCGAGAAAATCCCTTTCGCGCTTTTCCAGCAGGGAGATCAGGGTATCAAAAATGCCCCGCCCGTACTTGCAACGGGCCGTTTGGAGCACCCGGCGGCAAATCTCCCGCAGCAGATGCACTTCCCCGCCGATCGCCTTCCCGTCCCGCAGCCGTTCGAGAAGGGCGCGCGCGTTTTGGGTAGCCAGTAGGCAGGGAAGACAGCGGGCGCACAGTTTTTCGGTTGCAAAATTCTGCAGGTCCTCCAGCACCTGTTGCACCGCGCACCGGCCCTCAGCCACGGGACATCACTCCCACTGCGCGCCCGATGGCGTCCGCCGGGCAAACGGCGGCGCATGTGCCGCAACGCGTGCACAGGGTTTCCTCGATGTAGTAATCGTCCGTGGTTTCCAGGATGGTCCCGGCCGGGCAGCTTGCCCGGCACAGGCCGCATAGGATGCAGTTATCACCGATCCTGTATGTCACCAGGGATCTGCAGGCGCCGGCCGGGCACCGCTTTTCCCCGATGTGCGCCTCGTATTCATCCCGGAAGTACCGCAGCGTGGAAAGAACCGGGTTGGGGGCTGACTGGCCGAGGCCGCAGAGAGACGCCTGCTTTATGTATTGTCCCAGCATTTCCAGCCGTGCGATATCGTCCTCGCGCCCTTCGCCGCGCACGATGCGGTCGAGGATCTCGAGCATCTTGTACGTACCGATGCGGCACGGTGGACACTTACCGCACGATTCGTGCTGGGTAAAGGATAGGAAGTACCGCGCCAGCTGGACGGCGCACGTATCTTCGTCAACCACCACCAGGCCTCCGGAACCCATCATGGAGCCGATCCCCTTCAACGAGTCAAAATCGATGGGCACATCCAGGTATTCTTCCGGCACACACCCCCCGCTGGGGCCGCCGATCTGTGCCGCCTTAAACCTTTTACCGTGACGCATGCCGCCACCAATCTCGAAAACAATCTGGCGGACGGTGATGCCCATCGGCACCTCAATAAGACCGGTATGGCGGACGTTACCGGACAGAGCGAAAATCTTGGTTCCCTTGGACCCCTCCGTACCTATCTGCGCGTACCAGGCCGCGCCCCGCTCGATGATCAAGGGAACGTTGGCGAAGGTCTCCACGTTGTTCAAACAGGTGGGCAGGCCCCAGAGGCCGGCTTCCGCGGACCTGGGAGGTGTAACCCGCGGCATGCCGCGCTTCCCCTCTATGGAGTACATAAGCGCCGTAGACTCGCCGCAGACAAACGCCCCCGCACCGCGCTTGATCTCGATATCGAAATCGAACCCCGTGCCCAGAATGTTCCGTCCAAGCAAGCCCCTCTCGCGCGCCTGCTCGATAGCCGTCTGAAGGTGCTGCACGGCCAGCGGATATTCCTCGCGCACGTAGATAAAGCCTTCGGTGCAGTTGCCTACGGCGTAAGCACAAATTATCATGCCCTCAATAACGGCGTGCGGATCGCCTTCCATCAGGCTCCGGTCCATAAAAGCTCCGGGATCCCCTTCGTCGCCGTTGCAAATAACGAATTTCCGGTTACCCGGCGCCGCCCGGCAGACTTCCCACTTGCGTCCGGTGGGAAAACCCGCCCCGCCCCGTCCGCGTAAACCCGAGTTTTTTACCTCCGCGATCACTTCCTCCGGTGTCATCTCGCCGAGCACTTTGGCCAGCGCGCCGTACCCTCCTGTGGCCACATACTCTTCGATGCTGGTCGGCGTGACGCGACCACAACGGTGCAGTACCAGGCGTACCTGTTTCTGGAAAAACGGAATGTCGCCGATGGAGTGAACAGCCACGCCCGTAACGGGATCCCGGTACAGCAGACGGTCCACCAAACGACCACGCCTGAGCGTGAGGTCAACGATTTTGGGCGCGTCCCCGGCTCGAACCCGCTGGCAAAAGATGTTCCCGGGGTCCAGAATTACCAACGGACCGAGTTCGCAAAGGCCCTGGCAGCCGGTTTCTACCACGGAAACCGCCAGACCCGCTTGCCGGATTTCCTGCTGCAGAGCCGCAGCCACGTCCGGTGCTCCGGCCGCGCGACAGCCGGTACCCGTACAGACCCGAACCATCCGCCGCTCCCCGTTCGCCTTCTTCCGCAGTTCCTCACGCCACGCCGCCAAGTCCTCTAGACTCGCCAGCCTGTTCACCCGCGTTCTTCCTCCCCGCGCAAACGAGTAACGACTTTAAGAACTTCCCGCCTGGCCACTACCCGGTCATCAACCATCACCACCGGGGCCAAGGCGCAACACCCCACACAGTTGACCGTTTCCAGGGTGTAGACCAGATCGGGACTCGTTTCGCCGGCTTTAATTCCCAGTGCGCCTTCAAGTTCCCCAACCACTTTCTCCGCCCCGCGCACGTGACAGGCCGTTCCGACACAGACCCGGATCAGGTGTCTGCCGCGCGGTTGAAAGTAAAAACGGTCGTAGAAAGTAGCCACACCGTAAACTTGCGCGGGAGTCATCTGCAGAACGTCGGCAATGGCGTAAAGCGCCTCTTCGGGCAGGTAGCCCAGGGCGCGCTGCACGTCCTGCAGCGCGTGCACCAGAACTCCCTCTTTCCCGCGGTACGGAGTAATAAGCTGCGCCACTTGCGCATAGAGGTGGTTTTGCACGTTAGCACCGCTCCCTTGGCGAATACCGGGGGTTCTTCAGCTACCCGGAAGTTTGTTGTTGATTTTAGAAAAAAGCTTTCTCCCAGACAATGGTTAGACTGTCAATTGTCTGCTAAGCCCGGCGAACTGCACCTAAAGCGGTTTTTCCGAAAGACCGCGTCCCCGCTAAGACCGTTTACGCCCGTTTCCTGCAGCTGGGAGAATTTTTTTGCCGTTACGCGAAACAAGCACACCTATTTCCCCCAGGGTGCAGCGGCCCCAAACCTCCCCGTCCACCACCACCACCGGCGCCAGACCGCAGACGCCCAGGCAAGGGACGGCTTCCAAAGAAAAGCGCCCGTCCTGCGTGGTACCGCCTGGTTCAACACCCAGGCCCGCCGTGAGCGCCTGGAGTAGTTCGTCACCACCACGCACGTGACAGGCCGTCCCGGCACAGACTTTGATCGTGTGCTGACCCCGCGGCGCAAACCGGAACCGGCTGTGGAACGTAGCTGCGCTGTAAATCTGACTCACCGGCAGACCGATCTCCGCCGCCAGCACCTCCGCCGCCGCGCGGGTTATGTACCCGTCCCGCCGCTGGACGGCAATAAGCCGCTCCAACAGGGTATATCGCAGACTCATGGTCTCCCGCACCTCGCTTTTTCCACTCTGACGCAGGATACCTTGAAAGCCGGCGTGCCGGCTTGAGAATCAAGGGCCGCTCCCGTTAACCGGTTGGCTGCCGCCTCGCCGTAATGGAAAGGCATAAAGAGTTCGCCATCGCGAACTGCCTCGCTCAGGCGAGCGATGGCTTCCACGCTTCCCCGCAGGGAAGTCAGGCGCACCGGTTCTCCATCCACAACACCCAGGCGTGCCGCGGCCAGGGGGTTGATCTCCACGTACGGGAGCGGTGCCAGCGCGTTCAGCCCCGTCCGGCGCGTCAGGGATCCGCTGTGGTACTGGTACAGATTCCTGCCGGTAATAAGCACGAACGGGAACTCCGGAGAAGGCGCCTCGGCGGGCGGAACGTAGCGTACGGCGGTGAAGCGCGCCCGGCCCCGCGGAAAAGCGTCAGTATGAAGGACTGGTGTGCCGGGATGGTCTTTCTCCGGACACGGCCACTGCAACCCTTCCCCGGCAAGGCGCGTGTAACTGATGCCCCCGTACGCCGGAACCAGGGTTGCGATCTCCCGCATCACCTTCGCCGGGGAGGCCGGGCCCAGCGGCGAGCCGAGGCGCGCCGCCAGGTCACAAATTATTCTCAGGTCGCTCCGGCTTCGTCCCGGCGGTTTCACCGCCCGCCGCACAAGTTGCACCCGGCGCTCCGTGCTGGTCACGGTGCCGTCCTTTTCCGCGAGGGCCGCAGCCGGGAGCACCACGTCGGCACGCTGTGCCGTTTCCGTGAGGAAAATGTCCTGCACCACGAGGAAATCGAGCTTCTCCAATACGTCCTCCAGGCGGCCAAGATCCGCATGCGTGACAAGGGGATTTTCTCCCATCACGTAGAGGGCGCGAATCGCACCCGCCTCGATGGCTGACGGGAGATCTGTGGCGCGCAAGCCCGGCCGCCCCGGAACGGCGACGCCCCACGCACGGGAAAAAACGCCACGCGCCCCGGCGTCGACCACAGGCCGGTACCCCGGCAGAAAATCCGGGAGCACCCCCATGTCACAGCACCCCTGCACGTTGCACTGGCCGCGCAAGGGGTTTATGCCACTGCCTCGCTGACCCACATTTCCGGTAAGCAGGGCCAGATTGGCCAGCGCAAGCACCGTGGCGGTACCGCCGGCTTGCTGCGTCACTCCCATGCTGTAGATGATCGCCGCCGGTTTCGTGGTGGCGTAAATTTCGGCGGCCCGGCGAATCTCCGCCGCCGCCACGCCCGTTACCTGCGCCGCACGTTCGGGAGTCCACGTGGCAACCGCGCGGGCCAAGTCCTCAAAACTCTCCGTGCGTGCCCCAACGAAAGCCCGGTCGTGCAGCCCGCCTTCGACGATGACATGCGCCATGGCATTCAGGAGGGCAACGTCCGTGCCCGGCACGACGCGCAGGTGAAGGTCGGCCGCGGCAGCCAGTTCGGTGCGACGGGGATCCACCACCAGCAGCCGGGCGCCCCGCCGGAGGGCACGCCGCATGCGGCAGGCCACCACCGGATATGTTTCCGTAACGTTCGACCCGACCACCAGGAAACACGCGGCGTCCTCCAGATCGGCCAGGGAGTTGGTCATTGCAGCGCTGCCAAGTGCTGCCGCCAGACCGGCGACACTGGGCGCGTGTCATAGCCGGGCGCAGTGGTCGATATTGTTGGTGCCCAGGACGACCCGGAAGAATTTCTGAAAGAGGTAGTTCTCCTCGTTGGTGCACTTCGCCGAACCCAGCCCGGCGATGGCGTCAGGGCCGTATTTCTCCCTGCAACGCAAGAGGGTGCCGGCGACCAGCCGCAGCGCTTCGTCCCAGGTGGCCGGTTCCAACCGCCCATTCCGCCGCACCAGCGGCTGCGCGAGACGGTCGGGGTGATGAACGTAGCCCTGCCCGAATCGGCCCTTAGCGCAGAGCAGGCCGTAGTTCGGCGGGCCGCAGGCTCCTTCGGCACCCAGGACCCGGCCGTTCTTCACCACCAGGTTGATGTTGCAACCCACGCCGCAGTACCCGCACACCGTGCGTATCCGCCTCACTTCCCACTCCCTGCCTGCACCGCGCCGGAAGCGGGGTACAAGCGCGCCCACCGGACAGACCTCCACGCAGTTCCCACAGAAGACGCACCCGGCATCGGCCAGCGGTTGCCCGAAAGCGGTTCCCACCCTGGTGCGTTCCCCGTGACCGATAAAGACGATAACCGACCTGCCCACCACCTCGTCGCACACCCGCACGCACCGCCCGCAAAGAACGCACTTGCTGTGGTCGCGAATAAAGAAGGGGTTGGTATCCGTGCCGCCACGCAGAAAACGGCGGTGCTCGGGTTGCACATCGTAGAGGTACGCGTACGCCTGCAACCGGCACGCGCCGTTCTTCTCGCAGGTGAGGCAGTCGGCGGGATGCGCCCGGAGAAGCAGGCGCAAGATTTCCCGCCGGGCCTCGATGACCCGCGGGGAGGCCGTCAGCACCCGCATCCCGCTTTCGGCAGGGGTGGCGCAGGCCGGGTAAAGGGTTTCGCGACCGGCAACTTCGACCACGCACAGGCGGCAGTTGCCGTCCGGCGTGAGCTCAGAGTGGTGACACAGCGTGGGAACATCTGCACCTGCGGCCCGGCAGGCATCCAGCAAGGTAGCCCCCGCGGCTACCGTAACTTGAGCGCCGTTCACAAAAAGCCTTACTTGTTGCATGGCTCGGAAACCCCTACGTTTTGAAATAGGGCCCGTACGGGTCAGGCGGTGATGGCCTGCCGCGGACAGATACGGGCACAGGCGCCACACCGGATACAGGCCCTGGTATCAATTTTGTGCGGCTCTTTCGACTGTCCCGTAATGCACCCGGCCGGACAGGCCCGGGCGCACAGCCCGCACCCGTGACAGCGACCGGCGTCTATTTCTATACGCCGCAACTGTGGACAAACGTCCGCCGGGCACACCCTTTGGCCAATGTGCCGGGCATACTCTTCCGGAAAATACGCCAGACTACTCAAGACAACATTGGGAGCGTCCCGGCCCAGCCCGCAAAGTGCCGTATCTTTTAGCAGACATGCCAACTGGCGCAGTTCGTCCAGGTACTGCTCCTTGCCCCTTCCCTCCACAATCCGCTCCAGGAGGGTCAACATCCGCGGAAGCCCCTCGCGGCACGGCGTACACTTGCCACACGATGCCGAAGCGGCAAAGCCCACGACCAGTTTCACCAGGTACACAACGCAGTCTTCGTCGCTCAGGACGGCGACCTCCCCCGATCCGATCGGCGCGCCGTAGGCGCGCGGGGTATCGTAATCTAGCGGCAAATGAAGTAGATCTGCCGGCAAGCATCCGCCGGAGGGGCCGCCCAGGTGCACCGCCTTGATGCGACTGCCCGATGCGCCGCCACCCACCCCCGCAATGACATCCGCAATACGGCTGCCTAGCGGCACTTCAGCCAGGCCCGGCCGGTTGATCCTTCCCGTGAGCGTGAAAACCTTCGTCCCCGTGTTTCCCGGCGTGCCCATCGCCCCGAACCAGGCACCCCCGTGCTCCAGAATCCGTGGGACGTTGGCCAGCGTCTCCGGGTTGTGCACCACGGTTGGGCAACCGTCGAGGCCGCGCTCGACCGGGTGAGGCGGCCGCTGGCGTGGCACGCTCCGCTTTCCCTCGAGAGAAGCAATCAGGGCCGTCTCTTCGCCCGCGACATAAGTCTCACAGGTTTCGACTATCCGAACGGTAAAGTTGAAACGCGTTCCAAGAATGCCGCGGCCCAGCAGTCCGTTTTCCTCTGCCTGGCTGACCGCCAGACGCATGCGTTTCAAAGCCAGGCTGTTTCCCGCCCGGATATTTATGAAACCTTCTTCCGCCCCCACCGCATACGCGCACAGAGCCATCCCCTCCAGAACAGCGTGAGGATCGCCTTCAAAAAGGACGCGGGAAACGAATATGCCCGGGTCACCCTCGTCGCCGTTGCAAATGACGTACTTGACGGAAGGCGACCGCCGGCGGGCCAGGTGCCACTTTTTCCACACCGGAAACCCGCCACCGCTACGCCCGCGCAGGCCGGAAACCCTCACCTGTTCAATGACGTCTTCAGGGCCCATCCGGTTTAGGGCCCGGGCCAGAGCCAGGTACCCGCCCGCGGCCACAGCATCCTCGAGACATTCCGGATCTATCACACCGCACCGCGCCAGGCAGACGCGAGTTTGTCCATCCAGGAAATGCCGCAGATCCGCGCCCGCGCCCCCTGAGGCCGGCACCTGGCCGCGCACCAGCTGCGCCTCCACGATGCAGGCCACCTTGTCCGGCGTCACACCGGTGTAGGTAACCGACGGCCCTCCGGGGCTTTCAACCTCCACGATCACTTCCCAGGTACAGGCCCCGAGGCAACCGACCGGTTCCACCACCCCGTCTATCCCGTACCTGGCAAGGGCGGCCCGGGCCGCCGTCAACACTTCGGCGGCCCCGGCGGCGAGGCCACAACTGCCCATGCCAACTTTGACCCGGGCCTTCCCGCCCCGTGCCGCCCTCCAGGCTTCGGCTCTTGCCAGCAGGCGTTCATAAGCCGGAGGGAGGGACACTTCTAGTCCGCCTCCGGCGAGCCAGCCAGACGTCGGGCCGCTTCCACCGTATTCGCAAGGAGCATGGCTACCGTCATGGGCCCGACACCGCCGGGCACCGGGGTAATGGCGCCGGCGCGCGGCGCCACCGTCGCAAAGTCCACGTCCCCTACCAGTTTTCCTTCCACCCGGTTGATCCCGACGTCCACCACGACGGCCCCCTCCTTGACCATCTCTCCCGTAATCATCTGCGGCCGCCCCACCGCTACTACCAGGATGTCGGCGCAGCGGGTTACGATAGCAAGATCGGGCGTACGGGAATGGCAGACGGTGACGGTGGCGTCACGCTGCAGGAGCAGGAGGGCCGCGGGTTTGCCAACGATGTTGCTGCGGCCCACGACCACGGCGTGCTTTCCCCGGATGGAAATGCCCGACCGCTCGAGAAGCGTGATAATCCCGCGCGGCGTGCACGGCACGAGGCACGGTCCGCCGGTTGCAAGGCGGCCAACGTTAAGGGGATGGAACCCGTCGACGTCCTTTTCCGGCCGGATGGCCTCGATAATGGCCTGCGGATCGAGGTGCGGCGGCAGGGGAAGTTGCACCAGGATGCCGTGGATGTCGGACCTTTCGTTCAACTGCCGTAGAAGACGGTACACCGACTCCGCCGGGGTGACGGCTTCCAGGTGGTAAACCGCGGAGGCGATGCCGACTTCCCGGCAGGCGGTCTCCTTATTGCGCACGTAGGTCTGCGATGCCGGATTATCCCCGATCAGGATAACCGCCAGGCCCGGTGGCTCCCCGTACCTTTCCCGGTAAGCACGCACTTCGGCGGCCACTTCCGCTTTCACCTGGGCGGCGACGGCTCTTCCGTCAAGGATGCGTGGCTCCATCTGGCTACGCGCCTCCTTTAAAGAATGGTCAGCCCGGCGAAAAGACACGCAGAAGCTCGTGCGGCCAACAGAGTCTGTACTTATAAATTTTAGGGGAGAGCAAAGGGAGGGCAAGAAAAGCGCCGCCAGTTGTAAGCTAGAGGCGGCGGGTCGCCGGTTAACCGCAGCCGAAAGTCGGCAGGAGGCCTCTTGTTCGGGACCGAAACTGCAGGTAGGATACTGCTCAGGAACTCATCCAAGACGGAGCGAGGGAACTTGCTGGCTATCTCATTCCCCCTTGAGGTAGAACAGGGAGAGATTATTGGGGCAGCGGCAAGCCGGGACCTGTCACCGGACGGCTGTGTAGGGCTTACCGACAGCTTGTTAAAGAGGAACTCGGAATTTAGAAATACACCGTCACCGACCCTCACCACGCAAGACGCGACGCAGGTTGTCTAAGAAGCGCTCCCGCTGCCGCCGCTCCGCCTCCCAGCGTCGGGCGGTTTCCCGCACCAGCGCCTCCGCCGCACCGGATCCTTTAAATTCCGCAAGCTCGTCCGTGTAGATCCTGGCCCAGTTCGCCACCATTTGCGGCGTCACTTCGAGGTGGAACTGAAGCGCCCACGCGCACCCCCGGTAGACGAAGGCCTGGTTGGCGCAGGTCTCACCTCGCGCCAGGAGCACCGCGCCCTCCGGGAGCGCGAATGTGTCCGCGTGCCACTGGAAGACCCAAAACTCCCGCGGCAAGCCGGCAAAAAGCGGTGCGGCTCCTCCCTCCGGTGTCAGGCGCACCGTATACCAGCCGATCTCCTTCACCGGGTTCGGCTTTACTTCGGCCCCGAACGCCCGGGCAATCAACTGGCCCCCGAGACATATGCCCACCGTGGGCACCCGGCCGGCCACCGCTTCCCGGATGAGTTCCTGCACTCGGCGCAGGTACGGATAGGTTTCCTCTTCGTAAGCCCCCATCGGCCCGCCGAGGATGACGAAGGCATCGTAACCGCGGATGCCGTCCGGCAGGGCCGCTCCCGGCGCGTCCATACAGCGGACGTCGCTTTCCCAACCGTCTTTAAGAAGGGCGTCCGCCAAGAGCCCCGGACCCTCGCAAGCCACGTGTTGTACGATTAGAGCCCGCAAGGTCTCGCCTCCTGTCTGATCAGAAATGTAATCCCTTCCCAGAGCAAATTGTCAGGCCGTCCAGCTAACGGTACCACCAGACCTGACCGGGCGCAGGACCCTGGTGGCCAGCCGCTCTTCGCAACAGCAGTGGGTCACCAGGACCACAGGAATTCTCCACTCCGCGGGCAACTCCTGCAGCTCCCGCCGCAACTGCTCCCGCAACCCCCGGTGTAGCGCGGCCAGGGGCTCGTCGAGAAGCAGCACCGCCGGATGTCGCACCAGCGCTCTGATCAGGGCCACCCGCTGGCGTTCGCCGCCCGAGAGCTGGGCGGGAAAGCGGTCCCGCAGATGGCCGATGCCGAAGCGCGCCATAAGCCCTTCCGCGCGGCGGAGCCCGGCCTCCTTTTCGTCCCCGCGTAGCCCCCGGAGCCCGTAGAGCACGTTTCCCCAAACCGTCAGGTGCTCGAAAAGGGCGTAGGCCTGGAAGACAAACCCCACCTTCCGCCTCGCGGCGGGCAGGTTTATCCCCGCCGCGGCCCAGAAGATCGGCCTCCCCCCAGGTCGATGCGGCCGGCGTCCGGCCGCTGCAAACCGGCCACGCACTCGAGGATGGTGGTTTTTCCCGAGCCCGAAGGCCCGGCCAGCACCAGAAGTTCACCGGCCGGGACCGTGAAACTGGCTCTCAGGGTAAAGTCGGGCAACCTCTTCTCGATTTCCACCGCCAGCATTTGTCATCCCCTCCTCTGCCCGGCATAGCGGGCGATGTGACGCCGCGACCAGCGGTGTAGCCCTAAGATTACAGAAAAAGAGAACAACAACACGATCGCCACCAATGGGAGTGCCGTGCGGTAGTCTCCCGCTTCTACCGCGAAGTAGATCGCCATCGGCACGGTCTGGGTTTTGCCGGGAATATTCCCGGCCACCATCAGGGTGGCGCCGAATTCTCCCAGTGCCCGCGCAAAGGCGAGGACGAGTCCCGCGAGAACGCCCGGCCAGGCGAGGGGTAAGGTTACGGTAAAAAAGACCCGCACCTCTCCCGCCCCCAGGGTCCGGGCGGCGTTCTCCTGATCCGGATCGACCTGCGCGAAGGCGGCCCGGGCATTCTGGTACACCAGGGGGAAGGCCGCCACCGCCGCGGCGATCACCGCCGCCCACCAGGTGAAAAGCAACCCACCCGGGACGAGCCGGCCTATCGGGCCGTTCCGGCCCAGCAACAGGAGCAGGCCAAACCCGACCACCGTGGGCGGGAGAACCAGGGGGAGGAGCAAAACCGCTTCCACCACTTCCTTTCCCGGAAAGCAGGCGCGGGCGAGCAGGCGAGCACACGCCACCCCACTTACGGCCGCCACCGCCGTGGCCAAAAGCGCCACCCGTAGCGATAGAAGCAGAGCGTGCACCGCTTCTTCCGACATCGTCGCTTCCCCCCTTCTCCCAAAAACCATCGGAAACGGCCGGTAATTCTGCCGTAGCCGGGGAGAGGGCACCGGGTGACCCGCCCCCGCAACCGTGCGGCTTATCCCGGCCGGTTACCGCGCCGTCGCCGGCGCCGTAAAACCGTACCTGGCAAAAACCGCGGCTGCCTCCGGACCGGTAAGGTAGCGGAGGAACGCCGCCGCGGCCTCTTTTTGCCGGCTGTTGCTCAGAACAGCACCGGTGAAGAAGATCGGCCGGTGGGCCTTTTCCGGCGCTTCGGCCGCGATCCTGACCTTTGGCGAAGCCACGGCGGTGGACCGCCACACCAGGCCCGCGTCCACATTGCCCGTTTCCACGTAAGCCCTGACCTGCTGCACATCCTTGGCCAAAACCAGCTTCGATTGTACTTTGTCCCAGAGCCCCAGGTTGATCAGGGTCTCTTTCGCCCACTCTCCTGCCGGCACGGTGGCCGGGTCGCCAATGGCTACC
>Ga0101945_1000747_pt1 | contig 45127 bp, 49 predicted proteins | sample DewCreD2012metaG_2_FD_75246 | JGI IMG/M metagenome (GOLD analysis project Ga0101945, IMG submission 75246) | Hot spring sediment bacterial and archeal communities from British Columbia, Canada, to study Microbial Dark Matter (Phase II) - Dewar... ... | reverse complement strand
CCGAGAGGAAGTAGGGGATCTTCACGTTGGCCCAGCGCTCCCCCAGGCCTGCGGTGCGCACCAGCTCCCCCGCCTTCATGGGAGGAATGATGTTGGCCAAGGTGAAGGGCACGTCCCCGAGCTCCGTCTTCACCACCTTCTTCCCGTAGTCCAGGCCGGTGATCCGGGTGTTGGGAACGTACTCCAGGTAGTCCTTGTAAAGCTCGTTGTAGGCGGCCAGGAAGCCCGGGGCCTTGGAGATAGGTTGGGGGTTGGCATCCAAAACGATAAGCTTCCCCTTAACCCCCTTGGTCTTGAGCCGCCAAGCCAGCATGGCCGCCCGCTCGTAGGGCCCCGGGGGACAACGGTAGGGAGGGTTGGGAATGTACATGACGATCTCCCCACCCGTCTCATCGAACTGGTCCAGTATACGGCGCAAGGCTACGTGCTCAAAGGGCTTAAAGCCCACGGGCATGAGGTGCTTCGCCTCGGCGTAGCCGGGGATGGCCTCGTACATGTAGTCGATGCCCGGGGCCAGGACCAAGAAGTCATAAGCCAGGTATCCCCCGGTGGTCCGCACCAGGCGGCGGTCCCGATTGATGTCCAAAACCCTCTCCTGGACAAAGATCACCCCGTCCTTAACCACGTTGGTGTAGTCAAAGACCAACCACTCCAGGGGCTTGACCCCGGCCAGGAAGAGGTTGGACATGGGGCAGGACATGAAGATGGGCTTCTGCTCGACGAGCACCACCTCCACATCCACCCCGGACTGGACCAGCTTCCGGGCCACCGTGGTGCCACCCCAGCCGCCCCCGATCACCACCACCCGCGGCTTGCGGGTGCGGGGAAGAAGGGTGGCCGGGCGGCTGTAGAACTCCTGGGCGAAGGCTGGGCTCGAGATCGCCCCGGCAGCGGCCAAAGCCGCCCCCGTCTTGAGGACCTGACGCCGACTGACCTTGCTCATACTCCCTCCTTCTTCTTGGCCAGCCTCTTATCGGCCAGGGCGGTAAGGAGTCCCGCCCGTAGCTTCCAGGATCTGGCTCATGACCCGGCGGGCCTCCTGGAGCATGGCCACCGCCGGCGTGCCCATCACACCGGGCATGATGGTCATGAGCATGGGCTCGATGGCACCCACCAGGACGTCATTACCCATCTGCATGGCAAAGAAGCGGCAAGGAGCGGCGAAACCTCCCGCAGGCTGGGTGAGGAACATGATCCGAGCCCATTCGCTCTTGCAGGGCATGATCACGGTCACCGGGCCCACCTTCACGTTGGGCAAAAGGTTAAGCCCGTTGGAGGTGAGCTCCGTTTCCACCATGAGCACCACATCCTCCACCTTGGCGGAGGGCACCCGGTACATGAGGGCAGGCATCATGCCGCTAGCGGGATCGGGCATCATGGCGGGGGGCAGGCGCTTCACGATGCCAAGCCGTCCCAGGGCCGCCTCGAGGCGCCACACCAACCGCTCCACCTCACCCCCGTACACCTGTAGCATGGAGAAGAGGAGGCGCCCGTCAAAAGTGCCCACCGTGAAGCTGTTCCCCTGGCCGGTGATGAAGACCGTGGGAGGTAGGACGATGGCGGCCATGGGATTTTTGGAAACCGCCTCGATGCTTCCCTTATCCGGCTTCAGCACCACCAGGCGGTACTCGGGGAAACCCGGGCCCGTCACCTGGCGCACCTGCTCCCCCAGGTTCAGAACCCGGTCCGCCTCGAGGCCCACCGACTTCAAGGCGGAGAGGGTCTTGGCCTCCACCTCTTCCAGGGAGCCTTTAACCTCCACCAGCAGAGACTGCGCCAAACCCAACCCCAAAAGGGCCACCAGAGCCAAAAGCTTCCTCATTGCGAACCTCCTTCCACTTCTAGGCCGGCGTCCAGCCAGCCCTTAAAGCCGTGAGCGATGTTCTTGGCATTCTTGTAGCCAAGCGCTTGCAAATAAGCGGTCACCACCATGGAAACGCTGCCCGAGTTGCAGTAGACCAGGATCAGGGCCTCCTTGTCCTTGGGTAGCTCATGAAGGCGATCGGGCACCTGGCCGGCGTAGATGTGCACCGAACCCGGTATATACCCCTTCTTCCGCTCCTCCTCCGTGCGCACGTCCAGGATAAAGGGATCAAAGAGGAGGAGGTCCTTGGCCTCGGTGGGATACACCAGATAGCTGGCGGGGGGCACGCGCTTGAGGAACTCCCCAAAGGCCTTCACCCAGTCCCCCCCCGCCCCCCCTCCCCCCTGGGCCCGGGCCAGGGGAAGGAGGGGAAGAAGGGCAAGGAGGTGGCGGCGGCGCATGGCTAGCGGGTGAAGAAGGGCAGCTCCTCAAAGGAGTGCCCGGCCTTGGTGGCCTCGGCCAGCATGTACACGGTCAGGGCGATGTGGACATCCGAGTAGAACTCCGGCTTGGGAATGGCGATGGACTCGTAGCAGAAGTTAATGCGGTCCTCCATGGTGTAGAGCCGGTCCTCCTCAAAGCGGTAGGCGGGCCACTCATTGCCCAGACCCTGCTTGGGGCTCCGCACCGGGGAAAGCCGTACCCTCTGGCCGGCATACTGGTCGTGGCAGATGGCGCAGCTCATGTCCCGGGCCCCGGCGCGGGTGTACCAAAGCTCCCGCCCCAGGTTGTACATGGCCAGCTCCGCCGGGTGCTTGGGCACCACCTGGATCTTGGCCTTGGAGGAGAAGGAAGCGATATAGGTGGTGATGGCCCTAACCTCGTCCCGTTTGATCTCCGCCGGCTTGTACCCCTGTACGGTCTGCATGCAGGTGTACACCCGGGTTTCCAGGTCCTCCACCCGCTTGCTGTCGGAGAAGTACTTGGGAAGGATGGCGTAGACTCCCTCCAAAACTCCCTTCCCCTTGCCGAAGTCGCACTCCTCCAGGGTCTTGCCGCTTGGCCCCTTGCGGAAGAAGAGCTCCTTCCCCTCCTCCACAAAAAGATCCCCCGGGAGCACGCCGAAGGTCTCCAGGTACATCTGCCGCTGGCGCATGGCCTCCTCAAAGGGATCCAAGGGCTTCTGCTGCTGCGTATAGGCCCCCAAGCCCGCCAAGGCCCCCAAGGCCAGCACACCCAGGAAAACTAAGCGATTCCTTCTCTTCACGGCTCACCTCCGGTTGATGGGGGACTCGGGGTCCAGAAGAAAGGCCACCAGGTCGGCGGTTTCCTCCGGGGTAAAGAGGCCGTGCACCCCGCCACGGTACATCAGGGAGCAGGGCACGAAGGCCCAGGCGTTGAAGATCTTCTCGTAGGTGTAGCGCACCACCGCCTCCGAGGTGCCCCGCTGCCCATAGTTGGTCAGGCTCGGCCCCATGGTGCCGTGGGCCACCTCGCTGGCGACCCCGGCGTGGCAGGCGTAGCAGTTACCCCGCTTGGGATCGGTGAAGACCTTCTCCCCGTTTTTCCAGTCCCCCATGAGCTTGCCGTTTGCCGGGTACTTGATGAGGGCCTTCTGCTCCGCCAGGAAAGTCGGGATGAGATCCGGGGGAAGCTTATCCCGGTACTGGGAGCAAAGGGCCTGCCCTTTGTCCTGGGAGAGCATCACCTTGGCAAACTCGTGGCCGCCCGCATGCAAAGCCGCCTCAAAGCGGGCCCTAAAGGGACTCACCTGGGTGAGGCCAAGCCCCAAGATGACCACCGAAACTAACAAAATTGACGCCTTTTTGGTCATGAACTCACCTCCGGCACACGGTAGTTACGTCCCAACACGCGCACGTTGGGCTTGGGCAAAACCCTTATGCGCCCAGCGGCTTTGAGGTACTCCTCGAGGACCTGGTAGATGGGCCTGGGCTCGTACCCCGCCTTGGCCTCCCCCACCCGCTGGAGCCTTCCCCCATAGGAGGCCGCCAGGTACCGGCGATTGGGATCCAGGGGCTTGCCGCCCACCTCCACCTCCCGGATGCGCTTGCCGACGGGGGCATCGGGGTCCAGCACGTAGCGGAGGCCGTAAACCCGGCTCACGTCCCCGCCCTGCTGGTAGAAGGGATCGGGGGTAAAGACGTTGCTGGCGATGTCCTCCAGGGTGTTCCGGATCTGCTCCCCCCGTAGCCAGAAGAGGTAAAGGTCGGGGTAGGTAAAGCCCAGGTAGGCGTAGAGGTGGTCCCGGGTGATGGCCTGCCCGGGAAGGATGGTGGTGCCCCAGCGCACCGCCGGGCTGAAGACCAGGTCCACCTCGGGATAAAGGGCCTTCACCGCCTGCCCCACCAGCTCATCCCAGGTGGAGTAAAGGGTGTCCCGCTTGTAAAGCAGGGATTCGGAAACCGCCAGGGGCTCGAGAAGGTGCTGACGGTGGGGAGCCAGGGTCTTTTCCAGGAAGGCCTCCACGTCGGGAGCTCCCGGGAGATGGCGGGCCAAAACCGGCAGAATCCTAAGCCGCAGGTTGGCGATGCCCCCCTTGGTGAGCTTCAGGTCCACCCGCATGAGCGCCTTACCGGCCGCGCTTCCCGCCACGATCCAGGTCTTGCCCACCCGCCAAGGGGAAGGGGTGAGGTCGTGGGTGTGTCCGGAGAGAATGAGGTCAATGCCCTTCACCCGCTCCGCCAAGGCCGCGTCCAGCTGGAGGCCATTGTGGGAGAGAAGCACCACGGCATCCGCCCCCTCGGCCCGGGCCTGGTCCACGGCCTCCTGCAAGCGGCGCACATCCAGGGCAAAGGAAAGGCCTTCCGTGAACTCCTCGGGGTGGGAAACCTTCACGTAGGGATAGGTGGCCCCCACGATGGCCAGGGCGTAGCGGCCCATCTGATGGATCCGGTAGGCAGGATAAAGGGGGTCGCCGAAAAGCTCATCCACCACGTTGTAGGAGAGGTGCTCGCCCTTAAGCTTCTTGAAGAGCGCCTCGGCCCGCTCCCGCCCCAGGGTCCACTCCCAGTGGGAGACCATGTGGTCCACCCCGACGAGGTTCTGCCAGTCCACGATGGCCTCTCCCTGGGTGAGGAGGGAAAGGCCGGAGTTGGTCCAGGTGTCCCCGCCGTCCAACACCAGGACCCTTCCCCCCTCGGCCTCCACCTGGGCCTTTTGCCTGCGGATAAGGGCGGTGAGGGCGCTCAGGCCCCCGATGGGACCGAAGGCCTTGGCCAGCTCCACGAAGTCCAGGTAGCTGAGCAGGTAGGCCAAGGGGGTCTTCCGCTCCACCCCGTAGTAGCGCAGGATGGCCTCCCCGGTCAGGTAGCCGGGCCTCCCCATAAGGGGCTTGGGGGCGATGAGGTTGGGAGGCTCCATGAAGTAGTGGGGAAAGGCCTGGCCGTGGAGGTCAGAGAAGTAGAGAAGGGTGACGTTGCCGTAAGGGGGAAGCTCATAGAGGCGGGAAGGATTCTCCAGAACCTGGGCCAAAGCCTTGGGCCCAAGCCCTCCCAGGGCGGAAAGCCAAAAAAGAAGCTCCCTTCGGTTCATTTAGACCCCACCGCCGGCTTGGTGTTGAAGTCGCTTTCCGGATCCAGCAAGTAGGCCACCACGTCCGCGATCTCCTCGGGGGTCAAAAGCCCCTGGGCCCCGAAGCGGTACATGACCGTGCAGGGGAAGTAAGCCCAAGAGTTGTAGATGACCTCGTAGGTGTAGCGCTGGACCGCCTCGGACTGGCCTCTCTTAAGACCGTACTTCTCCAGGCTGGGCCCCACGTCCCCGCCCAGGTGCACCGGGGAGCCAAAGTGGCAGGAGAAGCAGTTGGCCTTCTGCAGGTTGTTGAAGATGGCCCCACCTTTCTTCCAGTCCCCCATGAGCTTGCCGCTTTGCGGGTACTTGATGAGGGCCCGCTGCTCCTCGAGGAACTTGGGGAGAAGATCACCGGGCAGGCGGTTGCGGTGGATGGAGCAAAGGGCCTGGTCCGGACGCTGGTTGAGGAAGACATCTGCGTAGGTCTTGCCACCCGTCTTGATGGCCTCCAGCTCGGAAGGGCCAAAGTACGACTGGGCCAAGGCCACCACCAGGGGCGCGGCCAAAAGGATGGGGATAAGCTTCTTCGCCTTCATCGCCACCTCCTCACCGCACGAAAGCCGGCCACTCCTCCACGACAGCCCCGTTGTTGTTGTAGGCCATGAAGAGCTCCAGGGCCAGGATGGGTAGGGAGTAAAGGGCGGGCTGGGGATGGCCGATATTGCCGTAGCAGGCCCGGATGCGGTCCTGCATGGTCCAGATCTGGTCGTTGGAGTAACGGTAGGCAGGCCAGTGGGTCCAGGACTTATCCTTGCCCAAGACATCCGCGTAGGGCAGGACCCCCGCCCGCCGGCCCACGTAGGTCACGTGGCAGGTGGCGCACCCTATATCCCGGGCCCCACTCCGGGCGTAAAAGAGCTTCTCGCCAAGAGCATAAAGCTCCCTTTCTTGAGGAAAGAGGAGGCGCACCTGGATGGGCTTGCCCGTGGAGAAGCTGGCGATGTAGAAGGCGATGGCCACCACCTCCTGCCGCTTGACCTGGTCGGGCCGGTAGCCCTGAACCCGGGTCATGCAGGTGACGATGCGGCTATCCAGGTCCTCCACCTTGTTAGTGTCCAGGAAGTAACGGGGTAACCTGGCCGCCGCCCCTTCCAAGACTCCCTTCCCCAGGCCGAAATCGCACTCGGCCATGGTCTTGCCGCTTGGCCCCTTGCGGTTGAAAAGTTCCTTGCCCTGCTCCACGATGAGTTCCGTGGCCCCACCGCCGGCTTGGTGTTGAAGGAGTTGCTTTTGCCGCTTGGCCTCCTCCCGCGGGTCCACCTCCCCCTGGGCCAAGGCCAGGCCCAGCAGGAAAACCACGCTCACCATCCACCAGGACCGTAGAAGCATACCCTTACCTCCACGCCATGCCCGGCGCCCGGGGTTACCCCCCGGGCGCCACCCTTAGGCCAGCTCCAGCTTTACCGTACCCTCGCCGGTATCCCCGTCGGTGTCCTTAAGCTTGACGGTAAAGGTCCCTGCCTTTTCCGCCTTGAACATGAAGCCGTAAAGGGGGTTGGCGCTGGTGGAGGGACCGGGCTTAGCCTCGGCCACCTTCTCCCCCTCGAAGTAGACCTCCACCTGGTTGATGTACTTGGCGGGGATGATCTTGCCCTCGGCATCCCGGCGGGTGCCGGGTTCGTTGGGATGCTGGGCAACTACCTGGAGCTTGAAGTTCTCGCCCGCCTTAGGCTTGGCCGGGGTCAAACGAACAATAGTACGAATGGCCATCTTCTACCTCCTTAACCGCAGCCGCCCACAGTCACGCGGGTGCTGGCCGAAGCCAAAAGGAACTTGCCGTCCACCGTTTCCACCACCGCCCGGATGGCGGTGGTCTCCGCCAAGCGCACCCGGGTGGCGTAGTAGGGCAGGGCCTTCATGGGCATAAAGGCCACCAGGTGCGGGGTAGGGTTCTTGTCAGCGAAGAGGTGGATGGCCTTCACCTGGCTCGAGGGCAGGTTCACCTCCACCTCGGCGGGAACATTGGCCCCGCTTTCGGCAATGGCCGGCATGGTGAGCTTGACGAGGTTAGAGGGGGTAAGGTCCTTAAACCCCCTGCCCAACACCGCCTGCAGGGCCTTCTCCAGGTTGGCCAGGTCCTCACCCTCTAAACCCTGCGCCCTTACGGGAAGCCCCGCCAAGGCAACGGCCCCGAGGGCTACGCCAGTGGTCCTTAGAAACGCTCGCCTATTCACACGCACCTCCTTTGGCACAGATCTGACGCAGCTCCAAAAGGAACTGCGCCCGGGGCCGGCTGCCAAAAAACCGGCCCACCTCTTCCCACGCCCCCTTGCGGAAGACGAGGAAGACAAAGGTTGGGGTACCCGGCACCCGATACCGCCGGGAAAGCTCCTGACCCTCCGGGGTTTCGGTATCCACGGAGGCCACCACGAACCGGTCCTCCAGGAAGCTACTTACCTGGGGATCGGAGAGGACGAAGGTGTTCATCTGGTCGCAATAGGGGCAGTGAGGAGAGTGAAAGTACACCATCACCACCCGCCCGTGGCTCTGGGCCAAGTTCAGCGCCATGCCATAGGGATACCACCGGCCAAAGTCCGGAGCCGCCCAGGCCGCGGCCAGGGCGAGTAGGGCTAGGGACCAAAGTACCCGGTATGCGTACATCTTATACACCGCCTGGGTACACCCAAGGACATTTGTACCCTAGCACCCCCACCGGGGCAATGTCAAGCTCCTCTGACACGTAACCTTCTTTTCATAAAAACTCACTTATGAAGGCCCCTCCCCTGTACCCCCCGGGACTATACCCTTAAGAATGGCTAAAGATTTGGCTTCATTAGAGGCCTTGACAAGGAGCCAGGGACAAAATACCCTGATACCCCGGAGGGTAAAGATGAAGCGGACCCTAACGGCTCTCCTCCTGATCGGCAGCCTGGCCTTCGCCCAGGCAGACGGCGCCAAGCTCTACGCCCAGTGCGCGGGATGCCACCAGGCCAACGGGCAAGGAATACCCGGGGCCTTCCCGCCCCTGGCCGGGCACCTGTCCGAGGTCCTGGCCAAGCAGGGGGGGCGCGAGTACCTGATTAAGGTGCTCCTCTGGGGCCTTCAGGGCCAGATCGAGGTAAAGGGCGTGAAGTATAACGGAGTCATGCCTGCCTTTGGCCAGCTCAAGGACGAGGAGATCGCCGCCCTTCTCAACCACATCGCCACCGCCTGGGGCGACGACAAGAAGGTCCAGGGCTTCAAGCCCTTCACCGCCGCCGAGGTCAAGGCCCTGCGGGAAAAGAAGCTCACTCCCCAGCAGGTGCTGGAGGAGCGCAAGAAGCTGGGTCTGAAGTAAGGCGGGCCCGCAAGGAACCCGGGGCGTGCCCCGGGTTCCTTGTTTTAATGGAGGGGTGCTGGAGCTTGCCCTGGAGAAGCGCTTCCCGGGATTCCAACTGGCCCTGGACCTCACCGTTCGGGAAGGGGAGGTCCTGGCCCTCCTGGGACCCTCGGGTAGCGGAAAAAGCACCCTGCTGAAGCTCATCGCTGGCCTCTTTTCCCCCGACCGGGGTTTCGTGCGCTTCCGCGGGCAGGACCTCACCCCCCTGCCCCCGGAAAGGCGGGGGGTAGGGTTTCTTTTCCAGGACTACGCCCTCTTCCCTCACCTTACCGTGGCGGAAAACATCGCCTTTGGCCTGGTGGAGGCCCGCTGGCCCGGGAAGGAGCGGGAAGCACGGGTGAAGGAGCTCCTTGAGCGCATGGAGCTCACCCCTCATGCCCAAAAACGACCCCAGGAGCTTTCCGGGGGAGAACAGCAACGGGTAGCCCTGGCCCGGGCCCTGGCGCCAAGGCCACGGCTTCTCCTCCTGGACGAGCCCCTGGGAGCCCTGGACTTGAGGCTACGGGAGGAGCTTCTCTTCTTTTTGCGCAGGACCCTTCGGGCGGAAGGGGTGACCACCCTGGTGGTCACCCACGACCAGGGGGAGGCCTTCCTCCTGGCCCACCGGGTAGCCCTCCTGCGTCAGGGAAGGCTCGTGCAGGTGGGGCTTCCGGAAGAGGTGTACGCAAGGCCCAAGGACCTCTGGACCGCCCGCTTCCTCGGGCACAAGAACCTCCTCTCCCCGGAGGAAAGCCAGGCCCTGGGCTTGCCTGCCAAGCCCCACCTTCTTTTGCCCAAAGCCCTTCGCCTGGGAGGGGAGCACCCAGGGGTGGTGGAGGAACGGCTTTTCTTCGGAAACAGGGTGGGGCTTTGGGTGCGGCTTGGGAAGGTGCGGCTTTACCTCGAGGCCCTGGAAGGCCCCCCGGAGGGAGCCCAGGTCCACCTCCACCTGGATCTTTCCCAGGCGGTACCCTTGGAGGGATGAGGCGCTTCGCCCTCCTCCTAGGCGGCCCCCTCCTGGTAACAAAGGCCTTGCGGGAACGCCTAAGGGACCTCCGCCTCCTGGCGGCGGACTCCGGTGGACGGCACGCCCTGGCCCTGGGGCTTCCCTTGGAGCTATGGCTTGGGGACTTCGACTCAAGCCCCCCCTGGCTCCAGCAAATCCTTCCCGCCCCCAAGGAGGTGCTTCCCCGGGATAAGGACCGGACGGACGGCGAAGCCCTGGTGCGAAAAGCCTTGGAGCTAGGAGCCGAAGAAGTCCTCCTCCTAGGGGGCATTGGGGGCCGCCTGGACCACACCCTAGCCCACCTGGAGCTGGCCTTTCTGCTGGCGGAAAAGGGGATAAGGGTAGAGCTCACCGACGGGCTTACCCGGGCCTTCCCCCTCCCTGTTGGATTCCACGTCTTCCCCTTGGAAAAGGGGAGTTCCTTCAGCCTCCTGCCCTTCCCCGAGGCCACCTTGGCCGTGGAAGGAGCCCGCTGGAACCTTCCCTCCACCCCCCTTAAGGCCACCACCCTCACCCTGGAAAACCAGGCCCTGGGGCCCATCCGGGTGCGGGTGGAAAGGGGACGGGCGGTGCTTTACCTGTTCTAGCCGCCTTGACAGAGCCTTGAGGGAAGGCTACACTGGCTTTTGGCGTCAAGGCCGACGCCGTGCACACCTTGGGCCGCTAGCTCAACTGGTAGAGCAACCGACTCTTAATCGGTGGGTTACAGGTTCGAGTCCTGTGCGGCCCACCACGGAACCCCGGGGCCTTCCCCGGGGGTTTTCCTTTAGCATGGGGCCCATGAGGCTTCCCAAGACCCCCCTGGACCTCCTGGACCTGGACCTGCCCCGGGGCGAACCCTGGGGCTATGCCTTCGCCCAAAGCCTCCTCAAAGCCCCCTGGGCCTGGCGGGCTTTAAGGCCCACCCCGGGGCTTCTCCAGCTGATACGGCAGGACCTCGAGGTCCTCTCCCTGGAACTGGAGGGAAGGCGGAAGGAGTACCCTTTAGCCGACCTGGGGGAACGTCCCCCCCACCCCGCTGAGGAAGGGGCCCTGGCTGCCCTCCTCGCCCGCGACCCCGAGGCCCTAGTCCGGGTGCTCCAAGCCCACGGGCCCTATCCCTTTGCCCTCTACCGGGCCTTCCGCTTCGCTGGCGAGGTGCGCCCCCTGGGAAGCTACCGCCTGCCCCGGGAGGACGAACTTCTGGGCTACGAAGAGCAGCTTAAGGCCCTCAGGACCAATGCCCTCCGTTTCCTCTCGGGAAAACCCGCCCTCCACACCCTCCTCTACGGGGCCCGGGGCACGGGCAAAAGCACCGCCGCCAAGAGCCTTTTGCACCTTAGAGAAGCCCGCATGGTGGAGGTGGAGCCCAAGGCCTTGGCCCACCTGGAAAACCTGCTGGAAAGGCTGGCCCTCCTTCCCCATCGCTTCTTCCTCTTCCTGGACGACCTCTCCCTGGATCCCAAAGAGGAAGCTTTCCACCACCTGAAGGCCCTCCTGGAAGGAAGCCTGGAGGGCCCTCCGGAAAACGTTCTCTTGCTGGCTACTTCCAACCGCCGCCACCTGGTGCGCCAAACCGGGGAAAACCCCTTACCCGGGACCGACCCCACCGCCTGGGATGAGCTTCAGGACACCCTGGCCCTCTCCGAGCGCTTCGGGCTGGTCCTCACCTTCCCGCCCTTTGACAAGACCCTTTACCTGAAGGCAGTGGCCCACCACCTGGGCCGCTCCTTGACCCCGGAGGAGGAAAGGGAGGCCCTGCGTTTTGCCCTGCAAAAAGGCTTCTCCGGGCGCGTGGCCCGGCAGTTCGCCCGAAGCCTGCTTTAAAGCCCCGCGTGCCTTAACGCCGCCTCCACGAAGCCCGCAAAGGGAGGGGAGGGGCGCATGGGCCGGCTTTTGAACTCGGGGTGGCTTTGCAAGCCCAGGAAGAAGGGGTGGTCCCTGAGCTCGATGGCCTCCACCAGCCCCGCCCCCCGGCCCCGCATCCCCGGGGTGGTGGCGGAGATCACCAGCCCAGCCCGCTCCAACTGGTCCACGTAGAGGGGATTCACCTCGTACCGGTGGCGGTGGCGCTCCAGCACCTCCTCCTTGCCGTAAAGGCGGTGGAGGAGGGTACCCGGGCGGATGCGCATGGGCCAGTCCCCAAGGCGCATGGTGCCTCCCAGGCCCTCCACCTCCAGCTGTTCGGGCATCAGGTCGATCACCGGGTGGGGGGTGTAGGGGTCAAACTCCGTGGAATTGGCCCCCTTGAGCCCGGCCACATGCCGGGCAAACTCGATCACCGCAATCTGCAACCCCAGGCAGATGCCCAGATAGGGGATTCCCTTTTCCCGGGCGTACTGGGCCGCCCGCACCTTACCCTCAATGCCCCTCACCCCAAACCCTCCTGGGACGAGGATACCGGAAACATCCCGGAAAGCCTCGTCCAAATCGGCTCCCTCGAGGCTCTCCGCATCCACCCACTTCACCTCCACCCGGGCCCCGTGCCGGATGCCCGCATGCTTCAAGGCCTCCAGAAGGGAGAGATAGGCGTCCGGCATCTTCACGTACTTGCCGGCGATGGCGATCCTCACGGTGCGCTCGGGGTGCTTCAAAACCCGAACCGCCTCCTGCCAGAAGGAAAGGTTGGGGAAGACGGCCTCGAGGCCCAGGGCCCTTTCCACCACCCGGCCCAGGCCCTGCTCCTCAAGAAGGAGGGGTATCTCGTAGATGTGCTCCACATTGGGGCTGCTGAACACATGCCCAGGGCGCACATTGGTGAACAGGGCCACCTTCCTGCGCACCTCCTCCGGCACCGGTTTCACCGAGCGGAGAACGATGGCATCGGGCTGGATGCCCACGCTCCTTAGGGTGGCCACGGAGTGCTGGGTGGGCTTGGTCTTGAACTCCTCGCTGGTTTCCAGGTAGGGGACCAGGGTGAGGTGGATGTAAAAGGTGTTCTCCTCCCCCTCGTCAAAGCGAAACTGGCGGATGGCCTCCAGGAAGGGAAGGCTCTCGATATCCCCCACCGTGCCCCCCACCTCCACCACCACCACCTCGGCCCCCTGCTCCTCCGCCACCTTGCGGATCCGGTCCTTGATCTCGTCGGTGATGTGGGGAATCACCTGCACCGTCTGGGAAAGGTACTCCCCCCGGCGCTCCTTCTGGATCACGGAAAGGTACACCTGGCCCGTGGTGAGGTTGTTGCCCCGGGAGAGGTCCAGGTCCAGGAAGCGCTCGTAGTGGCCGATGTCCAGGTCGGTTTCCGCCCCGTCGGCGGTGACAAAGACCTCCCCGTGCTCATAGGGACGCATGGTCCCCGCATCCACGTTCACGTAGGGGTCGATCTTGATGGCGGTAACCCTATACCCCCGGGCCCGAAAGAGGGCTCCCAGGGAAGAGGTGAGGATGCCCTTGCCCAGGCTGGACACCACACCCCCGGTGACAAACACGTACTTCCTCGGCCTTTGCGTGCTCTCGGAAACCCCGTTCACGGGACTTCAGCCTACCACATCTGGCAAAAGACCCCGGGGTTATGGTACAGTCTTCTTTGGCGTTCTTGCGGGGTCCCCCGATCCCCCGGCAAGAACATGGTGCCTGGCACACAGAGTTGAAGGAGGGCCCAAACGCATGCAGCCCAAGACGTACATACCCAAGGAGATCGAACCCCGGTGGGTTCTCATTGACGCCGAGGGCAAAACCTTAGGGCGGCTGGCCACGCAGATCGCCACCCTGCTACGCGGCAAGCACCGCCCCGACTGGACCCCCAACCTTCCCATGGGCGACTTCGTGGTGGTGATCAACGCCGACAAGATCCGCCTCACCGGCAAGAAGCTGAAGCAGAAGATCTATACCCGGTATAGCGGCTACCAGGGGGGCCTGAAGGAGATCCCCGCGGAAAAGATGCTGGCCACCCACCCGGAGAGGGTGCTGGAGCATGCAGTAAAGGGCATGCTCCCCAAAGGGCCTCTGGGGCGGAGGCTCTTCAAGCGCCTCAAGGTCTATGCCGGCCCCACCCATCCCCACCAGGCCCAGAAACCCGTTAAGCTGGAGGTCAAGTGATGGAGCAGTACTACGGCACCGGTAGGCGCAAGGAAGCGGTGGCCCGGGTCTTTTTAAGGCCCGGAAGCGGTAAGATCACCGTGAACGGCCAGGACTTCCAGGAGTACTTCCAGGGTTTGGTGCGGGCGGTGGCGGCCCTCGAGCCCCTGAGGGTTGTAGACGCCCTGGGGCGCTTTGACGCCTACATCACCGTGAAGGGGGGTGGCAAGAGCGGCCAAATCGACGCCATTAGGCTGGGGGTGGCCCGGGCCCTTCTCCAGTACAACCCCGACTACCGCGCCAAGCTGAAGCCCCTGGGCTTCCTCACCCGGGACGCGCGGGTGGTGGAGCGGAAGAAGTACGGCAAGCACAAGGCCCGCCGGGCACCCCAGTACTCCAAGCGCTAAAGAAGGCCCGGCTCCAGCCCCTGGGAGAGGATCCCGGGGGCTTTTTCCAACTCCCGAAGGGCCTCCTGAAGCTCTTTTGGCGAGAAAACGTGAACTTTTTTGTGCCTTAAATAGACCAAACGGGCTTCAGCCTCCACCCCCCAGGCCCGCCGCACCGCCTCCCAGTAAAGGGCTAACTGCAGGCGGTAATGCTCCGGGGCCACCCTCTGGTCGGTCTTGTAGTCCTCCAGGTACCAACATTCCCCCACCCGGTAGAGCCGGTCCAAAACCCCTTGCCAAACGGTACCCGCATGGGACAGGGCTAAGGGAAGCTCCACATGATCCTCGTCTCTAGCCTCCAAGCCCGGGAGGAGGCTTCCCAGCATCTCCCGGTAGGAGCCAAGAAGCCCCTTGACCTCCTCGAGAAGCCGGGCCTTTTCCTCCTCCTCAAACGGAAGGGCCACCTCCTGCAGGAGGAGAGCCTGCATCCTGGCCTCGTCCCCTGGATCTAGGTCGCGGGCGAGGGCGTAGTGGACCAGGGTTCCCAAGGCCCGCGCGAACCCGGGAAGCCCCTCGGCCTCCAGGGACTCGCCCAAGGGCAAGGGTTCCCCTTCCGCCTTGCGGTGGGCGCTCGGGGAATAAACCGGAGGAAAGGGCTTGGGGGGTAGGATCAAGGAGGCATAGGGAGCAGGCTGGGGAGAAGGCATGGGGGAAGGCGGAGGAAACCTCGGCACTCCCTTTCCGTCATGCACCCGCACCCGGGAATCCCCGGACTCGGGTCCCAAGCCCAGGGCCGCAAGGGCCTTAGCCCAAGGACCAGGATAGGAAGAAGCGCTCCCTGTAAGCACTAGGACGTCCCGGGCCCGGGATAGCGCCACGTAAAGGAGCCTTAGGGCCTCCTCCTTCTGAGCCCTTCTCAAAACTGGCCTTACCTGCTGATAGGCGGGTGTGCCCTTCAGGGCCACCTCCCCTCCAAGCCCCACCAGAAGGGCCTCCTCCTGCAAGCGCTCCTTCCGGGAAAGGTCAAAGACCCCCACCACCGGCCACTCTAACCCCTTGGCGGCATGCACGGTGAGGACATGCACTCCCTCCCCTCCTTCGGGCAGCTCAGCAGCCTCGGGATCCCTTGCCCTTACCTTCAGCCAGTCGAGTAGGGCCTCGAGGTCGGGGAAGCGCTCGGAAGCTGCCAGGAGGAGAAGGGTATCCAGGTTGGTGCGGGCCCTTTGGGAAAGCCGCATAAGGAAGGTCTCGTCCCTCACCAGGGCCTTTAGCGCTTCAAAGGGGTGTTTTCCCGCAAGGGCCTTAAGCCAGCCCAAGCGGCTTTGTACCTCCGGAGGCAGGTGGACAAGGGGATCCTCCTCCTTGAGAGCCTTCTCCATCCGTCCAAGATCCAAGCCCACGAAGGGGCCCCGCAGGAACGCCATAAGGGAGAAGCGCTCCTCCGGGGAAGGCGTACCCTCCAGGAGGCCAACCCTTAAGGCGTGGTAGATGTCCCGCACCTCCAGGCGGCTAAAGAAGCTCCGTCCCCGGCGGATACCGTAAGGTACCCCCAGGGCACGGAAAGCTCGCTCCAGGTAGGGAAGGCTGGTGCGGCTTCGAACCAAGACAGCCATGTCCGAGAAGGCATAGCCTTCCTCCTTGAGGGCCAAAAGCCTCTGGGCCAAAATCATGGCCTCCTGCAGGCGCTTTTCCTCGAGGCTTCCCTCCCCGACCACCCAATGCACTTCCACCCGGCCTTCTCCTTCCCGCCTGGGCCGCACCAAAACCCTTTCCGGCTCAGGAAAGAACCTCTCCACGAAGGCGTTTAAAAAGGCGGCAAGTCCTTGGGCGTGGCGGAAGGTTTCCCCAAGGGGACGCACCTCCTCAGCCCTTCTCAAGGCCTCGCGGAAAACCTCCACCTGGGCGTTGCGGAAAAGGTAGATGGACTGCTTGGGATCCCCCACGGCCACCACCCTAGCTCCCGCCTCCTCCAGGGCCCGGAAGAACCGCCCCTGCAAAGGGTTTACATCCTGGTACTCATCCACGAGGAGATGGGGAAAGCGCTCCACCACCCTCCTTACTGCCTGGGGATGTTCCAGAAGACGAAGGGCCAAGGCCTCGAGATCCCCTGGCCCCAGCATCTCCACGGTCCGCCTCCGGTAAGCCGCCAGTACCTCCTGGAAGAGGGCAAAGATTCCTTCCGCCCCTGAGAGGGGCTTGAGCTCGGCCGCCAGGGAGCGCTTCCTGTAAAGGGTCAAGAGCTGGTCCAAAAGCCCCTCCTTCTGCAAGGGGTCTATACCCTTCAGATAGAGGAGGCTCCGGGCTTCTTCCAAGAAGAGGGTTTCGGCCAAAAACTCGTCTAAGATGGAGAAATCCGGGTCCAAGGAGAGGAGAGGGGCAGTGTGGCGAAGGGCCGCGGCCATGAAGCCGTGAATGGTGGTAAAAAGAGCGCCGTGCGCCTCCCGCCTGGCCTCCTTCCCCTCTAGGCCCTCTAAGGCCCCCACCTCCTGAAGAATGCGCCCCCTGAGCTCCTCGGCGGCCTTACGGGTGAAGGTGACGGCGGCCATGCGCCTTAAGGGCACCCCTTGGCGCAGAAGGGTCAAAAGCTCCTGCACCAGGGTATGGGTCTTCCCCGTACCCGCCGAGGCCACGTAGAGCTTCACAGCTCCTCCTTTCGGCAAAGGTCCTCGAGACCGCAGGTATGGCAGTAGGGGCCGGGCTTCGGAGGAAACGCGCCTTGACGCCACAGCTGGTAGGCTTCCCTTGCTCGCTTTCGTACCTCCCCCACCGCCTTGGGAAGTTCCTTATCCGAACTTTGGCGGTATTGGAGGGAAGGCCTCCCCATCCAAGGCCAGATCCAAAGCCTGACCTCAGCGACATCCTTCCGGTTCACCAGGACCCCGAGGGCATACCACTCCGTCCAGCGCTTTTGAGGATCCAGGTCCGGCTCCCCATCCTGGGGGAGGAGGCGGTAGAGGTGGACCACGTTCCCCTCCCGACGAACCCCATCCAGGCGCAAGGGGGGCTTCCCAGGCAAGGAAAACCAGAAGCGCATACCCTCCCAGTGGGCGCGGTGGGCCTCAAGCCAAAGGCCCACCTCAGGATGGGCCAGAAGCCTTTCCAGTTCCGCGGGAAGAAGGTGCCAACCCAGGGCCCCATCCCGCACCTTAAGGCCAAAGCGTTCCACATAGGCACGAAAAGGGCATTCCCGGAAACGGCGGAGGACCTCCAGGTGGGGCGGGGGCTCCTGCCCCGAGGGTAAGGGTGGGGCAAAGGAATTATGGGGTAAGGCCTCGAGGCGGCTTGCAGGCGGCAAGGCCTCGGGCCTATCTCCCCTTTCCAAGGGCAGGTGGAGCCCAGAAGGGCCGGCCTCGGGGTAGAGGAGGAAGACCTCCTCCCCCCGGGTGGAAACCTCCTCCCGGAAGAGGGGATCAAGGCCCCTCAAGCGCCGGACCAGCCCCTTTAAAAGTCCCCTTTCCCTTAGCTCCTCCAGGAGAAAGTAATCCTCCCCTTCCTTCAGGCTATACCGCCCCGCCACCCACTCCAACACGTACGCCCTTCGGGCCCTCACCCCCATGGCCCGAAGGGGAGGAAGGAGGGAAACCCCCCGGTTGGGCTCCGGAGAAAGGCTCTCGTCCAGTAAGAGGCTTCGCCACCAGGCTAAAGGATTCCCTCTATCCGCCCTCAAGGCCAGCCGCAGGCGGGAAAGGAAGGGCTCCTTGAGAGAAACCCCCAGGTGTTCCAAAGCACCTTCCGCCCAGGCCAGGACATCGGGCCCTGGGGTGCGGAGCTCCTGGAAGGCCCGCCACTCCTCCCCAAGCCCCTCCCGCTCCGCTAGGGCCTCCAAGGCCTCCTCTCCCGCCAAACCTAGCCTTAGGGCCTTTCTGCCCAGACGAGAAAACCCCAGGACCAGGAGGTCCCGTCCCGTGGGGTAAGGGTTCAGGAGAGCCAAGACCCTTTCCCCCTCTTCGGTGTCGGCCAGGGCCCTTTCCCGACCATCGAAGAGGGGGAGGCCGTACTCGTCCTTTAGAAGGAGAAGCCCTCCAATACGCTCCTCGGGGGCCACCACCAGGACCTCCCAGGGGTCTAACCCCTCCCCACCCATCTCCCTGGGAACCAGGGCCCGCTTCAAGGCCCTTAAGAGGTAACGGCTTTCCTCCACAGGGTTGGCCAGGGCCAAGACCTGCTTCCGCACCGGCCTCGAGGAAAGAACCCGCCAGGGCTTCAAGTCTTCCGGGAGAAGTTCCAGGGTGAGAAGGACGGGTACCTCCTGGGCCAGGCGCTTAAGGAAGCGGAGGTCCAAAGGACCCACCTCCCGGAAGCCGTCCACCACCACCAGATCGGGCCTCGGGAAAAGGCGAAGGGGCACGCGGCCCGCCCGGTGGCGGAAGTCGTCATAGTCCAGGGCCTTTCCCTTCAGGCGCTCGTAGGCAAGGTAGACCCGCCTGAGCCTTCCTGCTTCCCCCTCCTTGGGTAGGGCAAAAGGGGAGAGGCCATAGCGCTTGAGTTCCGCTATCGCCCGGGCGAAAAGCCGGGCCTCCCCGGGGGCGACCCCTTCCCCGTAGAGGCTTCTAAGGGCCTCTCCCACCAGGGCCACCCTTCCCGCCCCGGGAAGCAAGGGCCCAAGCCGGCCCACCTCCGCCAGCACCCGGTAGTAAAGGGCCTGGAAGGACATGAACTCCAGGCCCAGCACCGCCTCTTCCCCCCCGAAAAGGCGGTACACGTAGGCCCTTTGGTGGGGCAAGCCCACCCAGTAGACCCTCCCCCGCCGATTCAGGACCTCCAAGGCCCATTCCCGGGCCAGGGTGGTCTTCCCTGAGGCAGGGGGGCCTAGGAGGGGATAGAGACCCGGCTTCATATGGGGGCATTTTAAAACCGCAAGGCCCAGGAGCCCGCCCTTTCGTACGAAACCACATCCCTTTAGTCCTCCAGGAAAAAGGCTTGCGGAAGGGATTTTCTGGGTCCTCCGAGCTGGCTTCCGCCAGGTTGGGGTGATATCAGGGGATGGCCTCCGGGGAAAGGGGCAGGGGGATGAGATCCGAGCCCAGGCGCAACACCCCAACCACCCGCCCCCGGTGGAGGACAAAACAGCGGTACCCCTCCGGCAGGACCAGCACCCGCCGGGCCAGGGAGAGCTCCCGCAGGAAGAAGAAGGGGCGCATCCGCATGGGCTTTCCGCGGATGGGACCCATGTAGGGCATGGGCCTGCCCCCCTCGAGGGCCAAGAGAAGCAGGGGCCTCTCCCCCACCGCCTGGCCCAGGACCAGGACCAGGGTATCCCCTTCCCGGTAGAGGGCCTGGACCTCGAGGGTCCGCACCACCTTAAAGCATCGCGCCAGCACTTCCTCCGGCGAGGGACCAAAGCCCTTGGGGCCCTCCTCTCCCAGGGCCCAGCCCCCGAGGGCCAGGAGGAGGAAGATCCCAAGCCACCGCATCCTGCCCAGTCTGACAGATCCGGCCTTGGACCCTCTCTTGCCCATATCCGCCCCGGGATGGGGCTTACCAGGATCCCCACCCTGGCTTGGCCAGGGTGGGGTGGGGTTAGAAGCCCCGCTCGGCCGAGATCAGGGCCAAGGCCGCCCGGGCCAACAGGAAGGCCCGGCCAGGCTCCTTGGAAAGCCTATTCTTGGCCTCGGCCACCAGATCCTTCACCAGGCTATCCTGGGCCCGGTAGTAGGCGAGCTCCTTCTCCGCCCGGTCCACTGCCCCCGGGGCCCTCTGGGCAAAGCGGGCACTCGAGCCCGGTCGCCCCTTACCCCACGGGGCAAAGGCATGGGCCCTGGGTCCAAAGGGATGGTGCATCCCCATATGGGGGGCTGGCCTCGGCCCCCGGGCCTGTACCTGGGGTTCCCCTGAGGCCGCCCGGAAAAGAAAAAGGGCGGCCTGGGCCTCCCGCGCCGCCTTGAAGTACGCCTTGGCCTCGTAGCTCTTCTCCGCCCGGGCCTTCACCTCCTTGGCCCAGGCGAGAAGCTTTTCCTCCCCCGTGGCCCCTTGGGCCACCGCCTGGAGCCTGGCCAAGGCCGCCGAGGCTACCGCCGCCTGCCGGTAATCCGTGCCTTGGGCCAAGGAAAGGCCCGCCATCAGGAGAACCAAACCCATGAGCACCTGTTTCATTCCCTCTCACCTCCGCACTGGAGGCTATCCCCTCTGGCTAAAGGGCGCATCGGGCGAAACCTTAAGGGAAGCCAAAGGCAGGTAAAGCCCCACCGCCGCCCCGTCCTGGTTCTCCACCCTTGCCCTTCCCCCATGGGCCCGGGCCACCGCCGCCACCAAGGCGAGGCCCAGGCCCGTGCCCCTTCCCCCATGGGCAAAGGGCTCCAGGGCCCGGGGCAAGAGCTCCTCGGGGAAGCCAGGTCCGGAGTCCACAAGCCAAAGCCAAACCCCCTCCTTGTCCCGCTGGATCCTGGCCTTAAGGGGTAGCTTCCCGTGGCGGCGGGCGTTGTCCAACACGTTTTCCACCGCCAGGGCGAGAAGCTCAGGGTCCGCCAGAACCTGGCCTTCCCCTTCCACCTCCAGGCCCCATCCCCCCAAGAAAGCCCGCAGGTCCAGGGGGATGAGCCTGGGGGAGGTGGCCTCGAGGCGGGATAGCCTGAGGAGCCCGGAGAGCAAAGCCTCCATCCTCTCCGCCTCCCGTAAGGCCCCGGCGAGGGCCCTGGGTTCGGGCTTGCGCAGGAGCACCTCCAAGTACCCCTTCAAGGCAGCCAGGGGATTGCGAAGCTCGTGGGAGGCATGGCGGGCAAAACGGCGGGCCGACTCCTCCTTCTCGGAAAGCTCCCTAAGAAGCCCCTCCACCTGGGCCAGGCGGCTGTTCAAGGCCTCCACCAAGGGCCTTAGCTCCGCCAAACCAGGGTTGGGAAGGGGGCTTAGGTCCTCAGGCCGCCGGGCCTCCAAGAGCTTGGCCAGCTGCCCCAGGGGACGAAGAGCCCAAGCGAGCCCCAGGGCGGAGAGCAGAAAGATGGCCAAAAGCACCCCTCCACCCCAGGTGGCGTAGAGGAGGAGAAGCCTCCGCCCCAGGCCGGCGACCCCCTCCAAGGGGACCGCCAGGCCGAACCCTCCCTCCCCCCGGGGCAGGGCCACGTAGAGCACCCCCCGCCACACTCCCTGGTAGGCTCGTCCCTGAGCAAGGGCCTCGAGGAGACCGGGGGGAAGGTTGGGGGAGGGCACCTCGGTGAAGGCCACGCCCTCCTTCCCTATCACGAAGCCCGTGCCGCCCCCATAGACCTGGGCCAGGCGGAAAAGCTCGAGAAGAAGGGCCTCCTCTTCCCCAGGCCCCTCCTCCCCAAGGAGGTAAAGCCGGGTGTAAAGGGCCCGGCGCAGGTCCTCGCTGGCCGCTCCTTCCGCCTCCCTGGCAGAAAGGAAGGCCAGGGGCAGGGCCAGAAGCAAGAGGGCCAGGAAGAGAAGGGCAAAAAGCCTCCCCCTAAGGGAGGAAAAGGCGGTAGCCATAGCCGCGCACCGTCTGGATGGGGTTAGGCTCCCCCAGGGCCTTCCTCAGGAGGGAGAGGTGCACCTCCAAGGTGGCGGGGTCCACCTCCTCCCCCCAGACCCTCAGCATCAAAGCCTCCTTGGAAAGCACCTCCTCCGGGGACTCCAGAAAAGCCTTCAGGAGGAGGAACGCCTTGGGGGGCAGGGAAAGCCTCCTCTCCCCCCGGAAGGCCTCCATGCGCCTGGGATAAAGCCTCAGGTCCTTGTAGGCCAAAACCTCCGGGGCCTCCTTCCCCCTATGGGCACGGCGCCAGAGGGCCTCGAGGCGGGCCAGGAGCTCGGAGAGGCTATAGGGCTTGACCAGGTAGTCGTCCGCCCCCTCCTTGAGGCCCTTCACCCGCCACTCCACCGCATCCAAGGCGGTGAGCATCAGCACGGGCACCTCCGAGCGAGCCCGGATATCCTTAAGCAGGGAAAAGCCATCCCTTTCAGGCAGAAGCACGTCCAAAATCACCACCTCCGCCCAGGGAAGGAGGCTTAGGGCCTCCTTTGGGCTCTCCGTGGCCTTGACCTCGTGCCCCTCGAGGGAAAGCCCCAGCTCCAAGGCCTCCCGAACCCCTGGGTCGTCCTCCACCAGAAGCACCCTCATGCCGGGTTCCGCCAAAGGGCAAGGCCCCGCACGGGGGCGTACACCTCCAAGGGCGGCAGGGCCTCCCCGGTCTTCAGGTCTATGCGATGGATGCGGCTCGCCCCGCGCCTGGCCGCATAGAGGATGCCCCCAAAGGGCAGGAGCTCCACCAGGCTCATGCGGTCCTCCCCCTCCAACAGGGGCAGGGTGTAGGAGGCGATAAGGGACCCGCCAAGATCCAGCACCCGCACCTTGGCCGCTTCCACATCGTAGAGGTAAAGCCTCTCCCCCTCCACCCCCACCCCACCGAGAAGCCTTAGCTCTTCGCTTCCCTTGGAGCGGCGGAAGGCGTAACGGGAGAGGTAGCGTCCATCCAAGGCCAGGCGCTGTACCTGGCGGTTGCCGTAGTCCAGGACGAAAAGGAACTCCGGCGTGGCTACCAAGGCCTTGGGATCCTGGAAGGTGCCCCGGCCCGGCCCCTGGCCACCAAAGCGCCCCTGGTACTGTCCCTTCAAATCGAGCCGGCTCACCGTGGCGGTCTCCGAGTCCAAGACGAAAAGGCTACCGTTGGCCACCGCCAGGGCCGCAGGAAAGAGGAACTCCCCGGGCTTCATGCCGTAAGGCCCGGTGGAAAGGAGGAGCTCCCCTTCCGGGGAAAAGCGGTGAAGGAGCTTGGCCCCGTGCTCAAAAACCGAGACCCAGATGCCTCCCTCCCCATCGGCGGCCACGGAGAGGGGAGGGGCTGGGAAATGGCCCGGACCGGAGCCAATGCCGGAAAGGAGCCGGGCAGCGGTACCGGAAAGGTCCAGAAGCCGCACCGTGCCCTTCTTGGCCTCCACCCCCAAGAGCAGGTAGAAGGGGTGGGGCAGGCCCCGCTCCTCCTCCCACGAGCCAGAAAGGCCCCGGATCACCTCGTCCAAGGAGGGGCGCTTGGCCGGGTCCTTTTCCAGCATCTTCAAGACCAGGTCGGAAAGAACCTGGGGAATCTGGGGATTGAGCTGCTTAGGAGGGGTGGGCACCTGGAAGATTTGCTGGTGAATCACCGTCTCATACCCCCCGGTGAAGGGGGGCTGGCCGGTGAGGGCCTCGTAGAGAACGATACCCAGAGAGTAGATGTCCGAGCGGTGGTCCAGCTTCTGGCCCTTGGCCTGTTCCGGGCTCATGTAGACCGGGGTGCCGATGCGGGCCCCAGTGATGGTGAGGCGGGTGAGCACCTTACCGGCGGCGATACCAAAATCCATGAGCCGCACCCCCCTAGGGTCCACTCCATCCTCCCTGAGGGCCCCCTTGAGCACCATGATGTTCCCCGGCTTGATATCCCGGTGGACGATGCCTTGGGCGTGGATATGCTTAAGGGCATCGGCCACCCGTGCGAGGATGGCCGCCGCCTGCCTCAGGGAAAGGCGCCTTTCCTCTATGAGCTTGTCCAGACCCTCCCCCTCCAGGTACTCCATGGCGATGAAGTGCACCCCATCCACCTGGCCATGGTCGTAAACCTTGACGATGTTGGGATGGTCCATCTTGGCCAGGACTTCCGCTTCCCGGTGGAAGCGGCGCACGAAGCGAGGGTCGCCCAGAAAGCGCTCCTGGGGAACCTTGAGGGCCACCAGGCGGCCGGTTTTCTTGTCCTTAGCCTTGTACACGGTGGCCATGCCCCCCACGCCCACCTTCTCCAGGATCTCGTACTGCTTTTCCAGAGCCCGGGCCTCCTCCGTGGTCTTGGAGGTGGAGGAGACCCGTCCCTGGGTACGGGAGCGCCTTGGGATCCTCCGCCGGGGACCCAGGTAGACCCGGGGTGAGGCCAGCAACCCCAGGCCCATAAGCAGCCAGGGGAAAACCACCTCCGCCCGGGCCCCCGTGGCCCAGGCGGCTCCCGAAAGGAGGAGCAGGAGGAACCATAGGGCCCAAGGGGAAAGGCGGGAAGCCAGGGCTGCGGTGAGGAGAACCAGGAGGAAGGCCAGAAGCCCCTGCATCACTCCACCCGTAAGGCCACGGCGGTGACGTTATCGTCCCCGCCCCGGCGCAAAGCCTCGGCCAGAAGGCCCTCGAGGCCCGCTTGCAGGTCCTTGCCCAAGACCCACTCCTCCTCGGGCACCAAGCCATAAAGCCCATCCGTGACCAAAAGCACCCCCTCCCCTGGGGCGAGGTGCACTTCCTTGAGGTCAAAGCGAGCTTCCGGCAGGCCCAAGGCCCGGGTGAGGACGTTGCGGTAGGGGTGATGCTCAGCCTCCGTGCGGGTCAGAACCCCTTCCCTCAAGCGCTCCGCCACCCAGGAGTGATCCTCGGTGAGCCGCTTAAGCCCCTTGGGGGTGAGGTGGTAGGCCCGGGAGTCCCCGATATGCCCCACCACCCCCTCCTTGAGCCAGTCCGCATAGAGGAAGGCGGTGAGGGTGGTGCCCATGCCCTTCTTCCCAAGCCTTTCCGCCTCCTTCTCCACCCGCCTGGCCGCCAGGGTGAAGGCCTTCTCCATCACCTTGGAGAGGCCCACCGCTGGCCGGCCTCCCTTCAGGTGCTCCGCATAGGCCCGCACTGCCTCGGAAATAGCCTCTATGGCCACCTTGCTGGCCCACTCCCCTGCCTCCATCCCCCCCATGCCGTCGGCCACCGCCAGGAGGAGGAGGTTACCCTGGGGGACCTCGAGGCGCATCACCCGGTGGAAGTCCTCGTTGTTCTGGCGGCGGCCCACGTGGGAGACCGCAGCCACGCTGTACCGGGGAGCAAGGCGCATCGGACCCATTATAGGATGAATGGGTGGAGCACCTGGCCGACCTGGTGGACCTCTACGAGTATCGGGTGGAGGACCTGGCCGCAGGCCGCACCCCTAAAGGGGGGAAGAGGGCCCTTTTGCAACTGAGGGCCTTCCTCATCCAAACCCGCCTGCCAGGGCCCTTGGCCAAACGCTTCCGCCAGGCTGATGCTCGCTTCAAGGCCCTGCGGCAAAGCCTCAACCCTTCCCAGCCCGTGGAGCCCCCTTCCCTGGACCTCCCCACCCCGGCCCTGGAGAACCTAGAGGAACCCAGCCCTACCCCGGAGCTCTCCCCCTTGCGGGCCATCGCCTTAAAGGTATGGCGCCTCCTGGCAGAGCGGGAGGCCAAGGCCCGGGCCAAAGACCTTCTGGCGGGAAGGCGGGAGGAACTCAGGCTCATCCACGCCTTCTTGCAGAACTACCTGGAGTACCGGGAAAAGGAAACCTTCAAGCGGGACTTCAACCTCTCCCGCTTCCATCCCACCCACCCCATCCCCTCCCTCTCCGACAGCCTCATAGACCTCGAGGACCCCAAGGTGGCCGAGGTCCTGGTGATGGAGTTTTTGGAAACCGCCCTGCACCTGCCCAAGGACCTCCCCCTGCCCCCTGAGGAAACCCGCACCTATATCCGCCGTTTCCTGAACCGCATCCTGGAGTGGGATGACGCCTACGGCCTTCCCCCTAAGCAGGACCTCATGCCCTTGAAAAAAGCCCTGGAGGAAGCCAAGCGTCTGGGGGCAAGCGCTCTGGAAATCGCCCGGTTGGAAGAACGCCTTAGGAAAGAGGCCCAAGAGGAAAGGCGGCGGGAACTCCTCTTGGAAGAGGAACGGCGCCGCTTCCGCGTGGCCCTGGAAAAGGTCATCGCCCTCCTGAACCTGCTTCCCATCCCGCAAGGGGAAACTCCCTGGCCCCGGGTTCCCGAGCCCGGCCAGGGGGAGGAAAGCCTCCTTACCGTGCCCCTGAGGCCAGGCCGGATTCCCTTGGGACCCCTCACCCTCACCCTAAGCCAGGTGGAAGGAACCTGGCACCTGGGATTGGGCGGGGAGGATTATGTGCTGGAGGACACCCTGGTGATCCCCTGGGAGGACCTCGAGGTCCTGGCGGTGCGGGAGGGGGATCTCCTCCACCTGAGGCTCGAGGCGCGAAGCGGGCTCAGGCTCTACGAGCTCCTGGCCGAGGGGCGGATGCTGGCCCTTCTCCTAAGCCCCAACCAGGACTACGTCTACCTGCGCCTCCTTAGGGCCCTTTCTGCCCGATTGAAGGGTGAGTTCAACCCCCAGGCCTTTGGCCCCGAGCTGGCGGAGAAGTACCGCCAGGCCCCGTGGGAGGCCCTGCAGGACTTCGCCCGCAAGGTTTTGGAGCTCGCCCTAAAGCGCCTGGGTGGGGCGGACCCCACCCCCCTCCTCAAGGAGGTGGGCCAGGCCCTGGGGCAGGAGCGGGAAGCCCTGGTTTTGGCGGAGGCCTTAAGGGAGTACCTGGGCCGCCGCCCCCCCACCCGGGAAACCTTGGGAGGGGAGGTCCACCTTCTTTCCATCGGGGCCGAACCCCTGGCCCTCAGGGTGGGGCAAACCGTTCTTTCCCTACGTCCCAGGAACGCTTCTTCCGGAGACCCCCAGGAGGAAGTCCTTTACGTGGGCCAGGCGGGAGAGGTACCCCAAAGGCTCAAGGACCTCCTGGTCTACCGCCTCCCTGAAGGAACCGTGATCCTGGCCCGGGAGGGAAGGCGGCTTGCTTACCTGGTGATGGAAAACCCTTGACTTAAAGCCATTCCTGGTATACTCCCGGGCAAGGGGGTAGTATGTATGAAAGTTTTGCGGCACAAAGCCTTTGCCCGGTTGATCCTCTCCTACCTGGTTTCCCAGGCGGGGAGCAAGGTGCACCGGGTAGCCCTCCTGGTGCTGGTCTATCTACTCACGGAAAACGCCCTTTGGGTTTCCTTGGTCCTGGGAGTCCAGCTTGTAGGCACTGTAGTTTTCTCCCCCCTCCTTTCCGCCTGGGCTGACACCCAGGACCGCAAGCGGCTCCTGGTGTGGTCCGACCTCCTTCGGGCTCCCCTGGTGGCCCTTATCCCCCTCCTTGGGGCCAAGAGCCTTCCCATCTTGCTTCTTCTGGTCTTCCTGATCGAACTCCTGCGGGACCTCCACGACCCCATCCAAAACGCCGTGGTCCCGGACCTGGTCCCCAAGGAAGAGGTGGACGAGGCCAACAGCCTGGTGCTTCTTGCCGACCGTCTTTCCGAGGTGCTTTTCGTGGGGGCGGCCGGGGTGCTGGTGGCGGCGGTGGGGCCTGCCTTTGCCTTCTATTTGGATGCCGCCACCTACCTGGCCTCAGGGCTTATCCTCCTGGGCCTTCCCTCCCTTAGGCCCCAGAGGCTTCCCAAGGCGGCCTTCTTCGCCCGGGTGAAGGAGGGAATCGGCCACCTCGCAGGCCATCCCGCCCTCCGCCGAGCGGTGGGCACCCTGTTCGTGGCCGCCGCCTTCGGCTCCGTGGAAACTGCCCTGGGGGTGGTGCTGGCCATCAAGTGGCTCAAGGTGGGCTCGGCGGGATTTGGCTTTATGGAAGCGGCCATGGCCTTAGGGGCCATTCTGGGAGGGCTTGCCATCCCCTATCTCCTAAGGCGCCTTCCCAGGGAGAGGCTCTTCCTGTTGGCGCTTTTTCTCTTCGGCCTCTTTGAAGCCTCCATCGGGGCCTTCCCCCTCTTCGCCTGGGTGCTCCTGGCCTTTTTCATAAGCGGCTTCCTCAACATGGCCTTCATCGTTCCCGCCCGCTCCATCCTGCAGCTCAACACCCCCCAGGAGATGCGGGGAAGGATCTTCGCCGCCTTCGGCGCGGTGATGAACGCCGCCGTCCTCCTGGGCACCCTGTGGGGCGGAGCCTTGGAGGGATGGATGGGGGCCCCCCGCGTCTTCCTGCTGGCGGGGGCCATGGTGAGCCTGGCGGCAGGCTATACCCTCCTCACCGGGGGTATCCCCGCACCCCGGGAAGCCCGCCAGACCCAGGAAGCTTGACCTAGGCTTCCTTCAGCCAGCGGGCCACCTCCAGGGCGTAGTAGGTAAGGATCCCCTGGGCCCCGGCCCGCCTTAGGGCGTAAAGGCTTTCCAGAACCGCCCTCCTTTCGTCCAGCCAGCCCCTTTGGCTTGCCGCCTTCAGCATGGCGTACTCCCCGGATACCTGGTAGGCGAAAAGGGGCTTGGAAAACCGCCCCTTAAGGGCGGAGAGCACGTCCAGGTAGGGGAGGGCCGGCTTGACCATGAGCATGTCGGCCCCCTCGAGGTCATCCAGGCTGGCCTCCCGCAAGGCATCCCAGAGGCCGGCCTTCGGGTCCATCTGGTAGCCCGTACGGTCCCCGAACCGGGGGGCGCTCCCTGCCGCCTCCCGGAAGGGGCCGTAGAAGGCGGAGGCGTACTTCACCGCATAGGAAAGGATGGGCACGTGGGCAAACCCCCCCTGGTCTAAGGCCTCCCGGATGGCCCTAACCTGCCCGTCCATCATGGCGCTCGGGGCCACCACATCCGCCCCTGCCTGGGCCTGGGAAAGGGCGGTCTTGGCCAAAAGCTCCAGGGTGGCGTCGTTATCCACGTAAAACCCCAAGGGACCTTCCCGTACCACCCCGCAGTGGCCGTGGTCCGTGTACTCGCAAAGGCAGGTGTCGGCCATGACGAGGAGCTCGGGAAACTCCCGCTTCAGAAGGCGGATGGCCCGCTGGACGATGCCCTCTTCCGCATAGGCTCCATGCCCCAGGGAATCCTTCTCTTCCTCGGGCAACACGCCAAAGAGAATCACCCCGCCCAGGCCCGCCTTGAGCACCTCCTCCGCCAGGCGGGGCAGCTGGGCCAAGGGGTGCCGGAAGACCCCAGGCATGGAGGAAACCTCCTCCGGCTCCCCCCCCTCCTTCACAAAAACCGGCAGGACCAGGTGCCTTGGGCTAAGCTCCACCTCCGCCACCAAGGGCCTTAGAAGGGGCGAACGCAGCCTCCTTGGGCGCTCCATACCTTCCACTATACTCAGGAAGGAGGGAGCATGAACCTGCAGAAGCTCTTGAAGGAAGCGCAGAAAGCCCAGAAGAAAGCCGCCGAGATCCAGGAACGGCTGGAAACCATGACCGTGGTGGGCACGGCCCAGGGCTTGGTGGAGGTGGAGGCCAACGGCCACGGCAGGATCCTGGCGGTCCGCTTAAAGCCCGAGGTGCTCAAGAACTTCCAAGAGGACCTCGAGGGCCTGGAAGATCTCCTTCTGGTGGCCATCCAGGACGCCCAGAGGAAAGCCCACGAGCTTTCGGAGAAGGAGATGGCCCGGGAGCTTGGCGGCGTGGGGCAGATGCTGGGCAAGCTCTTCTAGGATGAGGTACCCGGAAAGCCTCCTCAAGCTGGCCCGCGCCCTCTCCCGCCTGCCTGGGATCGGCCCCAAGACCGCCCAGAAGCTTTCCCTTCACCTGGCCTTCCACCGGGAGGAAGCCGAAGAGCTGGAAAGGGCCTTGGCGGGCCTCGAGGCCCTGGGCGTCTGCCGGGTCTGCGGCAACCTGGCGGAGGGGGAGCTTTGCCCCATCTGCCAGGACGAAACCCGGGACCGGTCGGTGATCGCCGTGGTGGAAACGGTCTCCGACCTGTACGCCCTGGAACGGAGCGGGGAGTTCCACGGGCTTTACCACGTGCTGGGTGGAGCCTTGAACCCTCTGGAAGGAGTGGGTCCAAAGGAGCTCAACCTGGAAAGCCTCTGGGCCAGGCTTTCCGGGGTGGAGGAGGTGGTCCTGGCCACCTCCATGACCGTGGAGGGGGAGGCCACCGCCCTCTTCCTGGCGGAGGAGCTCAAGCGCCGGGGGATCAGGGCCAGCCGCCTGGCCTACGGCCTCCCCGTGGGGGGAAGCCTGGAGTACGTGGACGAGGTAACCTTAGGCCGGGCCCTGGAGGGGAGGAAACCCCTTTAGGCCCTGGGGAAAGGGCATGGAGGAGCTTTTGCAACACCTCCTGGACCGGGTGGAAGGAGCCTTTGCCGCCGCCATCGGCACCCTGGATGGGCTCCTGGTGGAAGGAACCAGGCGCAGGCGGGTGGACCTCGAGGCGGCCGTGGCGGAACACGCCGCCCTTTTGCGCCAGGCCAAGGCCGCCTACGCCGGAAGCCTGGGTACCCCCCGGGTGCAGGAGCTTTTGGTGGGGGGCCACCCCGTGGTAGGCTACGTCCACGTGGTGCGCAGAACAGGCCCACTACCCCAGGGACCCGTGCCTCGAGGCAAGGGACACGAGGAGCTCTTCCTCCTTCTCCTCATGGGGCCGGAAGCCAACCTGGGCCAGGCACGCGTGCAGACAGCCAAGGCCGCGGAAAAGTTGGCGGAGGTGGCAGGATGGCTTACCTAGAGAGCCTGGCCCCCTTTGGCGTCAAGCGGGCGGTGCTCACGGGCCTGGACGGCCTGGTCATCGAGGCCCTGGGCCGGGGCAACCCCCCAGCAGAGGTCCTGGCGGCAGAGCTGGCCTCCTTGGTACGGCACATGACCCCCTTAGCGGAAGCCCTCTCCGGGGAGGTGCGCCGCTTCACCCTGGCCACGGAAAGCCACGAGATCCTGGCCCTAAGGGTGGGGGAGTACGTCCTGGGGGCGGTCATCGAGCGGGGTACGGACCGGAAAGCCGTGGGCCAGGAGTTAACCCGCATCGCCCTTAAGTTGCAGAACCTCTGAGGGTTAAGGAGGCATGGTGGAGCAAGCCCTACAGGAACTCAAGGCCACCAAAGGGGTACGGGTGACGGCCCTCCTCAGCGAGGACGGGTTTGTGGTGGAGGAAGCCCGGGAAGCGGATGCCCCGGAGGCCAATCTCCTTTCTGCCCGGGCGGCCACGGTGCTGGGGACCGCCAAGGCCCTGGCCCAAACCCTGGGCCAGGAAGGGGTGGAGGAGGTCATGGTAGAGTACCCCGAGGGGGCCCTGCTACTGGTGCCCCTTCCCGGCTATCACCTGCTCCTTCTCTTGGACAGCGTGAAAAGCCTGGGACGGGTACGCCTAGCCTTGAAAAGGGCCATACCCAAGCTGGAGGAGGCGCTTAGATGAGCGAGCTAAAGCTGGACATCCAAATCGACAAGGACGTGGCCCTGGGCCGGTACACCAACCTAGCCCTCATCGCCCATACCAAGAACGAGTTCATCCTGGACTTCGCCTTGTTGCAACCTCAGGGCGGGGCCATGGTGGTCAGCCGGGTGATCACGAGCCCCCAGCACGCCAAGGCCCTTCTCCGGAGCCTGGCGGAAAACGTGGCCCGGTACGAGGAAACCTTCGGCCCCATTCCCGAGCCGGTGGCGGAAAGCCAGGCCTAAAGGGATGACCAGGGCCCCTGCCCTGGCTTCTGCCGGGGCGGGGTGATGTTGTGCCGGCACATCGTGCCCCAGAACATCGCACGGGTAAGGATCTTTCGGGGCTCCCACCCTGGCTTTCGCCAGGGCGAGGTGGCACTAGAGGTTTTCCCTCCACCAGTCCAAGTAGGCCTTGAGCCGGGCGAGCCTGCGGTCTGGCCTTCCGGAGCGGGAAAGCTCGTGCCCTTCCTCAGGGACGCGAAAGAAGCGGGCCTTCACCCCCAGGTGGAGGAGGGCGGTGTACCAGGTCTCCCCCTGGTCTATGGGGCAACGGTGGTCCTGCTCGGAATGGACCACCAGGGTGGGCGTCCGCACCTGGTGGACATAGCGCAAGGGGCTTTTCTCCCAAAGCACTTCCGCCCTCTCCCAGGGCCTAGCCATAAGCTCCATGAAGGTGAAGCGGGGACCGATGTCGCTGGCCCCAAAGAAGCTGAACCAGTTGGCGATGCTCCGGTCGGTGACCGCCGCTTTGAAGCGACCAGGGTGGCGGGCGGTGAGCCAGTTCACCATATAGCCCCCGTAGCTTCCCCCCGCCACCCCCACGCGGCCAGGATCCAGGGGGAAGCGGGCCAGAACGTGGTCCAAAAAGCCCAGGAGGTCCCGCTCGTCCCGCTCCCCCCATTCCCCCTGGAGCAGGGCGAAGTCCTGGCCGTAGCCGGTGGACCCCCTTGGATTGGCGAAGGCCACCGCATACCCCGCCTGGCGGAAGAGCTGGAGCTCCAGCATGGGCGCCCGCCCGAAGGCGGTGTGGGGCCCCCCGTGGATGTACAGGATGACCGGGTGGGGCCCCTGCCCTTCCGGAAGCAGGACCCACCCCGGCACCCGGTGCCCTTCCGGGCTCAGCCACTCGGTGTAGATGGGCTCGGCCAGGGGGAGGGAAACCCCCTCGTTGGGGTCGTAGACCCCCAGGGGACTCAAAAGCCGGGCCGGATGGGTAAAGTCCTCGGTGAGGAGGAAGAGACCCCGCTCCGTGTGGGCAAAGGAGAGGACGCTCCCCTCTACGGGCAGGGCCTCGGCTTCCCCCTCGAGGTCCACCCGGTAAAGCCTTCCCGTTCCCTCCTCCGTGCGCACGATATAGACCCCATTCCCGGCCCACCTGGGCCCTTGGGTATGGGCCCCATAGCGGAGATCGGAGTTGATGGAGTTGTGCAGGCTACCCTCAAAGAGAACCCGAACCTTCCCGCCATGCAGGTGGTAAAGCCGGGCTTCCGTGCCCCCTCCCTGTTCAAAGGCGTGGCCCAGGAAGAAAAGCCCTTCCGGGCTCCACTCCAGGGCAAAGATGGGGCCAAAGCCGCCGTAGACCTTTTGCAACCTGCCTTCCTTAAGCAGGTAGAGGGTATCCCGCCACTCCGCCTGCGCCCCCTTATCCTCGGCCATCACCAGGTAGAGCCCTTCGGGGGAAGGCACCATCTCTTTAGGGACGGGGTAGCGGTCCAGAAGAAGTTTCTGCTGACCCTCCTCGAGGGCATAAAGGGCCACATTCCCCTCGGGCAGGAGGCCCCGGCCGTCGAACTTGAAGGGCCACCCCTCGTACACGCGGGGGCTACCCGGCTTGGGAGCCTCCTTCAGGGCCAGGAAAACCACCTCCCCTTCAGGACCTAGGGCGTAGTCCAAGACCCCCGGGGTTTCCGTAAGCCTCTCCGCTTCTCCACCCCTTAGGTCCAGGCGGAAGAGCTCCTGGACTTCCCCTACCTTCCGCAGGAAGTAGACGTAAGGATGGGCATAGCGGGGCTTTTTGGCTTCCTCCTGGGTGAGAAAGCGCAAGGCGCCGTCAAAAAGGGCCAGCCTCGAGCGGTACCGGGGTGGATCCCCCTCCTGGATATCGGTCAGCAGGAGAAGGGGGAAGCCATCGGGGCCAGGGGTGAGGTCCGACAGGAAGCGGAGCTTGAAAAGGATTTCCGGTTCCATGCCTCCATAATACTGACCGGTCATTCGCCTGCCCCCAGGTCCGCCTTTCCGGTAAGCTGGGCGCCATGGACCGGGATGAGCTGGTGCGCTACTTGGACACGTACCTGCGCCTAAAGGACTTCCCCCAGGACCTCTCCTTAAACGGCCTGCAGGTGGAGGGAAAAAAGGAGGTGCGCAAGGTGGGGGCGGCGGTGGACGCCGCCGAGGCCATCTTCCAGAAGGCCCTCGAGGAGGGGGTGGACTTCCTCCTGGTCCACCACGGGCTTTTCTGGGGTAAACCCTTTCCCATCGTGGGCCACCACAAGCGCCGCCTGGAGCTCCTCTTCCAAGGGGGCATCAACCTCTACGCCGCCCACCTTCCCCTGGACGCCCACCCTGAGGTGGGCAACAACCACGAGCTGGCCCGGGCCCTAGGCCTGGTGGAGCTGGAGCCCTTCGACGTGGGGGTGAAAGGGCGCTTTCCCCTTCCCACTCCCTTGGTCCAGGTGGCGGACATGCTGGGCCAGCTCACCGGGATGCAGCCCTTGGTCCACCAAGGGGGCAAAGGCCTGGTGGAAACGGTGACCATCGTATCCGGCGGGGCGGCGAGCCTCATCGGCCAGGTGGACACGGACCTCTTCATCACCGGGGAACCCAAGCATAGCGTCTTCCACGAAACCTTCGAGCGGGGCCTAAACGTCATCTACGCCGGCCACTACGACACCGAGGTCTTCGGGGTCAAGGCCCTGGCCCAGCACCTGGAGGCCCGCTTCGGCCTGCCCTGGGTCTTCCTGGACCATCCCACGGGGCTATGAAGGGCTTCTTCCTCACCCTCGAGGGCCTGGACGGCTCGGGCAAAACCACCCAGGCCCGGCTCCTGGCCCAGTTCCTGGAGGAAAAGGGGATAAAAGTGCGCCTGACCCGGGAGCCCGGCGGGGGGCTTCCCGGGGTGCGGGACCTCCTTTTAAAGGGAGAAGCCCTTTCCCCGGAAGCCGAGTACCTCCTCTTCAGCGCCGACCGGGCGGAGCACGTGCGCAAGGTGATCCTTCCCGCCCTGGAGGAGGGCTTTTGGGTCATCTCCGACCGCTACCTGGACTCCAGCCTGGCCTACCAGGGTTATGGCCAAGGCCTTCCCCTTCCCTGGCTTAAGGAGGTGGCCAAGGAGGCCACCCTGGGCTTGAAACCCCACCTCACCTTCCTCCTGGACCTGCCCCCGGAGGAAGCCCTTAAGCGGGTATCGGCCCCGGACCGCCTGGAAAGGATGGGGCTACCCTTCTTCCAGCGGGTACGCCAAGGCTACCTAAAGCTGGCGGCAGCGGAGCCCGAGCGCTTCAGGGTGCTGGACGCTACCCGTCCTGTGGAGGAAGTCCAGGCCGCCATTCAAAGCGGCATCCTTCCCCTTCTGCCATAATGACCCTATGCGCTTTTTCCCTCCGGCCCGGCGGCGTGACCTCAGGATAGCCCTAGGCCTTGCCCTGGGGCTTTGGGCCTTAGGCCAGGGCCTTTCCTTTCCCAAAAGCACCCTCTTCGTGGAGCAAGGAGGCAAGCGCTACCTCCTGAGGGTGGAGGTGGCGGACACCCCCGAGCGCCAGGCCCAGGGCCTCATGTTCCGCAAAAGCCTGGGGGAGGATGAGGGCATGGTCTTCCTCTTTCCCACCCCCACGGCCGGGGGCTTCTGGATGAAAAACACCCTCATCCCCCTTTCCATCGCCTTCTTTGACCGTCAGGGGCAGATCCTCCGCATTCTGGATATGGAGCCCTGCCGCAAAGATCCCTGCCCCGTGTACTACCCGGGGGTGGTGTACCAAGGAGCCCTCGAGGTGAACCAAGGCTGGTTCCAAAGGCGGGGCCTCACCCCTGGGGCCAGGGTGGGGGGTGAGGCCCTGAAGCTCTGGCCCAAGTAAGGTGGAACGGAACCCCCTCTTCCCTCTGGTGGCCTTTGCCCTGCTGATCGCCCTTTCCGTCTTTTCCTTTATGGGCTACCTGCTCGCCGCCAGGAGGCTGCAAACCCCTCCTCCACCCCAAAAGGTGGTGGTGGAAACGGCCCATGGCCAAAGGGTGCTCCAGGCCCGTTTAGCCCGCACCCCGGAGGCCTGGAGCCGGGGCCTGGGGGTGCGGAAGGAGGAGCTCGAGGCCCTCCTTTACCTATTCCCCGAGGCCACCGACGCCTCCTTCAGCGCCCAGGGCTACCGCTTCCCCGTGGTGCTGGCCTTTCTGGACGCCCACGGCCGGGTGCTCAAGGTGGCTAGGCTCCAGCCTGGGGAAACCCACGCCCCGGGCCTCGCCTACCGGGGGGTACTGGAGGTACGGGAGGGGCTTTTAAACCTCTCCCCGGGGGACCGGGTGCGGTACTAGGCCCTCTCTCCGCAACCCCAAAGAAATAAAGACCCCGGGCCTGGCCCGGGGCGGGACCCTAAGGCTTCACTCCTTGTCCTTTTCCTTGGATTCCTCGCTTTCCGACTTGGAACTCGAGTCCTTCTTGGCGTAGTCCTTCACGTGCCAGCCCGAGCCCTTGAAGATGATAGCGGGAGGGGTGATGACCCGCTTCAAGGGCTCGCCGGTTTCCGGGTGCGCCTTGAGAGGTTCGTCGTGGAAGCCCTGTTCAAACTCGTAGTAGTTCCCCGTCTCCAGGCCCTTGTAGACGTAGACTGGCATAGCTACCCTCCTGTCCGGCCATTTTGACACTCGGCTACCTTGAGTGTCAAGGGGGTGGAGTGGTACCCTCCCCCCGTGGACAAGCCCGCCTTGCGCCGGCACTGCCTCCGCCTCTGGCGAACCCTAGACCGAAAGCGCCTTTCCGAACAGGTGGTGGAGGCCCTGGTGCCCTGGCTTAAGGCCAGGGGCTTCCAGGCCATCCTCCTTTACCATCCCCTACCCCACGAGCTGGACCTCCTTTCCCTCACCCGGCTTTACCCCGCCCACTACTACCTGCCCAAGGTAGCCGACATAGGGCTTACGGTTCATCCCTTAGGCCCCTTGGCCCCCGGACCCTTCGGCCTCCTGGAACCCACCACCCAGGCGGTGGATCCCCAGGTTCTGGACCTGGTGGTGGTCCCCGGGTTGGCCTTTGATGAGGAGGGCTACCGCCTGGGGCACGGCAAGGGGTATTATGACCGCTTTCTGGCCACGGTCCGGGCCGAGAAGCTTGGGGTCATCCCCAAGGCCCTGCTGTTTCCCCGCCTTCCCCGGGATCCCTGGGACGTGCCGGTAAGCTCCTTGGCCACTGAGGAAGGGGTGCGTCCGGTTAAATGACCCGTGGGTCAGGTCCGGGGGTGCTACACTTAGGCCCATGCGGGGAGCCCTTTTGGACCGGGACGGGGTTTTGCTCCTCGTGGACGAGGAAGCCCTTTATAAGAAGGCCCTAGAGCTTTCCATCCACGGGGCTGGCCTGGAAAAGACCCTGGCCGTTCTGGCCTGGGCGGTGCGGGAAGTCAACGAGGTGGTCCGCACCTTAAGGGTGCGCACCCTCGAGGAGGAAGCCACCTTTTGGAACACCCTGGTTCAAAAGGTGGCCGAGGAGCTTGGGCTTTCCGGCCCTGGGAAAACTTCCTTATCCAAGGAGCTCCACTCCTGGCGCTACTACCAATTCATGCGCAAAGCCCCTGGGGCGGAAGCCCTCCTTCGGAGCCTCAAAGAACAGGGGCTCAAAGTGGGCGTGCTCTCCAACACCTTGCCAAGCTTACGGGAAAGCCTGGCCTACCACGGTCTGGATGCCTACGTGGATGGCTTCTTCGCCTCCTGCGCTCTGGGGGTAGCCAAGCCTGACCCCACGGCGTTCCAGATGGCCCTCGAGGCCCTGGGCTTGGCTCCGGAGGAAACCCTCTACCTAGACGACGACCCGGAGAACGTGGAAGTAGCCCGCAGGCTGGGCCTGCGGGCTGAGGTGTATAGCCCCTACCAAAGGGTCGTGGGCAACTGAACCCGCACCAGCTTTCCGGCGGCTACCGTGAGGAGGCGGTCTGGAGCCTCAGCACCCAAACCCCAGGCTTCCGCAAGGGGGACCTCCGCCACCAGAACCTTAGCTACCGGTCGCACCGGCACGGGGCTCCGCTCCTCCAAGCCCCCTTCATCCCAGGCGCTGAAAGCAATGTCTTCCCCAGCATTCAAGTTAACCCGGTAGAGGCGGGCCTTCTGGCCAGAAGTCTCCAGAACCAGGAGGTTCTTGGCCTCCGGCCAGGCAATCCCCGCCACTTTAGCCCCTACTTCATCCAGAAGGTACACGTATTCCGCATAAAGGCCCACAGGGTTGGTGAGGAGGAGGACCAGTCGCACCGCCCGGCTAGGGCAGTCGCAAAGGGGCCTGGCGTTGGCAAGAAGCAGATAGTTCCCCGATGGATCCAAGGCCAGGTGGCCCTCTTTCATGTTCTTGAACACCGGTGGCAGGACGCCTTTGCCCCCAGGGGCACCTACGGGCACATACCGCTGCCGTCCATCCTCCAAGGCACCGGCTTCAAGAACCCACGGGGGAAGCACCGCCATGGCAGCGGAAGCAGCCCCAATCTCCTCCAACCCCCCGGGGGCTATTCGGTACACCTTCTCCTCCCCCAGCACCACGGTGCGGCCCAAGCTGGTACCCACCCAGCGGCCCGGCACCTCCATAACCTCCACCGGGGCAGGCCTCATCCCCGAAGCCCCACCCTCCCCAGCTGGCATGAGCCCGGCCGTGGAGTGCGGCGAGGAAGGAGCCGGCTGGGCCGCAGGCTGGGAGGAGGGCGAGGCCGGCTTGGTTAAACGGGAGCCCATCACACCATGCAAAGCCGCCAAGGCCCGGGCCAGCTGATAGCGGTTCACCTTTGCTTCCACACCAAACGAGCCATCGGGATTCGGATCCATTAGGCCCGTACCCAACACCTTCCGCACCGCAGATGCCGCCCAGTGGTTGGCCGGCACATCCCAGGGCAGAGGCGCCTCCTTGGCCAGGGAAAACCTGTCCAGGAGTTTGGCCAGCACCACCGCAAGCGCCCCCCGGGTCAGGGGCTCCGTTCCGCGGAAGGTACCGTCGGGATAACCCGTGATCAAACCCCAGGAAACCGCCAGAGCCAGGGGCTCCAAAGCCCAGTGCCCTTTAGGTACATCACGAAATTCCACCAACTGGGCTTCCACTCCCAAATCCTTCAGAACCCTCCCTAAGGCCGCGGCCAACTGATAGCGGTTCACAGGTTCTTGGCCACGAAAGGTACCGTCGGGATACCCCTGAAGCCAGCCAGCAGCCACCACCCGTTCCACCTGCTCCGCCAAAGGTCCTGGGGGAATATCGGAAAAGGCCGCCCAAGCCACGCCCATGAGGAAAAGAACCGTCGCCCCTACTCTCTTCATAAAGACCCCCCAACAGAACAGAAAATAAACAAGAGGCCTGGATCGTGTCCAGACCTCCCACGAATTCCAAGATCCCTATAGGACGGGAAGCTCAGCCACTGTCAGCACCTCCAAAGCAGGCGTACCCTGGCGGAAAGCGGCGATCCGTCCCACCACCCGTCCCCCCGCCCGGAGCACCATTCTCTCCATGGCCTTCATGGTTTCCCCGCTGGAAACCACATCGGATATCAGGGTCACCTTCTGGTTAAGAAGCTTTTCGGCGAAGCGCCGGTCCAGCCAGAGCACCTCCCCCACCCCCAGGGTCAGGGTCTGCACCTCCTGGATGATGGGATCCTCCATGTAGGGGCGGCGCCGCCTTCTTGCCACCACGTAGGGTAGGCCCATCTCCTCCGCAAGGACGTGGGTGAGGGGAATCGGGCTCGTTTCCGTGGTGAAAAGTACCTCGGTGCCCGCGGGCACCAAGGGCTTTAGGGCCTGGGCCGCCGCCCGCACCAGCTCGGGATCTCCCAAAAACTCCACCAGGGGGATGCGCCGCCCGGGCAAGGGCTCGATGAGGGGCACGTGGCGGGTGACGCCGCCGATGGTGATGGGATAGGTTTCCATAAAACCTCCTATTCCGGCTTAAAGAGGGGAAGGTGGCCTAGAGCGATGACATCCTGGCGGGGCGTGCCCTCGGTGAAGACCGCCAGCACCGCCACCACCTGACCCCCCACGCTCTCAATGAGCTCCCTGAGGCCCGAAAGGGTGGAACCCGTGGACACCACATCGTCCACGATGGCCACCTTGCGCCCCCGGATAAGGGGAATGTCCGCCCCATCCAGCACCAGAAGCTGGGGCTTACCCGTGGTGATGGAGAGCACCTGACGGCTCACGGGGTTGATCATGTAGGGCTTCTCCGTCTTCCGAGCCACCACATAGGGCTTCTTGGCAATCCGGGAAAGGGCATGGGCCAAGGGTACCGCCTTGACCTCAGGGGTGACCAGGGTTTCCACCTCAGGGGGAAGACGCTTGGCCAGTTCCTCGGCGGCGGCCTCGGTGAGCTCGGTGTCCCCCAGAAGGTTTAGAAGGGCCACGGCCACATCCGGCCCCACCCGAACGATAGGAAGCTCACGCCGAACCCCAGCGATCTCCACAGGGTAAGTCCTCACGCCGCTAGTCTATACTCAAGATATGCTGAACGCCAAGATCGAGACCCTGGGCGTGGACCCCCAGAACGGGAGCGTGGTGGTCCTGCTCAGGACGGAGAACGACAAGCTTCTCCCCATCGTCATCGGTCCCCTCGAGGCCCACCACATCGTGGTGGCCTTGCAAGGCGAAAAACCCCCGCGCCCCCTTACCCCCGACCTCCTCCTCTCCGTGATGGAAATGCTCCAGGGGAAACTCCTGCGTGTGGAGATCATCGACCTGCGGGACGGCACCTTCTATGCCCGACTCATCCTGGAACACCGAGGCATCGAGCTGGAGGTGGACGCAAGGCCCTCCGACGCCATGGCCTTGGCCCTTAGGGCCGGGGCCCCCATCCTGGTGGCCGAGGAGGTGGTGGAAAAAGCGGGGGTGGAGGAAGCCAGCCTAAAGCCCCACGGAGCCGCTGAGGCCTAGTGCGTAGGCTCCTTTTCCTCCTTCTTTCCCTTGGACTGGCCTTTGGCCAGCGGGTGGCGGTCATAGGAGATTGGGGCCAGGACACACCGGGCCGGGCCCAGGTGGCCAGCTTGCTCCGAACCGAGCACGCCCGCAAACCCCTGGCCGCCCTCTTCACCGCAGGGGACAACTTCTATCCCCGGGGGCTGGTGGTGGAGCGTTTTCTAAAGGAGCTTCCTCCCATACCCCTTTACCCCGCCTTCGGCAACCACGACGCCCCCAACCTCGAGGGCCAGCTCAAGCGCTTCCAGCTGGAAAGACCCTATTACCCAGTGCGCCTGGGGGCAATGGAGTTCTTCATCCTCTACACGGAAGGAGACCTAAAGGCCCAGCGGGAATGGCTGGCCCAGGTCCTTAGCCGCCCGCAGGCACCCTGGCGGGTGGTGATCCTCCACCGCCCCCTTTACTCCTCGGGGCTACACGGGGGAAGCCCGAGCCTAAGGAGTCTCCTCGAGCCCCTTCTACGCCAACACCGGGTACCCTTGGTCCTGGCGGGCCACGACCACCATTACGAGCGCCTCCAGGTGGGCTTCACCACCCACCTGGTGGTGGGCGGAGGCGGGGCAGGCCTCTACCCCACCAAGCCTCCTTCCCCCTACACCCAGGCCCTGGCGGTGGCCCACCACGCCCTTTTCCTGGAGGCGGAAGGGGAAACCCTGGTGGGCTACGCCCTGGACCCTAGCGGCCAGGTGCTGGACCGCTTCGTCCTCAAGAAGGACTCCCCATGACGTGCACGTGCACGTGGAAAACCTCCTGTCCTCCCTTCTCCCCCACATGCACCTGGACCTTATACCCCTCGAGGCCCAGGACCCGGGCTACCCGGGTTGCAGTGCGGAAGAGAGCCCCGAGCTTCCTCTCCCCCTCCTCCGTGTCGGGGTAGTCGGAAAGCTTCGCTATGTGTTCCTTGGGCACCACCAACACGTGCACCGGGGCCTTGGGCCTTATGTCGTGGAAGGCCACGAAGCCCTCATCCTCGTAGACTTTCCGGGAAGGAAGCTCTCCGGCGATGATGCGGCAGAACACGCACTCCATGGAAAAAAGTCTACCTTATGGGGAGTTCCAAGGGAAGCAAAGCCTCCTCCACCCTTTCCACCCGGCCCAAAAGGGTGTATCCCTCCGCTCCCTCCACCCGCGCCAAAACCGTATCCCCCGGCCGGGCAGAACCGGAAAGGCGGGCCTCGTAGTAGTCGGGGGTGTGGCCGAGAGCAAGGCCCCCCTGGATCCTCTCCACCAAAACCTCCACCTGGCTTCCCAGCTTGGGCCTGATGCGCTCCTCCGCAAGACGCTGGGCCAAAGCGATGATCTCCTTGGTGCGCCGCTTGCGCACCTCCGGCGGCACCTGGGGCATGGAGGCCGCCCGGGTCTTGGGACGGGGGGTATAGGTGAAGGCGTGGACCCGGGTGGGCCTAAGCTCCTCCAGAAAGGCCAGGGTTTCCTGGTGCTCCTCCTCGGTTTCCGTGGGAAGCCCGGCGATGACATCCGTGGTGAGGGCAAAGCCCGGGATGAGCTCGTAGGCCCTCTGCACCAGGTTGCGGTAATAGGCCTTGTCGTAGCGGCGTCCCATGAGCCTTAGGAGGCGGTCCGAACCCGTCTGCAGGGAAAGGTGCAGGTGGGGCCTGACCCCCGGGGCATACCGGGCGATGACCCTAAGGAGGTGCTCCCCCGTGTCCTCGGGTTCGATGGAGGAAAGCCGCACCTTGGCCCCCAGGTGGTAGAGGTCCTCCACCAGGCCGGCAAGGCCCCTGGGATGGCCCCGGTAGCTTCCAAGCCGCACCCCCGTGAGCACGATCTCCTTTATGCCCATCCTCAGAAGGGCCTCCGCCTCCGCCAAAGCATCCCGGTAATCCCGATGCCGTTCCTTGCCCCTTAGCCGGGGGATGATGCAGTAGGCGCAGCCCACCTGGCAGCCATCCTGCACCTTCAAAAAAGCCCGGACCCGGCTATTGAGAAGCCCCCTCTCCCCCGCCCCCCAGAACTCGTTGGGGGGGGTGGTGATGGGATCCGAGGGAAGCCCGAAATGCTCCAGGATCACCTTGGGAAGCTCCGCCTTGCGGGAGTTGGGCACCACGGCGTCGGCACCCAGCTCCCGCACCTCCTCCGGGGAGAGCTCGGCGTAACACCCCGTGACCACGATGAAGGCCCCTGGGTTGGCCCGCCTGGCCCGGCGGATCTCCTTGCGGGCATCGGCCTCGGCGGTGGTGGTCACGGCGCAGGTGTTGATGACCACCAGGTCGGCCCCCGCCTCGAGGGGAACCACCTCCGGCTCCAGGGCCTTGAGGAAACCCAGCAGGGCCTCGGTTTCCACCTGGTTCACCTTGCACCCGAGGGTGCGGAAAGCCGCGCGCATCCTTCCCATTCTGGTAGGCTAAGGGGGCTTAGTCAACAACCGCAAGCAGAGTGTGACCGACCCCACTTGCCGGGAAAACCCCAAAGGTTGTAGTATTCCAGGCGTCTGCCCCAAGATGTGGGGGAAACACCCCGAGGGGGCCTGGAGGATTTATGGAACGGTTTTTCTTTGACGATCACGCGCAAGCCATCGCCAGGCGCCAGTATTTCCAGGAAGGGGACGGGGATATTCTCGGGATGTTCCGCCGGGTGGCCCGGGAGATCGCCAAGGTGGAAAAACCCGAGGACCGGGTCTACTGGGAGGAAAAGTTCTATGACCTCATGGCCTCCAAGCGCTTCTCCCCCGGCGGGCGCATCCTGGCCGGGGCAGGCACCCCCCACGGCAACCTCCTGAACTGCTTCGTGCAGGGAGCCACCCAGTACCCCCCGGAAAGCTTCAATGGAATCATGGAGGTGGCCAAAAAGCTGGCCCTGGTCACCAAGGTGGGCGGGGGGAACGGGGTCAACCTGGACCCCTACCGCTCCAAGGGGAACCGCCAGCGCCAGGCGGTGCGGGGCGTGGCCTATCTTTCCGCCCGCCACCCCGACGTGGCCGACTTCATCCGGGGCCTCATGCGCCCCCCCACCAACCCGGAAGGGGAAAAGGTGGAGATCGCCCTGAAGAACTTTGTGCGGGCGATCTACGGGGAGGTTTCCCCCGAGCTCAGGGCCCTGGCGGAACGCTATGGGGTCCTGGTGGTCCAGGAACCCCCTCCCGGGGCCATCCAGGTACCCGACGACATGGGGGGCATTGTGGAAGCCGCCAAGGAGGCAACCGCCCTGGCCCTGAAGGGCCTCGAGCCCCACGTGGACTTCTCCCTCCTTCGGCCTGAGGGAGCCCCCATCCGGGGCTCCGGGGGTACCAGCTCCGGTCCGGTGAGCTTCCTTATGGAGATCTTCGACAACTTCCTGGAGTGGGCTGCCCTGGGAGGGGAGGAAGCCGGGCCCGTGGCCACCTTACGGTATGTGTACGCCCCGGTGCTCCGGGTGGTGAGGCAGGGGGGATGCCTACACCCCGACACTTTGGTACACACCGACCGGGGAACCCTCCGGCTTCGGGAAATCGTGGACCCCTTCCGTAAGGGTTGGCAACGCCACACCCTAAGCGTGGCCACGGACCAGGGATGGCGCTTTAGCCCCGAAGGATACAACAACGGGATTGCTCCCACACTACGGATCGTTCTGGAAAACGGCCTCGAGGTCCAGGGTACCCCCAACCACAAGCTCAAGGTCCTACGGGAGGACGGCAGCCGGGAGTGGGTAGAGTTGCAGCACCTAAAGCCGGGGGACTGGGTTATTTGGGTTCTGGACGAGCACACAGGTACCCCGGTTCAGTTGGCCCCTTTGGATGAGCCCCTTCACCCCAATGCCACCCCCATCCGCACGCCTCACCTGCTGACAGAGGAGCTGGCCTTTCTCCTGGGTTTCCTGTGGGGAGAAGGGTTTGTCAGCGGGGACCGCATAGGCCTTTCCGTACATGAGGACGAACCCATGCGGGAAGAGGCCAAACGGCTCTTCCGAGAACTCTTTGGCCTGGAGCTTCGGGAGGAAAGCAAATCCCGGGACAAGAGCGTGACCCTGGTGGTGCGGAGCGCTCCTCTTGTGGCTTGGCTCCGTAAAAACGGCCTCCTCAAAGGGAAAGCACGGGAGCTCGAGGTCCCTAGGGCCATTCGCCAAAGCCCTAGGCCTGTTCTGGGAGCCTTTCTGCGCGGGCTCTTTGAAGCAGACGGCTCCATAGCCGCCGGCTACCCCATGCTCACCACCGCTTCTCGGCGCTTAGCCCAGGACGTTATGGTCCTACTGGGCGGTCTGGGCATCCCTTCCAAGCTCATGCGTTACAACCCCTTGCCTGGACGCTTCTCCAAGGCCGAGCACTACCGGGTGCGGGTGGTGACCGCCAAGGGACTCGAGCGCTATCTGGAACGGGTGGGTATCCCCCAGGGATCCCGCTTCGAAGCCCTTTTAGCCACGAAACCCGACACGCGCAGGGAATCCAGCTGGCCCCTTCCTCATGTCAAAGGTTTGCTGGGATCTCTTCTTGAGGCTACGCAGGCTGGCAGAAAAGGGTACCCCTCGCCCCACACCGCCTTACGCAAAGACCTCCTTCGTTACATGCGGGGGGAAAGGCAGCTTACCGCCACGGGATACACCCTGGTCCTGGAGAAAGCCCACCACGCGGGCCTGTCTGCCCCAGAGTTTGAGTTCAAAGAGTACTACGTCCGGGTAGCCTCCGTTGAGGAAGGGGGCTCCATCCTTACCCTAGACCTATCCGTGGAGGACAACCACACCTACCTGGCAAACGGACTGGTCAGCCATAACACCCGCCGTGGGGCGGGGATGGCTACCCTTTCCATAGAGCACCCCGACCTCCTGGACTTCCTTACCGCCAAGGACCTGGACCGGGAAAAGGCCGAGGGGGATATCTCCACCTTCAACATCTCCGTCCTGGTCACCGAAGCCTTCATGAAGGCCCTCGAGGAGGACGCCCTCTGGCCCGTGACCCCCATTGAGGTACCGGGAAAGTACTACCCCCATCCCCTAGGAAGCACCTACACGGGCCAGATCCCTGCCCTGCCGGAGCGGGAGGATGGGGCCAAACCCATCCCCCTTTTCGGGGGCAAGGTTCCCGCCCGCTGGCTCTGGCACGAGATCGCCTGGCACGCCTGGGCCACCGGGGAGCCAGGGCTTATCTTCGTGGACCGCATCAACGA
>Ga0101945_1000744_pt1 | contig 45286 bp, 36 predicted proteins | sample DewCreD2012metaG_2_FD_75246 | JGI IMG/M metagenome (GOLD analysis project Ga0101945, IMG submission 75246) | Hot spring sediment bacterial and archeal communities from British Columbia, Canada, to study Microbial Dark Matter (Phase II) - Dewar... ... | reverse complement strand
TGGTGTGGCACTGGAACGACTACTTTGAGCCGCTGATTTACCTGAACCGGCGGGAGCACTTCACCTTGCCCATGCGCCTGTCCGTTTTGCAGGCCACCTTGAACGAACTCACCGGCGGCCAAGGCGCAGCCGTCTTCAATGAAGGCCTCATCATGGCGGCGTGTGTGCTGATCATTCTGCCGCCGCTGGTGGTGTACTTCTTCACCCAGCGCTACTTCATTGAGTCCATCGACCGCACCGGTTTGGTCGACTGAGCCGGCGACGCTGGCGAACACAACTGACGCATCGATCAGAGCCGATCAGGAAGATCGACTTGCGCGTGTGCAGGAGGCGTGAGGTTTGGGATGGATGGCTTGATGTCTCGACGCGCGTTTGTCCGGTGGGCCGGGCTGGCCGTTCCCGGGATCGTGCTCGCCGGCTGCACCGAGCGGCGGCAAGCACAGCGGGACACGAGTATTCCGCTCACCGGCAGACAGGTTGTGGTACGTTTCCCTGAAGGGACGACCAGCGAGTTCGACCGGCAATTCGCTGACGCTGTGGCAAAGCGCGTCCAGGAGAAGTACCCCAATATCACTCTCGAAGTAGATGCCGATTGGGGCAGTTTAAGCTGGCAGCAACGTCACGAGAAGTACGTCACGGCAACCATGGCCGGCACAGCCCCTGAGATCATGTGGCTGTGCTGCACCTTCATCCGCCCTTTCATGGAGCGGGGCATGGCCCTTGATCTGGATCCCTTCATCAAGAAGGACATGAAGGCGGAGGAACTCGCCGATTTCTATGCCGGTCCGCTCGAAGGGATGAAGGTCGAGGGCAAGCAGATGGCCTTGCCGGCGTACATCAATATCAATATCATCTATGTCAACCGTGATCAGCTCAACGAAGTGGGCCTGCCCTATCCCGATGAGAACTGGACGCGGGAGCGGCTGCTGGAGTACGCCAACCGGCTTGTCAAGCGCCAGGGCGAGCAAGTTGAGCGCTGGGGTTTTGATATGCCATTTGCCAGCATCGACCGCCTGGTAACCTGGATCTGGTCGATGTGTGGCGAGCCTCATGACCCGAAGGATGTGACCAGGTTCCTCTTCGACCAGCCGCAGGTGATCGATGCAGTCACGTTCCTACACGACATGATCTGGAAGCACCGCGTGTCGCCGGCCAACAATGACATGCGCTTTGGCCTGGGCATGGACGCTGCATTCATTAATGGCAAGACCTCGATCCTCATGGCTGCCACCGGCAATGCGGCCGGCATCAGCCGGCAGGTCACCGCGTTCGAATGGGACTTTGCCCCCCTGACCAAGGGACCGTGCGGCCACGGTGCCCGCGTGTCTCTCGATGGCTACATGATCGCGCGGGACACGAAGATCCCCGGTGAGAGCTGGCTGGTGCTGAAGGAACTCGTCTCCCGGGAGGTGAACGTCCTGCGGGCAGAACTCACGCGGCGGCAGCCACCGCGTAAATCGGTGGCACCGGCCTGGGAGAAAAACTACGAGGGTAAGCAGGCACGGCTGGGCCGAGTGATGGCAGAAACCTCGCGGCCGGATGCCCGCGCGTTCTGGAAAGATGCTGACCAGGTAGGGGTAATCGTGGGCAACCACCTCAGCGCCACCTTCTACCGTAATGAATACAGCCCGGCAGAGGCGCTGCGCCGCATTGTCGCCGATGTAAGCGCGTACTACCGAAAGTAGCCGGCACGTATCATCCTCCTCGTCTCCTGCGGCTGCCGGAGGGGCCTCTCCCCTAAATGCTCCGTGCTCGGGTATACCCTCCATGCCCGCCCAAGCGTGTCTTCAACACCCCCATAAGCCCCGGCTAGAGAAGGGCGTGATCGCTAGGTAGCCGGTGCCTTGCCACATGCAGTAAGATGAAGGAAAGATTAAAAAACGCTAAAAGGCCGGTGCATCAGATGGGAGGCCCGGCGCTGGACTGGGGCCCAAGGAGGTTTGGGCGATGCTGGCTCCCCCGGCGCTGCTGATGCCCCGCCGGCTTCTGGCGCGGGCAGCCTTTGGACCATATCTCGCACGACACTGGACGCTAGACCCCGTGCTCGTGGCCTTGCGCTGGAGCGCGATTGGCTTCCTCGTCCTCGAGAGTCTGCTCCTGCCCCTTCCTCGCACTCCCGTGTTTATCGCCACCGTACTTGCCCTGGTGGCGTATAACCTTCTGCTGCTGCACCTGCGGGTAAGCCTAGAGCGGCTGGTTGGTCGGCCGGGCATCCTGCTCATCGATGTGGCCACAGTCTCGGCTGCGGTGTTGCTGACCGGCGGCCTGAGCAGTCCGCTGTATATTCTGTACGTCCCTACGCTGGTCGCCGGGGCCATGCACCTCGGGATTGGCCGGAGCGCAGGCTTTGCTGTACTGTCAGCGGCTGCCTACACTGCCGTCGCCTTTGCCCCGCTGGGGCATGCGCCACTCCTCATTGAGATCGAGCGTGCCGGGATGCGCGCGGCAGTCATGCTCATGGTTACCATCGCTACCGCAGTGCTTGTACGCGAGCTACGGCTGCAGCGTGAGGCAACCACGCGCGAGCGGGCGCTGGTCCGGGAGCTTCGGCGGGCAAACCGCCAGCTTGCGATCCTTAACGAGGTCATGCGGCTGAGCACGAGCGCGCATTTCGACGTGGACCGCATCCTGGAGTGTATCGGCTGCGCAGCTGCCGCGGCGTTCGATGCCGACCTGACGCTCGTGCTGAGCTGGGATGATAGGCCAGCGCGCGACACGCTGCGCCGGTATCTGCAGGGCTCGCCACGCTGGATCACGGACGACCGTCTCGCCCGGGTGCGAGAACTTCTAGCGCAACGTCTGGATTCCGCCCAGCGGGGAGCCCTCTGTATCGATCCTGCAGCGCCGCTCTCGGACGAGGAACGCTGCTTGTACCGCGAGGAGCAGATCACCAGCGCCATGCTTGCACCGCTCGTGCGCGGGAACGCGGTGACCGGGCTGGTGTGGGTGGCAGCGCGCCGTCCCGGCGCGTACAGCGACGCAGATGCAGCGTACCTTTCGACGCTGGCACATCATAGTGGCCTGTTGTTGTGGAATGCGTGGCTCTACGCGCTCGAGTGCGAGAATGTGCAGCGTCTGCGCGCGCTGGAGGCGATGAGGGACGATTTTCTGGCGAATGTCTCCCACGACCTGCGGACGCCGCTCACTGCTATTAAAGCCGCGGTTGTCCTGCTTAAGGAGATGAGCCAGGAAGGCCGGCCGGTCGATGCGCCGGGCCTGCAGCGCCTGTACCACACTATCGAGCGCAACTGCGACCGGCTGAGCGCCCTTGTCTCGGATCTGCTGGACCTGGCCCGTCTGCGCCAGGGTCGCCTTGAACTCTCGCTCCAGCGTGTTGATGTGCACGATCTTCTGGAGAACTGTCTGGCTGCGGTTCGGCCGCTGGCAGAGCGCAAGCGGCAGCATCTGGAGTGTGAGCTGGACGGTCCGTTGCCACCGCTGGTAGCAGATCCAAAGCGTTTGGAGCAGGTCGTGGTGAACCTGCTGACCAACGCGGTACAGTACACCCCCGCCGGAGGACGGGTGGTGCTTGCGGCGCGGCAGGCCGGTAGAACGCTGCAGATTTCAGTGAGCGATAACGGACCGGGCATTCCGGCTGCTGACCAGCCGTATATTTTCGACCGGTTCTATCGCTCGCGCGCCCCGGCGGTGCAGCGTGTGCAAGGTGCCGGACTCGGGCTGAGCATTGCCCGGTTCCTGGTTGAGTTGCACGGCGGTACCATTAGCGTCGCCAGCAAAGAGGGTGAAGGGACCACCTTTACGCTCCACCTGCCGCTCAGGTGCCCTCGGCGGCAGGAAGAGGCGTGTGCTGCACTGCCTCACTACGGCGCACAGCGTGCGGAGGACGAGCCATGCGGGTGCTGATCGTCGAAGACGAAGAGGATGTTGCCGACGTACTCAGCATGGCATTTGCCATGCAGTGGCGTGAGGCGGAGGTGCGTATCGCGCCCGACGCTGAGACCGCGCTAGACATTCTGGCTGGCTTCGACGCGGATATTATCGTGCTGGACATCGCCCTGCCCGGCATGAACGGCTTTGAGCTCTGCCGCCGCATTCGTGAGTTTTCAGACGTGCCTATCATCATCGTGACCGCGAAGGGTGAAGAGCGAGATATCATTCGCGGGTTGGAGTCAGGCGCTGATGACTATGTGACCAAGCCGTTCAGCCACCTGGAGCTGTTCGCGCGTATTCGCGCCGTGTTACGTCGCGCCTCCGCCGTCCATTGCCACACCCCTATGCCGGTCTTCCGCTGCGGTGATCTCACGATCGATTTCGCCTCGCGACAGGTGCGTGTCGGCGGCCGCGAGGTCCGGCTGACGCCAACCGAATATGATCTTCTGTACCATCTGGTGCGCAATGCGGGGCGGGTGCTGCCCCACGAACTGCTGCTGACGCGGGTCTGGGGTCCGGAGTACCGCACGGAGTCCGACTACCTGAAGGTCTTCATTCATCGCCTGCGCGAGAAGATCGAGCCCAACCCTGCAATGCCCCGCTACATCTTGACCGAGCGCGGCGTGGGCTACAAGTTCGTCCGGCCCCCTGCGGTAGAGTGATCTTGCTCACCGAAGGCGCTAGGGGAGGCCTCGTGGGTCTTCATCAAACGGCGTGACGTCGCTGGTCTGGACGTACCAGTCGAGCAGGCGGCGTTCCAGCACCATCTGTACGCGGGCGTATTCGGGCCTGCCGTAGACATTGCGTAGCTCCTGCGGGTCGCTTACGAGATCGTAGAGCTCGCAGAGCCCGTCGACCCGGTAGATGAGCTTGTGCGAGGAAGTCCGGATCATCACAGCGCGGCAGACGCTCTCCGGGTAATCCTGCTGGAGACGGCCCTTCGGGTAGTAGATCTCCCGTGGCTCGCGGCCGGCCTGCGGTCCAGTGGCGCGTCCCTCAAAGCAGTGCGGTTCATGCCGCGCATAGCCGCCTTCGGCAAAGAGGGCCCGGGCAGCATCGCCGGGCGCGCCCTGGAGCTGTGGCAGAAGGCTGCGCGCGAAGTGGGTGTGGCGGGCCGGGATGTCCGCCAGCTCGAGGATCGTTGCCATAATGTCGAACAGTTCCACCGGCTCGCGTACCACGTGACCGGCAGTGCAGTCGGGAGCGCGAATGATCAGCGGCACCCGTGTGAGCACGTCCTCCAGCCCGCTGGGCCATTTCTCCACCAGACCGTAGTCGCCGGCATAGTCGCCGTGATCAGAAAAGACAAACACGGCTGTGCGCCCGGCCAGGTTCGTCTCATCAAGCGCATGCAGCAGCCGGCCGAGGAGCTCGTCGACAAAGCCGATCATGCCCAGGTAGACCGCCTGGATCTTGCGGAGATGGGCCTCATCTACCTCATCCAGCCGGCGGGTGCGGCGGATATGGGCGTGGAAGTCCGGCCGACCGGGCAGGTCTGCCGGACGCAGGGGTGGCAGGGCATCCGGGTCGATCAGATCATGCCAGGGGAGGGGCGCTGAGTAGGGCGGATGCGGGAACGTAAGCGGCAGGTAGAGGACGAAGGGCTCCTGCGGGCGTGACCGCAGGAACTCGATCGCTGCCTGCACGTTGGCGTAGTCGCCGTGCTCGTCTAAGGGGCCAGTGTAGGGCGCATACAGGAAGCTGTAATAACGCGGATCGTTGAAGTCAAACGGGTTGGGCCCAAACATCCGCCGCCCGCGCCGCTCGGCCGAGGTCACGCTCAGCGGGAAGCTGGCGCGGGCGAGGAGGTCGTTCTTCCCCCACCAGTATACCGTGTAGCCGGCTTCTTTGAGGTAGCGTAGGAGGTTCGGCTCGTCGGGACGTAGTAGATGCCAGAGCGTACGATGGCCACGCACGTGCGGATACCAGCCGGTCATGAAGCTGATGCGCGAAGGCGAGCACACCGGGTGCTGCACATGGCACTGGTCGAAGCGCACGCCCTGGGCAGCCAGGCGGTCAAGATTAGGCGTCGGCGCCAAGGGATGTCCGTAGCAGCCCACGCTCTCGGCGCGCAGCTCATCGGGAACAAACAAAATGAAGTTCATCGTGTTCCTGATCCCACCGCGGGTTTAGCTCAGGCCCTGCACGGTAGGGCAGCGGCCCTGGCACGCGAGCGCTATCGTAGCACACGTAAACGTTCTTGTTTGCCTTACGTTCCGTGCTGCCAGGCCTGCCTACCAGGCATTGACGGCGGGCGCGGAGTGCTGGTAGCCTCAGCGGCATAGAGGAACCTCGCTGAAAACCCATACCAGAGGGCAGGAGGACATATATGCCATCGCCACGCTGGTCCTGCACACGCCGCGAACTCGCCACCAGCCTCATGGCCGGGGCAGCGCTGAGCCTGGCCGCGGCCTGCCGCGCTCCAAGCGCGCCCACAGGCGCGAAGCCGCGCAGCGAGCCGGTGTCGATCGTGTACGGCACCTGGTACACCACCATGATGGAGAACCTGAAGCCGTACTTCCCCCAGTTTGAGGAGAAGTACAACGTGCGGCTTATCCTGGAGATCACGCCCACCGGGCCGGGGCCGGAGGGCTTCGAGGCCAAGCTGGCGAGCCAACTTGCCAGCGGCGCCGGCCCCGACGTCATGAACGCCCAGAACATCGTTCATGTAAAGCTCTTTGACTCGGACGTGTTCCTGGACCTAGCCGACCGGTTGAAGCGCGACAAGATCGATGTGAAGCGGGACTACGCGCTGATGGGGCTGGAGTTCTGGTGTGGCAAGCAGTACGCCATGCCTTTCGATATGGGCACGCGCGCCGTCTACTACAACAAGACGCTGTTTAAGCAGGCCGGGGCGAAGGATCTATGGGATGACTTGCAGGGGCAGTGGACGCTCGACGACATGCTTCAGGCCGCGCTCGCGGTGACGCGCGTGACCGGAGACCAGAGCGACGTATGGGGCATCGACATGTCGTACACCGGCATCCCCGAGGTCAATGGTATGTATGTCTGGACCTTCGGTGGCGCCTGGGCGGACTTTACCACCATGCGCTATACGCTCGATGCCCCGCCGAGCATCGAGGCGCACAATTATATCTACGACCTTGTCACCAAGCATCGCGTCGTGCTGCCGGCAGCCGAGCGCGCGGCGATGAGCCGGGCCGGCATCGCCACGCCGTTTGCCGCAGGGAAGGTAGCCATGTGGGTGCGCGCCTCAGCGTCGATGGGGCCGGTGCAGCGGGAGGTGGCCGGCCGCTTCGAATGGGACATCGCCCCCTTCCCCGGCCGCACGCGGGGCCGGTGGGGTGTGTCGCTTGTCTCCGGCAACCCGAACGAGGTAAACCGTCGGAGCGCGCCCGAGAAGCAGGATGCGGCCTACGCGTTCGTCCCCTGGCTGGCCGGCCCGGAAGTACAGGGGCTCTTCGCCCGCGAAAAGTTCCAGGTGCCTACCCTGCTGCGTATGCGCGATGCTTTCAAGACGCCGCCCCCAGCGCACGCCGGTGTGTTTGTCAATCTGCTGAACTACCCGTACGGCATCCACTTCCGGCACTACGAGACGGAGCAGTGCAACCGTGAGTACAGCCGCGCTATGCAGGAGGTCTTTGACAGCAAGGCGGGCATGACCGAGACGCTGCGCGCGCTCAATCCGCGGCTCAACCAGCTCGTGCAGTACGGCTCGTGCTACCCGTATGCCGGCGTGACTGTGCCGGTGCCTCCTGCCCGTTGAGCGTGGCCGAGGCGCTCCAGCGCGCGTGGTATACTGTCCCCGCGGGACTGTGGCACCGAGGGCGGACGATCCGCCGACGGCGGACGGCCAGCTCCTCGGCTGTGTCCGTGTACTCACACGTCGGCGCCCGGCTGCCTGGCCGGGAGCAGCCCCCAGGTAGCGAGCGCTCTACTTCTACGCCCCGGCTACCGGTGTGAGCCGGCAAGGGGCGAGGAAAGGAGCAACCACAATGCCACCCTCGAAGCGGGTTACTGCGGAAAGCCTGCGTGCGAAGAAGCGCAGCGGGCAGAAGATCACCATGCTCACCGCCTACGACTACACCATGGCGCGCCTGCTCGATGCTGCGGGAGTTGACGCGTTGCTCGTGGGCGATAGTCTGGGTATGACCGTACTGGGCTACGATACGACCATCCCGGTTACGTTGCAAGATATCCTCCATCACACCCGCGCGGTTGTGCGCGGCACGCAGCGCGCCCTGGTGGTTGCAGACCTGCCCTTCCTGACCTACCAGGTGAGCCTGGAGGAGGCGCTACGCAATGCCGGGCGCCTGATCCAGGAAGGCGGCGCCCAGGCGGTCAAGCTCGAAGGCGGGCGCACGGTTGCCCCAGCTGTGCAACGTATCGTCGAGGCAGGCATCCCGGTGATGGGCCACCTGGGCCTGACCCCGCAGTCCATCCACCGCTTCGGCGGCTACCGCGTGCAGGGCAAGACCCGCCGGAGCGCCGAGGCCCTGCTTGAAGATGCCCGTGCCCTGGAGCGCGCCGGGGTCTTCGCCATCGTGCTCGAGCTCGTGCCCGCCGAGCTGGCGCGCCTCATCACCGAGGAGGTGGGTGTACCGACCATTGGCATCGGCGCAGGGCCATACTGCGACGGCCAGGTGCAGGTGATCAACGATATCCTGGGCCTCGATCCGGAGTTTCAGCCACGGCACGCTAAGCAGTATGCTCCGCTGGGCGAGCAGATCCAGCAGATCGCCCGTCGCTATGTCGCTGAGGTGCAGGAAGGCCTCTTCCCTGAGGATGCCCACAGCACACACATCGATCCGCAGGTGTTGGAGGGCCTAGGCCGGGTAAGCGCGCCGCACGAGGCTGGGCAAGAGGAACGAGCCATGGTGTCGTGAAAGGGGGAAGGGCTCCTTGGCGGCATCGCTGGGGAGCAGCCCCGGTGCAATACGGTCCTGGCAAGTAGCGGGCCGCTTCCCAGCGGGCCAGTCGTCGGGCGCTCGGCTTCCCTCCAGAGCCGATTCCTGAGAAGCAGTACGGTATTCACGAACTACGCCGCTGTAGGTACATACCCGATAGCCTGCCGATGCAGACGATAACGACTATTGCGCAGTTGCGCGCGGCGCTGCGAGAGGCGCCGCGGCCGATCGGTTTCGTGCCCACCATGGGCTACCTGCACGAAGGACATCTCTCGCTGGCCCGCCGCGCCCGCGCGGAGTGCGCCTTCGTGGTGATGAGTATCTTTGTCAACCCGACCCAGTTCGGGCCACAGGAAGATTTCGACCGATATCCGCGGGACTTGCCGCGTGATATCCGGCTGGCCGAGCAGGTGGGCGTGGATCTGATCTTCGCTCCTCCGGTCGAGGAGATGTATCCGGCCGGCTTCTCGACATACGTCGAGGTGGGGGGAGTGACAGCGCGCTGGGAAGGCGAGCGACGGCCCGGGCACTTCCGTGGGGTGGCCACGGTAGTCCTGAAGCTCTTCAACCAGGTACAGCCTGACCGCGCCTACTTCGGCGAGAAAGACTACCAGCAGCTCCAGGTGGTGAAGAAAATGGTGCGCGACCTGGACCTACAGGTCGAGATCGTTGGTTGCCCAATTGTTCGCGAAGAGGATGGGCTCGCCATGAGCTCGCGCAACGTGTATCTGTCGCCGGAGCAGCGTCGCGCCGCCACGGTGCTCTACCGTGCGCTGCAGCGCGGTCGGGAGCTCGCCGCGCAGGGGGAGCGCGAGGTGGCCTGCCTGCTCGAGGGCATGCGCGCCGTGCTGCGCAGCGAGCCGCTGGTGCAGGAAGACTACCTGGCGATCGTGGATCCAGCGTCGCTGGAGCCGCTGGAGCAGGTCGCGGGTCCGGCGCGCATCCTCATCGCCGGACGTGTCGGTGGGGTACGCTTAATCGATAACATGCCGCTGGAATGAAAGAGTTCAAGTCGATCAGGGGCTAACTATCCAGCTATACTGATGCTATGAAGACTACCATAATTATATTCCCGAGTTATATTCCCGATGAGCTATACCGCCGGGTTAAAGCTAAAGCCGTCTTGCAGGGCAAGCGCCTTCGCGAGGTGACTATTGAACTATACCAGCGCTGGCTTGCGGAGAAGACGCCGGAGCAGGCTGCGCCTGGATCATCCTCCTGTGATGCCCGCTTATGCGCGTTTGTAAGATACAATGCCAATGCGCCTCGTCCTGTCTGCCCCCGCTAAGATCAACCTGACCCTCGACGTCCTGGGCCGCCGTGCCGACGGCTACCATGAGATCGCCTCGGTGATGGTACAGCTGGAGCTTCACGATACCATCGCGGTCGAGCCGGCAAGCGCGCTTGAGGTAGAATGCCACGGTGCTGCCATCCCGGCGGAACAGAATCTAACACTGAAAGCAGCGCAGCTACTGCAAGAGGTCGCGGACTGCCGGCAGGGGGCACGCATCTACATTACTAAGCGCATCCCAATCGCGGCTGGCCTGGCCGGCGGCAGCAGCGACGCCGCGGCCACCCTCCTGGCGCTGGCGCAGCTGTGGGGCCTGGAAGGGCGCCTGCCGGTGTCGCTGAGTGAGCTGGCCGCACGCCTTGGTTCAGACGTGCCGTTCTTCCTGAATGGGCCAGTGGCCCTGGCCGAAGGGCGCGGCGAGCGGCTGACGCCCCTGCCGCCGCTACCGCCCCGACTGGTGGTGCTGCTGAAGCCGCCCTTCGCTCTCTCGACGGCAGAGGTGTACGGAGCGCTCCGTCTCGACGAGTTTTCCGACGGCTCGGCCACGCGGTTCGTGGCCCAGGAGATTCGTGCCGGCTGCTGGCCGCCGCCTGAGCGCTTTTTCAATGCCCTGGAGCGCCCGGCGTCGCGCCTGCGGCCGGAGCTCCAGCGCTACCGCGCGGCGTTTCTAGAGGCAGGCGCTGCTGCGGTGCACCTGTCCGGCAGCGGACCAGCGCTCTATAGCCTCTTTGATGAGCGCGGAGCTGCCGAGGCGGTCTATCAGCGCCTGCGCCAAGCCGGCTTTGAGGCCTATCTCACTACCACAGCTTGAACTCGCGCGCCCGGCATTTCAGCTACAATATCTCTGTGACCGAGCGCGCCGACTACCGCACAGACGGGCCCGCCGAGCGGCCCGCTATCACGCTTAGCCTGCGCGGCAACGACCTGGTGCTCAGGCCCGCCGCCGGCGCCGAGGAGCTGATGCGCCTGCTGCGCGAGCAAGTGGTCTACGACCGGCGCCGGCAGGTCTACCGCGCCCTGCCCATCGCCTACCGCACCATCCGCGAGCGGCTGGACGAGCATTACCAAGTCACCGTGGAGTTTGACGACCATCCGGCGCTCCCCTTTGACGTGCAGGTGCAGCTCCAGCCGCGTGCCTATCAGCGCGAGGCACTCGATGCCTGGATCGCCGCCGGCCGTCGCGGCGTAGTCGTGCTGCCCACGGGCGCCGGCAAGACGCTGGTGGGCTTGATGGCGATCGAGCAGGTGCGCCTCTGGACGCTCATCGTCGTGCCCACCATTGACCTGCTGGAGCAATGGCGCAGTGCGGTGATCCGGCATCTGGGCGCGCCGGCAGCCCGGGTCGGCGCCTTTGGCGGTGGCTCGCGCGATCTCCTGCCGATCACGGTGATGACGTACGACAGCGGGACGCTGCACACAGCCGAGCTGAATCGCTTCGGCTTACTCATCTTCGACGAGGTGCATCACCTGCCCGCACCGTCGTACCGCCTGATCGCCGAGGGTACGTTTGCCCCCTATCGCCTGGGGCTCTCTGCCACGCCCGAGCGCACCGACGGCGCGCACGCCGACCTGGACCAACTGGTCGGACCGGTGGTCTACCAGTGCCTGCCCGCGGAGCTTAGCCGCCAGCGTTACATCGCCCGCTACCGCGAGGTGCGCCTCCAGGTGGAGCTTAGCCCGGAGGAGGAACTACGCTACCGCGCGCTGATCGAGACCTATCGCAGCTACCTGCGCAGGCGCCGCCTGCGCATCGAGTCAGCCCAGGACTTCGAGCAGCACCTGGTCCGGCGCAGCGTCTTCGATCCCGCAGCTCGCGAGGCCATGCTGGCCCACCAGCAGGCACGCCAGATCGCCCTCAATGCGGAGGCCAAGATCGGCGTCGTGGCCGAGCTACTGCAGAAGCACGCTGGTGAAAAAGTCCTCATCTTCTCGGAGTACAACGCCCTGGTCGAGCAGCTCTCCCGTGCGCTATGCATCCCGGCGATCACGTACAAGACCGGCGCTGACGAGCGCCACGAGATCCTGGAGCGTTTTCGCAGCGGTCGGTACACCAAGCTGGTGACCGGCCGCGTGCTCAACGAAGGGGTAGACGTGCCTGATGCAACGGTGGCGATCGTAGTCAGCGGCAGCGCTACCAAGCGCGAGTACGTCCAGCGGCTTGGCCGTGTGCTGCGGCCGAAAGATATCCCTGCTGTACTCTACGAGATCGTCACCAGGCGCACCGGCGAGGTCCATGCAGCCAGACGTAGAAGGCCGGACGAGCCGGATGAGTAACGCACGAGTGGGTATAGTTATCTCTATAAATTAAGCTCTAAATGCTGAGTAAATGGGCAGCAGTATAAACTATATGGTTCCATACCGAGCTGCCTGGCACCGCGTATCTCGCGTACCTGACGATGCCTCTACCGCTTGCTGATCTCCGCCGCTCGTACTACCGTAGTCGCTCGGGCGCAGTGGTAGTTGTGCCGCTGCTGCTCGAGCGCGAGATGCTGCCGCGCGTGCGCCGGGTAATCGAGTATATCGAGTCGCTACTGGGCCGGCCGCGCAGCGCGTTTGATCCGGACGTGCCGGCCAGGCTGGTTGGCGACGAGCGGCTGGGACGCTGCCTCACCGCCGCCGTCCTGGCAGCGTACGAATATCGTGGTCGCACGCTGGCTGATGTCCTCTCCCCCGAGCGGCAGAGTGCTCTGGCGCTGCGCCGCGTTGTCTCCCCGGCCGACCTGCGCCTGGCTCTCTACGACTACGTCAACGAGCGCTTTCACGGATTCCTTCCGCCGGAGCAGCGGAGCACGGCCCTGGCCGAGTTTGCCGCCGGCCTAGGGCTGGACCCGAACCAACTCGAGGAGCTCTTGTATCTGGACGCCGAGGAGCAGGCGCTGCTCGTGCGCGCTGGACCGCCGCCGACTGCAGAGGAAGTGCAGCGCCGCTACAACCGCTGGGCTGTGGAGACGCTGCTGCTCCACGCCTCGCAGATTGAATTCACCTTCGAGCAGCCAAACGGGCTGGCGATCAAGCAGGTATATTTCCTGGCCAAGTGGCATGGTTTAATTTGCGATGCCTTCCGCGTGGGGGACAGGGTGACCGTGCTGGTGCAGGGGCCGTTCGAGGTGTTCGGCCCGCGCACGCGCCACGGCCCGGCGTTGGCGCGTTTCGCCCTACGCCTGCTGGCCGGGCCGCAGGCGGCACGCGAGCATCCTCCCGACGCCGTGGCCACCGTGCACCTCAACGGCCGCACCTACGAATTTCACCTCGATGTCCAGGTGCGCCGGGCGCTGCGCGGTGCCGAGGAAGCGGCTGAGGCGGCAGTCCCCTACGATAGTACGTACGATAGTACGATCGAGGCAGAGTTTAGCCGCGCCTTTGCCGGGCTGGCCCGGCGCGGCCAGAGCGATGGCTGGACGCTCGTGCGCGAGCCAGACCCGATTATCTCCGGCGAGCTCGTGTTCATCCCCGACTTTGCGCTTGAGCGAGCCGGCCGGCGCGTGTATCTGGAGATCATCGGCTTCTGGACGCCGCAGTACAAAGAGCGCAAGCGGGCCAAGCTGCTCCTACTGAGTCAGCAGGAGCCGGAGCTTGAGCTCGCGCTGGCGATCGACGAAGCGCTGGCTGTGGAGTTCGCCGACCTGCCCTACCCGATCGTGCCATTCCAGCGCCGGCTCGCCGCGACGGCGGTGCTGCGCCTGCTGCGAGAGCACTTCGACCGGCCGCACGAGCGACTGGCAGCGGCGCGTGCCCGGTTCGCTGAGCTACGGGCCAGGGTTGTGCAGTGCGGACGGATTTCCGAGACGGAGGCTGCCGCTCTGCTTGGGCTGGTCTCCGCTGCGGAACTCCGCGAACTCCAGGCTAAGCTCGAACAGGAGGACATCCGGCTCGTGCCGGGCGCGGGGCTGATTTCGACGGCTTACCTAGCGCGCTTTGCCGCGGCTGTCGCGCAGGTGCTGGAAGGGCGGCCTGAAGGCGTGACGCTGAGCGAGCTTCGCGCCGCGCTGCCGGGCGAGTTCGGTATCCAGGACAGCGAGATGGAAGCGCTGCTGGCGGCTTGCCCGCAGTTTAGCGTTTCGTACGCCAGCCTGTTCGACGCTGTCGTGCGACCGGCTGGCGCCCCGTCCCCCGCCCACCCACCGCTTCTTGCTCTTCCGGCGCGTGGCGGAAAGCGCAAGGCCGTGCCACGGGGGCGAGCACAGCCGCCGGGTCCGCCGCTGCACTTCGCTGGAGACGTTCAACAAGCATAAGGGGATCAGTCTGGCGCTCGCCGGTGTAAGAGGCGGGCCTGCAGAAGGGGCATGGAGTTCAGGCATGGAGTTCAGGCATGGACTACGTGCGCGTCGATGTAGAGCTGGTGCGGCGGGTCGGTGAGGAGCTTTTTATAGACGCGGGCCTCAGCCCTGAGCACGCCGCCACAGTGGTGCGTGTGCAGCTTGAGGCCGACCTGCGTGGCGTGCATTCCCACGGCATGCGCGCGGTGCCGGTCTACCTGGAGCGTATTCGCCTGGGCATCATCAACCCACGGCCGCAGATTCGGGTCGTCGCGGAAAATGAGTTCGCGGTAGTGGTCGATGGCGACGCCGGCCCGGGGCAGGTAGTGGCCTGCCATGCGATGGAGGAATGCCTGGCGCGGGCGCAGCAGCGCGGGGGCGGGTTCGCCGTGGCGCGGCGCTCCAACCACTTTGGCGCGGCCGGATATTACGCCATGATGGCCCTGCCGCATGGGCTGATTGGCTTCGCCACGACCAACGGCAATCTGGTGCTGGCCCCGCCGGGCGGAGCTGAAGCCGCCCTGGGCAATAACCCGCTGGCCTGGGCTATTCCGGCGGGGCAGGAGCGCCCCATCGTGCTAGACGTAGCCACGAGCGTGGTGGCCGGAGGCAAGATTGACCTCTTGGCCGCCGAAGGTGAGCGTCTGCCGGAGGGCTGGGCGCTGGATGCCGCCGGGCTGCCCACCACCGACCCGGCAGTGGCTCAGGCAGGCCTGGGCATCCCGCTGGGCTGGCCGGTGGCCGGGCACAAAGGCTTTGGACTGGCTTTGGTGATGGAAGTGCTGGCCGGCGTGCTCTCAGGGGCGCGCTTTGGCACCGAGCACACGGTGAAGGTCGAGCGCGGGCCGCGGCCCTGGGACGAAGGGCACTTCTTCATGGCGCTTGACCCGGCGCTGTTCATGCCGCGCGATGCGTTCCTGGCCCGTGTGGACGCACTTATCCGGCAGATGCGTGCAGTGAAGCCGGCGCGCCCCGGCGAACGTGTCCGCGTGCCCGGCGAGCTTGGCTGGGAGCGCCGCGAGCAGGCCCTGCGCGAGGGTGTGCCGCTGCCCCTCTCGGTCTATCGCAGCCTGAAGATGCTGGCCGAGCAGCGCGGCCTGCACACGCGCTTGTAAGCCCGGTGCGTCGTGAAGAAGAGAAGAATGGATACGGGCTGAAGCTATATTAGGCGTATGCAGTTTTCCCTTAAATAAAACTAAATAAACTAAATAAAACAACAAAACTAAGAACACAAAGAGTACCCAGAGGAGCACAGGCATGCAGATCACCAAGACCGGCAGCAGCACGACCGTAGTGGGGTCGAGCGAGTGGTTCACCGGCACGGTCTACATCGACCAGGTGGCGACGCCGTCCGGCCCCTCGCGCCTGAGCGCAAACATCGTCCACTTCGCGCCGGGCGCCCGCACCGCCTGGCACACTCATTCCAACGGCCAGACTATTTATATCCTAGAGGGCATCGGCCTCGTGCAGCGGCGAGGCGGTGCCATCGAGGTGGTCCGTCCCGGCGACCGCGTCTTTTTCGAGCCCGGCGAGGAGCACTGGCATGGAGCCGCTCCCAACCGTTTCATGACCCATCTGGCGCTGCAGCAAGTGGACGACGAAGGGAAGGCGGTGACGTGGGGCGCCCACGTCACCGACGAGGAGTATGCCGCAGCTCCGCCGATCGGGGACTAAACCGACCCGGGGTACCGGCGGCGCTGCGAGTGCCTTCGGCTGCGCCTCTTACCGGATGGATACGCTTTCTACCGGTTAGTTAGAACAGCCTTCCCTGCACGAGGGTTTCCTGCTTCGGAGGCTCAGCCGCGGGAGCAGGCGACTGTCGCTCGGTCTCAGCCAAGAGAGCCGGGAGCTTCCTGATGTCTTCTTCCAGGAAGCGGCGCAGGCTGGATTGATGCAGCGCCGCAGCGGGATGGTACATCGGGAAGTAGATTACCCCGTTGCGACGGCGCGGCTGGCCATGGATGCGCGAGATCTTCTCGCCGGGGAAGAACTTCGCCATGCTGAAGCGGCCCAGCGTGACAATGATGCGTGGGCGAATGATGCGGATCTGCTGTTCCAGGTAAGGATCGCAGGCCGCGATCTCCGCGGGCTCAGGATCACGGTTATTCGGGGGGCGGCACTTGATCACATTAGCAATATACACATCCTGCCGCCGCAGCCCGATCGAGGCCAGGAGCTCCTCGAGCAGCTGGCCGGCTGCCCCCACAAAGGGCCTGCCTTGTTGATCTTCATGGAAACCCGGCGCCTCGCCGATGAACATGATCTTGGCATCGGGGTTCCCTTCGCCGGGCACCGTACGGGTGCGCCCCTTTGCCAAGGGACACCTGGTGCAGGCGGCGATCTGCGCGGCGAGCTGTGCCAGTGCAGCGCGTTTTTGCTGCGTGGTCATCGGCGCGTCTGATGCGCCGGGGGCACCTGAGCCGGTCGAGCCATGGATGCTTGCTACTGGGCGGGTAGAGCCGGCTGACGCTGAAAGGGTCTGTGCCATGTCACCACGTCCTTCGGGTTATCCTGCGAGCCAGAACAGGCCCGCCGCCGGGATGGTCTGCAGCGCCATCACAGGGAATAGTACCACAGGGAAGCAGGGGATTCTGCCTGTCAACAGACTGTCGGGACGCCTGCGCCTGTGGCTCTCATGCGCTAGAAACGGCCGGCACGCCCCCGAGACGCGAGAGCGCGCGCTTGACGACCGGTCTCGCTTGACACATGCTACAATAGGCTGCAGAGCGAGCGTCTCGTAGACCCTGTGCCGCTGCACAGGGGTGGGACGCTTCAGCACGGGGAGGCGGACGGGCCCCGGTGGGCTCCGCGGTCTTCAAAACCGTCTGGGCGGCCGCCTGCGCGGTCGTCGGTGGGTTCGACTCCCATACGCCTCCGCTCCCGCTCGTGTGTGCTCGTGCGCGTTCCCACTCCTGCCTGGCCGAGGGGGCGTAGTTCATACAAACTGCCGGTGCCGGCATGCTGGGCGGTCCATGCCGGCATCTCTGCTTTTCTCTGGGACGAATAGGACGAAGACGGTCTAACGTTCCAGGTTCAGCCAGGCCGTTTCCTCCTCGCTCAGCCGCACGTTCAGCGCGCCAAGGGTATCTTCCAGCTCGCCCGCGGTGGCGGGGCCAACGATGGGGAAAACGTTCAGCGGCTGGCGCAGCACCCAAGCCAGAGCAACCTGCGTCGGCGAACAGGCATGGCGCGCGGCGATCTCACGCGCCCGGCGCAGCCGCTCCCAGTTGTCCGGCGTATAGTACACCCGCGCTACATCCGGGTCCGGTTGTGATTCTGGGGAAAAGCGCCCGGAGAAGAAGCCACGGGCTTGGGCGGACCAGGCGAGCACCGGGAACTGGGTCTGCCGGTACCACGCCAGCGCCTCACGGTCACCGGCAATCGAAAGGCAGTCTGCCCACATGGGCTCGCGTGGTACGGCCAGCGCCAGGTTCGGGCTGCTCGCGACGAAGCTTCGCAGGCCGTGGGCCTGGGCATAGGCATTCGCCTCCTCAAGACGTCGGTGATGCCAGTTCGATCCGCCAAAGGCACGGATCCGCCCGGCACGCAGGTGTTCGTTCAGGCAATCCACCAGCTCTCCCACCGGTACGGCGGGATCATCCCGGTGGAGAAGATAAAGGTCGATCGTCTCCACCTGCAGGTGTTCCAGACTGGCCGCCAGATGTTGCGAGATCAGCTCCGGGCTGACTTCGAGGCGGCCGTCGGGATGGTAGACGAACCCGCCTTTGGTGATAATGATCATCTGCTCCCGGCAGGAACGCTCCCGTAGCCAGACGCCAATGGCCTGCTCGCTTGCCCCCCGGCCATAGATGTAGGCGGTATCCACGGCGTTCCCGCCGGCCTCCACATAGCGGTCAAGTAGAGCAAAGGTGATATCTCGTCGCTCAGGCGTCTCTAGCGAGAACACGAGGCTCCCCATAATGAGCCGGGATACCCGCTCACTTACCATCGGAATCGCCCCATAGTCCATCCCTGCGCCTCCTATAAAGATGCAGTCGGGGTCTCCACCCGCGGAGAGGCCCGGTGCGATGCTTGTACGACGAGAGGAAGATGGGAGGACTTGCCGCAGACTGCGCGACTGCGTACACTGCCCCTGAAGAGCTGTGGCACAATCCTCTCACCTGGAGTGTAACGGAGATGGCTGAGCCTGTGCGAGTCGGGCTCGTGGGATGTGGTGCGATCAGCGGCCAGTACCTCAAGATGGCCCGGAATTTTCCCATCCTACAGATCGTTGCCTGCGCGGACCTTGAGCGCGAGCGCGCGCTCGCCCGCGCCCAGGAGTTTGACATCCCACGGGTGTGCACGACGGAGGAGCTGCTTGCCGACGATGAGGTCGAGCTGGTGCTGAACTTGACCGTGCCGCAGGCGCACGCCCCGGTAACGCTGGCGGCGATCGAGCATGGTAAGCATGTCTATTCCGAGAAGCCTCTGGCGATCACCCGCGAGGATGGGCGGAAGATCCTTGCCGCAGCAGCCGCACGGGGCGTGCGGGTTGGCTGCGCCCCAGACACTGTGCTCGGAGCCGGCATTCAGACGGCGCGCAAGCTGGTCGATGAAGGGGCTATCGGTCGGCCGGTGGCCTTCACGGCGTTTATGATGGGACATGGCCACGAGTCGTGGCATCCCAATCCCGAGTTTTACTACCAGCCCGGCGGCGGTCCGATGCTCGATATGGGACCGTACTATATCACCGCGCTGCTGAACCTGTTAGGTCCGATCACGCGGCTCACCGGTGTGGCGACGATCGCTATTCCAGAGCGCGTGATCACGAGCAAGCCCAAATATGGACAGATTATCCGCGTCCAGACGCCCGATCATATCTGTGGTACGATTGAGTTCGCCTGCGGAGCCGCCGGGACCATCATTACCAGTTTTGCGGTATGGCATCCCGTCTATGACAAAGCCTTTCCGATCACGATCTATGGCACCGACGGGACGCTGCGCGTGCCTGACCCGAACAGGTTCGATGGTCCGGTTCAGCTGCGCGGTGCCTCTGACGAGGAGTGGCGAGAGATCCCGCATGCGTTTGTCACCGGCTATGGTCGTGCTGTCGGCGTTGCCGACATGGCGTACGCTATACGCTCTGGCCGGCCACACCGCTGCACCGGCGAGCAGGCCTTTGCTGTGCTTGATGTCATGCTGGGGTTCCTTGACTCCGCGGAAACCGGCACGGCGTACAAGCCGGCGGCCCCGTACGAACGGCCGGCTCCGATGCTGCCGGACCTGCCCTTTGGCACGCTCGATGAGTAGCTGGCTGTTCTCGTGTGGCGAGTAAAGCGAGACTCTAATGGGGAGAATTATCAGTAAACTTTAGAAACGAACTGAATGGATTCTAGGTGCGGCGTATCTTGAATAAATTAATCTGTTTCAAAATCCGTCGACGGCATGCACGACTAGGAGCACCAGATCGTGACGGTTCAGCAGGCGGCGTCTCCGGCAGCCGAGGCGGGGCGCGGCAAAGATGAGGCCGGCCTGGGGCCGGTGGTTACGCTGACGGTCCTGCACACGATCAACGACTTTTATGGCCTGGTGCTGCCCCCACTGCTGCCGTTGCTCCAGCAGATGTTCGCGCTGAGCTACCTGCAGGCCGGGGCGATTCAGTTCATTACCGCGGCAGTGCCATCGTTCAGCCAGGCGCTGATCGGGTACTGGGCCGATCTGCATCGCCGGCGCGTGGCCGTGCTGGTGGCCGGCTTCCTGCTGTTCGCCGCGGCGATGCTGCTCTTGGCCATGGTGCGCAGTTACGCCATGGTGCTGCTGGCCGCTCTTGCTCTGGGGATCGCGGCGAGCGCTTACCATCCGCAGAGCACGACGCTTCTCTCGACCCTGTACGCTGGTCGGCGTGGCTGGGCCTCCGGCATCCACGGCATCGGGAATGGTCTGGGGTTTATCGCCGCGCCTCTGACCATTGGCTATCTGGCCGGCCACCTGGAACTCCGGCAGATCGCCCTGGTGCTGGCTGTGCCGGCAGTGGCCGGCGCGCTGATCGCTGCGGTATGCCTGCGCGAACCCGCGCTGCGCGGCCGTCCGGGCTTACTTGCCGGTATCACCCGGCCGCTGCTCCTGCTCACCCTGGTTAATGGCATCGCCCTTGCGGCATCGACGGGCTTTGTCACGTTTCTTCCAGCTTTCTATGTGGCGCAGGGTGTAAGTGTCGGCGCCTCGAACCTGCGTACAGCGCTGATGACCGGTGCGGCCATCGTGGCCCAGCCGCTGGGGGGCACGCTGTCTGACCGGCTGGGCCGGCGCACCGTGCTGGCGCTGGCGCTGCTGGGAAGCGCTATCTGCATCGGGCTGTTCGCTGTGCTGGGACAGCTTGGCCGGCCGTCACTTGTCCCCGTGCTGCTGGTGCTGTCGGTCGGCGCCGGTTTCTGCCTGAGTCTCACACCGCCGGTAGGCATGGCCTTCGCTACCGATCTGGCGCTCGGAGCGCGCAGCGGCACGGCGGTTGGTCTGGTGTGGGGGATGGGTATGGCGCTCGCTTCGCTGGCCCCGCCGGCGGCCGGGGCTGTGATCGACCGATGGGGGTTCGCTCCGGCGCAGCTTGGGTTGGCTCTGATTGCTCTCGCAGGAGCAGCGCTCGCTCTTCGCCTGCCAGGCCAGCAGAAGTAATGAAAGAAAGAGGGGGAATGCACGTGCGCCGGGCGATGCGGCGCACATGCATGGTTTCACCCGGCGCCTGGTGAGGAGCGGTTAGGCTGCGCGCATGGCGAAATCGAGCTCGAGGCGGATGTTGTCCTCGATGCTCAACACGCGGGCGACCCGCGGCTGGGTCATCCCAAAGTCGCCAAAGGTGACGCTGGTGGTGGCTATGCCGCGTACCTCCTGGCCGGTGAACCGGGCGCGGACATCCCAGGTAACCGTACGCGTTACACCGTGGATCGTCAGCTCACCGATGAGCTGAAAGGCTGCCTCACCGCTCGCCGGAAGTGGCCAGGGCAGGCCCTGGGCAGTGTGCGGCACAAACTCCGCGGTGGGGTAGCGTTGCGTCTGCAGGGTGTTCTGCTTGATAAACGCATCCCGCATCGGCTGGTCCGTGCGCAGCGAGTTCAGGTCCACAATGACCTTCGATTGCTCGCGGACGATCTCTCCACTCGGACCAAACACGATCGTACCCTGGACGGCTCTAGTAGTGCCTACTGCGTCGTTCGGAAGCTGCATCCCGGCAAGCTGTTCCCGCACCCTGAAGCGCGCTTCGGTCGCCTCCGGCACGATCGAGAACCGCAGCGGGGTAGCGGTCTGGGGCTGGCTTGGCCCGCTTGGCTCGACGCGCAGCTGAGCCGGTACAGGGGTAGGCGTGCTTACCGCCGCCTCTCTGGTGGGCTCAGCGCTGCGCGTCTGGGTCGGCTGCGGCGCAGAGACCGCCTGCGTCGTGCAGGCGCCGGCTAGGAAACCGAGCAGGAGCCCGAGTGCAGCATATCGTCGTGTTGCCATATACTTCTCCCGATGCTTGACGTATTGAGAGATCTGAGAAATGCCTGCTTGATAGGCCACGTAATCCTCACCATATAATACGCAGACCGGCGTCGGGCGAGTGCAGCGCGGCGTAAACAGACTGTAAAAAGAGTGTATAAATGCGTTGGGGCAGGCGGGCTGCGTAACCAGCCGGTGAGTAGCGCGTTGTAGCTACGGCGGAGCCTGCAGTGATGCATGCATCAAGCGTACCCGACCGGCAGACCAGCCAGGAGAGCGCAGACGCTGCGTCGGCCGCCAGGGCTGCCTGGCGGCGGCTGACCGCGAGCCGTACGGCGTGGGCAGAGCCGCAGCCGCTCTACCTCGACGTGACCGTTCGGGTACGGCGGGTGGCCGGGCTGTCTACTACCACTCGCCTGGTGCTGGAGGTGTTTACCGACAGAGGTGAGCGGCTTGGCCGTGCCTGGGTTTTCCCTAACGAGTGGTATCCCGGCTGCCGGCGCACCGTGCCCTTCTCCCACTACTTCCTGGCGCTGCAGCGCGCTTTTCAGGCGCTTGAGACCCTGGGACGGCCGCAGGAACTACGATTGCAGGTGCTCAAGGCAGTCTATGCCGGGACCCCGCGGCCGTTTGTGACGCTTCTGAAGTTCATCCTCTCGCCGGAGCATGCGGTGCCGGGGGCACAGCTTGAGCAGACGTATCAGTGTCCGCTGTCCGCCTTCTTCCTGCATTTCGTGGGCGTGAGCCGTGATGTACGGCAAGACAGTAGCCCGCCGGCCTTTGTCGCCGGCACGGCAATCCATCGTGCGTATGGCCGGGCCTCCTCGACCTTTGTGCGCGTATGCAGCCCTGAGGCGGCCTATGCAGCATACCTGGAGGGGGTGCGGGCGAGTTGGATCGATGACTTTGCCTATCTCCTGCTTGACCGCGCCGGCGAGCGCCCCACACAGCTTTATCGTCTGCCGGTTGCGCTCGCGCCGGCCGTCACCGCGCGCTGCCGCATGCGCTGGGAGGACGCCGCCCGCGCCGGACGAGTCCGGCTCTACCAGGAGCGCTTGTTCTTCTCCCCCCGGCGGGGCCTGGCAGGCAAGGCCGATCGCATCGCTCTTCACCTCCACACCGGACTGCATGAGCTGTTTGAGGTCAAGACTTCCACCGGCGTCGCCGATCAGCGTGATCCCCTCACCGGGATAGCCATACCCGGCGGTATCCAGGCGCTGGCCTACCACGAGATCCTGCGCACGTTGCTGGCCGGTGAGACTGCAGCAGGCGCGAGAGCGCATGACAGTGTGCCGCTGTGGACCTGTGTTGAGCTCCTTACGGCTGAGGGCGCCCGTGAGGTGCCGCTTCAGGCGCATCCCGTGGTCACGCGGGCTTCGGCCGATCCGGTACGTGCCGACGACCGTTACCTTGATCTCCTCGCGCAGTCGCGCAATGTTGCCTATCTAGTGGAATCAGGCCTGCTCACCGGCTATGACCGCGAACGCATCAGCCGGCTGGTTGCTACAGGACAGCGGCTGCGCGGCGTCGGTGGCGATTTCGAGCTCTACGCTGCATGGCCGCCCTGCCGAACCTGCGCGGCCCAGGCGCGACAGATCTGCACCGCCGCGCACGGCACCTCGGCGACGCCCTGGTACGACTTCTTCCGTCACGTGCCGCAGCGGCTCTACCGCTACTGGGCGTGGTTTCATCAGCAGCTCAAGCAGGAGGACCTGCTGGCAAAGGAACACCTCTTTCACCTGGCAACTACGCCGGTGGCCGAGCTCGAACGCCGAGAGGGAATCAGCATCGCAGGGCTCACGGCCGTTGCTGTTCCTGAGCAGCCGCACCTCGTCCGGCTTGAGCGGGCTGAGCGAATTGAGACGCGCTTACGCGAAGACGACCCTGTGCTGCTGACGCCGGAGGGCCGTCGACCGGGCGAGATACACTCCCTCGAGGGTGTGATCGTAGCTCTTGAGGCTCGCAGCGTCACGGTCAGCGTAGCGGACTACATTCCGGCCGGCTCCCGCTGGCGGGTGGATCAGTTCCGGCATGCTGAGTACGCCGGCTGGCAAGTGCAGGGCCTCACCGACTTCCTGCTCGGCTCGATGTTCGGTGCCGGCGCCCGTGGCCGGGCCCTGCGCGAGGAGGAACTGCCGCGATTGACGCGGGCTATCCTGGGCGTTGAAGGGCCGGCGGGCCCTCACCCCCGGCCCCTCTCCCGCGCCGCGGGAGAGGGGCCGGGGGTGAGGGCCCTCAATCCCGAGCAGCAGGCCGCGGTGGAGGCGGCGCTCTCCCTTGCACCGGGTGAGCTGTTGTTGATCCAAGGCCCGCCGGGCACTGGGAAGACACGCATGATCGCGCACCTGGCCCGCGCCCTGGCGGTGCGCGACTTCTGGCGCGATGACCGACGCCCGGTATTGATCCTGGCGAACACGCACCGCGCCTGCAACGAGGTGGTTCTGCGGCTCCGGCACGAGTTCCCCGATCTGAGGCCGTTTGTACTGCGTGTCGGTCGTGTCGGTGCCGGCTGGGAGCCGGAGATAGCTGAACATGTGCTGGCCGAGCGCCTGGGCGTGCGCGAGCATCTGTCTGCCTGCAACCTGTCCGACGATGGGCCGGCCACGCTGCACCGTCTGGCGCGCGCCGCGCGCTTCATCCACCGGCAGGCAGTGATCTTCGTGGGTACGCTTGCCGCGGCCACGGCGCCCGAACTGCGCGGTCTGACCTTCGAGGCCGTCATTGTTGATGAGTGTGGCCAGGCGACGGAGCCGGCGGCGCTCCAGGCGCTGCGCCACCTGCCGCCTGGCTATCAAGGCCGCCTGGTGTTAGTGGGCGACCACCGGCAGTTGCCGCCTGTGGTCCCGGAGGGTATTACGGCGCCGCCGGTCCCCGATGAACTGCGGCAGTGTGGCTTCCGCACCGGGCACAGCCTGCTCGTGTCGCTCTTCGAGCGGCTAGCTGAGCGCTATCCCGCTGCGGTGGTGCAGCTGCGCGCCCAATACCGCATGAACGCCGAGATCTGCCGTCTCATCAGCGAGACCTTCTACGACGGCATGCTCTATCCGGCGACCAAGGCAGTAGCGCAGCGCACGCTCCAGGATGTGTATCAGGAGCTAGGCTGCGCTGCGCCGCGCCTGACCGGCGTGGCGGGCTGCGTGTTTGCGCCTGAACGGGCAGTCGTGCTGGTCGATACCTCGGGCGATCCCCGTGCCCGCGACACTATCACCGCCTTTACCGCCGATGAGACCCGCCGCAACCCGCGCGAGGCTGAGATCGTCGCCACGCTGCTGGGGTGCTGGCTGCGGGCATTCCCACCGGCAGTGGCGCGGCGTCTGGCTGAGCGCACCGGCGTGATTGCAGCGTACCGGCAACAGAATAACCTGATCCGTCAGGCCCTGCTAGCTGCTCTTTCCGACCGCCCTGAGGTGGCCGAGGCCATGCGCGTCGACACGGTGGATCGCTTCCAGGGCGGGGAGCGCGAGGTGATTGTACTCAGCCTCGTCGCCTCCAACGCGGAGCGCAGCATCGGGCGGCTGCATGCCGACTGGCGGCGCATGAACGTGGCCTGCTCGCGGGCGCGCTGCAAGCTTGTGCTTGTGGGAGACCCGCGTACCTTCACGGAGCCGGGACCGGCCTCTGAAGAGCCGGCCAAAGAGTACTACCGCCGGCTCTTCGCAGCCTGCCGGTACCGCCTCCCGGCGGAAGCCATTGCCACGTCCCGCGTGATCTGACCCGTACGGTACCGGCCCGCCTGCCGGCCTACGCCTGCCAGCGACCGCGCCAGAAAACGTAGCAGAGCACAGAGCCGCGCAGGAGCCAATCGGCAGCCCAGCCTGTCCACACGCCTCCGATACCCCAGCCGGCGCCATGCCCCAGCAGGTAGGCGAAGGGAACACGCACGAGCCAGACACCCAGAGTGCCGACGACGAACGTCGCACGCGTGGCGCCGGCGCCGCGCAGAGCTCCGCCCAGGACGAAGGCTGCCGCCTGGAAGGGCTGGCCCAGGCCGACCACGCGCATGCCGACAGCTCCCAGCCGGATCACCTCGGGGTCGCCGGTATAAAGGCGCACAAACAGCTCGGGAAAAGCAAAGAACACCACCCCCATCAGCGCCATCCACAGCGCTGCCGAGCGCATCGCTGTCCAGCCAGCCTCCCGCGCGCGGCCGGGGTTGCGCGCGCCCAAGGCCTGGCCAACCAGCGTGGTAGCGGCCACTGAAAACGCCTGGCCCGGCATCATCGAGAGGCTGGCTACGTTGAACACGATCTGCTGTGCTGCATAGGCAGCGGTGCCCATGTGCAGGACGATCAGGTTAAAGGCCATCAGTCCAAGCTGGACGGAGGCAGACTCCGCGGCCGCCGGGCCGCCGATGTACAGGAGCCGCCGCACGGTGCTCCTCTCGAGACGCAGCCCGCCAACGCCCTGCCGCTCTGAGAGCAGGGTCTCACCACGGAAGAGCACGAACAGCACCATCACTGTACCGGCTAGGCGAGCCGCCACGATGCCCCACGCTGCGCCCGCCACGCCGAGGCGCGGCAGGCCGAACAGGCCAAAGATCAGCACCCACGCCACCACGATATTCACGACATTGATGGCCAGCGTGATAGTCATAGGCGTGCGCGTGTCTCCCGCTCCGCGTAGAGACCCGTTGCCCACAAGCAGGATCACCAGCAAGGGCAGCGAGAGCATGGAGGCGCGCAGATAGACGCCGCCGAGGTCGCGCACAGCCGGATCCGGGGTCAGAAGCAGCAGGATCAGGTCGGTTGCGGCAGCTCCGGCTACGGCTAGAACAGTGGCGAGGGAGACGCCCAGGAGAAGCGCCTGCCGCGAGATCGTGCGCGCCGCCGCCAGGTCCCCGGCGCCGACAGCGCGTGCCACCAGGGCGGTGTTGCCCACCGACAGGCCGTTAAAGGCCACCAGCATAAGCTGCGCAACCTGATTGCCGGCGCCAACGGCCGCGACGGCGGCGGGGCCAAGCCGGCCCACCATCATCAGACTGGCGATGCCAAGGAACGTGACCGAGACGTTTTCAATCAGGCTCGGCCACGCGAGGTGGGCCATGGCGCGGCCCACTGTGGCGGTCGGGGCATGGACGAGAGGTGTGGTTGAAGACGAACTTGCCGTTCTCACTGTGGTCTCGGCCGGGCGCGGGCCAAGGCATCGGGATTTACGACGTGCTGGGGGCGGCCGGCCAGATAGGCTTCAATGTTATCCACAGGCATGCGCGCCAGACGCTCACCGGCCTCACGAGTGACCCAGCCGATATGCGGGGTGAGCACCACGTTCTCCAGGCGCAGGAGTGGGCTCTCCAGCGGCAGCGGCTCCTGTACAAACACGTCCAGTCCAGCTCCAGCCAGACGGCCCTCGCGCAGCGCTTCTACCAGCGCTGCCTCGTCGACCAGAGCGCCGCGGGCGGTGTTCACCAGGATCGCGCCGGGCTTCATCAGCTGAAGCTCCATGCGCCCGATGATCCCCCGTGTGCGGGGCGAACTGCGCAGATGCAGGCTCAGCACATCAGCCTGTCGCAGCACATCGTGGAACTCCGCCAGCTGCGCGCCGCACTCGGCCGCGCGCTGCTCGTCATATGTGAAACTCCAGGCCAGCACGCGCATGCCGAATGCCTTGCCCAGGCGTGCCACCTCCTGGCCGATCAAGCCGAGGCCAAGCACCCCAAGCGTCTTTCCCCGCAGCTCGAAGCCCTCGCGGTGATACCACTCGCCGCCGCGCATCTTGCGATCGCACAGCGCCACATGGCGCGCCGTAGCCAGGATGAGCGCCATAGTGAGCTCGGCCACCGACACCGTGGACGCGCCCGGCGTGTTACATACCAGCACGCCGAGCTCGGTTGCCGCCTCGAGGTCTACGTTGTCCGTGCCTGTGCCGAGGATAGAGATGAGCCGCAGGTGCGGTAGCCGCTCCAGCAACCAGCGATCAAAGACCGAGTACGCCCGCACGTTCAGGACGATCTGCGCGCCTTCCAAGCGCGCCAGAAGCTCCTCAGGCGACGCGGCGCGCGTCCCGTAGACCTGCACCTGCCCCAGGGTACGCAGCCGCTCAAGCTGCGGATGCCCCTGGTACACCGGCGGGAAGTCGTCAGGGATAACGATGCGGACCGCTCCCGTCGTGTGTGCTGCCATGTATCTCGTCCTTGCAAGATTGCCAGAAATCCCCGACCGCGATCATGGTAGCGGCATACCGCGTCCACGTCAACGCGCCGGCCGGAGTTAATAGTGGAGTGAAGAGCCATACACCCGCTCAAAGAGGCTTGCCGACGGGAGCGCGCCCGGCTGCGAGCACATCCGTTCCTGCTCGCAGAGCCTCTCCCAGGCTGAAGCATGTTCGTCCTGAGGGGCGGCCCGAGGCGAGTGTTAATCAGTGCCTTTACACCGTAGCTGAGATAACGGCAAGCGAAGCACATGCGTATTTGGGACATTCCTCCAGAGCAACTCTGCCGGCAACATCTGTTAGGAGAGCATAATGAACTGCATGCGCTCTGGACGGTTCTCACCCAAAATAGACAAGGGTACGCGCATCATCCCGAGACATTGCGCTGGCGCGGCAAGCTGAAGGCGCTCTACTTACGGCACGAACGGCTCGTCCAGGAGATGCAGGGGCGGGGATACCGGCACCGGAGCCCGCTCGATCCTGCCCTGGCTACCGGTGCGGCGGAGCAAACCGAGTACGTAGATCCGCCGGAGGAGCAGATCCGCCTTTTACGGGAAAAGGGCTGTGGCTGTGCAGTCTAACCACAGGACAGGCTCCCTGCAGCGCTTTGCCTCCAGGAAAATCCAGGGCTCAAAGACTCCTCAGGTCTCTGCTCGGAGCCGGCGATACCGTTCGGCCAGTCGGCGGAGGTCGGCCAAGACCATAGCTCGCGCCTGCTCGTAGGCGGGTCCCTCCTGGCGCAGCAGCCAGGCCGGGTGTAGGGTGGCCATGAGCTCAGTCCCATGCGGGCCGGGGAACCACTGCCCGTGCTGCTCCATCAGCCGGAACTTTTTATCGTAGAGCGTTTGGGCTGCCGTAGCGCCCAGGCATAAGATCAAGCGCGGCCGCACGAAGGAGAGCTCAGCGTTCATCCAGATACTGCAGGCGCGGATCTCGTCGGCGCGCGGCGGCCGGTTCTTCACCACGCCGCCGACAAGTTCCTTAGGGCGGCAGCGCACGATATTGGTCACCCACACCTCCGCGCGGTCAATGCCTACCTCTGCCAGCAGCCGATCCAGCAGTCGGCCGGCGCGGCCCACGAAGGGACGGCCCAGGGCGTCTTCCTCCTCGCCGGGCCCTTCGCCGACGATCATCAGCAGCGCGTGCGGGTTGCCCTCACCGGTGACGACCTGGGTCCGTCCCTCCGCTAAGCGGCAGCGCACACATTGTCGAGCCTCGGCCAGCATCGCCTCCAGGTTCGGCCAGCGCGCTTCGAACGGTAGCTCAGGAACCGCCGGCACCTGCCGGGATGGTGCAGGCATGGGACGTTCTCCTGGTGCACAGCCCTGCGGTACGCTCGTGTATAGCCCATGCTAGCGTGATGGCACACGTACACTGTAACACGCCGGACCCTCTCGTGTGCAGGGGCCCGGCAGGCGTAGGCCGCCTGTCGGAGCTCCGATCACCCGTACACCGCCCGGCGGCTGAGGCGCTGCTGCCCGGCGGGCCCTTGCATAATATGAGGCGGCAGCGCGACAGTAGGGCAAACGGCTCCGCCTGCAGGGAAGGTGCGACGTGTCGCTGGAAGGCTGGTTCTTTGGTCTGACGCTGGGCTGGACGGTGCTGAGTGGTGTAACGGCGCTATGGCCGCAGCCGTACGATCCCGTTGAGCTCATCGGCGTTCTGGCGTGCTACGCCGTAGCCTGGAGCGTGGCCGCCCTCGGATCAGCCGTCTGGAACTAGCGCGCTGCCTCGTGGCGGATTCTCCTTCCTCGCTTCAACCGCATCGCCCCGTGGGGCGCCACATGTTGGCATACGCCTCTTACCCGATTTCGCACACCCTCCGGGGCAGTCATTTCTCCGTGACAACCGCTGCACGGGCTCCGGCAGGCGCATAGGCGCCACGTGGCCGGGTAGCAGAGAGCTGCACGCTCTACGGAGCTGATCCACTGCAAGAAACCTGGTGCGAGCCTGGAAGGTGTGGCGCAGGCAAGCGTGCTGCGAAAACGGGCGGAGGCAGGCCTAAACATGCTACAATAACGTGCGGCGTTGCGCGGGAGCGCGGGACGCCGCTCTTTGTTTTTCGGCGGCCGCACGCCGTCTACGTTGTGTGAACGGGTAGGGAGACGCCTGCGCACACCTATGGAGCTCGTCTGGTACGGCCATGCCTGCTTTCGCCTGCGCGGTAAGGACGCGACTGTCATCACCGATCCCTTCGACCGGCGGCTGGGCCTGCCTCTGCCGCGCATGCAGGCGGACATCGTGACGGTAAGTAACGATCGCCCCGACCACAGCAATGTGGCTGCCGTGGGGGGCTCCCCCCGCGTCGTCGACGGGCCAGGCGAGTATGACATCGCCGGGGTGGTCATTGCCGGCATCGCCACCCAGAAGCGTGAGCCGGGACGCGCCCGGGCACCCCGGCCGCGCAACACCGCCTATGTGATCGAGATCGACGGCCTGACCGTATGCCACCTGGGCGACCTGGCCGACGTGCCGGATGCCGCTGTTGTCGAGCAGATCGGCAACATAGACGTGCTGCTGATTCCGGTAGGCGGCCATGAGACCATCAATGCGACTCAGGCGACAGAGGTGATCAGCCTGCTTGAGCCACGCCTTGTGGTCCCCATGCATTTCCGCACGCCGGAGCTGGCCATCGAGCTTGACCCCATCGAACCGTTTGTCAGGGAGATGGGGCTGAAAGAGCTGCAACCCCAGCCACGTCTGTCGCTCAGCGCCGGCAGCCTGCCGGAGGAAACCGAAGTCGTGCTGCTGGACTACCGGCACCGCGGCTGAGCGAGCGTGCTTGCGTCGCCGCTGGCTCGTTGAGAACGGTGATGCGGCAGGGCGAGGGTGAGCAGGCGTGACCGGGCGCGCGGGGAGGTGCACTGGAAAGCTTGCCGGCGGCTGAGTGCCAGGGGCTCCTCAGGCCGGCTGTGCAGGAGTGTACGATGGCAAGGGCAAAGAGCAGCAACACCACAACGAAGTATGTGTTCGTGACCGGCGGCGTTGTCTCCTCCGTCGGCAAAGGCATTACCGTCGCTTCCATTGGCCGCCTGCTCAAGAGCCGCGGCATCTCCGTCACCGCGCAGAAGCTCGATCCCTACATCAACGTTGACCCCGGAACCATGAACCCCTCGCAGCACGGCGAGGTGTTCGTCACCGATGACGGCGCCGAGACCGACCTGGACCTCGGCCACTACGAGCGCTTCATGGATGTCTCGCTCACCAAGGCGAGCAACGTCACCACAGGCCAGGTGTACGCTGCCGTCATCGCCAAGGAACGGCGCGGCGACTACCTGGGCGGCACCATTCAGGTGATCCCCCATATCACTAACGAGATAAAAGAACGCATGCGCCAGGTGGCCCGCTTGTCGCGCGCTCAAGTGGTGATCGTTGAGGTGGGCGGCACGGTTGGCGACATCGAGAGCCTGCCGTTTCTCGAGGCGATCCGCCAGATGCGCCGCGACGTGGGCCGCGATAACGTGCTCTACATCCACGTCACGCTCCTGCCGCACATCGCCGCCACCGGCGAGCTAAAGACGAAGCCCACGCAGCACAGCGTCAACGCCCTGCGCGGCATCGGCATCCAGCCCGACGTGATTGTCTGTCGCGCCGACTATCCGGTGCCGGATGAGCTGAAAGAGAAGATCGCCCTCTTCTGTGACGTGGACGTCGACGCAGTGGTGCCGCTGCCAACGGTGGACACGATCTATGAGGTCCCCTTGATCCTGGAGCGCAGCGGCTTGGGGAAGTTCATGGTCGAGGAGTTGGACCTGCCGGCGCACGAGCCCGACCTGCGCGAGTGGGAAGAGTTAGTCGAGCGCATCCGCCGGCCCGGCCGCGAGATCCGCGTTGCCATCGTGGGCAAATATACCAACGCCGCTGATGCCTACCTGAGCGTGATCGAGGCGTTACGGCATAGCTGTGTTTACCACGGTCTCCAGCTCTCGGTGAAGTGGGTGCATTCGGAGGTGCTGGAGGGCGCCGACGAGGACACCCTGGAGCACTGGCTAGGTGACGTGCACGGCATCGTCGTGCCGGGCGGGTTCGGCGTGCGCGGCATTGAGGGCAAGATCGCCGCGGCGCGCTATGCCCGCGAGCACAAGGTGCCGTACCTGGGCTTGTGCCTGGGCATGCAGGTGGCAGTGATCGAGTTTGCTCGCCACGTGCTTGGCTCCGATGAGCCGAACAGCACGGAGTTCGATCCTGACACGAAGTTCCCGGTGATCGACTTGATGGCCGACCAGCGCAACGTGCGCGACAAGGGCGGTACCATGCGGTTAGGGCTTTACCCGTGCTACCTGGTGCCGGGCACCAAGGCGGCCCAGGCATACGGCGCGGGCCAGGGCACGCTGCTGATCCACGAGCGGCACCGCCACCGCTATGAGTTCAACAACGACTTTCGCTCGCTGCTGGAAAGTGAGGGGCTGGTGCTGAGCGGGCTCTCTCCGGACTACCGGCTGGTGGAGATTATCGAGCTGCGCGACCATCCCTGGTTCGTAGGCACGCAGTTTCATCCGGAGTTCACTTCGCGCCCGAACCGGCCGCATCCGCTCTTCCGCGACTTCATCGCCGCCTGTGCCCGGCGCTACCTGCGCGGGGAACAGCCGCCGTTGCCGCTGAACGGCCATGCCGCTGAGCAGGCGCCTGCAGCACAGCCTGAGCCACAGCCTGAACAGGTGGGCGCGGCGCCACGCTAGCGCCTGCAGACAAGAGTGAAGCGGGGTCGATAGACTCCTGCGCCGGGTAGCTCGGCCTTCGTGCAAGCCTTGCCGCGGTCGCCGGACCTTCGGCAGGTTCCGGCACGTCCCTTTCCCACCGCACAGGAGAGAGGCTGAAGTGAGGCCCGCGTCGTTTACCCGTCCAAAATCTCGCAGGCCCACAGGCCGGCCAGCACCAGCACGATGAAGCCGGCGATCCCGCCCACGATCCACAGCACGAGCGGCATGGTCCACCTCCCTCTGCAGCAAGGGGCTGCCTCAACGCCGGATATCCGGCCAACGCAGGCTTGACGTCGAGGCAGCCCCTTCCACCCCACCGAACATGCCGTGCTGCGCTGCTCGCCGCTCCTCCACAGGCGCCGCCCGTCCCCAGGGGACAGCACGGCATGTTCGTCCCAAAGCAATTGGAAGATCAACAAGATGAGAATACGATAAGGCAGCGGTAAAATTCGCCTTAAGACCGAGGCCGCGCTAGCAGTGTCCGGCGTTGCTCTCCGGCTGGAGGTCAAGCGCCGCATAGACGGCGCGCAGGAGCTGTGTGTACTCTGGCGGCAGCCGGCCGCCTGTGTCTACCACCGAGCACGGGAACTGCACGCGGGCGCACTCCACCGCCGGATTGACGATGCGATCGGCATCGGCAGCCAGTACTAGAAACTCGCCGGGCCGGCGACAGGCATCCACTGCGTACCCCTCTCGCACGAAGTGCAGGCCGGTATCATCCCACACGTACACCCCGCAGCGTACGTCTGCCCGCACCCGCGCCGGCTGTCCGCTCAGGTTATGCAAGATGGCCTGCGCGCCATCAAGTGGTCGTCTGAGTTCCTGGGCAAGCGCTGCAACATCGAGCGAGTATGGCACGCCCGCCAGTTCGGCGAGGTGCAGAAGCAAGAGTGGGAGCTGGCCCTGGGCAAGCTGGAGCTTAGTGTAGAGAGGAATAGAGGCAACCAGGCGTGGGTTACACTCTACCACATACACCCGCCGGTCGTCCCGGCCCACCACGAAGTCGAGCCCGAAGATGCCGCGGTAGCCCTGCTCGCTTAGGTACCGGCCAATCCGCTCGGTAGCGTCGTAGACCTGCTCCAGCACGCGAGCTTCCAGGCGCGCGGTCCCCCAGTCATTGCCGCAGGCGCCCAGGGGATAGACTGTGCACTCCGCCATGCCGGTGAGCTGGTAGAAGGGGGTGCTGGAGACGGTACCCCAGCGCGTGACACAGGCATTGATAGTAAGGGTCTCGCCGGGGATGTAGCGGCTGACGCGGCCGGGGCGGCCGGCATGCCGCGCAAGTGTGGCGTGGAGAGATAGACGATCCCGTACCAGGAACGTGTGGTTGCCCCCGAAGCCGCGGGGAAGCTGGATGACCAGCGGCAGCCCGTGTCGCTGCACGAGCTCCTCGGCGCGCTCAGGGGCGAGCTCCAGCTCCTCTCCCGGCGGCCCAGGCAACCCAAGCCGGTCCAGCACCTGCCGGAAGTGCAGCTTGTGCTCCATCTGGCGAGCCAGCAGCGGCGGCGGCCCAAGGACGTGCCAGCCCTTGCGCCGGCACAGTTGCTCTATTTGGTGAGACATCTTGAAAAACGCTAGCTGCGGCTGCCCCAGGCTGTCCAGGAACGCCTGTGTGAGCGGATGGGCTAAGAGCTGCTCCGTGGAACGAAACAGCGCGTTCTTCCGCCCCATCGCCTGCTCCAGGCAGAACACGCGCACGCCGGCATCCTGGAGGTAATGCACGACGTCGGTCTCGTCGATGCAGGCGATGCTGTAGCCCGGCAGCAGGCGCTCCAGCCCGACCCCGTGGTTGACGTCGTTCGACACGTAGACCACCGGCCCCGGCAGGCTGTGCTGCAGGGCCTCGATGAGGGCAGTACACTCAGGCGATATCATGTGACCGATGCATAGGCAGGTCGGGGCGGGCGGAGGTGGGCGCGTTGCTGCGGGCGCGCAGAGCAAGCGCGACCACGAGGCCGGTGGAGACCAGCGCCAACGCCGCCAGCCCGACAAACTTCTGGGCACCCTGGAGCGTCAGCGCCAGAAGGCCAAAGCCAAGGCAGAGGCCATACAGCAAGAGCACGGTCTTGCGGACCGACATGCCGACGGCCAGCAGGCGGTGAGTGAGGTGGGCGTGGTCGCCGCCGCGGGTCGGATTGCGCCCCTGCAGCGTGCGGTAGAGGATCACCCAGGCAGTGTCAAAGATGGGCACGCCCAACACCATGAGCGCCGTAGCGATCTTGGCCCCGCCGATGATGGACAGTACGGCGAGGGTATAGCCCAGGAAGACCGAACCACAGGTGCCCATGAAGAGCTTGGCGCGGTGGAAGTTGTGTGGCAGGAAACCGACGCAGACACCAGCCAGCACCAGCGGCAGCACGGCGACGCTGTACTGCCCCAGCCGCATGCTTAGAGCGAAGAGCACCAGCGCAGCAATGGCGGATACGCCGGCGGCAAGGCCGTCCATCGTGTCGATCCAGTTCAGCGTGTTGACCATTCCGGCTATCCAGAAGAGCGTGAACGGCACAGCGATCCACATCGGCAGCGGAATGGTGCCGGGGAACGGCCGTGGCCCAAAGGGATTGGCCACGCTGTCGATCACGACGCCTGAGAGTACAGCGATCAGCCCCAGACCGAGATGCCAGAGCAGCTGGGGCGCCGGCCCCAGGCGGCGCGCGTCGTCAAGCAGTGCTAAGGGAATGGTGACAGCGATGCCGAGGGCCAGCCCGATGAGTTTCGCCGGGTGGCCCCCGGGAACCTCGCCGGTGAGCAGCCAGGCCAATCCGACGGTGGCGAGGAAAGCGGCCGCCATTCCGTAGCCGCCGGTCCGCGGGACGGGGTGCGTTTGCACTTCTCCCGGCCGCGGCCGGTCGATCAGGCCGGCATGCGCGCCCAGGCGTCCGCTGAGCGGCGCCAGCAGGTAGCCGAGTGCCACGGCAAGAGCAAACCATACGGGCAGGCTGCCTGGCAGATCGAACATAGCACCTCATACCGCGGGCACGTGCTGGGCCGGTGCCAGGGAGTGGTTCGCCAGCGATACCAGCGCAGCCACGCGTTCCTGCAGCGCAGGCGCTCCGTCGCCGACCAGCACCTCCAGCTCGTCGAGCTGGGGTGCCCAGCGCGTCCATGGTAGGCCCGCACCGGCGCAGACGAGCCGGTGCACCCAGGGCCGGTCATGGGACAGCCACTCTACCGGTACCGGCGCTTCGAACGGATAGCGCAGCTCCTCAAACGGCTTCTCGCCCGGCCGCGGGCCGGTAATGCGCTGCGGCAGCTCACCGGTCCTGCCTGCCAGCCGCCACAGCCGCCGGCCGATCTCCACCACAGGCACAGGCTCGCCCAGGTCCGGGGCAATCAGCCCGTGCAACGGCGGATGGATCAAGGCGAGCAGCAACAGGGCCACGGCCTCATTCATGGTCATCCAGTAGCGCGTCATCTGCGGATCGGTAATGGTCAGCGGCTCCCTCGCCGCGATCTGTCGAGCGAATGTCTGCAGGACGCTGCCTTGCGTGCCGAGCACGTTCACGAAGCGCACCACAGCGATACGCATAGGCACCTCTGCAGCCAAGGCCAGCAGGGCAGCCTCGGCCAGCCGCTTGGTCATGCCATACGTGCTGGGCGGATTGACCGCCTTATCGGTTGAGGGGAACACGAACGTGCCGGTATCCAGGTCGGCGGCCATCTGCGCCAGCTGCACCGTCGCCAGCACATTCGTCGAAACGGCCTCGTCTGGCTCGTGCTCCGCCAGCGGCACGTGCTTGCGCGCCGCCAGGTGCAGGATGGCATCAGGCCGGCTTTGCCGGAGCAGGCGCTCGATCTTGCGCTCTGACCGGACATCCGCCAGCACATAGCGCACCGCCGTGCGGCGATGCTGCACGTGCCCGAGTCGCTGCTGCAGGTCGAAGAGCGAGTCCTCGTGGTGATCGAGCAGGATCAGCTCGAGCGTGGGGATCGTACACAGGCGCGCCACCAGCGCCGTACCGATCGAGCCGGCGGCACCGGTGATCAGCAGGCGCTGTCCAGCTAGGCGTTGCTCCAGCAGCGTGCCAAGGCCGGGCACAGTACGAAGAGGCCGCCCCAGCAGCATTGCCAGGCTGCCTTCATCCAGCTTCTCCAGGTCTAGGCCGGCCGGCGTGAACGCTTCAGGAAGGCTCATGGTGCCGCCACCGCTGCGCCGGAGACCGCCCGGCGGATCGCCTGGGCACCGGCCCGCATGTTGGGACACCGGGCAGGGTCCGGCTCCAAGATCTCCGGAACAATGCTCCGCACGGACCGAGCGAGCTGCCGCACGATCGGGTCGAGAGTGACGTCGCCACGGTCGTACGGCAATCCCTCGCCCAGCAGGCCCGTAGCATTCGACACATGGGCATGGACCAGCCAGGGAAGAAGGGCGTCGATGTAGCCGGCCAGGTCAACCGCTTCGGCATGCGCCCGGTAATAGCGCACCACCGCCGCCAGGCGCTCATCCGTCGGGTCGGGATGGCACAGAAGTACATTTACATAAAGCTGCGCATGGGAGGTATCGACGGTACAGCGCAAGCCCGGCACGGCTATGAGCAGCTCACGTATGTCGCCTGCAGTTACGCCCAGCGCGCTTGCCATCACCCGACGCTCGCGCTGTTGGGCTACGGGAGGAATATTCTCGATGGTCGGCACAAGGCCGGCATCCTGGCAGAGGTCCCGATAGAAGCGTAACAGCGGCAGGCTGGCCTCCACAGCGCGCTGTCGCATCTCCTCACTCAGCAGCTCAGGGGAATCCAATGGCACCACCGCGTGGATGACCGCAGCCATCGCCCCCAGCAACTGCCCAGCCTGAACGAGCCGGCGCAGTGTCTCGCGGTTCGCCGCAGAATCCTGCGCCAGTGAGAAGAAGCTTCCATCTAGTGAGCGCAGGGGCCCTTCGACAACGTAGCACAGGCCGGCAGGCGGCCGCGCGGCAGCAAAGGCGGCTTGGAGCCGGGCAAGCCAGCCGTCACCGTGGAGGTCGGCCGCGTCCATATAGAGTTCAAGCCCATCAAAGGGCTCCGGATGGAACCGGTCGGCAAGCTGCTCGGCGGTGGGGCGAGCCTTTAGCAGGATTTTCAGCATAGGGTACGTGAACTGTCCCTCCTTACACCATCCTCTGCTCCGGGGGCTGCCGCGTGGGATCCTGAGCCGAGCGCCTGGTACCCCGCATCACCCGTGCTCCCGACACCACCGCACGTACTGCGCGAGCCCTTCGCGCAGCGACACGCGCGGCGTGTAGCCCAGCACGCGCCGCGCCCGACTAATGTCGGCCACCCAGGAGGTGGGAGGGCCGAGCCGGTCGGTCCACTGGATCGGCACGCATGCCCCTGTGACCTCAAGCACCGCGCGGGCCAGCTCTTCGAAGGTGGTGCCACAGCCGGTCGCAACGTTGAACGTCTCACCGGCAGCCTCAGCGCGCTCCAGCGCGAGCATGATTCCCTGGACAGCGTCGGTAACATACGTAAAATCACGGGCGCCGTGCCCGCTCACCAGCAGGGGCTGTCCGGCCAGGGCTCGGTGCACGAAGATCGACACCACGCCGCTTGAACCGGTCCTGATATGCTGGCCAGGCCCGTACACCGAAAAGAAGCGCAGGATCGTGGCCGGCAGTCCGTAGAGGGCATTATACATACGTACCCACTGCTCAGCCACGAGTTTGGCGTAGGCGTACGGCTCAGTCGGGCATAGCGGCGCGTCCTCGGCGATGGGCTGGGCACTGGAGGCGTAGAGGCGCTGCGTCGACGCCAGAAGGAAGCGCGCGCCGGTGCGCCGGGCCCCCTCGAGCAGATGCAGCGTCCCGCAGGCGTTCGTCGTGGCATAGGCATGGGGCTGCTGCATGGAGGCGCCGGCATCGGACAGCGCGGCCAGATGGACCACCGCGTCATGTCCGGCCACGAGCTCGATGCAACCGGGATCACGCACGTTGGCGGCGATCCAGCGCGCCTGTCCCAGCGGCCCGGGGTCTGAGCGGCTCAGCGCCGTAACGTGATAGCCGGCAGCGGCTAGCGCACGTACCACATGGCGCCCGATGAAGCCGCTCGCACCGGTCACCAGCACGTTCATCCTGGCTCTGCTCCTTCCACGCAATCCCGCTGCTGCCCGGCAAAATACTCGACGAGCTTCTGAGCGCTCTCAGCAACGGTCCGGCGCAGGAACGAGGGGGGTATCAGGCCGGGCCGTACCACCGGACGTACCGCCGCCGGTGATACACCTGCTCCTTCAATGTGTACCTGGAGGCCATGGCGGGCAGCAACCTGCTGCACGATAGTGGCGACTTCAGACACCGTCAACACCTCGCACGGGGTGACAAGCGTGCGATGGCCGGGGACAGCCGGCTGGTCGACCAGCCAGGCGAGTGCCGCGGCAGCGTCGAGGACATGCAAGAAGCCCTGGAAGCAGTCGGCTGCGCCGGCATGTACCTGGAGCGGCTTGCCGGCCGCGGCCTGGGCGCAGAACCGGTTCAGGACCGTCTGAAAGCGCGGGTCGCGCTTCATCACCGGGCTCACCCCGTGCAGAACCGGCAGGCGCACCGACCACGCCACTAGCCCGGCGCGCTGCGCGTACAGCTCGAGCAGTTTTTCGACATAAATCTTCGAAAGGTGCGAGAGGTCGGTGCACGGGCCATAGGGCGCATTGTCGTCGATATCTCCTCGCAGGCATGGCCCGCACACTTTGAGCGAGCTGCCGAAGATGACGGGCGGCAGAGGCCCTGAGCAGGCGAGCAGCGCATCAAGCAGCACGCGCGGGCCGCGCAGGTTAATGTCCTCTGTCTCATCGGGATGTTCGGCTGCGTAGGCGGCGCTGGCCTGCGCCGCCAGAAGGAAGAGGGCTCTCAGTGGATCGCACTGGTCCAGCGCCCGGCGGCACGCAGCAGCGTCCCGGAGGTCTCCTTGGACTATCACCAGGCCGCGCCGCTGCAAAGCTCCCAGCGCAGCAAGATTCGTGGAGAAGCCGTTCTCCAGCGCCACAACCGCGTAGCCGCGGTCTAACAGCAGCGCAGCCAGGGCGGCGCCGAGGTAGCCGGCGCCGGCGATCATGACTGTCATCAAGCGCTCCAAGAAGGTGCCGCCGTGCGGCCACAGGCAAGTCTCAGCCTGCCGGAGTTTCGCAGGCGCGCTCACCAAGAGATACCACAGCGACGGGCCTGTCACCAAATCTGCCGGCGGCAGAGCAACACAGGGGCATGGCGCACAGGCTGAGGGGCGGCGCGGCAGCACGGACCCTGGGCTTCGTGGTGCTATGTGCTATGACCTCAGGCAATGAGGCCGAGGCGCAGGCCCAGGATAGCTGCGTGGGTTCGATCGGTTGCGCCGAGCTTCGCCATAATGCTCTGCACGTGCTTCTTCACCGTCACTTCAGCTACGGACAACCGCTCGGCGATCTCTTTGTTTGTGTACCCCTCTGCCAGCAGGCGCAATACCTCCCGCTCACGCTCAGACAGCTCTTCGGGCAAGACTGCCGGCAGGTCAGGGCGCGCCGGGCGCTCAAGCATGGGAGGGGTTTGAGAAGCCGCGGCATGGAGGAGAGACATCTCGATCACACAGCCGCCGCTCGCCACCACATGCACGGTATGGAGCAGCAACTCCTCCGAGGCAGTCTTTAACAGGAAGCCCGCGGCTCCGGCCTGGAGCGCCTCGACGACCAGGGCATCATCGCTATACCCAGAAAGCAGCACGACTGCCACGTGGGGGTGCTCGCTTTTGATCCGTCGGGCCACTTCGATCCCGTTGATCTCCGGCAGGCGGACATCCAGGAACACCACATCTGGCTGGAGGGCCGCGGTCTTTTCCAATGCCTCACGCCCGTCGGCGGCCTCGCCGACGACCTCGATCTCCGGATCGGTTTCGAGGATCGCCTTGAGCCCCTCACGAGCGATGGCATGATCGTCCACAACGAGGACACGCACACGATCCGATTCCGCCCGTGCAGTGCGCTCTGAGGCGGCGCTGCCCGCGGCTGACAGGGAGGAGCTGCCTCTCTCGGCAGCTAGAGCACCGGCGGGGTAACTGCCAAACATGCGCTTTCCGCAGGCCCTCCTGGCAAAGCGGTGACAAACCGCATGGGCGCTGATGATAGCCTGTCTATCACAGGCTCCGGGTGTGGCAGTGCCGCAGCAGCGTATCGGTGGAGAGACGACCCTCCAGCCCGGCTCGCGCATGGGGTACTCCAGTTGTATCTGGGACACGCATCACGTGGCGCCTCCTCCTAGAAGCATATGCGGGTCAGAATGGAAAAAGAATATCCATTCGTATGCTGATTTACTATCCAAATGGACCTTCCCGATAGAGAGGAGCCGGTCCCATACTGGTATGGGGTACATCCGGCCGGTACGCGGCGTCCCGGCAGCACCCGTGAGCACCGGTTACGAGGCGTATTGCGTGTGCCCGCCAGGTGGCGCGGGCTCGCGATCGCCTGGCTCTATTCGTCTGAGCTTATTTGTGTCTAATTAGACACAAATAAACAATGTACCGGGATGCTGCATGACCAGGGCGCTGCGCGATTGGGATACGGTGTGAAGGAAAGCGGCGAACCTTGGCTGGACGTTGTATTTCCTCTGGACCCTCTGCGGTGCTGCCCTGGCTGTAGCCCTGGCCGTATACGGCTGGCAGCGTCGCCCTACGCCAGGCATGGCATCCTTCGCCGTCCTGGCCCTCGGGGCTGCCCTCTGGGCCGTCGGGAGCATTTTGGAGGTACTGGATCCGACCCTGGAGGGAAAGCTGCGCTGGGCAAGGACTGAATATATTGGGATCGTCGCAATTCCTCCCGCGTGGCTCATCTTTGCCCTATACTACACGCACCGTGATCACTGGCTGGGACGGCCCAGAAAGCTCGCGCTTGCAGTGATCCAGGCTACGACGCTGGCCGTCGTGCTCACGAACGAGTACCATCGCCTGTTCTGGCGATCGATTAATCTCGAATGGTATGGCCCCCGGGCAGTGCTCAGGCCGGAGTATGGTCCCTGGTTCTGGTTGCACACCTGCCTCTCGTACGCGATGCTTGCCGGGGGCGCGGCAGCCCTGGGATGGGGGCTGCTGCGCGGGCCGCCCCTGCAGCGCAAGCAGGCTGCAGTGGTCCTGGCGGCGCTTGCGCTGCCATGGCTGGCGAATCTCGCCTACATCAGCGGTGCCGACATCCTTCCCCGCGCTGACTTTACCCCTGCGGCGTTTCCGGTGGCAGCCCTCGGGCTGCTCTGGGGCAGGCGGCGGCTCTCCCTGCTCGATATCGTGCCCATCGCCCGCGAAGCGGTGATCGAGCGCATGCCCGACGGCGTGATCGTGCTCGACCGGCAGAACCGCATCGTCGATGTAAACCCGGCCGCGCTGCTGGTGCTGGGCCGGCCTGCCGGAGGCGTTCTGGGCCTCCCAGCCGGTGACGTGCTCGCTCCACTTGGCTGCGCCGAGCTGGTGTCGAGCGCGGTGGCAGAGACACGCTGTGAGGTGACGACCACAGCCTGCTCGGACCAACGCACGTACGACCTGCTGATCTCACCCTTGTACGACAAACAGGGCGGACCGGCCGGCCGACTGCTGGTGTTTCGAGATGTCACCGAACGGAAAGTGCTCGAACAGCGGCTGCTGCGTGCCCAGCGGCTGGAGATGGCCGGCCAGGTGGCTGCCCAGGTCGCTCACGACCTAAATAATTTGCTAGGACCACTGCTGACCTTGCCGCAGTTGATTAAGCGCAGCCTGCCGCCGGAGCACCAGGCTGTCCGCTATTGTGACCTGCTTATCGCCGCGGCGCGCCAGGTAAGTGAGATCAACCGTGACCTGCTGGCCCTAGGCCGGCGCGGGACTGCGGACGGCCAACGGTGCGAGCTGAACGAAGTAGTGCGCGAGGCACTGGCCCAGCTTCTGCTCCCACCCACGGTGGCCCTGGAGCTTCGCCTGACCGGCCGGGAACTCTGGGTGCGCGGCGCGCCGGCCCAGCTCAGTCGAGTCCTGCATAACCTCGTGGTGAACGCGCTCGAAGCCATGTCTAGCTGCGCGCACGCCCACTTGACCATTACGACCGCCGAGGTGGAGCTTGACGAGGTCAGTGCGCGACGCGCCGGCGTGCCGGCGGGCAGGTATGGGCAGCTCGCCGTAACGGATACCGGCATCGGCATTCCGCCCGAGCTCCACGAGCGTATCTTCGAGCCGTTTTTCTCGACGAAGCGGACCACCCAGCGACGTGGAACCGGCCTAGGGCTCAGCATTGTCCAGGCCATTGTGCGCGACTATGGCGGCTTCGTCACTGTGCAGAGCGCCCCCGGCGCCGGGGCGACATTTTCCGTGTATCTGCCCATGGTGGCAGCCTGCTCACCCAGCGCGCTGCGCTCGTGAGTATTCCTTCTGCCCTGCTGGAGCCGCACCTGGAGCGAGCGGGTTCACTGTAGTACGTGTGCTGGTCCGCGTTGATACGGTAGGTCGATACGATAGAGAACCAGGATACGCGCGGATACTGCAACCGGTGCGTACGCTATCCCATTGGCAGACCGACAGGATAGCGCCGAGCGAGCCTGGATGGTGCTCCTAGGAGCGCTGGATGGAGCCGCGCGGAAGAGCGACGTTATCCCTGTGACTCTACAAATGTACCCTCCTGGACGTTTCAGTGCACTTGGCCCTCGACGTAGAGTGGACTCAAGCCGGCCGGCATACCGGTGGGTGGTCAGGGCGAAGCGCGCTGGCTCCCTGGAGGCGCAGGCCGGGGGAGTGTGATCATGAACGGTTGGAGGGGACAATGCAGGCGGAGGGGTCGCTAACTACCTACCGAATTGACGTGCGGGGAGACGAGGTAATTGTGCTGGAGGGCCAGCCGGATGGACGCGGCTGGTGCCTGGTGGCTGCGCGGGCAGACGGATGTGCTCGCTCGACCATCCCGGCCCCGAATGGGACGGTGGTGCTGGCGGCTGCCATCGCGCTGGCTGAGGCAGTGCGCGAGGCCAACCTGGCCCGGCAACGTCCGGAAGCTGCCGGCACCAGCAGCGAGCCAATGTAGCCGCTGCCCGCAGGGGAGCCGGCGCTGTGCGAGCGCTTCGGCCACCTGGCAGGAGCACAGCGCCGGCAGACCGCTCCGGCAAGGGAGGAGGCAAGCTGCCGTGGCACGCGCGACCGGCTCCGTTTTCGACCCATCCGAGGCCGTCGAGTCGGCGCGGCAGGAGCGTGCTCGGCTCCACGATGTGGAGCTCGCCGGCCTGGCCCACGACCTGAATAACCTGCTGACTGCGCTCAGCGGGAGCCTCTCGCTGGCCCGGTTAGCGCCGGCGGACAGTCCGGATCGAGAGGCCTTGCTTGACATCGGCGTGCGTGCCGCGCATCAGGCGCATGAACTTGTGCAATGCTTGCTTGCGCTTACCCTTGGCGCGCCCCCACCGCCGGTGCAGACGACTGCGCTGGCCCCGCTGGTCCATGATGCCGTCACCCTATTTCTGCGTGGAGCCGCGATCACCTGCGAGTGCAGTATTCCGGACGACCTCTGGCCGGTGGGCCTCAGTGCGGGTGAGCTTGGTCAGATCATCAACAATCTGGTCCTCAACGCACGGGAAGCGACTCCGCCTGGAGGCCGTATTACGCTCTCAGCGGCGAACGTGCGGGTCCATCGCGGCGCTGCCGACGAGGGCCGGCGGGTCCCCCTGCCGGATGGGCTCTATGTCGCGCTGGTCATCCGAGATACAGGTCGAGGAATTCGCCGCGCCGATCTGGCGCGCATCTTCGAGCCGGCGTTCAGCACAAAACCCGGCGGCCACGGGCTGGGACTGGCTACAGTGCGAGCGATCGTGCTGCGTCATGGCGGTCACATTCAAGTGTCCTCTCGACCCGGCCACGGCACAATCTTTCGCGTCTACCTTCCGGCACTGTGCGCGGGCAGGAAGGCACCGGAGGATGCAAACAGTGCAACGCAGCTGCTGGGGCAGGGACGTATCCTCGTCGTAGAGGACGACCGCGGCTTGCGGGAGCTTGCCTGGCAGATGTTGGGACACCTTGGCTACGAGGTGGAGACCGCTGCGACGCTCGCGGAAGCAGTAGAGCTTCTGGCGGCCGGCTGCAAAGCAGGTCGGGGCTTTGCAGCCGTCATTCTCGATCTGGCGGTGCCCGGCAGCGTGTGTGCGGAAGAAACGGTCGCTCGCCTCCGCGAGCGCGACCTGCAGGTTCCGATCATCCTCTCAACGGGGGATGTCACCCATCCGGCGGTTGTGTCGCCTGCTAGATACGGCTATGCCGCCGTACTCAGCAAACCCTACCGTCTGGCCGATCTGGCTCGGGTAGTCGCCCATGTCATTGCCGGGTCATCCCAGGGCAATGCCTCAGCGCCGGCAAGACGCTAGCGCCCCGGCAATAGCAAGCGTTCCGCGGCGTCTTTGCCGGAGTGTGGTCGTCTTAGGCGTTGTGTGCCTGCTCCAAGGCGGTATCTTCACCTACTCTTCCGGCACCGCCGGGGCGGAGGAAGAGTATAGTCAGGCTCTTTTGTCCGCTACCCAGATAGCTACGCAGGCAGAGACGGAGCCGGGGGAGCTAGAGGCGTATGCCCTGGCGCTGGTAAACCAGGCCCGCCGGCAGGCCGGCCTGGCTCCCCTGGCCTGGGACCCCCTGGCCGCCCGCGTCGCCCGCACCCACGCCCAGGAGCTGGTCCAGGGCGCCTATGCCAGCCACTTCGACCGCCAGGGCCGCAGCCCCCTGCTACGTTACGCCCAGGCCGGCGGTACTGCCTTCGTGATGGAAAACCTCGCCTATGGCACCGGCTATCCCCCCGGCCCCG
>Ga0101945_1000735_pt1 | contig 45988 bp, 35 predicted proteins | sample DewCreD2012metaG_2_FD_75246 | JGI IMG/M metagenome (GOLD analysis project Ga0101945, IMG submission 75246) | Hot spring sediment bacterial and archeal communities from British Columbia, Canada, to study Microbial Dark Matter (Phase II) - Dewar... ... | reverse complement strand
CCGCAGACACGGGCAAGGTGAACCGCCCATTCTCGTCCAGGTAGGTGGTGAAACGCGAGGTGAATGGAGTCGCCGCGTCGTTCACGACCTCCACATCGACGATGTTGCGGCGCAGGGCTTCTTCAGTCCCCTCGTCGGGGTCGCCTGTGGGATCGTCGTCCAGCTCGAACGCAAGCGGGTCGCTCGGCTTCGCGCGATCATTCAACGCGCTCATGTCTACAGTGCCCGCGAAGTTGTGCGTGCCACGAATGGCGAGGTAAAACGACCCCTGTGGCAGCGCTGTGAACACGGAACCGTTAACGACGGCGTTAAAAGCAGTCGGAGGCGTTGCGGCACGGAAGTAACCACGTCCGGGCAGCATTGAAACATTGCCAGGCGTGCCGTTGGCAATCAGGGGACCGATGTTCGCCAAGTTAATCGTGGAATTAATGGTATTCGGTGTAGCCGCCACCCAGAACGCCTTGGGCACTGGCAGGCTGGGACTTAGAGACCGTCGAGCAATTGTTGACTATCGGGTATCCTATCCCGTATGGAGACCATTACGCGAAAACCCTACGAGACAGACCTGACCGACGACGAATGGGCAATCCTTGAACCTGTCCTCCAACGCGCCCTCTACGGCGACAAAACCAAAACGCGCGGACACCCCAGACACTACCCCCTGCGCGAAATCACGAACGCCATCCTGTATGTCCTCAAAACAGGCTGCCAGTGGCGACAACTCCCCCACGACCTGCCCCTGCGGAAGACCGTCTACTATCACTTTCGGCGGTGGCAAAAGCGGGGTGTGCTGGCGCAGATACGCGATACACGGGTGGAACAGGCGCGGGCGCAGGCGGGCAAAGAGGCGCCCAAGTATCTTGCGGTGGACAGTCAGAGTGTCCCGTCCACCGCAAAGGGGGGGCACGCGGGTATGACGGGGGCAAGAAGATAAAAGGGCGCAAGCGGCATATTGTGGTGGGCTCGCAAGGCAGTGTGCTTGGGGTGTGGGTCTCGCCTGCGGATGTGTCGGACGCGCGTGGGGCGCGTGTGGTGTTGGAGGATGTGTTGCGTCGGTATCCGTCGGCTCAGATTGTGATTGCGGACGGGGCATATGACAAGGAGGGTTTGTTGGAGTGGTTGTTGGAGGAGTTTTGTGTAGCGTTGGAGTGTGTGCGTCGTGAGGGGAAGGGTTTTGTGGTGTTGCCGCGTCGTTGGTTGGTGGAGCGCAGTTTTGCGTGGGTGTTAGGTTGTCGTCGGTTGTCGCGTTGTTATGATGGGTTGTGCGTGGTAGAGGCGTGTTGGATAGAGTGGGCGTGTGTGCGTTGGTTAGTGCGTCGGATGGCGGAGGAGAAGAAATGCTAGACGGTCTCTAAATGCAAGCACGCCATATTATACACCATCTCTCGCGACGAGTCAACCGCTCCGCGCCCATACTGCCCAGTAATTCTGCTGGAGTAGCGTCTTTGCGAGAGTTTCTGCGTGGTCTTCCGATTCGCACAGGGCGGCTTGCGCCGCGCCACTGCCACACAGAAACACGCGCAGCGCGCCGCCCTGTTCCAGGCGCGTGCGCAGCTCTGCCAGCGCGGGGATGGCTTGCAGGATTGGCGCGTCGAAGTCGTTGTGCAGCAGCGGGGCGAGGTCGCGGGGCGCGCGAATGGTCGGCAGCAGGCGCACGAGGCGTTCGGTGTGGTCGGCTCGCACGGCAGGACTGTATGCGCCCCGTCCAAGTTGCGCATACGCCCAGCCTGTGGGCGCGCCCACCCCATAGGGCTTCGCCAGCACCCACCAGAAGGGGGGCAGCGTCGGCAGGGGTTGCAGATGCTCGCCTTTGCCTGTTGCCAAGGCGCACCCACCCGTGAGGAAGAAGGCGACATCCGCGCCTAGCTCGCTGGCGAGGGCATACAGCGCGTCGTCCGAGAGGGCGCGCTCATATCGGGCTGCCCAGTGGTTAAGCAGGCGCAGGGCGCACGCGGCGTCGCTGCTGCTCCCGCCCAGCCCCGCCTGCGATGGGATGCGCTTGAGGAGTGTTGCGCGCCAAGATGCTTGAACCCCCTCCTTAAGGTTCCCCCTGCCAGCCGGGGGAACCGAGGAGGGGTGGTTCCCATCGCGAAGCGGGGGGAACCACAAGGAGGGGGGCAAATTCAACATCTCGCAAAACCGCCCCACTGCCTGCCACACCAGATTGCGCGAATCGGTCGGAATCGCCTCGCGCAGGGGCGGACAGTCAGACGCCTCCTGAAGGCGGATTTCGCCGCGCGCGGGGTCAAGCTGTTCGGGCGGGGATAGTTCCAGCGTCAGCGCGTCGCACAGGCTGAGGGTGTGCATGATGCTGGCGACCTCGTGGTAGCCGTCTGCGCGACGCCCCAGCACCTCCAGCGTCAGGTTCAGTTTCGCGGGCGCGCGCCCCTCAAGCCTCATCATCGGGCACAATCCGTAGGTGCAACTCGCGCAACTGCTCCTCGCTCACGGGCGAGGGCGCGCCGAACATCAGGTCCACCATCGCCGTGTTTTTCGGGAAGGCAATCACATTCCGTATCGTCTCGTCGCCCGCCAGCAGCATCACGAGTCGGTCAATCCCAGGCGCAATCCCGCCGTGGGGAGGCGCGCCGTATTCAAACGCCTCCAGCAGGTGTCCGAACCGCTCCTGAATCTCGGCGTCGGAGTAGCCCAGCAGGTGGAAAATCTTGTCTTGCAGGTCGCGCCGATGGATACGGATACTGCCGCTGGCGAGTTCGTTGCCGTTGCACACGAGGTCGTAGCAGTTGGCGCGTACCTTGCCGGGGTCGGTCTCCAGCAGGGGGATGTCTTCCTCGCGGGGCGAGGTGAACGGGTGGTGCGACGGGTTCCAGCGCCCCTCGTCCTCGTCCCACTCCAGCAGGGGGAAGTCCACCACCCACGCGAACGCCATCAGGTTCGGGTCTGCCAGTCCGAGTTGCTGCCCCATTCGGTGGCGCAGGCGGCTCAGGCACTCGTTGGCGATTTTTGGGGCATCGGCGACAATCGCGAGGAGGTCGCCCGTCTGGGCGCCTGTGCGCTCGCGAATCGCCTGCAACTCGCTCTCCGAGAGGAACTTCGCAATCGGCGAACGCACGCCGTCGGGGGTGAAGGCAATCGTCGCCAGCCCCTTCGCGCCGAACCGCTTGACGAACTCGGTCAGCTCATCAATCTGTTTGCGCGAGTAGTCGGCGCAGCCTGGCAAGCAGATAGCTTTCACAATCCCGCCCGCTTCGATCACGCTTCGGAACGCCTGAAACTCCGTCTGGCGCAGCAGGTCGGTCAGGTCGTGCAGTTCCAGTCCGAAGCGCAGGTCGGGCTTATCGGTGCCGTAGCGGGCGACGGCTTCGGCGTAGGTTAGGCGCGGGAAGGGCTTCAGCACGCGCTTGTCCGTGCAGGTCTCAATCATCCCGATGTAGAGTTCCTCGATGAGGTTGAGGATGTCGTCTTGGGTGACGAACGACATTTCGAGGTCGAGCTGGGTGAATTCGGGTTGGCGGTCGGCGCGTGGGTCTTCGTCGCGGAAGCAGCGGGCGATTTGGAAGTAGCGCTCCACGCCCGCGACCATCAGCAGTTGCTTGAGTTGCTGGGGCGACTGCGGCAGCGCGTAGAACTTGCCCGGATAGAGGCGGCTGGGCACGAGGTAGTCGCGTGCGCCTTCGGGCGTGCTTTTGATGAGGATGGGCGTTTCGATTTCCAGAAAGCCGCGCGCCGACAGAAAATCGCGGATGTATTTCACGATGCGGTGGCGCAGTTCGAGGCGCTGGTACATCACGGGTCGGCGCAGGTCTAAGTAGCGGTAGCGCAGGCGCACGCTCTCGTCCACCTCAAGGTTCTCCTCGTTGAGTTGGAACGGGGGCGTTTTGGAGGGGCTAAAGAGATGCAGCGCGTGCGCGAAGACCTCGATGTCGCCCGTGGCGAGTTTGGGGTTTTCCGCGCCCGCGCGTCGGCGGCGCACCGCGCCTTCAACCGCGACGCAATATTCCACGCGCAGGTCGCTCGCTTGCGCCACCAGCGCGGGGTCAATCGCGGGGTCGAACACCACCTGCACCAGTCCCGTGCGGTCACGCAAGTCCACAAACACCAGTCCGCCCAAGTCGCGAACGCGATGTACCCAGCCGTTCAGGCGCACCGTCCGCCCGATATGTTCGGGGCGCAGGACGCCGCACTCGTGTGTCCGCTGCCAAGTCGCCTTCATACGCAGGCAAGATTGTACCCGTTCGAGCGAATTTGGGGGCGAATTTTGGAAAATTGTCCCGCCCCCCTTGACAACCCCCTGTAAAATGTGCTATAATATGGTCACGCTGCGTTGGTTCGCCCCAGCGCAGTAGTCCACCCTCAGAAAGGAGGATGTCTATGACGCGATGGAATAAACTGGTGATGAGCGTAGCTGCGGCGGTCGCCGTCGCAAGTGCATACGCATCGGGCTGGAATGTGACGGTACTGACCAGCGTTGGCGTGCTGAACCCGGGTCCCGTTTTCTCAACGGTACCGACGACGATTATCTCTAATCCGCTGCCGCAAGTGACTTTCAACACGGTTGCTGGCGTGCCGAACCCGATTCTGGTCGGCGACGGTACCAACTTCACCAACGGCACTTTCACGGGCGTTTACTCGATTAACGATCCGACGAACTCTAAGAACGCCCTGACGGGCTTCAACTTCGTTGTGAGCGGCTTTGTGCAGGGCACGGGTCGCATTGTCTGGTTCAAGAAGGTCGTAGACCGCAACACGAGTGAGGTGCTCTATGACGGTACGGGCGTCTTTCTCGGCGGCGCGTATCCGGGCGGTAGCGACGGCTCGTTCAGCGTGAACACCTTCATTCCGCTCAGCATGCCGTCCAGCAACTTCACCGTGTTCGAGGTCTTCATTCTCGACATCGCGGGCGCGCAGGCGTCTGGCGTAGACACGGCAGGTCTGCTGCTGGTGGAGCAGGACTGGGTGCCTGAGCCTGCGAGCGTGCTCGCGCTGGGCGCGGGTCTGGCAGGTCTGGTCGGGCTCCGCCGCCGCAAAAAGTAATATCCGACTTCCTTTCCGGGCGTAACAGAATAGGGCTGAGGGGTTGCACCCTCAGCCCATTTTTACTGCCTGAAGCGCGTGTCGCACGCTTACTGCATTGCCGCCGTGGTCAGGTCGCTCTCGCCTGCGGGGGGCAAGTTCTCGCCCTTGACGAACGCGATTTCGTTGTTCTCGTTCAGGCGCGCGACGATGGTGTCGCCCTCCTCGAAGCGTCCCAGTAGCAGTTGCTCCGAGAGCGGGTCTTCGATCATCTGCTGCACCACGCGGCGGAGCGGGCGCGCGCCGTAGTTCGGGTCGTAGCCCTTTTGCGCCAGCAGCTCTTTGACGGCAGGCTCCAGCACCAGGCGCATGTTGTGCCCTGCGAGTTGCTCTTGCACACGCGCGACCATGATGTCCACAATCTGCAGGATCTCGTTGCGCGTGAGCGCGTGGAACACAATCACCTCGTCCACACGGTTGAGGAACTCTGGGCGAAAGAGTTTCTTCATCTCTTCCAGCACGCGGTTGCGCATCGCTTCGTAGGCGCGCGGGTCTTCAGGGTCGGTCTGCTTATCGCGGCGCAGCCCGATGCCGGCATCGTCCACGACGGAGCGCACGCCCACATTGCTGGTCATGATGATGATGGTGTTGCGGAAGTCCACCACATGCCCTTGCGAGTCGGTGAGTCGCCCGTCTTCCATCACCTGCAGCAGCAGGTTGAACACATCGGGGTGCGCTTTCTCGATTTCGTCCAGCAGCACCACGCTGTAGGGCTGGCGTCGCACCGCTTCGGTCAGCACGCCGCCCTCCTCGTAGCCGACATAGCCCGGCGGCGCGCCAATCAGGCGGGAGACATTGAACCGCTCCATGTATTCGCTCATGTCGATGCGGATGAGGTTGTTCTCGTTGTCGAACAGGTAGCCCGCCAGCGCGCGCGCGAGTTCGGTCTTGCCGACGCCTGTGGGACCGAGGAAGATGAAGGTGCCCATCGGTCGCTTGGGGTCTTTGAGTCCCGAGCGTGCGCGGCGCAGGGCGCGTGCGACGGCGGAGACGGCGTCGTGCTGCCCAATTACGCGGCGGTGCAGCTCGTCCTCGATGTGCAGCAGCTTCTGCGTCTCGCTCTCCACCAGTCGGGCGACGGGGATGCCGGTCCAGCTCTGCACGATGTGGGCGACATCGTGTTCGGTGACCAGCGTGGTCATCTCTTGGCGCGCGGCTGCCCACTCATCTTCCATCGCCTCGATGCGCTCTTGCAGGGCGACCTTGCGGTCTTCCAGTTCCTCCACGCGGTCGAAATCGTTCTGCTGGCGTGCGCTGGCGATCTCTTTTTGGATCATCTCCAGCTCGCCTTTGGCTTTGCGCAGCTCCATCGGCGGCAGCGTCTGCTGCAACTTCACGCGCGAGGACGCCTCGTCGATGAGGTCGATCGCCTTGTCGGGCAGGAATCGGTCGGTGATGTAGCGGCTGGAGAGTTTGACCGCCGCTTCGACCGCGCTGTCGGTGATAATCACGCGGTGGTGCGTCTCGTAGCGGTCGCGCAGCCCCTTGAGGATTTGGATGGCTTCCTCGACCGACGGCTCGCGCACCTGTACGGGCTGGAACCGTCGCTCTAAGGCGGCGTCGCGCTCGATGTATTTGCGGTACTCGTCTTGGGTGGTCGCGCCGACGCACTGCAGTTCGCCGCGCGCGAGGGCGGGCTTCATGATGTTGGAGGCGTCGATCGCGCCTTCCGCCGCGCCTGCGCCAATCAGCGTGTGCAACTCGTCGATGAACAGCACGACATCGCCTTGCGCCTTGCGCACCTCGTCCAGCACGCGCTTCATGCGCTCTTCGAACTCGCCGCGATACTTCGTGCCCGCGACCAGTCCCGCCAGATCGAGCGAAATCAGCCGTTTGTTGCGCAGTTGGTCGGGCACATCGCCCTGCACGATGCGCTGCGCCAAGCCCTCAACGATAGCGGTCTTGCCCACGCCAGGCGGTCCGACCAGCACGGGGTTGTTCTTGGTGCGTCGCGCGAGGATTTGCATCACGCGCTCGACCTCGTTGTGGCGTCCGATGACAGGGTCGAGTTTGCCCTGTCGCGCCATCTCGGTCAGGTCGCGTCCGAACTCGTCGAGGGTCGGGGTGCGCGAGCGTTGCGGGCGCGAGGTGGGCGCAGGCTGCCCCTCATGCTCTTGCAGGTTCATCACCTCGCGGCGGGCGCGATCGAGTTCGACGCCGAGTTTGTGCAGCACGCGCGCCGCCAGCCCCTCGCCCTCCCGAATCAGTCCCAGCAATAGGTGTTCTGTGCCGATGTAGTTGTTGTTCAGTTGCCGCGCCTCATCGTAAGCGAGGTCAATCACGCGCTTCGCACGCGAGGTGAGTTGCATCTCTGCGCCGAACCGCGCGTCGCTGCGCGTGGCGTAGCGTTCAATCTCGTTGCGGATGCGCTGTAGGCTCACCCCCATCCGATCCAGGATGCGCGCCGCGACGCTGTCCGACTCGCGCACCAGCCCCAGCAGCAGATGCTCGGTGCTGACCTGAGACTCACCCAGCCGCTGCGCCTCTTCTTGCGCATAGAAGATGACCTTCCGCGCACGCTCTGTAAAGCGTTGCCACATCATTCTCGACCCTCCAGCGCGGCATACATGCCGTCATTGATTTGGACAACATCGTATCGATAGAATGTTTCCATACCGTCTCCAGTAATTCACAGGGAGTCGTCGTCAACCGAATTATCGGCGACAGAGTCCGATTTCTCCCCGCCTATATTGTAGCACAATTCGGGGGGTGGAATGCAAGGGGTTCGGGGCGTTTTGGGGAGGCGCAGGGTATACTCGCGGGCGGGATTATGGCGAGAGGCGCACAAGCACGAGAGGATCTATGCCCATCCGTAAGGTTCCATCCGCTGCGCGAAGGGAACCGAGATGGCACAGGCACAGTGTGCAGTTGCCCCCCTCCTTTAGGTTCCCCCCGCTGCGTGAGGGGAACTGCGCTGCACGCCCGTTCGGTTCCCCCTGCGGGCAGGGGGAACCTTAAGGAGGGGGTTCGTCGCGGTTCGCCCGCAGTTTGCGCTGTGCTTGCCCCCATGCTCTGCCTTGCCCTAATGCTCTCCGCCTGTCAGGGTCGGCAGTCGCCGCGCGTGCGGGTGGACTTGGCGCGCGCGGCGCAGGCGGTTGCGTTGTCGCCCGTGCTGCCGCCGTCGGCGCCGTTGCCCGCGCAGGCGGTCGCTGTGCCGCCCGACGCGACGACGCTGCAAGGGCTTGAAGCGCCCGCGCCCGCCGAATCGCTGCGCCAGCGACGCGCCCTCGCGCTCGCAAGCATCGAGCAGCAGCGCGCCGCCGTGCGCGAGCGACTGCTGCAGGCGCGCCTGCAGGGCTTGCCTGAACTGGAGGCGCGCTGGGCTGCCGAACAGCGCGCCGAGTACGACACCGACGCGCTCCGCGCCGAACGCGACGCCACTTGGCGCAAGGCGTTCCAACAGCACGGGCAGACGCGCTTCCCGCTGCTGGTCGCCCTAATCTTCACCGCGCCCGACAGCGACGCGCGACGCGAGGCGCAGGCGCGGTTAGACCAGCACGACCGCGCATGGCAGCAACGCGAGCAGGCGATTGAGTCGGCGTACCAAGCGCGGCTTCGGCGCATCGAGCAGGAGGTCGCCGTGCGCGTCAACGCCCGCAGGCGCGAGTTTGTGCGCACTGCGGAGCAGGAGATCCAAGCGCAACTCGCCGCGCAGCCCGACCCTGCTGAACTGTACCTGCCGCCGCCGCAGACGCCGCCGCCCGCGCCACAACGCAAGGCGTCCTTCCCGCCCCTGCGCGTCAGTCAACCCGCGCGCGACCCCCACGACGCGCCCCGCGCCCGACTCGCCGCCGCCCACAACACGCGCCAAGCCATGCTGCGCCAACTCGCCCAGGAGTGGGCGCAAACCAGCGGCTACACGCTCACCGACGACCCCCGCGCGCCCGACTACACCGACGCTTTCGTGCGCTACCTGCTCGCCAGATAGCGCAGCATCGCCCACAGCCAGTATTGCCCCGCCGGGTGATAGCGCAGGGTAATCGGCGTCTCGCCGTGATGCCCCGCGAAGTGCAGCGTGCAAAGCAGCAGTCTGCCCGCGCCGTGCGCCGCCTCCGCGAGGTAGGCGTGCGTATAGCCCGTGCGCGTGTCGACGCGCTGCCAAATCGGCTGCAGCGGCGCGCCCTGCCAAGACTCGCCCTGCAGCGCGAAGTCGGTGCTGAACGATAGCAGCCGCGCGTCCAGATGCGCGGGGCGCGGGAGATGTTCCCACAGCGGGTGGGGCAGGAACCGATGCGCCGCCTCGCGCCAGAAGGGCAGGCGCACACAATCGGGCGTCGGCGCACTCAGCAGCCACAGCGCGCGGCCGCCCTGCGCTATGAACGCCGCGTGCGACGGTTCGAAGTGCGTGGTCAGCAGCACGCTGTCCGTTGGGGGCGCGTCGGCGACGGTCAACCGCGCGAAGTTGTCGGGCGCGGGCAGACCCCACAGCGCGTCTGTCGGGTCGTACACGGCGACCTGACCCAGCGCGTCCCACACGGGCGCGGGGTAGACGCCCCACTGCCACTCGTTCGCGCTGACGACCGCGCCCGACGAGGCGACCAGTTCCGCGACGAAGCGCACGCTTGTTGGCGTCTGCGCGTCGGGCAGGGTCAGTTCCGCCTGCGCGAGGAACGCGACGCCCGCCGTGATGCGCCCGATGCGCGTCTCGCCTGCCTGCCGCGCGCCATGCTCGGTCTCCAGCCGCCAGCGCAGCGTCGTCCCGTGCAGCGGCGCGCCTGCGTGCGCTGCCGACAGACGCGGGTAGACCACACGCCCCGCGAAGTGGTTGTGCGGGTCGGGGTTCGCCGCGCGGTCGCCGCCCGCAATCCAGTCCCGCCGCCGATGCCAGTCCACCAGCAGCACCGTGTCGGCGTTGAACGCGGCGTACTCGTCGGGCGCGACTTTGAGTTCCCCGCGCTCGTCGAGGATGCCTGCCGTGCTAATTGGCGTGTCTTTTAGCCCCGTGACCACATAGCCCGATGTGCCGTGCAGACGGCGCATGGTCTCCAGCACCAGTTTGTGGTAGGCGGTCATCTCGCGCCGCGAGGTCTGCACGAGGTCAGGGACGGCGTCCGTCAGTCCCGCCTCCTGCAGTCGCGCCTCCACAAACGGCGTCTCGTAGAACCAGCGCGCGCCCTGCGGGTTCACGGCGGGGTCTTGCGACAGCCACCAGAGTTGCTCGGCGGGCACGCTTCGGCGCAGGGTGGGGAAGTCGCGCATCGTGTCGTGGTCGGCGAACTCGCCCTGCAGCCACGGGGCGGGCGCGCGCGGCGTCTCCAGAAACGCGCGGAAGGTCGCCCCCGTAAAGTGCGCGTCGCCGTACAGGTGGTAGTCGGCGAAGTCGGCGTACTCCTGCAGCGCGCCGCCGTAGCACTCGCCCCCGCCGCTGTTGTCGCGCACCAGCGGGCTGCCCGTCAGCCGCTTGACCAGCGCGTAGAGTTCCCCAAGCGCGTCGCTGGGGAACCGCGCCGACAACTCACAGCCCAGCGTCCACAGCACGACCGACGGATGGTTGCGCACTTGGCGCACAATCGCGGCGTACTCGCGCGTCGCGTGGGCAATCTGCGCCGTGTCCATCTGCGGCAGCCACAGGGGCAACTCCAGCCACACCAGCAGCCCCAGGCGGTCGCACAGGCTCAGGTACTCGCGGCTGGGAACCCACAGGCACGCTTTCAGCATATTGAACCCGCACTGCTGGGCGGCGCGCAGTTCGCGCTCGGCGGTCTGCAAGTCGGGGTTCGGCGCGTGCGTGTGCAGGTACCAGCCCCAGTGGAGGATGCCGCGCAGGTAAACGGGCTGCCCGTTCAGCAGAATCGTTGCGCCCTGCACGGCGACGGTGCGCAGCCCGAACGCGGTTTCCGTGCGGTGGCTGAGGCGTCCGTCGTGCCACACTTCGGCAACGAGGCGGTACAGGCGCGGCTGCGCGGGCGACCACGGCTGCGGCTCGGCGAGTTGGAACGCTTGCGTCCACTGCGGGGCGTCGGCGTCGAAGCGCGCTTCGGCGACGAGGCGCCCGTCGGGGTCGTGCAGGGTCAGCCTGACGGTTGCGGGCAGCGCGCCGCCGAGTGCGCCCGTGATTTCGACGCGCCCGTCCGCTTCGCCGCGCGCCCACAAGTCGCACAGCCACGCCGCGCCCGTCTGGAACCGATGCACCGTCTGCCACAGCCCCCCAAACGCGCACGACACATAGGGCAGAAAGCCGCTTAGCACTTTGGGCACGGGGTAGGTCGCGCCGCCGTTTTTGATGACCTGCACGCGCAGGCGGTTCTCGCCCGATTGCCGCGCGTCGGTGATGTCCCAGCAGAAGCTGTCCCAGATGCCCCGATGCACGCCGACGGGCGCGTCGTTCACGAAGCCCCGCGCCTCATAACTCGCGCCGCCGAAGTGCAGCCACTCGCGCGTCCCCGCTTCGGGCGTCGCCGTGAACGCGCACAGGTAGTCGCAGGGTCCTTCGAACGCGCGCGGAATGCCGTAGTCTTCCCACGCGCTGGGCACGCGCACGGGGATGCGGTTGGCGTCCCACGCCAGCGTCCAGTCGCTTAGGGGAACGGCGCGCGTGTCCCGCAGCGGGCTACCATCGGCAAGCAGGGCGTCGTGCGTCGTCGTCATGGCAGGGAGTGTACCTGTGGACGGGCGGGAATAGCACCCTTGCGGAGAGATTGAACTTATACCAATCGCGCGTCCAAAGTTCATGAATTGCCCCCCTCCTGCAGGTTCCCCCCGCTTCGCGAGGGGAACCGCGCCGCGCGCCCGTTCGGTTCCCCCTGCTCGCAGGGGGAACCTTAAGGAGGGGGTTCTCGTTCATTCAAGCTTTTATAAACTCTGGCTCGGCGATTGGTATTACTTCCGCTCAACGCTGAAGCTAACGCTTCAGCACTCCAGAGGCTCGGCGTGAGGCGCCCCTCTCCCGCTCTGTGGGAGAGGGGCAGGGGTGAGGGCTTACTTCTTGTTGCGGCGGCGCAGCCCGACCAGACCCGCCAGACCCGCGCCCAACGCCAGCATACTCGCAGGCTCAGGAATCACCGTGCCACGCACCTCCACAAGGTCGTAGCGAAGCGTGCCCGTGGTACCGTATGTGCTGCCAGAGCGCGCCGCCTCGTACCCGTTGGTACCAGGGGCAAACTCCGTCAGGATGCGGAACGCGAAGTTGGGGTTGTTGTCCGCTTGGATGTTGCCGAAGAAACTCACATAGTAGCGGTTGTTGCCGTTCGGGTTGGTGATGCTCTGGCTGCTCCACCAAGTGTCGCCGCCTGGCGCAACCAGTTGCGGACCGTTAATCCAGTTTGTGCCGTCGTAGGTGTACTGGAAGCGCAGGTACTTCGAGGCGGTGTTGCTCCAGCGCACATCGAACTGCACGGTGACATTGATGTACCCTGTCGTCGGCGTGTTGAACACGATGCCCGCCGTGAGGTTGTTCTGACCCTGAGTGGGGTAGTTGGTGGTGTTGTAGGCGCGGTTCGTAGTCGCAGTGTCCAGCGGCGAGCCACTCGCAAAGGTCGCGGTTGTGCCGCCGACAAGCGCGAGAGAGCTGTCAGAAGCGTTCACTCCACCGTCAGGCGAAGTATCGTTATCGTTGAAGTTCCAAAACGCGAGTTGCACAGGCTGTGCCTGTGTGAATCCGAGCGTAACAACAAGCGCACCAAGCGCGACGAACGCGCGCGTCATCAAAGATGCTCTCATTTCGTAAAACCTCCTATCCCAAGTAGGGACGGTAGATTCAACCCGATGCGTTGTTAAGGAGTGGTTAAGCCGCGCGTGTGGCGGGAGAATTCGGGCGTTTTTCATATTCGGCGAGGCGGTTACGCCTCGCATCAGTGCCGAAAGTGCCGAATGCCCGTGAAGACCATCGCGACGCCGAGTTCGTTTGCGGCGGCGACGACTTCGGGGTCTTTTTTCGAGCCGCCCGGTTGCACAATCGCGCGGACGCCCGCCCGCGCCGCCAGCTCAACGCTGTCGGGGAAGGGGAAGAAGGCGTCCGACGCCAGCGACGCGCCGCGGGCGTGTTCGCCCGCCTGCTCCAGCGCAAGCCTGACCGACCCGACGCGGTTCATCTGCCCCGCGCCCACCCCCCGCACGACGCCCTCCTTGGCGACCACAATCGCGTTGGACTTCACATGCTTGACCACGCGCCACGCGAAGTGCAAATCGCGCCACTCGCGCTCGCTGGGCACGCGCTCCGTGACGACCTGCAGCGCGTCGGGGCTCCAGTCCAGCGTATCGCGCTCGGTATACAGCGCGCCCCCCGTGAGGCTGCGCAGCGCGTAGCCGCGCATCTGGTCGGGCGGCAAAAGTTGCCCCGTGCGCAACAGGCGCACATGCTGCCCCCAGCCCTTGCGCTCCTGAAACACGGGCAGCGCGTCGGGGTCAAACTCTGGCGCGAGGATGACCTCGAAGAACGCGCCGGGCGCGACCATCGCCTCCGCCGCCTCGCGGTCAATCGGGCGGTTGCAGGCGACAATCCCACCGAACGCCGACACGGGGTCTGCCTCCAACGCACGCAGGAACGCTTCCGTAAGGCTTGCGCCCAGCGCGACCCCGCACGGGTTCGTGTGCTTGATAATCGCGCAGGCAGGCTCGGCGAACTCGCGCACCAACTCCAGCGCGGCGTCGGCGTCCAGCAGGTTGTTGTACGAGAGTGCCTTGCCCCAGAGTTGCTCGGCGGTCGCGATGCAGCCTGCGGGGGCGAATGGCTCGCGATAAAACGCCGCCTGTTGGTGCGGGTTCTCGCCGTAGCGCAGGCGTTGCACGAGGCGGAAGGTCGGTGTGAGGGTTTCGGGCAGCGCGCCGTCGGGGTCGTAGCGGCGGAACCAGTCGGCAATCAGCGCGTCGTACTCGGCGACATGCGCAAACGCGCGATACGCCAGCAGGGCGCGTTCGTCGCGCGTCAGCCCGCCCGCCTGCAGCCGCGCCAGCACCCAGTCGTAGTCCGCAGGGCGCACGACCACCGCCACATGCTCGAAATTCTTCGCCGCCGCACGGATCAGCGTTGGTCCGCCGATGTCAATTTGCTCAATCTGTTCGGCTTCGGACGCGCCTGCCCGCAACGCCCGCTCGAACGGATAGAGGTTCACTACGACCACCTCAATCGGCGTCAGGTTCAGTTCGCGCAGCGTCTGCTGGTGGTCGGGCAGGTGGAGATTCGCCAGCAGCGCGGCGTGGATGCGCGGGTGCAGCGTCTTGACGCGCCCGTCCAAGATTTCGGGGAAGCCTGTCCAGTCGCTGACTTCCTGCACGGGCAAGCCCCACTCGCGCAGGGCGCGCGCCGTGCCCCCTGTGGAGAGGCACTCGAAGCCCAGCGCGTGCAGCCCGCGCACGAACGGCTCCAGACCGCCCTTGTCTGAGACGCTGACGAGTGCGATTCGCGGCATGCGAATCAGGATACCTTATGGATTCGCGCTGCGTCGGAAGAAGCCCCCGCCGCCCCGACGCCCGCCGCGAAAGCCCGTGCCCTCCTCGCCAACAATGTGAAGGAACACCAGGCACATCTCGTCCTGCGTGCGCTCGCCCCAAGTCACATCCTTGGGCGGCTTGTTGGGGTTGTTCGGGTTCTTCTCCGAGTTGTCATAGAAGGCGTAGACCATCACGCGCGTGCCCCGCGGCAACTTGACGGGCGTTTTGTAGTGGTAGGTATCCTGCCACTTGAAGTCCCAGTCGTTAATCCAGATAAGGGTCTTCTTCGTGCCGTCGGGCAGTTCCACTTCGACGCGCATTTCGCGTCCCAGCAGGTGCATATGGGGCGTGATGGCGACCACTTCCACATCGCGTGGGGCAATCCACATCGCGCGCACCTCGTGCCGTTCCGCGCCCGCAGGGATGCGGAAGATGGGGTTGATAATCCACGCGATGCCCACTGGCTGCGGGTTCGGCTTCTTCTCGAGGTAGATGCCGACGCGCGTGCGGTCTTTTTCGGGCTTGCCCGTGCGGTAGTAGTGAATCTGCAGCACGACATCCGCGCCTTTGGGCAGGCGGTAGCCCGTGCCTTCAGGCAGTACGCTGGGCGTGAAGCCCGGCGCCCAGCCGCCCAGCATCCCCGCAGGGATAAAGCCTGGCCAGCCGAACGCCTCGTAGCCCGGCTTCGGGTCGGCGGCGTCCAACTGGCGCGCCGTGCCCGTCGTGTCCAGAAACACAATCACATGGTGTACCGTGTTGCGGTTGCCCGGCTGGATGTCAATTGCTCGCACGAACACATCCTCGTCGAAGTTGGTCGGCAGCACGAAGTGGCGGTACTCGTCCTCGCCTGTGGGACCGACCTCGTACTCCACGGGCATCTCGAACACGATGTCAGGCTCACCCAGCGCCCAGCCGTTGCTGAACTTGCGGGGCGGCGGCATGTCGTTCGGGTCGCCCATCGGCGCGCCCGTCTCCACCCACTGCAGAATCATCGCGATTTGCTCGTCGGTCAGCCGTCGCTCGCCCTGAAACTCGCCGTAGCCGTGTACGGGCTTCCACGGGGGCATCTGGCGCGCCTTGACGACCGCTGCAATCTCCTTGCGCCAGGTGTAGGCGTCGCGATAGGTCATCAGCGAGAAGGGCGCGACCTCGCCTGGGCGGTGGCACGGCTGGCAATACTCCTGCAGGATTGGCGCGATATGCTTGGCGTAGGTGATGGGCGCGCTCGCGGCGGCTTCCTCGCGGAACCGAATGGTGCAGCCGAAGGTCTCGGCGGAGGCGACTTTCACGGGCTTGCCCGCCAGCGTCGCATCGAGCGCGTTTTTCAGGTAGTGCGTGCGCACGCGCGTCTCGTAGCGGTTGTCGTCAATCGCGCCGCGATAGCGCAGCAGCATCTTTTTGTCCACCAGCACGGCTTGCGGGGTCATCGTCGCGCCCAGCGCGCGCGCCAGCGCGCCGTCGGGGTCATGCACCGCGGGCGGCTTCAGCCCGTACTCGCGCACCTGCTGCACCACCGCCTCGCGCGTATCGTCGTAGTTCGGGTAGACCAAAAACACCTGCACGCCTTTTTTGCGGTAGGTCTCGTGGAGTTGGTTGATGCGCACGGTGTACCGCTGCGCGGCGGGGCACTTCGTGGCGGTGAAGATGAACACCACAGGCGCGCGCTGGGTCAGTTGGCTCAGCGTGTAGGCGCGCCCTTGTAGGTCGGTAAACTCAAGGTCGGACACGCGGCGGTTGACTGCGCCCGATTTCGGCGCTTCGGTCAACACGCGATGCTTCAGCGTCACGGTACGCTCGGCAGATTGGTCGTAGAAACTCGGCGCGGCGTTCCAACTTAGAACGCCCAGCCCACTGAGCAGCCCCAGCATCCATACGGCTCTCATTTTGTCATCCCCGTGCGCCAGACTGACTAACTGGCGATTCAGTATACCATACCTATAGACGCCATTTGCAGGGGAGTGTTCGACACTATCGCAGCCAAATGGGGGCGACCAGCGGCAGTTGCTCGCGGCGCACGCCTTTCAGGTAGTCGGGCGCGCGCACGCTCACAGGCGAGAGGTCGCCCCGCGATTCGGGCGCGCCGCCGTAGGGCGATTGACCCCCGTCGTCCACACGGTTCTCGCTCACCGAATAGAGCAGGAACCCGAAGCGCGGGTCGGTCTTGTAGACGAACGGCTTGCCCGAAAACGGGTCGATGCTCATCTCGCCCAGTTGCAACGCCTCCAGCGAGGCGGGGTACTTGCCCGTGCGCAGTTTGTGCAGCCGTATCGCCGCCGCGCAGCCCACCAGACGCATCCAAGTGACCTCGCTCGCTTCTTTATTGCTGGCTGGCGCAGAGACGGGCAAGAGAATCTGATTAAGCGGGTGGCGTATCTCCTTCTCTAAGTCCTCCGCAGTGCGATTAGGGCGCTCACCAAAGGGGAGTTTCAGTTCCTCAACCGTGCGCTGCATCAGGCGGTGGTACTCTGGTAGCGCGGTTTTGACGAGGAGACGACTGACAAATACTCCGCGTCTTCGGGCTCGTTCTCCCGTTTGGGCGTCGTTGAGGACAACATCGCTGTAGTCCTTGCGACCTTCAGCCACATCGCGATAGATGCTCAGCCCGAAGTAGTATTCCTCCCGCATACACTTCCACAGGGGTATACGCCGTTTTTCGTAGTCGCGGGCGAGTTTCAGCAAGGCTTCCAGCGCGGCGCGGTCTTGAATGCGCGGCAACTCCTCGCGAATCGGTTGCAACGCGATAGCGTGGATGGCTGTGCCGACGAGGTAGTGGATTAGCGACCCGCCGTTGCGCGCCTGCTCAGCAAGGCGGCTCAGGCGGTCGGCGCGTGCGATTGCCCCGCGATAGCGCTTCTGGCGCAGTTCCTCGCGCATCAGGTACGACTCGGCGCGCGCGATTCGGCGCATCCACGCCAGTTCAGGGAACAGCGTCTCCGCGCTGCGCTCGGAGGTGACCACGCTGGGGCGTTGCACCAGCCGCTCATAGCGACGCAGGTACGGCTCCATGCGCTGCAGGTAGTAGGCGCGGTCGGCGGCGGAAAGCGGCTGCCTGTCCCCTATCGCGCTCTCAATCTGCTTGAACCGTGTGTCGGCGTCCAGCCGCTGTTTCATCTCTTCCGCCATCGCGCGGTACTCCACGTAGGCGTTGTTCGGCGGCAGTTGGCGCGGCGGGATCTCAATCTTCGGCGGCGTGAACGCCCACACCAGCACGCCGACGCACAGCACCAGCACGACGCCAAACAGCACCCCACAGCCAATCAGCCACTTGCGCATAGACGCGCGATTCGCGCCGATGGGCGCGACTCCTGCCCGCCGTTTGGGGTACACTTCCCATGTTATGAAGTGCCCTGTATGCAACACGGAACTGCAGATTGCGACGCGGGCGGGCATCGAGATCGACTACTGCCCGACCTGTCGGGGGGTCTGGCTGGATCGCGGCGAACTGGACAAGATTATCGAGCGGCATGTGCAGGAGACTCAGAGCCTCTCGCGGGGCGCGCCGCCCGCCTACGCACCTGAACCGCCTGCGCCCGCCTCGCGCCCACCCGCGTACCCGCAACCGCGCTACGAAGACGATGACGACGATTACTACTACGACCCGCACCACAAGCGCAAGCGACGCAAAAAGCGCGACTGGTTCGAAGACCTGTTCGACATCTTCGATTGAGCGGAACGCTTCGGAGATTTCACACTCTAAGGGACATGCTATGCGGAATTCTATGCGAGTCACTGAGGATTACCCCCTCCTTAAGGTTCCCCCTGCGGGCAGGGGGAACCGCCTGGGCGCGCGGCTCGGTTCCCCTGCACGCAGGGGGAACCGCTTGGGGGCGCGGCTCGGTTCCTCTGCACGCAGGGGGAACTGCTTGGGGGAGCGGCTTGGTTCCCCTCGCGAAGCGGGGGGAACCTGCAGGAGGGGGGCGCACACACACGCTGCCTCCACAACTGGTGTCAGGGGCTTTACGCTTATCGAACTGCTCGTCGTAATCGCGATTATCGCGATTCTGGCGGCGATTCTGTTTCCTGTGTTGGCGCAGGCGCGCGAGCGGGCGCGGCAGACGCAGTGCCTGTCGAACGCGCGGCAACTTGCGCTTGCCGTGCAAGCCTACCTGCAAGACCACGAGGAGGCGTTCCTGCCCTCCACCAACTACGCCGTGCCGACGAGCGTGCCCGAACGCATCTGGACGCGCGTGATTCAGCCCTATGTGCGCGACACGGGGATATTTATTTGCCCCAGCGCGCAGCGGGCGGGCTTCCCTACAGATTGGGCGCAGCGGGGCGTGGGGTCAATCGGCTACACGGCGGCGACAGCGTATGACCCGCAAGAGATCGAGGGCTTCGCGACGCCTGTCTACTTGGCGCAGATGGAGGAGCCTGCCCGCACGCCGATGTTCGGCGACACGCCCAGCGGTCCGACCGCCGAGAAGTATCGCGGCTATGTGTTCGACCCGTATGTGGGCGAGACGAACCCGCGCGACCCACGCCTTAGCCCGCCGCTGGTCGCCGACCGCGACTTGGTGCGCGAGTTGAACCACCTGCCGCCCGCGCGCCTCAAGCCGCTGTACGCCCGCCACTTCGCCACAGGCGACAATCGCGGGCTGGCGACGCTCATCTTCGGCGACGGGCATGCTAAGGCATACTCCGCCGCGTCGATACTCGCGCAAGACAGAGGCGCGAACCTCATCTGGCGGTTTCGGTAGCCCCTACAGCGCGCCCGCCTCAATCTGCTGGCGTATCCGCGCCATCCACCGCGCGTAGAACGCCAAGTTGTGGTAGGTCGCCAGCCGAAAGGCGAGCAGTTCGCCCGCCCGAAACAGGTGGTGGATGTAGGCGAGGCTGTAGCGCTGACACACCCAGCAGTCGCACGCGGGGTCGATGGGCTCGTCGCGCTCTTGGTACTGCGCGTTGCGCAGGTTGATGCGTCCCGCGCTGGTGAACACGGCGTGGTGGCGCGCCAGGCGCGTCGGCAGCACGCAGTCGAACATGTCCACGCCTTGCTGCACCGCGTGCAGGATGTCGTCGGGTGTACCGACGCCCATCAGGTAGCGCGGCTTGTCGGCGGGCATGCGCGGCGCGACCAGTTCCACCACGCGGCGCATTTCGTCCGCAGGTTCGCCGACCGACACGCCCCCAATCGCGTAGCCCGACAGGTTCAGTTCGGTGATTTGTTGCAGGCTCATTAGGCGCAGGTCGTCGTACACCCCGCCCTGCAGGATGCCGAACAGCGCCTGCGCGTTCGGTTGCGCCTGCCACGCGGCGCGACAGCGCAACGCCCAGCGGTAGGTGCGCTCCGTCGCGCGGGCGACTTCGTCGCGGCTGGCGGGATACGGCGGGCACTCGTCGAACGCCATCATAATGTCGCTGCCCAAGTTGCGCTGAATCTGCACGGCGCGCTCTGGCGTGAAGCGATGCTCGGAGCCGTCGATGTGCGAGCGGAAGGTCACGCCGTCGTCGTCGATGGTGCGCAGTTTCGCGAGACTGAACACCTGAAAGCCGCCGCTGTCGGTCAGGATCGCCCGCTCCCAGCGCATAAAGCGGTGCAGCCCGCCCAGCCGCGCGATGCGTTCGTCGCCTGGGCGCAGGTACAGGTGGTAGGTGTTGCCCAGAATAATCTGGAAGCCGAGCTGCTCCAGTTCCTCTTGGCTGAGCGTCTTGACCGTCGCCTGCGTACCGACGGGCATAAACACGGGCGTCTCGATGACCCCGTGCGGGGTGTGCAGTCGTCCCCGCCGAGCCTGGCTGATGGGGGATGTATTCAAGACTTCGAATGAGAACGCTGTGTTCATGCTCTGTTGCGGGAGCGACTATCAATAAGAACGGCAGTTGACGCCCCCCTCCCTAAAGTTCCCCCTGCGCGCAGGGGGAACCGAACCCCTGCGCGGTTCCCCTCGCGAACCAAGACGAACCGAACCCCTGCGCGGTTCCCCTCGCGAAGCGGGGGGAACCTTACGGAGGGGGGCAATTGATGAATTTCTGAACACACAGTCTGCTCTACAAGCCAAATGATCAGCGCACTATCAAGGTAGATTCGTCTCATCGCGCCACTCGGAGCGGAGCTGCTTGATATAGTCGTCCACCTCTTCGGCGGTAGGCGGCTGGTGTCCCCGTGCGCGCTGCCTCTCACGAATTGCTGCTAACACTTCGCGCAGGCGCGCGACGGCGGGCGCGTCGGTTGGCAGCGGCGGTAGCAATACTCGCTCCTCCATCGCCCATGCCGCGTATCCCAGGGCTTGGTAGATGTCCTCAGGCTCCAGCTCGTGCCACTCACGCAGAATATCGTCGTCGGTCATGCCCGCGCTGAGGTAGCCGAGGATTGAGGCGACGGGAATCCGCAGCCCCCGAATGCACGGCTTGCCCATACACTTGTTCGGTTCGAGCGTAATACCAATCGCACGTGCAGAGTTTACAAATGCCCCCCTCCTGCAGGTTCCCCCCGCTTCGCGAGGGGAACCAAGCCGCGCGCTTGTTCGGTTCCCCCTGCGGGCAGGGGGAACCTTAAGGAGGGGGTCTTCAGCCGCGCTTGTTTTCATAAACTTTGCCCAAGCGGTTGGTATAATTCGGTCAAACAGCGGGTGTTGTCGTTCCATTAGGGCTGCCCTCCTGCGCCTCATTCGTAGACGCCTGCATAGACCGCCTGAATCACCTCGTGGGGGGTGGTGATACCGCGCAGCACCTTGTCGCGCCCGTCGTCGAGCATGGTGCGGTAGCCCTCCTTGACGGCGATCTGCATGATTTGGTCGCTGGAGGCGCGGTTGACAATCGCCTCGCGGATGGCAGGGCTGATGCGCAGCAGTTCGAAGATGCCCGTGCGCCCGCGGTAGCCCGTGTTCATACACTTGGGGCAGCCCTTGCCCATAAAGAAGCGCGCCTGCGCGAGCCATTCCTGCGGGATTTTGAGCGCGGCAATCTCGTCGGGCGTCGGCTGATAGGGCGCGCGACAATCGGGGCAAATCACGCGCACCAGCCGCTGCGCCATCGCGCACTGCAAAGTCGCCGCAATCAGGTAGTCCTCTGCACCCATATCGATCATACGGCTGAGCGTCTCGATGGCGTTGTTCGTGTGCAGCGTAGACAGCACCAAGTGCCCCGTGAGCGCGGCTTGGATGCCAATCTGCAGCGACTCGCGGTCGCGGATCTCGCCAATCATAATCACATCGGGGTCGTGGCGCAGCATCGCCCGCAACGCCCGCGGGAAGGTGATTTTCTCCGTCACTTGCACCTGCATCACATTGTCGGGGAACTCGTACTCGACGGGGTCTTCGACGGTCACGATGTTGCGATGCACGCGATCGAGCGTGTGCAGCGAGGCGTAGAGCGTGGAGGTTTTGCCTGAGCCTGTGGGACCCGTGACGACGAGCATGCCATAGGCGACCTGCAGGGCGCGTCGCCAGTGTGCCATCACATCTTGCGGCATGCCCAGCGAGTCGAGTTTGACCTGCATCTTGGCGGGGTCAAGGATACGCATCACGATACGCTCGCCGTTGAGGGTCGGGATGCACGACACGCGCGCGCTCAGCCGCCTGTCCAGATACTCCATGTCGATGCGCCCGTCTTGCGTGTCGCGCTTCTCGTCCAGGTGTAGATTCGCCGCCAGTTTGACGCGGCTCACCATCGCTTGCACCAAGTCAGGCTGCGTGACGACCTCGTGTTCGTGCAGCACGCCGTCGATGCGGAACCGAATGCGCAGCGCGTTGTGTTCGGGGTGCATGTGAATGTCGGACGCGCCCGCCTCGAGCGCTTGGATGAACATCTGGTCAACGCGCTGCACCGCCAGCGAGAGTTCCTCGCCGCCCATCTCGCGCGACGCGCCCGCGTGGCGCATCAGGATTCGAAACATCCGCCCAGAACCGCGCATCCCGTACATCACGAAAGCCTCCGAAACGCTTAGACGCTTTTGGACGCGAGAAGTATACCCCTTACAGCGGCTCGCTCCAGAGCGCGGTTATCGGGACTGCCCACAGCCCTTCGCCCATCGGCAGGCTCCGCTCGCCCGTGTAGAACACGACGCCCAGCCGAAACCGTTCGGGCACTGCGCTCTGCAGCCAGCGCAGCCCGCGAAAGTCGCCCGCGTGGAGCGTGCTGCGCCGCTTGACCTCCACGCCGACCAGTTCGCCCTGCGCCGACTCCAGCACGAAGTCCACCTCGATGCCCTTGTCTGTGCGCAGGTGATACAGGCGCGTCTGCGCGTCGCTGCAGTGGATGTGTTTGAGCAGTTCCATCCCGACGAAATTTTCCAGCAGTTTGCCCGCGTAGGTCGGCTCGCGTTCCAGCCGCGTCTCGTCGAAGCCCGCGAGCGCGACTGCCAGCCCCGTGTCGTTGAGCATCAGTTTGGGCGCTTTGAGCAGCCGCTTGCCGAGATTAGCGTACCACGCGGGCACAGGATGCGCCACGAAGAGGTTCGTCAGCAGGCTCAGGTAGCGGCTAAGGGTTGCCTGGGCGACGCCCGTCTCGCGCGATAGCCCCGCGATGTTCGCCGTCGCGCACGGGTTCGCCGCCAGCAGGCGCAGCAGCGTCAGCACGGCGTCCTGACGCTCCACCCCGCCCAGCGTCTGCAGGTCGCGCGTAATCAGCGCGTCGGCGTAGCTGCGCAGCCACTCGGCGCGGGCAGCAGGGTCGTCGAGCGCAACCGCGACGGGGTAGCCCCCGCGCGTGAGTCGCGCCGTCAAGTCCGCCGCGTCGGGATAGCGTGCGCTGGTGGGCGGTTCCGTGAACGCTTGCGCAACCCAGTTGACTGCGCTGCCCGCTATCTCCGCCTGCGCGAGGGGCAGCAACTGCAGCGCGACCATCCGCCCCACCATCGCGTCGGCGACCTGCGCGTTCGCCAGCGGGCTGGCAGAGCCTGTGAGCAAAAACATGCCCGCCGCGCGCGACTCGTCGATGCGCATCTTGAGGACGGGCATCACTTCGGGCACAAGCTGCGCCTCGTCGAGGGCGGTTCCTGTTGGCAAGTTGCGCACGAAGCCGACGGGGTCGCGCTGCGCCGCCGTGCGCACGAGCGGGTCGTCGAAACTCACATAGTCGCGCAGCACGCCCGCCTCCAAGAGTTGCTTCGCCAGCGTCGTCTTGCCCGTCTGCCGCGCGCCCTGCAGATACACCGCAGGCATCACGCCCAGCAACCGCCGTAGCCGTTCCGTCAGACACCGCGCGTACATCGTGGGGAGGAATTGTACCTGTGCTTTAGGTGAAAATCCTCAGTCAAACTGAGGATTTTCACCCAAAACAAACGGCAGACCTATTAGCCATCGTGGGGAGGTATAATCGGCGTGTTGTGAAGACCGTTGCGATTTCCGTACCTGACGAAGTGGCGGGGTTGCTGGCGCAAGATGAGGCGAATCTCCAGCGCGAGCTGAGCCTCCTTCTCGCCGTCAAGTTGTACGAATTGGGGCGCTTGAGCGCAGGCGCGGCAGCGCAGATAGCGGGGCTAAGCCGCCCAGAGTTCCTCGCGCGTCTCTCGGACTACCGTGTGTCGCCTGTCAACCTTGATGAGGAGGCTATCGAGCAAGAGATAGCGGCTGCTCGTGAACTGGCAAACAAAATATGAAGCGCGTTGTAGATGCTTCACCCGTTATTCTCCTCGCAAAAATTGGCGCACTTGAACTGTTGCGTCTCGGCGCAGAGGAGGTTCTGATACCGTCAACCGTGCTTCAGGAAATCGTGCAAGTGAACGACAGTGCTTCATCTGCCATTCTCGAAGCGGGAGGAGAGTGGCTTATAGAATGTGAATATCGTGCGGAGCAATCCGTTGTGCCTTCATCGCTCGGAGCTGGCGAAAGAGCCGTAATCGAGCAAGCGATAGGTTTGGGCATCGAACAGGTAACAATAGATGATCTGGCAGCACGGCGCGTTGCACAACAGTTGGGACTAAAACCAATAGGAACTTTGGGCATCTTGTTAGCAGCAAAGTTAACGGGAGTGATTCCTTCCGTGTCGGAAAAAATTGAGGCTTTAAGAGCTGCTGGGATGTACCTTTCCGAGACGCTGATTGAGCATATTCTGAGAGCAGCAAGCGAGGGCGAGTCGGTTTGATAAATGCCAGGTAGACGCTCCATCAGACACCGCGCGTACATCGTTGGGAGGAATTGTACCTGTGCTCTGAGTGAAAATCCTCAGTTTAACTGAGGATTTTCACTCAGCATAGGCAAGAAACGATTTCGTCTCCAACCCCGACAGGAAACCCCACTTCCACGCCGAAACCGTCGAAGCGTTAGGTGGGACTATGGATCGGACGCAACAGATGGGACCGTTGAACGACCCGCAGCGCACGCAGGCGATGCAGATGCCCGTGTTAGACCCCAGTCGCACGCAGGCGATGCCGAACATACTGGGCGCGCCCGCGCAGCCGTCGCTGAGCATGGAGGTCGTGCTGGGACGCAAGTACGCGCTGGCGCAGAGCATCGCCCGCGAAGGACTGCTGACCACCATCCGCGCGGTGCAGACCGCCGCTGGACGCGCCCCGCTGAACCTGTGCCTCGTGTTAGACCGCAGCGGCTCGATGGACGGCGCGCCCTTCGAATTCGCCAAGCAAGCCTGCGCCTACCTCGTCGACCAACTCACCGAGCAGGATGTGCTGTCTATCGTGACCTTCTCCGACACGGTCGATGTCGTGATGCCCCCGCGCAAAATCGTCAACAAGCAACTCGTCAAAGACCACATCATGCGCCTCACAGTTGGCGACACGACCAATATCTACGACGCGCTGGTGGTGGGGACGCAGCAGGCGACTTCGGTGAACCTGCCAGGCTACCAAACGCACCTCATTCTGCTGACCGACGGCGAGCCGACGGTGGGCATCAAGGACTTTTCGACAATTGTGAGCGCGGCGGCGCGCGCCAAAGAGTTCGGCTTCCACATCACCGCGCTGGGCTTCGGTCCCGACTACAACGAGGAGCTGCTGGCGGGCATCGCGCGGCGCAGCGGCGGCAAGTATTACTACATCGACCAGCCCCAGCGCATTCCCGAAGTGTTCCAGCAGGAGCTGGTGCGCCTGATGACGGTGGTCGCCCGCAACCCGAAGCTGGAGGTGCAACTCGCGCGCTGGGTGCAGGTGCGTCAGGCGTTCGGGGGCGAACTGCAGCTGCAGGGACGCACGGCGACGCTGAGCCTCGTCGATGTGGAGCGCGGCAGCACGCTGAACCCCATCTTGGAGCTGGAGTTCCCGAACCATCCCGCAGGCGTCTACCGCATCGCGAAACTTACCCTGCGCTGGGAAGATATCGTGACGGGGCGCATCGAGACCGCGACCGCCGACGCTGTGCTGGAGTTCACGACTGACCCCGCGCTGGCGAACCAGCCGCAAGACCCGCGCGTCGCCAACGAGCTGCAGGTCGCCGTCGCCTCCCGCGCGCTGGAGAAGACCATCATGGGCATGCGGGCGCACCAACTCGACCGCACGCAGGCGCTGGCGGAACTGCAACGCACGCAGGCAATGCTGCTCAGTCAAGGGCGCACGCAAGAGGCGCAGGAGGTCACGCAAGCCATCCGCGCCCTGCAGAGCCAAGACGCCAACACCGCCGAGAAGACGCTGATGGGCACGCTGGTCAACCTCGAACAGGGCAAGCGCGAGGGCTAACCACACATGCAAACGCGCGAACCGTCGCAAACGGAGTTGCTACAGGCGTTGCGGGCGCGAGCGAGCGTGCGCTACAACGCCCCGCCCCGACTTGTGCTGGCGTTCTACTACGGCTGGTACGGCGCGCCTGAAGTGTCGGGCAAGTGGCTGCACTGGGAGAGCGTCGACGCCCAGCGCAAGCGCATCGCGACCTCCACGCACTACCCTGTGCTGGGCGCATACGACTCCAACGACCCGAAGGTCCTCGAGCAGCACTGCCAGTGGGCGCGCGCGGCGGGGCTGGACGGCTTCATCTACTCGTGGTGGGGGATCGGCGGGTACGAGGAAAAGCCCCTGCCGCGCCTGCTGGACGCCGCGCAGCGACACCGCCTTAAGGTGTGCCTGTATTACGAGCAGGTTCCGCAGCCAGGCGACCCGCGCAGCGTGCTGCCCGACTTGCGCCACATCCTGCGCCAGTTCGCCCCGCACCCCGCCTACCTGAAAGTGCAGGAGCGCCCTGTGCTGTTTGTGTATGGGCGCGCGATGGAGCAACTCAGCCTGGCGCAGTGGGCGTGGGCGCTGGAGACGATTCGCGCGGAGTTCCCGCCTGGCGTGTGCGCGATTGGCGACTCGCTGGGGCGCAACGCGGCGCGCGTGTTCGACGGCGTCCACACCTACAACCCCGTCGGCGCGCTGGAAGGCAAGCCGCTGGACGCCATCCAACCGACGCTGGAGGCGTACTACCGCGAGGCGATACAAACAGCGGGCGAGCTGGGGCGCATCGCCTGCATGACCATCATCCCCGCCTACGACGACACCAAAATCCGCACGCCTGGCATCCGCACCGACCGCTTCGGCGGCGGGGCGTACCGCAAAGGGTGGGACGCCGTGCTGTCGCTGAACCCCGACTGGGTGCTGATCACCAGCTTCAACGAGTGGCACGAAGGCAGCGAGATCGAGCCGTCGGTGGAGCATGGCGAGCGCGAGTTGCGCACGACCGCCGAGTACGCGCCGCGCTTCAAGCGGTTGCCCGAACGCCCCCGCATCGCGACGCCGCTGACCGCGCTGACAGGCGAGGCGGTCGCCGCCCTGCGCCGCGCATGGGAGGGCAAGACCATCGGCGTCCTGCCCGACGCGCAATCGGAGGCGCTGTTCTGGCTGCTGCAGGTCGGGCTGCCTGTGGAGGCGTTAGAGTACGCCGATGTGGTCGCCCCAAATCGGCTGACGCCGACGCGCTACGCCGCGCTGGTGTACGCAGGCGGCGAGGGCTACCGCGCAAGCGTCAACACGCCCGACGATGTGGATCGCGCCCTGGAGGCGTACCTGCAGGCGGGGGGCGTGCTGCTGGCGTTGCCCAGCGCGCCGCTGCCGTTCTATTACGCCGACGGCAAGGCAGCGAACCGCGCGGGCAAGTTCGGGCTGCCGATTGCGGTCAGCGCGGAGCGAGCCGAAGCGGGCAAGACGGGCTTCGAAACGCCGCCCGCAACAGGCATGCAGTTCCGCTGGAACCGCGCCGAGTTGCCGCGCATGGGCGACGCGCCGTTGCCGTTCCCTGCAGGCGGCGATGTGCGCTGGCGACCCGCCGTGCGCACGCTGGCGCGCCCCGACGCCGACTACACCCCGCTGGCGACGCTTTACGACGCGCAGGGACGCGCTTGGGGCGACGGCGCAGTCTGGATCCGCTACCCCAGCGGTGGGGCGGTCGGCTATGTCTGGTTCCGCCTGCTGGAGACGCCCTACGCGCCCGTTTTGCTTGCCCGTCTGTTCGAGTACGCTGCGCAGAAGCGTTAGTCCGTTTGCAGGTTGCGGAACCGTTGCGCTGTATGGTCTAAGTGCAGCAGCAGCGTCTGGTACGCCTGCTCGATGCGCTGGCGGATTTGTTCGGCTTTGGCGCGTTCGGGCGAGCCGTCGGGGAAGCGGGTCGGGTCGCTGCGGGCGATGAGGTCGCGATAGGCGCGGCGCACTTCCGCCAGCCCTGCGCCGTCGGGCAGCCCCAGCACGCGATAGGCGCGGCTAACGGCGGTCTCGCTTGCCTGCGTGGGGGTGCGTTCCGCCCCTGCAGGCGCGTCGGGCGTCGAGAATCGGCGCGTCGGGTCAAGCGCGTCCTGCAACTCCTGCGCCGCCGCCGACTCCGCCGTCTCCTCGCGAATCACCTGCTCGACGCGCTCGACCAATTCGCCCCAGTGCGCTTTCATCAATCGCGTGATTCGCCGTCCTAAAGCCATCTCAGAGTTCCCCCTGTAGCCCGAAGGCGACGAATTCAATTGTACCCGCTTTGCCGCGCAGGGCGAAGTTGAGTCGGATGCGTTCGCCTGCGGGTTGCTGGAGCGCGATGCGCCAGCTGAGTTGCTCGGCGGCGGTCTGGTACGCGGCGGCGAGTTCAGGCTGGAGCGGTAGCGTGCGCAGCTGCACCCGCGCCGCCAGCCAGTGGGTCGCCCCTGTGCGCTTGCCCTCGCTGTAGAGCCACTCCAGCTGCACGGGCGCGCCGCCGAAGTTCAGCACATAGTCCGCGCCGTAGAGCGTCTCGTAGCCGTTTGGCGAGCGTGGGCGTTCGGGCAACGCCCACAGCGCAAACGCATGCGGGTCGGTCCCGAAGTGGCGTCCCGTGCCGACCGAGACGCCCCCACGCGCCGTGCCCACCCGCACATAGACCCCCTGCTGCCGATCCGAGCCGTTATACAGGTACGCCACGCGCATGGGCAACTCGCCAATCGCGAACTGCGCGGGCGATTGCACCGCCAGCACGCTTTCATTCAGCAGCAGTCCCGCCCCGAACGGCGCGTAGAACTTGCCGACGCGCCAGCCTTCCAGACGCTCGATGTACGCCTCGTCCAGCCCCGTGCGCGTGCGGTCGCCGCCGAGATTCTGCAGCCGCTGCGCCACATACGCCCCGTAGCCTACCTCGTGATACAGCTGCAGGTAGACCACCGAGTGTCGCGCGAGGTCGTCGTACCAGCGCAGGGCGGTCGTGCGCTCGTCCGCCCGCGCCTGCAGATTCACCCGCGCCCCGAAAAAGACCGTCGGATACTGCGCCCACAGTGCGCCCATCAGCAGCAGACCCGCTGCCACACACCACGCTCGCATAGTGCGGGATTGTACCTAACGCGCCCTGATAAGGGTACATCCCTTGAGTTCTCCTTGCACAGGTGAGGACACTTTTTGCAGGAATCCCGCCACGCACGCAGAACACCCTTTGGAGTGCGGAAGCGCAGCTTCCGCCCGACCCTGAAGCGACAGCTTCAGCACTCCAAAACTTCGTTATGTGGGTGTACCTTTATCAGTGAGGGGGTTCAAGGTGTGCCATTTGCCCCACCCTCAGCCCCGTATCCACGACGCGAGGGAACTAAATGCAGCAATTCTGGTATAATCACGCTATTCTAAGGAGAGACGCGATGAGTATCATCTACCTTGACTTGGAGACGAAGTGTCTGGCGGATGAAGTGGGCGGTTGGGACTACATCGACCGCTTGGAGCTGGCGGTCGCGGTGACCTACAACACGGCGCGCGGCGGCTTCGCGCACTACACCGAAGACTCGGTCGGCGCGCTCATCGACGAACTCAGCCAAGCTGACCTCGTGGTGGGGTTCAACCTGCTGCGCTTCGACTACACCGTGCTGCGTCCCTACACGGAGCGCGACCTGCACGAGCTGCCGACACTGGACATCCTGCAGCATCTGTACCGACGACTGGGGCACAGGGTGAAACTCGACTCCTGTGCGCGGGCGACGCTGGGCGTGACCAAAAGCGGCGACGGCGTCCAGTCCGTGCAGTGGTTCCGCGCAGGGCACATCGACAAGGTCATCCGCTACTGCGAGCAGGATGTAGACATCGTGCGCCAATTGCACGAGTTCGGACGCCAGCACAAGTGCATCTACATCACGGACGGTAGGCTGCGTCGCCCTGTAAAAGTGAACTGGTGAGCGCGTTAATGAATCCTTAACACCTGTCTGGGGTATAGTGAACTGCATGGTGCGGCTGCTTAAAATGGAGACTCTTGAAGTGCGCCCTGTGGTGCGCACTGCGCCGCTGCCCGACGATGCCGACGATCCCGCGATTTGGGTTCACCCCCGCGACTCGCGCCTGAGCCTGATTCTGGGCACGAACAAGGCGCGCGCGCCGCGCGGGGCTATCGGCGTGTACGATCTCGGCGGGCGCATGCTACAACGAATCGACGGGATTGACCAGCCGAACAATGTCGATGTCGCCTACGGGTTTGCGCTGGGGCGCGAGCGCGTTGATATCGCCGTTGCGACCGAGCGGTACGCCAGTCGCCTGCGCATCTTTCGGATTGACCCCGCGCGCCGACGGCTGGTGGACATCACCGACCCAGAAGGCGCGCGCGTGTTCGCGGGCGAGTCGGACGAACGGGCGATGCCGATGGGGATTGCGCTTTATCAGGCGGGGCGCGGCGAGGTGCATGCGATTGTCTCGCGCAAGTCGGGGCCGAAGCAAGGCTACCTGCACCAGTATCGGCTGGCAGCTGCGCGCGGCGGGCGCGTCGGCGTGCAACTCGTGCGGGCGTTCGGCGCGTTCAGCGGCGAGGGCGAAATCGAAGCCATCTGCGTCGACAGCGAACTCGGCTATGTCTACTACGCCGACGAAAATGTCGGTATCCGTAAGTATCACGCCGACCCGCGCAAGCCCGAACGCGAAATCGCACTGTTTGCGACCGAATACGAGGGCGATCAGGAAGGCATCGCCATCTACGCGCCCCCCAACGGCGCGGGCTACCTGCTCTGCATGGAGCAAATAGGCGGAGGCAGCAAGTTGCATATCTACCCGCGTTTCGGCGTGCAGCGCAAGCCGATTCTCACGGTGCAGACAGGCGCGGACGACACCGACGGGCTGGACGCCAGCGCACACAACTTCGGCGCGCCGTTCGAGCAGGGGCTGGTCGTCGCCATGAACAGCGAAGGGCGCAACTTCTGGCTCTATCGCTGGGCGGACATCGAGCAGGCGCTCGCTAAGCGCGCGCGATAGGGCGGGTACAATCCCTGTGTGCGCGAGATTGAGCATAGCCTTGCGCTGACCTATCGGCGATTGACCTACGCGAGCGCGGCGCTGATGACAACCGGCTGGGCGTGGCATGTGCTGCGCGGCGACCAGACGAACTGGCTGATTACGCTGGGGCTGGGGCTGTTGCTGCTGACGCCGCTGCTTGCGCTGGCGCACCTGGCGTGGCTGGCGAAGCCGATGGATCGGCTGGCGGCGCGCTACAGCGTCATCGCCCTGATCCTGCTGGCGCTGGCGGTGTTGATTGGACTGCTGTTGGAGCGGCTGCGATGAGCCTGCCTGAATCGTTGCGGACGGAACTGGAGCGCATCGTGGGCGCGGACGGGGTGTTGACCGACCCCATCCAACTGCTGGCGTATGACTGCGACGCCTACACGATTGAGAAAGCCCTGCCGACGGCGGTCGTGCTGCCCCAGACGACCGAGCAGGTCGCGGCGGTGGCGCGTTTGGCGACCCGCGAAGGGCTGCCGATTGTGCCGCGCGGGGCGGGCACGGGACTGTCGGGCGGCGCGCTGGCGACGCAAGGCGGTATCGTGCTGGCGTTCAGCCGCATGACGCGAATCCTCTGGGTGGACACGCGCAACCGTCGCCTGCGGGCGCAAGCAGGCGCGGTGAACTACCAACTCACCAAAGCTGTGCAAGGCGCGGGACTGCACTTCGCGCCCGACCCCTCCTCGCAAGGCGCATGCACAATCGGCGGCAATGTCGCCGAGAACTCTGGCGGTCCGCACACCCTCAAGTACGGCGTCACGGTGAACCACATCACGGGGCTGCAGGTCGTGCTGCCCGACGGCGAGGTCGCGGAACTGGGCGGCGACGAAGACGAACCCTCCGGCTACGACCTCGTGGGGCTGCTGACGGGCAGCGAGGGCACGCTGGCAATCGTCACGGAGGTCACGGCGCGCCTGACGCCCAACCCGCAAGCCACGCGCACCCTGCTGGCGGTCTTCGAAACGCTGGAAGACGCCAGCCAGACCGTGTCGGACATCATCGCCGCAGGGATTGTGCCCGCCGCGCTGGAGCTGATGGACGCGCTGACGCTGCAGGCGGTAGAAGCGGCGTTCGGGTACGGCTTCCCGCTGGATGCGGAGGCGGTGCTGCTGATTGAACTCGACGGGCTGGAGGCGGAGCTGGACGGCGAGCTGGCGCGCGCACTGGAAATCTGTCAGCGCAACCGCGCCCGCGAGGTGCGCCGCGCGACCACCCCGCAGGAACGCGCCAAACTGTGGGCAGCCCGCAAAAAAGCCATCGGCGCACTCGGCAGGCTCGCGCCCTCCTGCGTGACCCAAGACGGCGTCATCCCGCGCTCCAAACTGCCCCAAGTGCTGCGCGAGGCAGGGCGCATCGCCGAACAGTACGGGCTGCGCCTGGCGAATGTGTTCCACGCGGGCGACGGCAACCTGCACCCCGTGCTGCTGTTCGACGACTCCGACCCCGACCAAGTCGCCCGCGTGGTGCTGGCAGGCGACGAGATTTTGGCGCTGTGCCTGCGCGAAGGGGGCAGCCTGTCGGGCGAACACGGCATCGGTACCGAGAAGTGCGCCACGATGCACCAGATGTTCACGGCGCAGGACTTGGCGCTGATGAAGCGCGTCAAGGCGGTCTTCAACCCCAGCGACGCGCTGAACCCCGACAAGATGTTCCCCGACACGCGCTACTGCTACGAGAGCAAGCGTCGGCTGACAGCCGTTCGGCGCGCGGCGGCGGTCTGACCTGCGCCTACTCCTCCAGCACGCGGTAGATGTCCTGCAGCAGCTGCTGCACGGCGTTTTTGTCCATGCCAGAGTAGTAGCCGCGAATGCGCCCATGACGGTCAATCAGCACGAGGCGGTCGCTATGCACAATCGCGTGCGTCTCGTCGCCGGGTTGCACGCCGAGCTTGAACACCTCGCGCGAGAGTTTGTACAGCGTTTCACGATCGCCCGTCAGGAAGTGCCACTTGCCGCGCTGCGCCCCGTGCTTGTCTGCCCACTTCTTGAGTTGCGCTGCGGTGTCGTTTTCGGGGTCTACCGTGAAGCCCGCCATCAGCACTTCGGGGTTGTTGGCGAACTCGCGCTGCACATCGATGGCGTTGCGGTTCATCGTCGGGCAGACGCTGGGGCAGGTCGTGAAAAAGAAGTAGGCAACCCACACCTTGCCGCGAAAGGTGTCGCGGCTGACGGTCTCGCCCCACTGATTGGTGAACTGGAAGGGCATATCGACCGTGCCCATCACGGGCAGCGGCGGCTCCTTAGTGGCGGCTTGACGGGCGTAGAGCGCGAACACGAACGCCGCCGTCGCCAACGCCAGCAAGCCCCACGCGAACAGCATCATCCCGCGCATACGCATCGCCCTACTTGATGAGCATTACGCCGAACAGCGCCGCCCACAGCGCGCCCAGAAAGTGCCAGTAAATCGCGCCCAGCTCGACCGATTGCGAGTTCACCCGCTGTGCGACCTGCGCTTGGTAGAGCAATATCGCGACGAACACCAGCCCGCCCAGCAGGTGCAGCCCGTGCGTCGCGCTGATGACATAGAACATCGCTGTGAAGAAGTGCGCGGGCGCGCCCTGCAGTTGGCGGGCAATCTCGCCCCAGCTGCCGAGCTGTAGCGCCAGAAACAGCGCGCCGAGCATCAGCGTCAGCAGCATGCCGCGCCAGACGCCGCGCGGCTGATCGGCGCGCGCCGCGTTCAACGCCATCTGGCATGGGATACTGCTCAGCAGAATCAGCGCGGTGCTGAACCACGCGAGCTTGGGCATCTGGAAGGCAAACTCCGCGCGGGCGGGCGTGCGCAACAGGTACAGCACCGCCAACGCGCCGAACATGGTCGTGATTGCGCCGAGAAAGATATACAGCCCCAGCCGCGCCGCCTGAAAACGGTCAAACGGCTGCTCGTGCCCCTCGCCGTCGCCGCCGCGATAGCGCGGGGGCACATTCCCTTCGCCGACCCCGCGCCCTTGCGGACGCGCGGGCGTCTTCAGCTTCGTCATAGCGTCCTCCTATAGAGTCACAATCATCCACAGCAGCAGCAGCGGCAGATACAGCACCGAGCTGCGCAGCACACTGCGTGCGCCCTGCACAGGGTCAGACGCGCGTAGGAAGTGAATCGCCGCGTGCGTCGCCCAGTAGCCCAGCGTCAGCGCGCCTGCCAAGTAGAGCCAACTATGTGTGGCGAACGGCGCGAACATCAGGCTAATCGCAACCATCGCCAGCGTGTACGCCAGCGACAGCCGCGCGGTCGCCACGGCGCTGGCGTCGGGATAGGGCAGCATGCGGAACCCCGCCCGCGCGTAGTCGTCCCGATAGAGCCACGCAATCGCCCAAAAGTGCGGGAACTGCCACACGAACTGCAGCGCGAACAGCAGCCACGCCTCCAGCGAGAAGCCGCCCTGCGCCGCGCCCCAGCCCGCCATCGGCGGAATCGCGCCTGGGATCGCGCCAATCGCCGTGCTGAAATGCGTCTGCGGCTTGAGCGGCGTGTAGGCGAACGCATAGAGCAGAATCGAGACCGCGCCCAGCCACGCGACTGAGGCGTTCACCCACAGCGCAAGCGTCAGCACGCCCGCTACGCCCCACAGCGCGCCCACCAGCCAGCCTTCCAACGGCGCGAGTTGCCCCGACGGAATCGGGCGCAGCGCGGTGCGCGGCATCTGCGCGTCGCGCCGCCACTCCATCGCCTGATTCAGCGCGTTCGCCGAAGCAATCACCAGCCACGAGCCGATCAAAGTCGCCGCGATTAGCCCCCCCTGCAGCGTCTGACCCCAGCCCCCCAGCGCCAGCCCCGCAACCGTCGTGAGCCAGACCAGCAGCGTCACGCGCGGTTTGCTCAACAGCCAGTACGCACGCAGTTTCAGCATAGGCAACCCCGACAGCGGCGCGCTCACCGAGCGCAGGGCGGTTTTCATACAAGCATAGTGTACCCCAACCGCGCCCCGAAACGCAAGAGTCTGTGCTTTTTTTCACAAGGGCGGGGAGAGAACACACGCCTGCCATGTCGCCTGCGGAGTCGCCACGGCCCACCTCCGCGAGCTATCCCGAGGTCCCGTCCGCCGTCGCCTGCCGATAGGCGCACAGGTCTTGCAGCGGGCACTGCGCACAGCGCGGGTTCTGCGCCTTGCAGACCGCGCGCCCGTGCCGAATTAAGGCGACATGGAAGCGGTACACCAGCGGCTCAGGGATTATCGCTTCCAGCGCGTCGTGCGCTTTCGCCTCGCCCAGCGACTTGGGGATTAGCCCCAGCCGCCACGAGACGCGAAACACATGCGTGTCCACAGGGATCACGGGTCGCCCCAGCGCGAAGCACAGCACAATCGCCGCGCACTTGGGTCCGATGCCCGGCAAGCCCAGCAGGAACTGGCGGGCGTCAGGAGTGGGCAAATCGCGCAGCCAATCAAGGCTGTAGTCGCCGCGGGCGTCTTTGATGGCGCGCAGCACCGCTTGGATGCGCGGCGCTTTCTGGTTCGCCAGCCCGCCTGAACGGATGGTCTCCGCCAGCTCCTCGACGGGCGCGTCGGCGACCGCCTCCCAAGTCGGGTAGCGCTCGCGCATGAGCCGATAGGCGCGGAATGAGTTCGCGTCGGAGGTGTGCTGCGACAGGATGCAGTGGATGAGTTCGTTGAGGGGGTTCTGGCGCGGTTTCCACTCAGGCGCGCCGTAGCGCTGCTCCAAGCGGGAGACGATTGTATCGATAGGGTGAGTCATCGAGACCACGACCGTCTCTCTAAGGCTTCATCGAACGCTTGCAGTTGCTCTGGGGTCAGGTCGCTCAGCATGCCTGCGTAGCATAGGGCAGGCTCGCCCCCCTCCGTAAGGTTCCCCCCGCTTCGCGAGGGGAACCGCTCGGCTTCGGTTCCCCCTGCGTGCAGGGGGAACCTTGAGGAGGGAGGCTCAGAAACCGCATCGCCCGCGCTCTGGGCATCTTTCTTGTTGCGCATATCGCTCTCACCCGCCTAAGTATACCCGCGTTATCAGAGTTCTTGTCTGCCGCTGAGGGCGTAGCCGAGTGTGGCGGCGTCGGCGTAGTCCAGCTCGCCGCCGACGGGCATCCCGTAGGCAATCCGAGTCACGCGCACGCCCAGCGGTCGCAGCTGCCGCGCCAGATACAGCGCGGTCGCGTCGCCCTCCACATTCGCAGGCGTCGCCAGAATCACCTCGCGGGGCGACTCCGTGCGCACGCGCTCAATCAGTTCGCGCAGCTTTAGGTCTTCGGGTTGCACGCCTTCGGCAGGCGAGATTAGCCCGTGCAGCACATGGTACAGCCCGCGATACTGCTCCAGCCGTTCGAGGGCGACCACATCGCGCGGGTCGGCGACGACGCAGATGATGTCCGCCTCGCGCGACGGGTCGCTGCAGATTTCGCACAGGTCGCCCTCACTGAGGAAAAAGCACCGCTGGCACAAGCGGGTGCGCTCGCGCGCCTGCACGAGGCTCTCGGCGAGGCGCAGCACCTCTTCGTCGGGGCGACGGATGAGATACAGCGCGAGCCGCTGCGCCGAACGCGCCCCAACGCCGGGCAACCGCTCCAGCTGCTGAATCAGCTGGCGCAAGGCAGGGGGAAACAGCATCGGCTAAAACGGCAGCCCGAGTTTGTCCAGTCCCAGCCCACCCGTGAGTTGGCTCATGCGCTCGGCGCGGATGTTCTCGGCTTGGGTCTGCGCCTCGCGCACCGCGCTCACAATCAGGTCTTGCAGCATCTCGGGGTCGGTCGGGTCAATCACATCGGGGGCAATCTCCAGCGCTATCAGCACGCCTTTGCCGTTCACCGTCGCCTTGACCACGCCGCCGCCCGCCGTCGCTTGCACCTGCAGGGCGTCCATCTGCTCTTCGAAGCGCTGCGCCTCTTCCATCATGCGCTGCGCTTGCTCCATCATCTGGCGCATCGACCCGCCGCCAGGCATTTTGGGCATCTTCATCAGTATCGCCTCCAGAGGGCATGATTGTACCCAAGCAGGCGGAAGCTCCGCTTCCACGCTCCATAAGCCCCCTCTCCCACAGCGTGGGAGAGGGGAACCGCCATTCGCCCCTACTTCTCCGCGCCGATGCCGAGGATGTCCGCCAGCGACGGCACGCGGATTTCGGGCATGCCCAGCATGTATTGCGCGTTCAGCGCCTTGTCGATGGTTTCGATGGCTTCGCTGTAGTGGGCGCGGGTGTAGGTGTCTTTGACGCGCGGGAGCTGCTTGGCGAGTTGCTCGCGCAGTTGGCGCAGGTGGTAGCGGGCGAGCATGCGGGCGTCATCGGGCGCGCCCGTGTTCTTGGTGATCATGTCCACCAGCGTCTGCAGGTGGGCGCGTTGCAACAGCCTGCGCAGCGCGGGAACCTCACGCGCTGATTGCGCCTCCGACCAGATGACGCCCTGCAGCGTGTCGAACAGCTCCGCTAAGGTCAGCGCGTTGCGCTCGTCGACCGCCTTGAACTCGTTGTTGACCACGCGGCGCAGGGTGTCGTTCGACATTAGGCGCGCCAGCGTCAGCCGCTGGATATTGCTCAAGAAGTCGCGCACGGGCGCATCCGCTGGAATCGCGCTGCCCCCGCCGTAGGGGTTGGGTCCCAGCTTCAGGTACAGCCCCTTCGGGATGTTGAACGCGCTCTCGGAGAAGATGTAGGTCGCCAGCAGGTGCAGGGCGCGGCGCTGCTTGTCTGCGCTTACAGGCTCCAGCGGCGGCTGCGCGTTGGGGTCGCTGGCGAAGTTGCGTCGAATCTGCAACGCGCCAACAAAACGCGCCAGCTGTACCGCCGCGCGGCTGAAGCTCGACAGCGTGCCGAAGAAGTAGCGCGTGAAGTCGTAGTAGCTCTCACCAGGACCAGGAACGCGCGTCGGCAGCACTTCCAGTAGCTCGTGCGTGTCCTTGATGACCAGCTCCCAATACTCCAGCGGGTCGCGCCCCAAATCGAAGCGCGTCACATACGGGTCGAATCGGTCGGCGTAGTCGTCGGTCTCGTAGGCGAGTTCGGGTTCCGTGTTGCGCTGCGCGATTTGCATCAGGTACGGTCGCTCCGCCTCGGGCGTGCGGGCGTCGGGGAAGATGCGATACCCGTACTCAATCGCCCAGTAGTCGTAGGGTCCAATCGTCGGGTTCCAGTAGACAGTGTTGGGGGCGTGCAGCGCCATCTGGTTGAACGGGTCGTATTCCATCACGCTGGCGACCGTGCCGCGCTGGCGCACCCGCTCGCCGTCCTTGAGGTCGTCCAGCGTGTTGAGGCGGCTGGCGACGAAGTTGTGGCGCAGCCCCAGAATGTGCCCCATCTCGTGCATGGTGACCGAGCGGATGTAGCTTTTGACGAACTCCTCTTCGGTGATTTTGGTCGCGCCACGCTTGCCTGCGAGCAGCTCCATCATCACGAAGCCCTGCCACGCGCGCTGCAGGGTGTCCTGCGCGAAGGTGCAGGCGTGCGGCGAGTTGTGGTCGTGGTGGTCGCAGCATTCGCGCCGCTCGGCTTCCTTGAACGCCGCCAGCGGGTCAATCTCGCGCAGGAACTGCACGCGCGTGATGCGCGCCATGTTGCCGTCGATGGTGATACTCGCGTTCAGAATCTGCCCTGTGAGCGGGTTGGCGCGGAACAGCGCGACGGCGTAGCCGTTGCTCGGCGAGGACACCCAGCGAACCACATTGTAGCGCATGTCGGCGTGATCCCAGTCGGCGTCGTCGGGCATCTGCTTGACCACAATTGCGTCCTTGATGCCGATTTTCTCGAACGCCTTGTTCCACTCCAGGATGCCCTCGCGCACGGCGTCGCGATACTCGTGCGGGATGGCGTTATCGATCCAGAACACAATCGGCTCTTTGGGGGGCGAGAGTTCAGCGTTCGGGTCGGCTTTCTCAAGGTGCCAGCGCAGGATGTAGCGGCGGGTCTGGTCTTCCTGCTCACGCGTGAAGTCTTCGTATTCGGTGGTAAAGTAGCCGACGCGCGGGTCGTAGAAGCGGGGCACATAGCCGTTGTTGACGGGCAGTTCCCACAGGTTGTAGTTGACGGTGATAGGCACGCTGCGCGGGTCAGCGAGGTTCGCCGCGCCCGCCAGACCGCCCAGAATGCCCGCCAGTCCGCCCCCGCGCTGCTGACCGCCCGCGAAATGGTACGCCGTCTGCACGAACACATTATTCGGGAACGCCTTGACCTGATTGTAGACAGTCTTCTCGCGGTCGATGCTGTAGCTCCCGCCCGCCGCGAGACTCACTATCTGCTGAATCTGAATCAGGTCGGAGCGGAACAGGTTGGAGACATCGATGAGCAGCCGCTTGCCTTCGTCCGACTTGGCTTCGATTTTGAACGCTTCCAGAAAAGCGTCGGCGAACGAGCGTCGCACAGAGCGGGCAATCGGCGTGTTCGGGTTCGCTTGGAAGCCGATGTTGGGCACGACCAGCAGGATTTGCTCGTCGCGTTGTACCCACTTGAAGAGGATGTCGTTGATGGGCGTGCCTGCCGCGAGGAAGAAGGTCGGCAGCCCCTCGCTCACCGTCGCCTGCAGGAAGTAGAGCTTCTCCAGCTGCTCGCGGCGGATTTCCATGTAAATCGTGTCCTTGCCTGCCTCCTTCTTGCGATATAGCGTGAACAGCCCCTCCAGCTTCTCGAAGTCCTTCGTTACCTCTTCGATGGTCTTCTCTTTCTTTTTGGCGTCCTCTTTTTTCTCGCCTTCGGCGGGCTTCTGCTCGTCGGGCTTCTTCTCGTCGGCTTTCTGCTCGCCTGCTTGCGGCTGAGCGTCCTGCTTGGGTTGCGGCGCGGGTTGTGCGCCGTTCACGCCTTCGGGCAAAGGCGAGCCTGAGATGCGCTCGTACTCCAGTTGCGCTGACGCTGCCGCCGAGACCTCGCCGCCGCCCCAATTCATGCCCGTGATTTTGGTCTTCGCATACACAGCGTCGCCCGTGCGCACCTCGATGAGCAGCTCAGTGTCAGCCGAGACTTTGCTGCCGCCGCCCGCCGTGTAGGTGCTGGCGATTCGAGCGACGCGGATGCCCTTGTAGGTTTCGAACCCGCGCAGGGTGTACTCAATCGTGGCGGGGGCAGTCCCGAGCTTGGAGTCGTCCTTGAAGGTGTAGCTCCACTTGTCGCCTGCGCCGACGGGCTTATCGCTGAAGACGACCGCCAGCGTCTGTCCCAGATGACGCTGCTCGGGGTCGGTCTCCTCTTCCTCGCGGGTGCTTTCGCGGCTAATCACTTCACCGTTGGGCTTAATCACGAGCGTCGTCTTCGCGCTCAGCACTTCGTCGGGCGCGGGCATCTTCTGCCCGTTGAAGCTCATCTCATACGACTCGGTGGTCTGCTCCTGGGTGATGTTGCCCTCTGGCGAGACGGCGACGATTTTCTGCACGACGACCGAGTTCAGCTCCAAGTTGAAGGTGTTGCCCGCCGCCTCGATGCTCACCGTTCCCGACAGGCGGTAGCGGACGGTCTGACCAGCCTGCGCTTTGTTTTGCAGCAGCACTTTCTCTTGCGCGAACGCGCTTAGGGACACGGCAAACAGCAGCAGCCACAGCGTAATGAACCGTCGTTGTTTCAGCATAGTACCCTCCGAATACCGATTATGGGTTCCCCCACGGCGAATTACTATACCTCATTCGCCCCACGGCGACGCGAAGCCGCATCGCTCACACGCTCACCGCTCCGCGCCCATCAACACAAACCCTGACCAGTAGTAGGGGTCGCCATACTGCTTATCCCGCAACAAGCCCACCTGCGCCCGACGCAACGCCTCCGCCTTTGGCATCCCCGCTACATAACCCTGATAAAACGCACCTATTAGTCGCGCCGTACTCGCATCCGACACCTGCCACAAGCTCGCCCCTACACTCCGCGCGCCCGCAAACAGAAACGCACGCGCCAAGCCGTACATCCCTTCATACTGACGCACCTGACCCACCGCCGTCTCACACGCCGACAACATCACTACATCCGCACGCAACCGCCACTTACTCACCACATCCGCCGCCGTTAGCAGCCCTGCGTCCGAACCCGGAGGCGACAACAGCAGCCCCGAACCCAACGGGTCAACATCGTCCGCCCGCGCGTGGCACGCAAAATGCACCACCCGCGCGTTCCGCGCAATCTGACGCGCCCGCTCAGGCGTCGCCGCGGACTCCAGAGCCGCCGCCACCCCCTGCTTGCCCAGCAGCCGCTGCAGCTGCGCCACCTCCTGCCTGACCGCAGGTAGGTCGCCCATCGCCCTGCCTGACCGCCGCACCAGCTGCTCCGTCTGGGGCGCCCGCGCCACTTGCCGCTGCCGATACTGCGACACCGCCGCAATCGCGACCCCGCGCGGCGCAGGGCGCACCGCCTTCGCCTGCAGATACACCCCTGCCGACAGCGTAAGCCCAATCGCCACGCGCTCCACCCAGTAGGTCGGACGCCCCTGCTTGTCCACTGCCACCACCAGCGCGCCCCACGGCAGCTGGTTCAGCGCGCCTTCGGGACACAACAGCACGGTCGTGGCGTTCTTCAGCGACGGCTCGGCGGGCTTGATGAGCGTGGCGTACAGCCGTTGCCCCAGCGTCAGCAGCTTGCGTCGTTCAGTCGCCGTGCGCTCCGACGGCGGCTTGGCGACCACGCGCTGGAAGTCCAGAAGATATTTCTCCAAAGTGCGGGCGTCTGTCTTGACCCGATAGCCGCGCACCGCTTGGCGCGAGACGGCGACGATGAGCAGTTCCTTGCCGGCAAAGGCGTGATACAGCAGCACGGTGCCAGGCTCCAGCGCGGCTTGGACTTGCTTGAGGTCGGGCGGCTGGGGGTTGAGCAGATCGGCGTACTGGGGAAACTGCCGACGCAGGCGTTGGTCAAGTTGGCGCTGTCGGTCGGCGAGTTGGCGTGCTTGGGCTTGCAGGCGTTGCACGGTGTCGGTATCGTTGGCGTTCGCTTGGCGTTGCTGGCGGGCAAGCAGCAGGAAATCGCGCTGGAGCAGCTCCTGCTGGGCGAGGAGGTCGCGCAGGGCTTTGGGGGCGTTATCGGGCAGGGTTAGGGCGCGCGTGTGCATCAGTTCGGCGAGGGTGCGGGCGCGGCTGCGTTCCAGAGCGCGGGCGGCTTGGTGGGGTTGTTGTTGGTCGAGGGCGAGTTGCGCTTGGAGGGTGTAGGCGTTGAAGTAGCGTTCGGCGAAGGCGGTTCTGGTTTCGGGGTCTGGGATGGTGCTGCGTTGGGTTTCGTAGATGGCGAGGGCGCGTTGGAGGTACTGTTGCGCTTGTGGGTAGTTTTTCTGTTGGCGGGCGAGGCGGGCGAGGTTCTGGAGCGTGCTTGCCACCTGCAGCGAGTTGGGGGCGAGTTGTTCAAAAATCGCCAACGCCTGCTGCAGCAACTGCTCGGCACGCGCCAACTCGCCACGATCAGCAGCCACAACACCCAGATTGAGGAGCGTGTGTGCCACATCCAGCGCGTTGGGGGCGAGTTGTTCGCGTATCGCCAACGCCTGCTGATACAACTGCTCGGCACGCGCCAACTCGCCACGATCAGCAGCCACAACACCCAGATTGAGGAGCGTGTGTGCCACATCCAGCGAGTTGGGGGCGAGTTGTTCTTGTATCGCCAACGCCTGCTGATAATACTGCTCGGCACGCGCCAACTCGCCACGATTAGCAGCCACAACCCCCAGATTGCCCAGCGTGGTTGCCACATCCAGCGAGTTGGGGGCGAGTTGTTCAAAAATCGCCAACGCCTGCTGCAGCAACTGCTCGGCACGCGCCAACTCGCCACGCTCTAAAGCCACACCCCCCAGACTGTGGAGCGTGTGTGCCACCTGCAGCGAGTTGGGGGCGAGTTGTTCAAAAATCGCCAACGCCTGCTGCAGCAACTGCTCGGCACGCGCCAACTCGCCACGATTACGAGCCACATTTCCCAGATTGTGGAGCGTGCGTGCCACCTGCAGCGAGTTGGGGACGAGTTGTTCGCGTATCGCCAACGCCTGCTGATACAACTGCTCGGCACGCGCCAACTCGCCACGCTCTGAAGCCACATTTCCCAGATTGTGGAGCGTTTGTGCCACCTGCAGCGAGTTGGGGGCGAGTTGTTCGTAAATCGCCAACGCCTGCTGCAGCAACTGCTCGGCACGCGCCAACTCGCCACGATCTTGCGCAACAATCCCCAGATTGTTGAGCGTGGTTGCCACCTGCAGCGAGTTGGGGGCGAGTTGTTCAAAAATCGCCAACGCCTGCTGATACAACCGTTCGGCAACCCCAAGCTGACCTACCCCATGCCAGTCCACCCCCGCGTTGTGTAAAGCCCTCGCCACCGCCAGCGGGCGCTTCGCTTCCCCCTTCGCTAACTGCAGCGCGTCCTGTAGCAACACCTGCGCCTGTTCGGACGAGGCGCGCCACACACAGTACGCCTGACCCAGCAACGCCTCCACTTGGAACGCCCCGTCGCCAACCTCCCGCCACAACGCCAACGCCGACGCCCACACGGCAGCAACCTCTGGCAACTGGTCGGGCGCGGTTTGGCGCACCTCTTGCAGCGCAAGCGCACGAAAACGCAGCGCATACGCCTCGCCGATTTTGTCGCCTTTCGCACGCGCCCCCTGAAGCAGCTCGTCCGCTTTCGGCAGCGCGTCCTGAAACTTGCGGGCGCCAAGCAGGGTTCGGATGTCTTCCACCAGCGACTTGAGTTCGGGGTGGGGTTCAGGGGCGGGGGCGTCTTGGTGGGTCGGCGCGGACGGTTGCGGCGGCGGGGGCGTCTCTTGCGCCGCGCCCAGCAGTATCAGCCCGACTAAAGCGATTACGCCTATCGCTTGCTTGCCTAAATGCATCATGTGGGTTCACCTTCCCGTCGTTGCTTTTCAGTGATTATACCTCATTCGCCGTCCACCAGTGACCATGCGGACATACTGCGGGCGTAGTAGCTGCCGCATTCGGGCTCGTTGAACGGGTTGCGTTTCGCGCCGTCGTGTCGGGCGCGGACGGCTTGCACCACCTGCAACGCCTCGCGCCTAAAACCGTGGTCCAGCAGCAGGCGCGCGAAGGCATACTCCAACCCCGTCCAGCACTCGGATTGGTACGGGAAGGGCAGGCTCGGCTTACCCCCGCGCGGGTAGGTTCCCGTGACGACGCCGCGCTCGTCGCCCGTCGCGTAGGTGCGCCCGTAGTTGTAGTGCTGGTTCAGCGTGCGCTGGAAGTTGTAGCGCAGCACCGAGCGCAACGCCGTGCGGATATGTTCCCGTCGCAGCAGGTCGCCCAGCCCCGCACGGTTCGCCTTGTACTGCCCAATCAGCTGGTCGATGCAGCACACCTCGCCGAGTTGACTGTCGCGGTAGTGGGGGTAGTCGCCCTTGCGCGGGGTGGTCATCGGATGCGGGTCGTCGGGCACGGGGCGGATCTGCTGCACATAAAACGCGCCGTTGAACAGGTTCGCGTCCATCCAGCGGCTACCGCTCTCGAACAGCGTGCGACACTTCTGGGAGAACTCCATGTCGCCCAGCAGGCGCGCCGCCTCCTCCATCGCCCTGAGCGCCGCCAGATACCAACTGCCGCACACAGGGTTCGGTCCGAAAAACTCCACATCGTAGGTGTTGTGCTGTGCGCCTTCCATAACGCCGTCTTGGTCGGCGTCCCAGCTGCCAGGCAACCACGCGAAGGCGAGCAGTCTCTTGAGCGTGGGGTACCAGCGTTCCAGCCACGCGCGGTCGCCCGTGCGCCGATACTGCATGTAGCAGCGCACAATCAGCCCTATCTGTCCGTCGGCGGCGGCAAGCGCGTAGGCGTTCGCGCCCAGCGGCAAGTCCAGCCGAAACCGATGCGCCCCGTCGTCCATCGTCCCGTAGCGTAGGTGCGCCTCCAGCATCGAGCGGTGCAGGTCGGGAAACAGCGCCAGCGTCGCCTGCTCGTAGTTCCACACATGCGTGCAGGAGCCGAAGCAGCAGCCCGTGTCGGCGTTGCAGCCCTCAAACCCGCAGAAAGTGCCGTCCTCCAGTCGGAAGACGGTCGGGCTGCGCAGCACGGCAAGGCAGTTGAGCGCGGATTCGGCAATCGGCGCGGGGTGGCGGGCGATGACGCCCTCCACGAAGCGCGCGGTGCGCTCCCACAGGTCGGGCAGGCGCGGAATCGCATACTCCGCCACGCGCCGCGCGTCCTCGAAGCGCAGCGCGTAATGGTTGCGCACGATGGGGTCGCGCTCGCCGTGCCACCAGCCCACCTCGCGCATGTTGCGGTACGGGAAGTGCCAGCACAGCAGGAAGCGCACGCGCGCGGTCTGGTTCGGCGCAAGCGATACGGGCACGGAGATGGACGATTCCCAGCCGCGCTCGTCGCTGGGCGGGCAGGGCTGACGCGGCGCGGCGTCGGGAATGGTCGCGTTCTCCAGCAGCCAGTCGGTCAGCGGCATCAGCGTCGTGGGTAAGTCCCAGCGTCGGAACGCCCAGCGGCGCGCGGCAACGGCGTTCTCGGCGTCCGTCAGCAGCGCCAGCGTGCCCCAGCGCGCGGAACGCTGCTCGATCTCCTTGCGGAACAGCAGCCCGCGCCAGCCGTGCGCATGCGCGAACTCCGTGAGGTTGCCCTTCTGTTCGCGCACGACGCCGTCGTCGCCGATGAAGTTCGCCAGCACGAACACCACGCTCGCCTCCAGCGGCGTGCGCCCGCGATTGTGCAGCGCGACGGTCAGCAACGCGAACGGCAGGCTCGAATCGTCGGTCGCTTCGGGAATCAGCGGGTTGAACGCCTCGACGGCGCACTCCAGCGGCAGTTCAGGGTCGCGTAGCAGGGCGCGTCCGAACGGGTAGGCAGCCTCGAAGCCCAGCGGGCGCATATGGGGCAGCCCCGCCAGCGTTTGCGGCGCGCCGTGATCGGCGTCCAGTTGCAGGCGCGTGATGCCCTCCAGCACGCGCAGGCGCGCCCGCTCGCCTTGCGGCTGCACGCGCAGCAGCAGGTGCGCCCACGGCGGACGCCAGCCCCGATGCGGACGGCTCATCAACTGCCAGTCCACCAGCGCACCGTCGCCCGCCAACGCGAAACAGCCCGTGCCAATCCCACCGACGGGCATCGCAATCGCCCGCACCCGATTGGCGGGGTAGCGCGCCACTACAGGCATCTCCTTGAATTCCGCAACCACCATAGCAGGAATTTACCCGATGGGCTTGAAT